>Ga0207884_1000035_pt1 | contig 178735 bp, 157 predicted proteins | sample MalvirmetaMSP144_FD_184236 | JGI IMG/M metagenome (GOLD analysis project Ga0207884, IMG submission 184236) | Marine viral communities from the Deep Pacific Ocean - MSP-144 (SPAdes) | ecosystem: Environmental > Aquatic > Marine > Oceanic | place: Pacific Ocean | collected 2011-07-08 | reverse complement strand
CAATGCCAACCGTTGTAACCTTAGTCATGGTCTCCTCCCACTCGTTTCTGATAGGAAATTTCTCCTTCCCTATCCTGGCGCATTGCGACGCCGATTAGGAGGGGAGGAGACCATCTCATCGACCTACGTTTGCGGTAAGCACGGAGTTCGGGGTGCAGGTTGGGAGGGGCTGTTTAAAACTGTGCGGAGCCATGGATGGCGGAGCCCAAGCGCCCCAGGGATGGGCCGAAGGAGCGTGTTTTAAACAGCTCCTCCCAACCTGTGCCTTCCCGATACTCAGCAGGCCTCAAGGGGCGCATAGGCAAGCACCAGCCACTTGGCCCCGTCATCAAAGTTCACCTGCACGCGGGTATGGTGCCCGCTACCTTCGCTGTTCATCACAATGCCTTCACCAAACTTGGGGTGACGCACCCGCTGCCCCAGGCTGAAGCCGGACTGCTGGGCGGAATCCTGGCTGAACAGGCTTTCATTGGGGCGCGACACCATGGCAGGCCGGCTGACGGTGTTACGCAGCCGTACTTCCTGGATGCAGTCGCCGGGGATTTCACGGACGAAACGGGACAGCGCGTGGAATTTTTCCTGGCCGTACAGGCGGCGGGATTCGGCGTAAGTGAGCACCAGCTTCTTCATGGCGCGGGTGATGCCCACATAGGCCAGGCGCCGTTCTTCTTCCATCCGCCCCGGCTCTTCCAGTGACATGCTGTGGGGAAACAGGCCTTCCTCTACCCCGGCCAGGAAAACCAGCGGGAACTCAAGGCCCTTGGCGGAGTGCAGTGTCATCAGCTGCACACAGTCCTCGTTGGCCTCGGCCTGGGCTTCACCGGCATCCAGCGCCGCCTGGGCGATGAATTCCGACAGCGGGTCAACGCCCTCTTCCGCCTCAAAGTCCGCCAGGGCATTCACCAGCTCGTCCAGGTTCTCCGCCCGGGCCTGACCTTTTTCGCCCTTCTCGTTGGCGTGATAATCCCTCAGGCCGCTCAGCTCCAGGGTTTTCTTCATCAGCCCGTGCAGGGTGGCGTCGTCCACCATTTCCGTCAGGGTTTCGATGATGCCCATAAAGGACTGCAGGCCTGTCTTGGCGCGGCCCTTGACCTGTCCCGCCTCCAGTAGCCGCTCAGCGGATTCCCAGAGGGAGATACTGCGCTCCGTGGCGTAGGCGCGCATATCCGCCAGGCTCTTGGCGCCGATACCCCGGGCAGGAGTATTCACCACCCGCTCGAAAGCGGCGTCATCCCGACGATAATGCACCAATCGCAGATAGGCGATGGCGTTGCGGATTTCCTGGCGGTCGTAGAACCGCAGACCACCGTATACCCGGTAGGGAATGCCCTGGCGGATCAAGGATTCTTCCAGCACCCGGGATTGGGCGTTGGAGCGATACAAAATAGCCGACTCGCTGCGCAGGTTGCCTTCACTGACCCAGGTACTGATCGTGTCGGCAATATAGTTGGCCTCGTCCTGTTCGTTGAACGCGGCATATAGGTTGATGGGTTCGCCATCCACGCCGTCGGTCCAGAGTTCCTTGCCCAGACGCCCCTGGTTGTTGGCAATCACCGCGTTGGCCGCTTTCAGGATCAGCTGGGTGGAACGGTAGTTCTGCTCCAGGCGCACCAGCCGGGCATTGGGAAAGTCCCGCTGGTACTGCTGGATATTTTCCACCCTGGCGCCCCGCCAGCCATAGATCGACTGGTCGTCGTCTCCGACGACCGTCATGGGGACGCGATTGCCCGCCAGAATCTGTAACCAGGCGTACTGGATGGCGTTGGTGTCCTGAAACTCGTCCACCAGAATCTGCTGGAAGCGGCTCTGGTAGTGGCTCAGCAGTTCCGGCCGATGCAGCCAGAGTTCGTGGGAGCGCAGAAGCAGCTCGCCGAAATCCACCAGGCCACCCAGATTGCACAGCTTCTCGTACTGGCGGTAGACGGTGAGCATGGTGCTGGTGAAATGGTCACCGGGGTTTTCCTGGATGTGTTCCGCCCGCAGGCCTTCATCCTTGTTGCCATTGATGAACCACTGGGCCTGTTTGGGCGGCCAGCGGCTTTCATCAATTTTCAGCTCCCGCATGACCCGCTTGACCAGGCGCAGCTGGTCGTCGCTGTCCAGCACCTGGAAGTTTTCCGGCAGGCCTGCATCCTTGTGATGGGCCCGCAGCAGCCGGTGGGCAATGCCGTGAAACGTACCGAACCAGAGGCCTCGGGCGGGAATATCCATCATCTGCTCAATGCGAAAACGCATCTCTTTTGCCGCCTTGTTGGTGAAGGTGACGGCCAGAATGCCGGTGGGCGGCACCTTGTCTACCTGCATCAGCCAGGCGATGCGATGAACCAGCACCCGGGTCTTGCCGCTGCCTGCGCCCGCCAGCACCAGCAGGTGGTCGTTCTGGGCCGTGACGGCCTCGCGCTGGGCGTCGTTCAGGGGATCGATAATCGGGGAAACATCCATGGGCAAAACCGCTGTGATCGGGTGAATTTGATGCCGATAGCCGCCGGATTATAACAGGGGAAAGGCACGGCAACAGTTCTGAAAAAGAGTTGGCGAAAGATTGCCGGAATACGAACCCGAGCCATTTTTTGCCCTTCAGGCTTGGGAAATTTCCCACGACATAGGTATACTCCCGACCGAGTTGAACAGACGGGCCCGAAACGGCCCTGACAAAGCCAGGATGGCGCACCCAAGTCGCGATTAGATAGCCGCGATCAGACATCAAGGAGCTGATGTATGAAGTACTCCCTATTCCGTTTCAGAAAGTCCACCCGCGCAGTTTTTCCGCTTACCCTTCTGACGAGCCTTCTTGCCCTGCCCGCACACGGTCAGGATAACCAGCAACGTCTGGATCAGTTGGAAGCCCGCCTGGACACACTGCAAAAGCAGATGACCGAAACCAGCCTGGAGAAAACCCGGTTTAACGGCTTTTTCAGCACCGGTTATACCCGTGCCACCAACGACGCGGGCTATGACGAGGCCACGGAAGACTCGGATCTTCAGACCCTGAGCCTGTTTGGCCTGCAGGGCACCTTTGACCTCGCCCGCAACACTGCGGCAGTGCTGCAACTGGTTTCCCGCGGTAGTGAAGACTGGGATACCGAGCTGGAGTGGGGCTACCTGCGCCACCAGTTCCGCACCGGCACCGAAGTTCGCGCCGGCAAGATGCGTCTACCACTGTTCATGGAATCCGAAACCCTGGAAATCGGCTATGGCCAGCCCTGGGCCCGCCCGCCGGAGGCAGTCTATGACCCGGTACCGGTGCGCAGCTACCTGGGCGGCGATCTGGCCCATACCTTCAACTTCGACAGTTCGTCACTACAGACCCGCGTGTTTGCCGGCCATCTGGACGACGAGGCGGATTCCCTGGGGCAAACCATTGACGTAGAGCTTCGCAACCTCAATGGCCTGACGGCCAACTGGACCAATTACCTCTGGACCTTCCGCGGCGTTTACGCCCGCGCCGAGGCTTCCGTCGGCAGTGTTGGCGGCGCGGTCAATCTGGGCCAGGACGAAAAGGCCGAATTCATGGGGCTGGGCCTGTCCTACGATGATGGTGCCTGGCTGCTGATGTCTGAACTGACCCGGGTGAAGGTAGACGGAGTGTTCCAGAATACGGATTCCGCCTATATCACATTCGGCCGCCGTATCAGCGAAGTCACCCCCTATGTGACCGCCTCCTGGATCGAGAGCAAAGACAACTTCCGGCGCGAAGGCACACCGCTGGCGGTACTGGACGTACGCCGCCAGGCCTACAGCCTGGGTTTCCGCTGGGACCTGGTGTCGTCCGTCGCCATGAAGTTTGACTGGACACATGCCCGGGGCTTTGGCCATACCACTGGCGGGCTGATTGGCAATCAGTTGGCCGTTCTGGCCGGCAATCCGGACAACGCATTCGACAGCACCGACGTCTATACCGTCCGGCTCGACGCGGCATTCTGATCAGGAGGCAAACCATGGGCTTATTGTCACTGAAGCGATCGAACCGGCTGGCTTTGGTCGCGGCAGCGGTACTAGTGTTGCTTGGCGCTACAGCGCATGCCGAACTGGTCATCATCGTCCATCCCGGCGGGCCGGACAGCATCACCCGACAGCAGGTGCGTGACATCTACCTCAATCGCAGCTCCCAGATGCCGGACGGCCAGCGAGCCGTGGCTTTCGAGTTGCCTGCGGGAAACAGCATGCGAGACGACTTCAATGAGCTGATCACCGAGCGTTCGGACGCCTGGCTGAAGACGTTCTGGGCACGTCAGGCCCTGACCGGTAAGGGGCAGCCGCCGACCGAAATATCCTCGGCCAGCGGCATGAAAAGCGTGGTGTCATCCACCCTGGGCGCCATCGGTTATCTCGATTCCACCCTGGTGGATGACAGCGTCAAGGTGGCGCTGACACCGGAACCCTGATCGCTTGCGGGGCTTAGAAGCCCCGCGGTACTGTCTGGGCCTCGACAAACTCGAACAGGCCTTCCAGACCGCCTTCGCGGCCGATACCGGATGCCTTCATGCCGCCAAACGGTGCTTCCGGTGTCGGGCCGGTGCCGGTGTTCCAGCCCACATGGCCAAACCGCAGGCCGGCGGCCACACGCTGGGCGCGTTCGGCGTCGGCGGTGAACACGTAGGAGGCCAGGCCAAACTCGGTGTCATTGCCGGCTTCGATGACTTCCTCTTCGCCCCGGAAGGTGGCCATGGGCACCAGCGGCCCGAAGGTTTCCTCGCGAGAACAGGCCATATCCCGGGTCACACCGGAAATCACGGTGGGCGGGAAGAACAGGTGGCCTTCGCCCAGATCGGCCGGCTTTTTACCGGCCACCAACTGGCCACCCTTCTGCAGTGCATCCTCGACATGGCGTTTGACCTTGTCGAAACCGGCTTTATTAATCAGCGGGCCCAGGTCCACGTCCTCGGTCAGGCCGTTGCCGATGGTCATGCGATTAACCCGTTCGGCCAGCTTTTCAGCGAAAGCGTCCACCACCTTTTCATGCACGAAAATGCGGTTGGCGCAGACACAGGTCTGGCCCCCACCACGGAACTTGTTGGCGATCAGGTTATCGGCGGCAGCATCCAGATCGGCATCATCAAACACAATGAACGGTGCGTTGCCGCCCAGCTCAAGGGCCAGTTTCTTGACCTGGTCAGACGTGTCGATCAGCAGCTTGCGACCCACTTCAGTGGAGCCGGTAAAGCTGAGCATGGGCACGTCCGGGCTTTCACACAGAGCCTTACCGATGACGCTGGCCTTGCCCATCACCAGGTTCACCATGCCGTCCGGAAGATCCACGTGCTTATCCATCAACGCAAACAGGGCGATCATGGTCAGCGGGGTTTCACTGGCGGGCTTGATCACCGACGGACAACCGGCCGCCAGCGCGGCCGACAGTTTCTTGGCAATCATGCCGATGGGGAAATTCCAGGGCGTGATCAGCCCTGCCACGCCAATGGGGCGATAATGAACCGTCCAGGTGCAGTCCTTGGGCTTCTCGGCGATGGTATGGGCATCAAGCGCCTGTATATGCTTCGAGCAATAATCGAAGAAGCCGGCTGCGTAGTCCACTTCACCCTGGGCTTCTTTCAATGGCTTGCCGTGCTCGGTACACAGAATACGGCCCACCTCTTCCTTGTTGGCCTTCAAAGCGTCACGGATATCTTCCAACCACTTGCGGCGGGTTTCGAGGGAGTAGGGCTGGGTCAGCCTGAGTGCTGACTTGCCAGCGGCGATGGCGTCTTTGACCTCCTGCTCGGACATGGAGGCAACGTTCGCAACCACCTCGCCCGTTGCCGGGTTGTATACCTCGAAGGTGTTGCCAGCCGGCGCGTCAGACCACCGACCGCCAATGTAGCCAGTCAGCTTTGGAAGCAATGGTGACTCCATCTTCTGAACTCCTCTAAAGTATGTATAGCGAATAGGTAAAATCGTGTTTGCGTCAATGTGATATGTCTCTCATAGTGGATGCAGAAACAGCCACTGTAAAGTCGGGCGAGTAAAGTCCTGGCGCGTCGTTTTGATCTGCGCCCGGCCCCTTCTATACTCGACTTACCAAACGCATTCAGGAGGCCTCAAAGATGAAGGCATTTTTTCACCCCTTGCAAGACCAGCACCTTCCCAAAACCTATTTCACCCGCGGGCAGATGCGCCAGCCTCAGGAAGTGCCGGATCGCACAGCACAAATGCTGGAAGGGCTGAAAGAACTGGGCGTACAGGTACTCCAACCCGCCGATCAGGGCGCAGCGCCCATCTCGAAAGTTCACGACCTGGGCTATCTGCGATTTCTGGAATCCGCCCACCGCCGCTGGAAAGCCATGGGCGATTGGGGCGATGAAGTGATCTCGAATATTTTCGTGCGCTCACCCAATGCCCTGAAGGGCATTCTCGCCGAGGCCGGGCGTTACCAGGCAGACGGCAGCTGCCCGATTGGCGAAAAAACCTGGGAAGCAGCCTACTGGTCTGCGCAGAGTGCCCTGGGCGCCGCCGATGCCCTGATTGCCGGCGAGCGTTCCTCCTACGCCGTCTGCCGGCCACCCGGGCATCACGCCCGTAAGGATTCCGCCGGCGGTTTCTGCTACCTGAACAATGCCGCTATTGCCGCGGAGCATCTTCGGTCGAGGTTTGGCCGGGTGGCCATACTGGATACCGACATGCACCACGGTCAGGGGATTCAGGAGATCTTCTACGACCGCAGCGATGTGCTCTACGTGTCCATTCACGGCGACCCGACCAACTTCTATCCGGTCGTCGCCGGCCACGAAGAAGAGCGTGGTGAAGGCGAAGGCCGCGGCTACAACATCAACCTGCCCATGCCCCACGGATCGTCCGAGGAAGACTTCTTCGCAAAACTGGACGAAGCCCTGGCCGCCGTCAGGCTGTATCAGCCTGATGTGCTGGTTCTTGCCCTGGGCTTTGATATCTACCACAACGATCCACAGGCGAAAGTGTCTGTCAGCTCGGAAGGCTTCTGCCGGCTGGCAACCCACGTTCGCGAAACCGGGTTGCCGACACTGGTGGTTCAGGAAGGCGGGTACGACCTGGACGCACTGAGCAAAAACGTTCAGGAATTCTTCAAGGGCCTTGAGGGGTAAACACCTTGATGTTGTTGTGCCCCTCGGCTTTCAGGTTGCAGGCCTGCATGCGACTCATGGTGCCGCGGTCACAGTACAGCAGGTATTGCTGATCGTCTGGCAGAGTCTGGATCCGTTCATTCAGCTCATAGAACGGAATTTCCAGAACCGGGTTGCTGTTCAGTTTCAGGGGGGCGACAGCCCCCTCTTCGGGATGGCGAAGATCGATAATCACGTCTTCCCGGGCCGGGGTTTGCACCAGCTCCACCTCCTCCGGGGTTTGCATTGTTTCCAGCAGACGTTCCACCGATGTGTCCTGACGGCTTTCAATGGCCCGTAACAGCACCTCAGGGTCCATTTTTGCCTCGTCTGCCTCTACCCGATCAAGTTTTGCCCGGGTTGCCGGTTTGCGGGAAATCACACCACAATACTCCGGCATGATTCTGGCAAACGGCTCAGTGCCGATTGTCCGCGCCATATCAATGATGGCCTCTTTGTCCATCGACACCAGCGGGCGCAACACCAGTTGTTCGCAGGCTCGATCCACCACATTCAGATTTGCCAGGGTCTGGCTGGACACCTGCGCAACCGAGTCGCCCGTGACCAGGGCCGTGGCGTTGTTTTCACCGGCGATTGTGGCAGCGGCCTTCAGCATCTGGCGCTTAAGCACCACACCCCAATGGCGGTTGTTCACCGATCTCATGATTTCGCCCACCACACCTTCAAACGGCACGGACACGAACTTGGCGCTGTGGGAAGCGCCGTAGCGCTCCCAGAGGTAATGAACCACCTGCCGTACCCCGATTTCATGGGCGGCACCGCCGAGATTGAAAAACACGAAATGGGAGCGAATACCACGACGCATCATCATGTAGGCCGCTACCGACGAATCGAACCCGCCGGACATCAGTGTCATCACCGTTTCCACCGACCCCAGGGGGTAGCCACCAGCACCCCGGTGGCGACGATGGGCAATGTGAAAGTGATGGTCGTGGACCTCGATACGGACTTCCAGATCCGGCCGGGTCAGATCGACACCCTTTGGCTCACAGTCCGACATAAGCGCAGCGCCTACCAGACACTCAAGATCCCGGGACCGGAACGACTGCTCACCACGCCGACGAACCCGCACGGCAAAGGTCCGGCCTTTCAGCCGGTTGCGGAATGCCTGAACGGCCTGTTCAGCCACCGCATCCATGGTCGTCCAGGGAAAAACGCTGATTTCCTGGATTGTGGAGATCCCCGGCGCCCGCTGGAGCGTGTCGATCGCTTCCGGCAACAGAGTCCGGTCTTCGGGAAGTTCCACCATGACCCGATCCCAGGTTCCTTCTACCCTGATGCGGCCGCCCACCCGTAAACCGCTTTGCAGGCGTCCGAGGAGCTTGCGGATATTCTGGCGCAGCAGCCGCATCTGCTGACGGCGCACAGCTTTGCCCTTTAGGGCAATTTCGGGAGCAGGACGGACCAAAAGCTTCATAAAGTCTGGTTTGTGCGCATTGGCGTAATCTGGAGTAATTGAGTAGTGTACCGTTTTCAATTTATGCATCAAAATCGGGCATCACAAATATATCATTTGTCCGATTGCGGTTTTTTCAATTCCAGGAGCTTTTCCGCCAATGAGCGCTTCCACCATCAACGCCCTTGTGTCCCCCGAAGGCAGCCTTGAGATTCTGTCCACCTTTGAGGTCAACCGGCTCAAGGATAAAAGCGAGGGCGGGCTCTATCAGCTGTTTCGCCAGTGCGCGCTCGCGGTTCTGAACACCGGCGTGGAAACCGATGACTGCAAATCCCTGATGGAAGCCCACGCGGATTTCGATGTTCGCCTGGTGCCCCAGCCACGAGGCCTGAAGCTGGAGCTGATCAATGCACCCGCCCACGCCTTTGTGGACGGGGAAATGCTCAGGGCCATGCGCGAGCACCTGTTCTCGGTGTTGCGGGATATCATCTACTCCTATTCCATTCCCCAGTCTGCCGCCGGTTTCAAGCGGGATGAGCCTGAAGGCATCACCAACCTGGTTTTCCATATCCTGCGCAACGCCCGGGTACTGCAGGCAGGCCGGCGACCGGATCTGGTGGTGTGCTGGGGCGGCCACTCCATCAACGAGCGGGAATACCAGTACAGCAAGGAGGTGGGCCATCAGCTTGGCCTGCGCGGCCTGAGCATCTGCACCGGTTGTGGCCCCGGCGCCATGAAGGGCCCGATGAAAGGAGCCACCATCGGCCACGCCAAACAGCGGGTAAAAGACGGCCGTTACATTGGTCTTACCGAGCCGGGCATCATTGGTGCCGAAGCCCCCAACCCCATCGTTAATGAACTGGTTATCCTGCCGGATATCGAGAAACGCCTGGAAGCCTTCCTGCGGGCAGGCCACGGCGTGATTGTTTTCCCCGGCGGCGTGGGCACGGCCGAAGAGATCCTTTATCTGCTGGGCATTCTGCTACATCCGGAAAACGCCGATCTGCCCTTTCCGGTGGTGTTCACCGGCCAGCAGGAAAATGCGGAATACTTCGAAATGATCGACGAGTTCATTCGCAATGCCCTGGGTGATGAAGCGGCCAGCAAATACGAAATCATCATCGATGACCCGGTGCGGGTGGCCCAGACCATGAAGCGCGGCATGCACGAGGTGGAAACCTTCCGCCGCGCCATGCAGGACGCCTACTACTTCAACTGGATGCTGAAAATAGACCCGGTCTTCCAGATGCCTTTCGAGCCTACCCATGAACGGATGCGCAATCTGGAACTACACCGTGACCAGCCGGCGCACCTGGTGGCCGCCAACCTGCGGAAAGCCTTCAGCGGCATCGTGGCGGGTAACGTAAAGGAGACCGGTATCGAACAGGTACAGGCACACGGGCCCTTTGAAATCTCCGGAGACCCAACGCTGCTGATGCCTCTTGGAGAGATGCTGAAACAGTTTGTGGCCCAGAACCGGATGAAATTACCCGGTTCCGGCGCCTACGAACCCAGCTACCGAATCATCGGCAAACAGGACTGAGGCTAGCTTCTTTTACTTGCCGCCATCGGCGGGCAGACTGGCGTAATAGGCAGCCAGATTGGCAATATCCGTGTCACTCAGGCCCATCGCCTGGCCCTGCATGATGGCTGCCTGGCCGCCACTGCGCTGCTTGTTTTTATAGGCTTTCAATGAAAGCACCAGATACTGTTCGTTCTGGCCCGCCAGGTTTGGATAAGTGGGAATCTGGGCGATGCCGTTCTTGCCATGGCACGCCGCACAGACCGCCGCCTTGGCCTTACCTGCTTCGGCATCTGCCGCTGCAGACACGGCCGGAAAGATGAAACCCAGTACAAACAGTCCTGCAATGGTGTAGCGTTTCAGACTCATTGGTTTTACCCTCTCATCATTTTGTTGGCGCTAAAAAGCGCTCTTTTAAATATCAGTTTTCTGACTCCGGAATTTATAGCACAGCATACCGGTGAGTTACATCGTAGCGCCAATACCGTAATCCCTTTGCAGATACGCCGGGTTTTTGAATTGATATCAAATTGCACTCATCGGAGAGCCCCCTATGTCCATTGAGGTTCAGGAGCTTCCCTGCCGGGAAGGCTCTGTCGGCGTCATCACACTGAACACGCCGGAAACACTCAACGCCCTGTCCGGGGACATGATCGACCGTATGCAGATGACGCTTGATGGCTGGGCAGCGTCGCCGGAAATTTGCCTGGTGGTTTTGCGGGGCGCCGGGGAGAAAGGCTTCTGTGCCGGCGGCAATATCCGCGAGCTTTACCAGGCCCTGTCACCGCAAGAAACCGGGGAAGCGGATGAGCCCGCTCGAGCTGCGGGCTACTTTGCCCGGGAATACCGCCTGGATTACACGGTTCACCAGTTCCCCAAGCCGGTCATCACCCTGGCCCATGGTGCCGTGATGGGTGGTGGGCTGGGGCTGTTGAACGCCAGCCGCTACCGGCTGGTCACGCCGGATATCGTCATGGCGATGCCGGAAATTTCTATCGGCCTGTTCCCGGATGTGGGCGCCAGCTGGTTCCTGAATCGCCTGCCGGGAAGGCTGGGCCTGTTCATGGGGCTGACCGGTGCCCGTCTGAACGTGTCCGATGCCATGCGTGTGGGACTTGCGGATATGGTTCTGCAGCCGGAGCAGGCAGAGGGACTGGTTTCGCGCCTGCAACAGGAACGTTGGAGTGGCGAGTGCGCTGTTGATGACAACCGTCTGTTCCGCCTGTTCCGCCAGCTTGAGCTCCCTGACTATCGCGCGTTGCCGGAAAGTGAGCTGGCACGGCATGAGCAGACCATTGCCCGCCTGAGCGCGGGCGATCATCTGCCGGAGATTGTCGATCGGATTCTGGATGCGGATGAACAGTCGGTCTGGTGGCAGGCCGCCACCGCCAACCTCCGGGGAGGCTGTCCGGTAACAGCCTGGCTGGTGTGGACCCAGCTCAGAAAAGCACAGCAGATGTCGTTGAAGGATATTTTCCGGATGGAGCTGACCATGGCCACCCGTTGCACCGAAAGACCCGACCTCAGAGAAGGCATCCGCGCACGTCTGATTGATCGTGACCAGTCCCCCCGGTGGTCGTTCGGCTCCGTCGCCGAGGTACCCGAAGACGTGGTGGAAAGCCATTTCATACCAACGCTGGACGACAGCACCGATCCAATGAAGCTTGACTGAACCGTACTCAGATTTCCGCGCCGGCCTGAATCAGCAGCATTTCCAGGTCACGGTTGTTTTCAGCACGGGCAATATCCAGAGCTGTCACGCCCCGGTCATTGCGATAGTTCACGTCGGCACCGGCCGCGACCAGCATTTCGGCGGTCAACAGATCCCCACCCTCAACAATCTGCATCAGCAGTGAGCGGCCATCCTGGCTGACATTGACATTGGAGCCGGCCGCCAACAACACCTTTACCACCGGCAAATGGCCACTGCGGGCGGCCAGCATCACCGGCGTGGCGCCACCGTTATCCCGGGCATTCACATCCGCACCGGCGGAAAGCAGCAAGCGCACCAGCCGACGATCACCATTCGCCGCTGCCGTCATCAATGGCGTTCTTTCGGCGCTCCCGACCAGGTCAGGTGACGCACCCTCGCTGAGCAGGAACCAGACAATACGGTCCTCGCCAGCTTTTACCGCGGCTTCCAGCGGCGTTCCCTGCTCGGTCAGGGTGTTCAGTGAGGCGCCGGATTCCGCCAGCGCCTGAACCTTCTCGAAATTGCCACTGCTGACCGCTTCTATTAGTGGTGTATTGGCCGCTGAGGCTTCACGCTGGGCGAGATTGGAAGGCTTGGGGCTTGCGCAGCCGGCCAGAAGAAGGCTGAACATCAGTGTCAGCAGAACAGTGTGGAAGGTGGGTCCGGTTCCCTGGGCCATGATTGTCGCGTCTCTGGTTAAACATGAATGCCGTTATTCTGGTTATCCGCGGGCAAGAATTAAATCGAGCTGGTCACAAGTCCGGCCGGTTCTGCAAAAGTTTTTGCACAGCCAGGCGCAGCCGATCCTCGCCCTGCTCGCGGCCGGGACAAAGGCCGCAGCCGCGCAACCGGGACCAGCTCCAGCCCTGGAGAACCGCACGGGCCCAGAGTAGGGGCAGACCGGAATCGTCATCGGCCAGCAATTGCGAGGCAATACCATCCCCCAGGGAGAGCATGCGCAACACCGGCAGAGTCAGATCAAACCCGCGATGGCCCCGGGCGAAACTTGTCAGATCCCGATAGTCGTCCTCGTCCAGTGTCTGGACTGACGGCAGGCTGGCGGTTAACTGCAGCAGCAACCGTGGCTCCAGATCAGGCCAGTTGTGGGACACCAGCGCTAACCAGTGGCGCGCCAGGCGACCTTGCAATGCCTCTGTGAGCGCTCGCCCCGGCTCCGAAGTGCCCAGCAACATCTGTAGCGGCAACTCCCCACTGCTGGACTCACGGGACAACCCCAGCCTGACCGGCACCAACCCGCTGCGCTGCCAGAATGTCACCAACTCGGCATTGCCACCGAAGCTGGTGCCCAGGGCATCCACGTCTGCGACATGAGCATAATCCCGGGCCGCCCGAACCAGAGCCGTACCGATGCCCTGTTGACGAACATCCGCACTGACGGCAACCCGCACAACTCTCAATATCCGCTGCCGGGCGGCGCTGGCAAAACCACTGTGAAACGCCAGCGACTGAGGCAGCAGTTGGCCGCGAACGCGCCGCCGACCGAGCATCACCTGCTCTGCCAGCGCATCATCCAGACCACCTTCCAGGGACGCCCACAGCACCCCGACAACGACGCCATCAACCGTTGCCCGCCAGCTCACCGCCGAGGGATCGTCCATCCACTGCCGCAGGTCCGATGGCGTGGTCCGGTAGTGGGCATCGACCAGCAACCCGAAGCTTTGCTCGAGTTCGTTGTCAGGTGCACTGGCTGGCTCCCACCGCTCCACGGTTACCGGTTTTCGTGGCTGTTCCCCGTCGGGCAAGCCTGTGGCCTCGGCATTGAGCAGAAACATTCGGCTGACCAGCGGTTCCAGAGGATCCGATTCAGACCAGCGGATGGGCGCCTGCAGAGCAATCTGTTTCCAGTGGGGTGTTTCCCGGTCGAGCACCGAGCGAAACCGCACGGAAAAGCCCCGCCCGGCTCCTTCATAGCCGTGAACCGTGGTTGCGAACACCGCCCGGGGCCAGCCCAGAAGGATCTGTTTCAGCCGATCTGGCGGCACCGCAGCGGCTTCATCCACCATGACAACCTCGGCTTCGGGCCGATGCTCCAGCAAATCGTCCACGGAGTAAAACCGGACCCTGCCCTCACTGACGGCAGGCTCTGCATGACGCAACAGAGTTTCAACGGCAGCCGGGCCGGTCGCGGTGACCACCACCTGCTTACGCCCTTCGGCAACCAGCCTGGTAGCGGACATTCCCAGCGCCGCCGATTTACCCCGACCCCGGTCTGCGGTCACTACCAATGGCCTGCGACGCCGACCAAGGCCGGTCTTTACCAGGCTCTCGATCAGTCTGGTCTGCTCCGGCGTCGCCTGCACCTGAAACGGCGGATCGCCAACAGGCAGTTCGGGAAGCACGGCAGCAGAACTCTGGCTCGTCTGCAGACGAATCACCGAAGCGTCGTCGGCAATCACGCGGGCCAGACGGGACAGAAACGGATGCACGGTGGACGAATCCAGCCCAACCCGCCGGTAGTCCGGATCCTCGAAGGTCGGCCACTGCTCCAGCGTCGGCATCAACCAGAACAGCAAACCGCCAGCGGCCAGTGTGCCCGCCAGCGCCGCCAGCCCGTCCGGCGGATTGCCCTGCCAGCCGTCCCAGACCACACCGTTCAGATCCTGCCCCAGCCAGCGCCGGGCATGCTTTGCCGGGATGGGCTCCACGCCCTTGATCGAAGGAGCGTCGTCTGTCCCGACCCAGACGCCGGGCGCAACTGAAAGCTTCGGAAGGTATTCGGCAAGCCAGTCCAGGGACGCCTGCCTGTCGCCTTCCAGCAACACCAGTCGCCGTTGGCCTGCATCCCGCAGACGGCTCTGGAACTTCCGCCAGTCAGAAGCGCCTGGCTGATCCGGCACGGTGGTCAAAGCCTCAGCTCAGGTCCATCGAATGGCGCTTGAGGTCATCCAGAGTCGAATACTTCAGAGCAGAGCGATGCGTTGCCTTCAGTTTCACTCGCGGTGCAGAGCCAGCCTCGAAAGCCTCTTGCCAGCGAGAAGCACACAGGCACCAGGAATCCCCGTTTTTCAGGCCCTCGAAGCCGAATTCGGGCCTTGGCGTGCTCAGATCGTTACCTTTGGATTTGGAATATTCCAGAAACTCGTCGGTCACCACGGCACACACAACATGAGCGCCCAGGTCCTCCGGCCCGGTATTACAACACCCATCACGGTAAAACCCGGTTTGCGGGTCAGTCCCACAGACCTCTAGTTTCTCGCCTAGAACATTGACCGGTTCAGCAGTCGTAGCCATAAAATCGTTCTCCTGTGTTTGATAAGAGGGTCTGGAATCTGTCTTCCAAAACTGTGCGGAGCCATGGATGGCGGAGCCCAAGCGTCACATGGATGTGCCGAAGGAGCGTGTTTTGGAAGACAGATTCCAGACCCGCCTGCACCCAACAAGCGGGCCAAGCGTTGTTCCAGGCCATACCCAAGGCCCCAGAATTATGAGGCACATGTATCTGAGCTGCCAGTTGCTCCGTACAATAGCGCCATGACGAGCCCAAGCCTAACATCTACTGCAACGGACACCGCCACGGATCTGCCGGACTTTTTGACGGATGAGCAGCGCCAGATCATTACTGCAGGATTCGAGCATGCGGTAATCACCGCGGTTGCCGGCAGCGGGAAAACCTCTACCCTGGCCTGGCGCATCCGCTATCTGTTGCAACAGGGCCATGACCCGGACCGCCTGCTGGTACTGATGTTCAACCGTAGCGCTCGGGTGGATTTCGAGCGAAAGTTGCGGGACGTCAGTCGAAATACCGGACTGCGCTTGCCGGAAGTTCGCACCTACCACGCCATGGGACTTCGGCTTTACCGGCGTTTTATTAAAGAAGGCTATCTGCCGGGGTTCTCCGAGAAAATCCTCACTGACCAGGAAATCAGCTTTCAGGCCTGGCAGCTGACCCGGCGGCTTGCGCCGGAGGACCTGGCGGACGAGATCAAGCGCAACAAGAAAGACTTTGTGGAAACCGCCGTCAAGTTCATCGATCTGGTGAAGACCACCCTGTCACCTGCCGAGATTGTTTTCGAGGAGATGAACTACTCGGACAAGCACCGCTACCTGATCGATCTGTTCCACAGTTTCGAGCAATGGCGCAAATCCCAAAGCCGCATCAGCTACGCCGACATGCTGTACGAGCCGGTAATGGCGATTCACCAGAACCCGCCTTTGCAGCGGCTGGTGGGCAACAAGATGGATATGATCCTGGTGGACGAGTATCAGGATACCAACGAGATCCAGCACCTTCTGCTGCGCTACGTGGCCGGAGATCGTGCCCGGGTGACGGTGGTGGGCGATCCGGACCAGACCATTTACGAATTCCGTGGTGCCCGGCCTGAGTTCATCCTCACCCGCTTCAGTGAAGAGTTCGATCAGCCCCTGGAACAGACCCTGAGTTACACCTTCCGGTATGGCCACCAGGTGGCACTGCTCGCCAATCACCTGATCGGTCACAACACCGGCCGCAAGGACGTGCAGTGTCATTCTCACCCTACCACGCCAGATACTCGCATCACCCTGCACCAGCAGGAGAGTGACAGCGATACCGTGGTAAAGCTGCTGGAGCCGATGGACGACACCAGCCTGGCCAGTACCGCCATTCTCTTTCGGGTCTGGAGCCAGAGCGTTCCCATTGAACTGAAACTGTTGGCGCAGCAGATACCCTATCGCATTGACGCCGGCAAGGGGGCGCTGTTCAGCCGCGAGGTTCAGGCCATCAGTAGCCTTTTGAGTGTGGTAAGCAACCGCCTGCCAAATCTTCCCGACGAGGACCGGCTGGATATCGCCCGGCACCTGATGCGCTTCCCGCACGTGGGCCTGAAGGAGCCGGAGCTGGAGCAGTTTGCCCGTTTTCTGTCCGGGTTTTCTCACGGCTGGCATGAGCGGCTGCTGGCCCTGGATTTTAACGCCCTGGCGCCCATGGCCGCCCGCAAGCTGCGCAAACTGGGGGAAGCCCTGGCCCGCCTTAATGGTCACAAGGGCCCGGTTGCGGAGGTCATCCGCGAGTATGCCGAGGCCACGGAGCTTAACGAAGGCATCCGCAGCCTGGCCCTGACTCACGAATCGGCGGAGGAGCGTATCGAGACCGTTCAGGGCTTCAGGGGTTATCTGGCATCACTGGATGTGGATTGCGCCGGCGCCCTGGATCACCTGAAGGCATTGAAAGAACAGGCCGGACTACGGAAACAGGCGGGCGAGGACGGGCCCGGCGGTGTGCTGCTGTCGACCATCCACCGTACCAAGGGGCTGGAATGGTCGACGGTGATATTGCCCGGCCTGCAGGAAAAATATCTGCCCTACAGCCCCAGATCCCAACAGGACCTCAAAGGGTTTCTTGAAAGCGAACGCCGCCTTCTTTACGTGGCCATGACCCGCACTAAACACAGCCTTCATCTGGTTACGCGCCCCCTGAGTGGCCCCTCGCATCTGGAAGGCGATCTGGGGCCCAGCCGTTTTGTCAGCGAACTCTGCTTTGATCTTTCCCGGGAACTTGGAGGCTGGCTGGAGCAACGGAATACCGATGAGTGTCAGCTCACCCTGAGCGCACCGCTGACCGAAACCGCCGAGCGCTACGCCGCCCGGGAAGCCGTCACTCTGAGCGGTACCCGACAGTCCGATGTTTCCGGAGAGCGACCGGTGTGGACCCTGCAACGGCTCAAGCATGCCGTGCTGGGCCCCGGATACGTAGCCGGAGAGGATAATCAGTCTTTCGAAGTGGTGTTTGACTCCGGCGACACGCTGAACTTCAGCAAGAAAAGCGCGCACCTATATTTTACGGGCCTGAAAAACGAAACCTGAACCGGGGACAAAGGCAACATTAACCGGCTTTATTTTGTTATTTTTGAATCTGTCACGTAGATTTACCGTAGTATGATTGAAAACTGTATAAAAAATAATGAGAAAGACCCAACACAACGACAACAGAACAGGAGGTTCCGCATGAACATCATGCGCCCACTGACCGTCGCCGCGCTGGCGGCATCGATGACCACCCCGGCTCTGGCGGAGAGCAAACAGACCGTCTACCTCAATCCTTTTATTGCCTATCAGGTGTTCGATGACCAACGTGACCTGAAAGAAGACGGCATCACAGGCATTGGCCTTGAATACCGCTTCTCACCCCACTGGGCACTGGAAGGGGTTTATGCCTCGGACAGCATTGGCCAGAAATACGTGCCCGGGCACAGTGACTACGAGGACATCCGGCTTGATGCGCTCTATTATTTTGCTGGCCAGGAGAAGGCCTGGAATCCCTACGTAGCTCTGGGTGCCGGCAATACCGATTTTGGAGACGCCGGGATCGGCTATAACACCCTCGGGTCAGACCATGACGAAACTCGGGTGAATGTTGGTGGCGGTGTCCGCTATAACATCAGCGAGACCGTGTCGCTGCGTGGTGATCTGCGCCAGTTCCACGGCCCTGAAGAAAGCACCTTCGACACCCAGGTATCGCTGGGCATCAGCCTGGCCTTCAATCGCACCGTGTCGGATTCGTCACCGCAATCCAGCCAGCCAGCAGACTCCGACAAAGACGGCGTGTCGGACAGCCGGGACCAATGCCCGGATACGCCCTTCGGCACCAAGGTGAACAGCCGCGGCTGTGTGCCTGACAGCGACAATGACGGCGTGGCCGACAACCGCGACCAGTGCCCGGCCACTCCCGCAGGGGCCAGCGTCAACAACCGTGGCTGCGAACGGGATGACGACAACGACGGGGTGGTCAACAGCAAGGACCAGTGCCCGGGCACCGACGCAGGCGCAACAGTGGATGCTACTGGCTGCATCGGCCAGACCGAAACGGTCAGAACCATCGAGCTGAACGTGACTTTCCCCAGCAACAGTTCGGTGATCGGTGACCGTTTTGACAGCGAGATTGCCCAGGTAGCCACCTACATGCGCAATAACCCGGAAACCTCAGTGGAAATCGCCGGTCACAGTGACAGTCGTGGCGATGACGACTATAACCGGTTCCTGTCCCAGCGCCGGGCTGACGCCGTGGCTGCACGTCTGACCGGGCCACTGGGCATCAGTGCCGACCGCGTCAGTGCCGTGGGCTATGGTGAATCCGAGCCTGTCGCTAGCAACGACACTGCTGCAGGACGCGCCGAAAACCGCCGCGTTGAGGCACGCTTCCAGATGCAGCGTTAAGCCATATCGGCCGATCGGCCGTATGGGTTATGACAGAGCAAGATGGACTGGGCGCCTGCGGGCGCCCTTTCTGTTTCCAGGCAAAGGCGTGTATAGCGAGGTCACAATGCTGAAAGTGGTTGCGATTACAGCAGGCCTGCTGATTAGCTCGCCGGGCCTTGCCGCGGCAGAGATCTACCGCTGTGAGTCGGAAAACGGTGTCCGCTTTGCAGACGAACCCTGCGGTGACGGCGCCGAAAAGATTACCGTCCAGGATAACCGCATTGGCGGAAACTTCGGTCAGAACCTGCCCCCTTTCCCGGAACCAGAAACGTCGCCGAAACCGAAAACTTCCAATAGCGAGGCCGATTCCGACACCTGCCGGTATATAAACTCCACGGATCTGCGCCGCTATATCATTCGTGAGCAGGTGGTCAAAGGCATGACCCGGGAAAACGTTATTGACGCCTTTGGCAAACCCCCGGAAACCTATCCCGCGCCTCAGGAAACCTGGGTTTACCAGACCAAATATTACGGTGCCCTTTACGAGCTCACCTACGTGTATTTCAGGAATGGCTGTGTGGAGAAGGTGGTTTACCGCAAGCCCTGAGCCCGCTCAGCCCTCAAACCTGGCATCAATCAGCAGATTTCTCGGCGTCAGGTGCCGTTGGCAAAAGGTGCCGATGCGCACACGATAGCCCTGCTCTTCAAGAAACAACGCATAATCCAGCACGAGCCAGAGCTCCAGTGGGCGGCGGAACAGGTGACGGACCAGCTCATGCCGACGAACCTGCGCCAGCCGGCTCGCGCCGTACGCCTCCCAGGCCGGGTAATCGATACCGTCCGGCAAGCTCAGCCCTTTTTGCTCGGCAGCCCAGCCACAGAACTCCCGGAAGTTACCCCTCGCTATCCGGTTGGGGTGTGAGGGCACCGGGAGATAGTCGTCCACCTGCCGCAATTCCCGCTGCAGGCCATCGAAGCCCAGCCGCCAACGGCTGAATCTCTGCACCTGATCACGTACCCGGGCCGGTGCGGTTACCGTTTCCTCTACCGCCAGCTTCAGGTCCGCCCGCTCAAGGCGAAGGCACCTGGCCCACTCGGCAGCCGCCTGCGACAGGGGCCGGTAAAGCGAGGCCTCAGAAAGATGATAACAACAGGGTGCAATGCTGAGTCGCGGCAAGCGTTGACTGGTGCCCTGCCTCAACAACCTGCGGTGCAGGTCGCCGCAGGCGTGAAGGGCAACACCGTGACTGTTGTCAGGCAGGCGAAGGTCGTCAGCCATCACATCCTGGCACTGCACCCGCACTGAATCGCCCACTTTTTGCGCCAGCCGGTTGCCATCATCCACCAGCGCCGGTGACCACTCGTAGCCGGTGACCGGGTGATCCGAAAACGGCAAAAGCGTTCGCGCCAGGTGCCCCTTGCCGCAGCACCAGTCCACGACTGGATTGCGGAGCGGTCGTAATGCCGCCGAGAAGGCGCCAGACTGAAGGCGTTTACGCCCCGGCATGTCCCGGGCACGCACTTCCGGCAGGGTGCACGCCTGCGCCGTTAACTCGTCGGTCAGCATCGGCAGGTCGGTCAGCTGCTGCAGTCTGGACAGAGACGGCAGCAGTGGCGCCAGCGAACTCGCCAGCGCCGCTGGGTCGTTTTCAAAACGCTGACAGTCGGCGTCACTGAAACAGCCAACCTGTCGGGCCATACCCGGCCAGCGCAGGGTCCAGTCGGGTGCCGGACTGGTAAAGGGGGCCGGCCGCCAGAACTCCCGGTGCTCGTGTAGCCAGTCGTTCAGCTGTTGCCACCAGGCGCCATAAGAAGAGAACGCCAAGGCCACTACTCCTGAAACCGGCCGGGCCGGAACGGATCAAGACAGACCGCAGGTTGCTCGCCGTCAATCAACTGACCGATCACGTCGGCACTGCCCGCAGACAGCGTCCAGCCAAAGGTGCCATGCCCTGTGTTGAGGTAAAGGTTCTCCCGCGGGCCACGACCAATGATCGGCGGCCCGTCCGGGGTCATGGGGCGGAAGCCGGTCCAGGTCTCCGCGGCATGGAGGTCCGCGCAGCCCGGAAAACGGGATTCCACGGATTTGCGGATGGTTGCAAGCCGTTGCTCCGGAATGTCGCGGTTGAAATCGGCCATCTCCACAAACCCGGAGGCACGCAGGCGATCGCCAAGGCGGGTGGACACCACCTTGAAGCGGTCGTCATGAATGGTGGAGAGCGGCCCGTGATCGGCGCTTTTCATTGGCACGGTCAGGCTGTAGCCCTTCACCGGATAGATGGGGAGCTTCAGGCCAAGCGGGCGCGTCAGTTCATTTGACCAGCAGCCGGCACAGACCACCACCGCATCCGCTTCAATGGATTCGTACTTCCCGCCAGCGGAACGAACGGCCAGGCCGGTTACCCGCCTGCCATCGGCAATCAGGTGGGTGGTCTCGGTGTTGTACCGGAAACTGACCCCGTTGGCTTCACACGCCTTCGCCAGCTCCCGGGAAAACAGGTGGCAGTCACCGGTGCCGTCGGTGTCGTAGCTGAGTGCTCCGTAGAGGGGACCACGGCCGGTCATTCCCGGCTCGGCCTTTCGCACCTCTTCCGGGGAAAGCAGTCGGGACGCGATGCCCAGCTCGTTGAGCAGCTTCTGTGTTGTGCGATAGCCTTCCAGCGCTTCTGGCGTACTGGCCAGGTGCAGCAGGCCGCCGTGGCCGCCATCAAAGGTCAGCTTCACTTCCTGCTCGAGGGCCAGAAACTTCTCCCTGCTGTGCATACCCAGCCTTAGCATGGCGCGCTTGTTCAGGCCAAAAAGGCCCGGTGACCGGGCATAGCGCAGGGTGGAAAACAGAAACCGCAGGGTATCCATGGACGGCGGCAACGACATTTTCAGGGGGCCATCCTTTTTCAGTAGAAAGGGGATGGCTTTGGTCACCATAGCAGGGTCGGCCCAGGGGTATACCACGCCATAGGAACGTTGGGCGGCGTTGCCCTTACTGGTCTCATTGCCGGCGACCCCGTGGCGCTCCAGCACGGTTACCTTGTGGCCACGGCGATTCAGCTCATAAGCGGTGGCAACACCAACAACGCCGCCACCAACCACTGCTATGTGCATGAACAGACTCCTTGATTCGGGAACTCCGGTAAGCGGGAAGGGTCAGTCTGATCCGCTTCCAGCCAGCAGACGCCGATAGGCCTCCAGCACACCGGCATGCTCTTGCGGGTAGTGAGGCGCCATCTGCTTCAGCTTTTCTGCAAGGATTGCGGCAACAATGGCCCGTGCCTGGGGCTTACGATCACCGGGCACGATATACCAGGGTGCGTCATCAGTGTGGGTCGCGGCAACGGCTTCTTCAGCGAATGCCTCATACTGACCGCGTTTTTCCCAGCCGTCGATGTCGGATTCATCAAATTTCCAGCGCTTTCTGGGCTTGTCCAGACGCTTAAGTAATCGCCTACGATGCTCATCCTCTGAGAGATTCAGCCATATCTTGATCAGCGTTGTACCCTCTTCGGTCAGGTGGCGCTCAAACTCCCGGATTGACCGGAAGCGGTTGGCCCAGTTGTAACTTTCCGGGGCGTGCACGGGCCAAACGCGCTCGGCAATCACCGCTTCATGATGACTCCGATTGAAGGCGACCATCTCCCCCAGGCCGGGCAGCAGGCGGGAGACCCGCCAGAGAAAGTCGTGCCTGATTTCCGCGCCTTCGGGGCGGCCAAATGACCAGGCATGGAAGCCTGCGGGGTCGGTATAAGTGGCCAGGGTGCGAATCAGGCTGTCTTTACCACTGGTATCCGGGCCCTGAACAATGATCAGTAACGCCTTTTCACGGTTCGCCCAGAGCCGTCGCTGGAATTCGCCTATCTCATCCAGACTGGCCTCCAGCCCGGGCAGATCCACATCCTCGTCCAGTAGCGTCGGGTAGTCACTGAAACTCCGTCTGGTGGTGTCAAAACACCAGCGTCTGGCCCAGAGTCCGATCGAGTCCGTCGATTTCATCCAAAGCCCCTATCGTTGCGATGCAGGTCAACAATCAGACAAGCTGTTAAACTGTTGTGATTAATCACTCAGGATAGCAGCCTCCGCTGCGGTTGCGATGGAGCGAAATAGCCAATAATGAGTAAAAAACGTCGCGAGATACCCGTTTTCGATCATCCAATCATCGAGACCCACTGCCATCTGGATTACCTGAAGGAGCGGCCGCTGGCAGACACCCTGGCGGAAATGCAGCGGGTAAACATAGAGCGGGTAATTACCATTGCCGTCTCCCCGGAAAACCTGGGCACTGTGCGTGAACTCAGCCAGACCGCTCCCTGGGTCTACGGCACCCAGGGCGTGCACCCCCATGATGCCGAAAAGTATTCCGATGAAGCCGAGGCTGAGATCCGCGCCCACGCCGGCGACGAGAAGATTGTGGCGGTCGGCGAAATCGGCCTGGACTATTTCTACGACAACGCCGATCGCGATGTGCAGCGCCAGGTATTTCGGCGCCAGTTACAGATTGCCAGCGACACCGACCGCCCGGTGGTGATTCACAGCCGCGAAGCGGACGAGGATACCATCGCCATTCTGAAAGAATTCGAGGGCTCGCTGAAGCGCCGGGGCGTGATTCACAGCTTCACGTCCGGTCCTGGCCTGGCCGAGTACGCCCTCAGCGAAGGCTGGTGCCTCGGTTTTAACGGCATCACCACCTTCAACAAGGCGGAGAATGTCCGGGACATCGTTCGCATGACCCCGATCGAACAGATTCTGCTGGAGACGGATTCGCCCTTTCTGGCACCGGTGCCCTATCGCGGCAAGGAAAACGCCCCTTTCTATATCCCGTTTGTGGCCGAAAAAATTGCCGAGGTTAAAGACCTGCCGCTGCAGGATGTTCTGGCGTCCACTTACGCCAATAGCCTGAGGACGTTTTTCCCACATACATGATCAAACGCATCCCCATCACGGCACTGAAGGTCGGTATGTACATCACCGACCTGAACAACGACTGGATTCCCCACAACACCCAGCGTAAACGCGGCGTTATCAAGAAAGACGAAACCATCGATAAAATCCGGCGGATGGGGGTCAAACACGTCTACATCGACGCCGCTAAAGGCCTGGACACGCAGGATTCCGAACCCGCCCGGGACGTAGACCTGCGCAACGAGAAGCTGCTTGATAGCGCCGGCGAACTGACACCGGGCATGGCCAGGCAGACCTCGGTTGCGGAAGAGATGGAAAAGGCCCGGCAGATCCACACCCAGGCCCAGGGGCTGGTCGGCAACCTGATGAGCAACGTCAAACTGGGCGGTGCCATCGACATCGCCCCGATTCACGAACTGGCTGACGAACTGCAGAACTCGGTCTTTCGCAACGCGAACGCTCTCAGCTGCCTGGGCCGGATCCGCGAGAAAGACAACTACCTGCTGGAGCATTCGGTCAACCTGAGCGTGCTGATGTCGCTGTTCGGCCGCTACCGCAAGTTGTCATCCGACGCCCTGCATCAGACCATTGTCGGCGCGCTGCTGCACGACATCGGCAAGATTCTGACCCCGGACGAAGTCCTGCACAAACCAGGTCGGCTGAGCGCCGAGGAGTTCGAGGTGATGAAAGCCCATGCCCGACATTCCCGGGACATACTGGCCACCACCGAAGGCATTGGCGAGCTCTCGATTATTACCGCGGCCCAGCATCACGAACGTCTGGACGGCTCCGGCTACCCGGAAGGCCTGAAGGGCGAAGAAATTTCGATATACGGCCGCATGGTCGCCATTACGGATGTTTATGACGCCATCACCGCTGACCGGGTTTATCACCGGGGGGTTACCCCAAGCCACGGGCTGAAAAAGCTGCTGGAATGGAGCGGCGATCATCTGGACCCGAAACTGGTAAGGGAGTTCATCCGCTGCGTCGGCCTCTACCCCATTGGATCCCTGGTGCTGCTGGAAAGCGGCCGCCTGGGCGTGGTCGTCGAAACCAACGACGACGATCAGCGACTGCCCGTGCTTCGCGTCATGTACGATACCCATGCCCGCGCGCCCATCAGCGTGACCAGGATGGATCTGGCCAGGCCCGACAATCAGGACCGGATTCTGCGGTCGGTGGATCCGGAGCTATACAACATTGATGTAAGAAAATTCCTCGAATGATGTCCTCTGTTTTCCAGATTCTGGGCGGCCTGGCGCTCTTTCTTTTGGCCATGGAAATGATGACCGATGGCCTCAAGAACTTTGCGGGCCACCACCTGAAACACCTGCTGGGACAATGGACCCGTACGCCGTTGCGGGGGCTGGGTGCCGGCATACTCATCACCGGAATCGTGCAATCCTCCAGTGCCGTCACCGTCGCCACCATCGGATTCGTCAATGCCGGGCTGCTGACCCTGACCCAGTCCCTGGGCGTTATTTTTGGTGCCAACATCGGCACCACCATGACCGGCTGGCTGGTGAGCTTCGTCGGATTCGGTTTCAAGATCGAGGCCCTGGCAATGCCGATTCTGGCGTCAGGCGTGGCACTGAAAATCGCCGCCCCGTCGCCCCGATATCAGTCTTTGGGGAAAGCTCTTGCCGGTTTCGCTCTCTTCTTCCTCGGTCTGGCTCTGCTGAAAGAATCACTGGACGGCCTGACCGCTGGCGTGGGAAGTGAAACGCTCTTTGGCCGAAATTACGGATTGCCCTTCTTTCTCCTGATGGGGTTTCTGGCCACCTTGCTGACCCAGTCCTCAAGTGCTGCGCTGGCCATGATTCTGACCGCCGCAGCAGGCAACCTGATACCGCTGGAGAGCGCCGCGGCGGCGGTCATTGGTGCCAACCTGGGCACCACCTCAACCGCCGCCATTTCGGTACTCAAAGCGACCGCCAATGCCAGGCGCCTTGCACTTGGCCACATACTGTTCAATGCCATAACGGGCCTGCTTGCGCTAATCATTCTGCCTGCCATGCTCTGGCTGGTGGCCTGGCTGGCAGACGCCATGGACCTGGAGGCAAACCCGGCCCTCTCTCTCGCGCTGTTCCACACCCTTTTCAATCTGCTGGGCGCGATGCTGATGCTCCCGCTGACCGGCCGGATGGCGAGGCTTCTCGGCAAACTCTTCCGGAGCCGGGAAGAAGACAACGCAGAACCCCGCTATCTCGACAGCACGTTAATCACCACGCCTGACCTGGCCCTGTCCGCAGCGCGGCTGGAAATGAATCGTCTGTTCGGGATGACCGGAATTCTGCTGAAAGCCAGCCTGGCGCAGCCGAAACTACCGCCTGACCAATTGTTTGCACAGGCGTCTGCCGCTCAGCGACTGAACAACACCATCACTGACTACATCTCCAAAGTGCGAACCGGAGGTAGTCTGGAAGAAACCGTCACAGCGCTGACCACCAGCGTGCGAACCTGCCGCTACCTGGCCGAGGCCGCCAGCCTTGCACCGCAGCTTTCAAGCCTTCGCAATGATTACCGCTCCATCGGGCCGGCAGCGTTGGGCCCGGCCATTGACCGGTATCTGACCGCTGTTGGGGAACTGATCAATAGCCGGGAAATCGGACAGGATTCGGCAAACACCGCCGCTATCGAATACCAGCGCCTCAAGTCCACTGTTCTCGGGATGATGGTTCAGCGCTTGTTGACGCCGGAAACCGGCGACGACCTGCTGGACGCCATGAGTTCGGTAAAACGTCTGTGCGACCAGTGGCACAACGCACACCTGGCCCGTGCGATAGAGCCGGTCACGCCGACAGCGACAGAAACACCGCCATCAGCACCGGAGACAGGAAAGAGAGAATAAACCCAGAGGCAATCGCCACCGGTACACAGGCAAGCCCGCCGCTACTGCGAATAATGGGCAAGGTAAAATCCATGGCGGTCGCACCGCCATAGCCAATGGCCATACCCGGTCGCCGGGCGATCAGCAAGGGAATGATTGCCAGAGCAATAATCTCCCGAATCACGTCATTGAGAAAGGCAACGCCGCCCCAGGCCGGCCCCAGAGCGTCGCCGATGACGATCCCGGACAAGGAATACCAGCCAAATCCCGATGCCAATGCCAGCGACTGATACCATCCGGTGTCCAGCATAGGCGCCAGCACCAGACCCGCCAGCAGAGAACTGCCCGCCAGGACCAGGGCGATACCCAGACCGTGACGGTTGAACAACAAACGTCGCAAAGACAGCCCCGCATTGCGTAGCTGCAGGCCGATTAACAGCAACAGGAGCATCAACATGGCCGTAGCCAGATCCTCTGCCATGGGCAGGTCCGGCAGCAGCCAGTACCCTGCCGCTACACCGGCCAGCACGGCCAGTAGCGGTTTCAACCCTGCCAGGAACAGCCGCCGATAGCCCGTAGGCGCCGCGGACGGGTCTGCTTTTTCGGGCACCATGGGCTGAAACTGGTGCAGCAACCAGAGCCCGGCAAGATTGGCCACCAGCAGAACACCGACAAGAGCAGAGACCTGCACTGCCATACCCGCCAGTTGATCCGCCAGACCGCTCATCTGTCCCAGGCCAAGCCCGAGGAGTGCCAGAATGAAATACACCAGCGATTCCACCAGATAGTGGATACCGGTCATCACCCGTCGGTTTTCCAGCCGGATTGCGAACCCCAGGAACAACGGTGCCAGTATCAGCAGTGCTCCCGTCAGCATGGGCGTGTCGCCGGGTCAGTGCAGGACATGGGCGTTCCGGTCCTGAACCAGTACCCAGGGCGCAATCACCACGGCCCAGAGCTCACTGTCTTCTTCATACCAGTGGCGGGCCTGATCCGGCGTCACCTGGCCCACCTGATCGGTGGACATCCAGTGCTCAAAGGTCGCCTTGTTATCCGCCGCCAGCTCGGCGGCCACCGCAAGCAGATCCAGATCGGGCGAGACCCGGACCACATGCCCCCGGGCGAAGTAGGTCTGCAGATCACGCCATTTGATCTGGGAGGTTTCCAGGTTGAGTTTTGACAGCAGTTCGTCCCGCGACTGATCAGAAGACATGCACTGAACCTTTAGAGCAGAAATGAAAATACAATGAAGAACGCAAGCTTAACCGATGCGTCAGCTGGACCGCCAGATTTCCTGTACCCGGTCCGCCAGCGTCATGGGGTCGAATGGTTTAGGAATGACGCTTAAGGCGCCTTCAGCCAGATAGCTGGCTATCTCTTCGGACTGGACTTTTGCGGTCATGAACACGGCGGGCGTAGACGTATGTTCAGGGAGCTTGCGGATGGCCCGCAGGGTTTCAGGACCATCCATGCCGGGCATCATGACATCCAGAATGAAAAGCTGAGGCGCAAACTCTTCGATGGATTCCAACGCCTCCTTGCCGCTGGCACAGGCTTTCAACGTGAAGCCGCCGACGGTTTCGAGGGCTACCTCCGCAACCGCTCGGATATCCTCTTCGTCTTCCACCAGCATGACCCGTTTCAGTGGTTCATTGTGTCCCATGGCCGCTTTCTCCTTCCTGGTCACTGATCCCGAGCCGGCGCAGCAGACGCCGGCACTGTTCACTGTCTTCCTCACCTGCCGCTATGAGTGCAGCCGCTCTCATAATCAGTCGATCCCTGGAGACGGCATCGCTCTGCAGGAGATAAATCGCACCGATCAGCTCCCGCAATTCCAGCGACAGACGCCACTGAATCTTCACCCGGTTCCCGAGCACCTGGGACCAGTCGCGCAGGGCCTGGTGGATCTGCTCATCGGTTAGTGTGTCCCCGGACTCGAAGTGCTGTTGAATAACCCTGAGGGTAACCAGCTCGCCCACCCGGCTCAGAAGCCCGGCGGTAAAGTAAGATTCGCCACGCTCGCCAAGAAGCAATGCCAGGCGTTGGGCCTGGAGCGCCACCTCTTCCGCCTGTTTCTGATAATCACGGGCAAGTTCTTTCAGGCGCTTCTCCGGCAGCTGACCGGCTACGTCCATGGCCAAAGCCAGGGCCTGGTTGAGCGCCATGGGCACGCCGATTGCCGTAATCGCATCCTTCACACTCTGGACCGACTGGCCGGAACGTTTCAGTGACGCCCGATTCGCCACTTCCAGCAGCTTGGCACTCAGCGCAGCATCCTGTTTCCAGCGTTCGGCCAGCTGGCCCGGCGTCAGATCATCCTGCCGTTGTGCCAGTTCCAGTATGGCGGAAGCGTCGGTTGCCCCGGGAAGCTGAACTCCGGATTCGCACTCGGATGCGGACGCCAGCCGGTCCTCAAGAGAAAGGATTCTGCTATCCGTCGGCGGTTTCTCGTCAATCAACTTGCTGAGTCGTTCGTGCACCAGTTCCACGGTAAAGGGCTTGCTGATGTAACCGTTAATGCCGAGATTGGCGGCCTGCAGAATGGAGTCCCGGTCCGAACGGCCAGTGATGATCACCACCGGCGTTGTGCGGTCAGTCCGGCGGATTTCCCGAACCAGGGCAAGTCCCGATCCGTCAGGCAGGTTCCAGTCGGCGATGACAAGGTCCGCAGGATCTTTCTTCCAAAGTTCCGTGGCCTCCCAAACCTGGCTCGCAACCTGTATCTTGGCGCCGGAACAAAGCCCGGAAACGACAGTTTCCAGCAGATCTGCAACCAGCTCGTCGTCCTCAAGGATAAGAATTTTCATAAGCCAACCGCAGTCACGCCGTTTCTGCCTGCCCGTTTACGTTCATAGAGCGCCCGATCAGCCGCCTCGATGGCTTCCTCAGGATGGTCATAATCGGGCAGCGCTGCCATACCGACACTCAAGGTCACCGAAAACTCGCCAGCGCCGCCTTCGAACACGATCCGTGAAAAGTCTTCACAGACAGCCTGCAGCACCGCTTGTCCCCGTTCCAGAGTGCACTCGGGCAACACCACCAGAAACTCCTCCCCGCCGTAACGACCGATGACATCTGTCTTTCGCAGTCGATGCCGTAGAAGGTTGGCCAGTCCCTTGATGACAAGGTCCCCAGAGCGGTGGCCCTGAGTGTCGTTGACCTTCTTGAAATGGTCCAGATCCATCATCGCGACAACGGAATCATGATGCATGCGACGGCAGCGGGCGTGTTCTTTGGCAACCTCGGCTTTCACCAGAGAATGCTTGAGCAGGCCGGTCAGGCTGTCCCTGGAAACCAGCTTGTCCAGTTGTTTGGCTCTATAGCAGCGAATGCGGGCAGTTCGCAGAAGAAACGAGTCGGAAACCGGCTTGGTCAGAAAATCATCACCGCCCTTGGACAGTGCTTCTAGCTGCAACTCCCGGTCGCTTTCCGCGGACAGATAGACGATCGGCAGGCTTAGAAACTCCGGCTCGAATCTCATCATCCGCGCCAGCGCCGTACCGGAAATGCCGCCCATCTGAACATCCATCAGCACGATGTCAGGGCGGAATTCTGAAAGTTTCGGCAACAGGATGGACGGGTCGCCGGTGACGCCTTCTGCCTCCATGCCACCGTTGGAAAGCACCAGTTGGTAATGCTCTCTGAGTTCCGGGTCATCATCGACGATCAGAACCCGGCCACTGGCCGCATCCGCGTGATCGGTAAGGAGGCGTTCCAGATGATCTGCCAACAGAGGCAGATTCAGCGGGTCGGAGAAAAAAGCTTCAGCGCCTTCCCGGGCAAGGGCATACCGATGGGAATAGGAATCGGATACCCCAATGCAGATGACCGGCAGTTCTCTGAATTCGGCAGGTAACCGGCTGGCCTCTGCCAGCATCGCGTCATCGCGAATGACCACAACGGAAGGTCGGGCATCGGATGCCGGGTTCCACTCCACCAGGGACTTTATCGCGGAGACCCGATAGCCGTATAGCGCCAGGCCCTCCGCCAACTGTTCCGCTTTCGAAGCATCCGGTTCTATCACCAGCACCGGCGCCTCATCCGGCTGCGCTGCATAGACGCTGGCTTCCGTTTCGGTATGCTGGCGGTCGCTGAGAGCCAGCATCTTCCGAAGGCTGACCAGGTGGCTGAAGAACTCCTCATTGATTTCTGATGACTTTAAAAAGCCATCCTCGCAGTCATCAACCTGCGGTTTGACCCACAACTCGAGCCGTCGGGCTTCTTCCCCCAGGGCAGAATAGCCGAATGTTCCGGCAGAACCGGCAAGTCGGTGAAGAATGCGATACGCCTGGTCAAGCTGCTGGCAATCTGCCTGGCCGGCAGGGAATGACCTGGCAATCGCATCCAGTGCATCGAATTCCTTTAGTGCCTTATCCCTGAACCTTTGCCGCAGAACCTCCAGTTTCGCGCTGACATCGTTGCTACCCGCGTCGGCCATCAAGATTTCCACACCTAATTTTACAAACTTGGGGATTACTTTCGGCTATTCTCCCATGAAAGCAAGTTTTTAATGTAACCGCCGGAAGGATAATAACGATTGTTCAGACACTCACTGGGCATTGGCACCCGCCTTGCCATTATCATTGTCTGTTTCAGTCTGACGGCCATTATCGCCGTCGCTATGACAGCCTACCGGGCACTGAACCACGATTTTGGAGCCATCCTCGCCCAACAGCAGGCTTACGAGGCCCAACGCGTCTCGACCATGGTCAGCCAGCGGCTTCAGACCCGCCTTGCAATGCTCGATTCCTTCAGCACCACATTGACCGATGGCGATAACCGGCTCCCCACATCCCGGATTGAAGCCTTTATTGGCCGGAAATCCGCTTTGCTCGAGCTTTTTCCCAACGGCCTGCTGGTGCTCGATGAAAAAGCTACCGCCATTGCAGAGAGTGTTTTCGTGCAGGACCGTATCGGCACGAATTACGCCGACCGGGCACACTTCGCCAGGGCCCTGGAAACCCGGCAGCCGGTCATAAGCCGGCCGATCATCGGTCGGACCACAGGGGTGCCGATACTCTCGTTCGTGGTTCCGATTGAGAGCGATGCCGATGATCTGCTGGGCTTTCTGGCTGGCAGTATCAACCTGAACGAAACAAACCTGATTCCCTCTGATGCCCTCAAACTGAGTCAGCGGCAGCAGGCGCAACTACTGGTGGTGGACACCGAAAACTTTCTCTACGTCGAGTCGGCGGAAGAAGAGGGTGGCATCCGGTCATTACCGTCACCGGGAGAAAATCCGCTCATCGACGCAGCCCTGTCCGGCATGGGCCTGGGCGAGGTGACCGGACCAGACGGCAACCAGCTAATCTACGCCACCAGCCACCTGGAACGCCTGGGCTGGCTGTTTATCCGGGCCGTTCCCAAAGACCGAGCGAATGCGCCGGCCACGGAATCCTTCCGTCAGTTCTTCAAGATCAGCTTGATCATTATTCTGGTCATTCTTCCTCTCGGCTTTCTGGTTACCCGTTCTGCCATGAAGCCTCTGGACCAGATGACCCAGCGGATTCGAAACATGTCGTCCTCGGGCGCTTCGTCCACCAGACTGGAGGTGGCCGGCCCACCCGAAGTGCGAAATCTCGCTTTAGCATTCAACCAGTTACAGGACGAGCGGGATGCAACAAGCAAGATACAGGAGGATTTTCTGTCTAATGTCAGCCATGAACTGCGCACGCCGTTAACGTCCATGAATGGGGCGCTCAAGCTGATTGCCTCCGGAGTGGTGGGCAAGCTTCCAGCCAAAGCCGACGAAATGACCAGACTGGCTCTTCGCAATAGTGAACGACTGCAGTTGCTGATCTCGGATCTGTTGGACTTTAACAAGCTGACCGCCGGCGAAATGCAGGCAACGATGGCCACCCAACCACTGGCCCCCATAGTGATGCAGGCGATTGAGGACAATCAGGCGACCGCTCGGGAGCACCGGCTTGTCCTGACCGGCCACTGCGACGCAGAGCTGATAATCCACACCGACGCTCACCGGCTGCGGCAGATTCTGGACAACTTCATCAGTAACGCCATCAAGTTCTCTCCTGATCATGGCGAGGTGCGGGTCGAGGCTCAATCAGCGCCGGATGGCATGGTCCGCCTGACGGTAAGCGACCAGGGCCGCGGTTTTCCGGAACAGTTCAGGGAGCGTCTGTTCCGGCGCTTCGCCCAGGCTGAAGCCGGCACCAAAAGAGCTTCAAAGGGCACCGGTCTGGGCCTGGCCATCTGTCGGGAACTGACGCTCTTGCTCGGTGGACGAATCGGCGCGTACAACGATCGGGGTGCGCATTTCTGGGTCGAGTTGCCCATCACCGGTGCGAGGGAGTCCGAGTCATGAAAGAGCCCGGGATGCCAACCAACGAAACTCTCAGGCAGGCCGCTCTGGACCGTTCCGGCCTTCTCGACACCGAGGCTGAAGAACGCTTTGACCGCTTCACCCGTATGGTTCGCTTCGCGTTTAACGCGCCTATTGCACTGGTCACCCTGGTCGACAGAGATCGACAATGGTTCAAATCTGCCGAAGGGTTGTCCGTTTCAGAAACACCGAGAGACATTTCGTTCTGCGGCCACGCCATTCACTATCCAGACATGTTCGTGATTGAGGACACCCTTAAGGATGACCGTTTCAGCGATAATCCGCTGGTAATCTCCGCCCCTTTCATACGCTTTTATGCCGGCGCACCTCTGCGCGACAGAGAAGGTTTCCCTCTGGGCACCCTCTGCATTATCGATCAGCAGCCACGAGCCTTTGACCAACAGAGCCGTTTGTTACTGCGGGAATTCGCGGACTGCGTTGAGCAGGAAATCAAACACCACGCAGCATCACAGTTTTACGCAGCACTGCGCAAAAGCGAAAGTCGAACCCGGGCCATCATTGAAGGAACAAGAGTCGGCACCTGGGAATGGAACGTGCAGACCGGTGAGACCGTTTTCAATCAGCGCTGGGCCGAGATCTGCGGTTACCGGCTGGAAGAACTTGAGCCCGTCAGCATTCAGACCTGGCTTGGCCTGGCCCACCCCGACGATCTGGCAGAGTCCGAGAGGCTGCTGCAGAAACATTTTGCGGGCCATTTACCCGAGTATGATTTCCGATGCCGGATGAGGCACAAATCTGGCCACTGGATCTGGGTCCACGACCGTGGCCAGGTTCTGGAATGGACGGACGCCGACGAGCCGCTGATGATGTTTGGTACGCACGCTGACGTCACCGAAGAAATGCAAAATCTGGAGCGGATCCAGCAGCAAAACCGGGCTCTGAGCATCCTTAACGAGCTTGCTCTGGGTTCGGAAGCCGACGATGACGCCCGCATCCAGAGGTCGCTCAGCCTGGCAACGGATTATCTGGATCTGCCAATCGGTATCGTCAGTGAAATCAACAGTCGCGTCTATTCCGTGCGCTGGTTCGCAGCGCCGGAAGGCTCCGGACTCGAAACAGGCGCCAGTTTTGCCCTGGAAGATACCTACTGTTCGATGCTGTTTGAGAAGAATGAGAGCCTGGCCATCTCGCATATGGCCAAATCCGATTATCGACACAAAAAGTGCTACAACGTCTTCGGTCTGGAAAGTTACTTGGCTGCCCCTATTTACGTGCGCGACCGGCTCTTTGGAACACTGAATTTTTCGTCCCCGGAACCCCGCCAAACCGAATTTTCAGACACAGAAGTCACCTTTGTGACGCTATTGGCGCGTTGGGTGGCCAGTGTACTGGAGCGCACAATCAGTGTTCAGATGCTGACCAAGCTTGTGGACCAGACACCCGGCGCACTCTACCAGTACCGGCTTTGGCCGGACGGAAGCGCGGCCTTTCCCTTTGCCAGTCCGCACATCCAGGATATTTATGGCGTTGAGAACCAGGAGTTGCGCGACGATGCCTCGAAAGTGTTCGACCGGATTCACCCTTCCGACCTGGGGCCGGTGGCAGAGAGCATCGATCGGTCTGCGGAATCACTCACCATCTGGCAGCATCAGTATCGGGTGAAGAAGGATCAGGCCGGCTCAGACTGGCGATGGGTTGAGGGTAAGGCTTCCCCGGAACGGATGCCGGATGACAGCGTCGTTTGGCACGGCTATATCGCAGATATCGACGACAAGAAACGCACCGAACTGGCACTTCACGAGAGTGAGGCCCAGCTGCGCAGGCTTTACGAGCTCTCGCCCATTGGCATTGCCCTTAATGACTTCCTGTCCGGGGAGTTTCTGGATGTGAACGAAGCGCTACTGGCGCCCACTGGTTACAGCCGGGAACAGCTCATGACCAGGGATTTCCGGGATCTTCTGCTGGGCGACGCGGAAGAAAACAGATGGGACATCATCTCCAGCCTGAAAGAAAACGGCCGCTTTGGCCCTCTGGAGATATCCGTTCAGAAGTCAGATCACTCCCACTACCCCGCCCTGATCCGCGGTATCCGGATCAAGGATTCCAGGGGTCGCCCCCTGGTCTGGACCCTGATTGAAGATATATCAGAACGCAAGAAAGTCGATCGGATGAAAAGCGAGTTCATTTCCACCGTCAGCCATGAACTGCGCACCCCTCTAACCTCCATCACCGGGTCGCTCGGGTTGATCGCAGGTGGTTCACTGGGAGCGCTCCCCGAGCAGGTTGAGCGTATGATCGCCATCGCCTACCGCAACAGCGAACAACTGAAGCAGCTGGTGGACGATCTGCTGGACATGGAAAAACTCGTGTCCGGCAAAATGACCCTGAATATGGCACCAGAGTCGATCCCGCCCATTATTCGGGACTCTATCGAACGGCTGAAAACCTATGCCGTCGATCGCGGCGTTAGTGTTGTATTGGTCGGGGACTCCGGCCTTCCCGAAGTCACGACTGACAAGGCCCGCCTCAACCAGGCATTTGCCAACCTGTTGTCCAACGCCATCAAGTTCTCACCGCTGCAAGGTAAAGTCACCGTGACCCTGGAACAGAAAGAAAACCATTTCGAAATCCGTGTCACCGATCAAGGCCCCGGTGTGCCGGAAAGCTTCCGGTCTCGTATTTTCCAGAAGTTCGCTCAGGCCGACAGTTCTGCCACCAGAAGCATAGGAGGGACCGGCCTGGGACTGGCCATCACGCGGGAGATCATGACCCAGCTGGGCGGCGAGGTCGGATTCGAGTCCGAGGAAGGCAAGGGGGCTAACTTCTGGCTGAAATTGCCGATCACACAAAAAAACCCGGAGGCCTGAGGCCACCGGGTCTGTTGCGATCCTGAGTCCTGCTCAGATTAAATCACGCCGACTTCAGCATTTCCCGCACCACATAGTGCAGGATGCCACCATGCTTGAAGTAGACCGCTTCGTTGGCGGTATCGATGCGTGATTTCAGGTCACAGGTTTCGGTTGAACCGTCCTTGTATTTCACCGTCATGGTCAGGGTCTGGCCCGGTTTGATCTCGCCGGACAGGCCTTCGATGCTGATGGTCTCCTCACCGGTCAGCTTCAGGCTCTTGCGATCCGTACCTTCCGGAAACTGCAGCGGCATCACGCCCATCCCGATCAGGTTGGAGCGGTGAATGCGCTCGTAACTCTCGGCAACGACGGCCCGTACGCCCAGCAGGCGGGTGCCCTTGGCTGCCCAGTCACGGCTGGAGCCGGTGCCGTATTCCTTGCCGGCGATCACTACCAGAGGCGTGTCCTTTTTCTGGTATTCCATGGCCGCGTCGTAGATGGGCATCTGCTCACCGGTGGGCACGAATTTGGTGAAACCGCCTTCAACGCCATCCAGCATTTCGTTCTTGATACGAACATTGGCAAAGGTGCCCCGCATCATCACTTCATGGTTACCACGGCGAGACCCGTAGGAGTTGAAGTCCTTCGGCTGCACGCCGTGCTCCTGCAGATATTTACCCGCAGGGGAATCCGGCTTGAAGGACCCGGCCGGGGAAATGTGGTCAGTCGTGACGGAATCACCCAGCAGCGCCAGGATGTTGGCGTCCTTGATGTCCTCAATGGCGTCCGGCTCTTCTTTCAGGCCCTGGAAGAAAGGTGGGTGCTGAATGTAGGTAGACTTGTCGGACCACTCGTAGACTTTGCTTTCCGGCACCTTGATGGCCTTCCAGGTAGCGTCGCCGTCGAAGACTTCGGCATACTCCTTGTGGAACATGTCGGTTTTGACCTTTTCCACCGCCTCGGCGATTTCCTGCTGGCTCGGCCACAGGTCCTTCAGGTAAACGGGGTTGCCCTCTTTATCGGTACCCAGCGGGTCTTTCGACAGATCCAGCCGCACGTTACCGGCCAGTGCAAACGCCACTACCAGGGGCGGCGACGCCAGCCAGTTGGTTTTCACCTGGGGATGTACCCGGCCCTCGAAGTTCCTGTTACCGGACAGCACCGAGGCCACGGTCAGGTTGCCGTCGTTAATGGCCTTTTCCACTTCGTCCGGCAGAGGGCCCGAGTTACCGATGCAGGTGGTGCAGCCGTAGCCCACCAGGTTGAACCCGAGCTTATCCAGAGGCTCCTGGAAGCCGCCAACCCGAAGATAGTCCGTGACCACTTTGGAGCCGGGCGCCAGTGAAGTCTTGACCCATGGTTTGGTATCCAGGCCTTTCTCGACGGCTTTCTGGGCAATCAGTCCTGCTGCCATCATCACGCTCGGGTTGGAGGTGTTGGTGCAGGAGGTAATCGCCGCAATCACCACAGCGCCGGGGTCGAGACGGGTTTTCTCGCCGTTCATATGGAGCGGCTGGCTGGCTGCGTGCTCGTAGCTTTTCTCAATGCCCACAGCCGTTTGTCCACCTTCCGACTCAAGCTTGTCAGCGGTGGTCTCGGCGGGGCCTTCTGCAGTCTCCATCAGCAGTTCGAACGAGCGCTTCATATCCCTCAGCGCCACCCGGTCCTGGGGACGTTTGGGGCCGGCAAGGCTGGCTTCCACGTCGCCCATATCAAGCTCAAGGGTATCGGTGTAGACCGGTTCATGGCCCGGCTCACGCCACAATCCCTGGGCCTTGGCATAGGCTTCAACCAGCTCCAGCTGTGCCTCGTCACGACCGGTCAGCCGCATGTACTTAATTGTCTGATCGTCCACCGGGAAAAAGCCACAAGTCGCACCGTACTCAGGGGACATATTGGCAATGGTGGCGCGGTCGGCCACCGGCATGTCCTTCAGGCCATCGCCGTAGAATTCGACAAATTTGCCCACCACGCCTTTCTTGCGCAGCATTTCGGTAACGGTCAGCACCAGGTCTGTTGCGGTGATGCCCTCGCGGAGCTTGCCGGTAATCTTGAAGCCCACCACTTCGGGAATAAGCATGGATACAGGCTGGCCCAGCATCGCAGCCTCGGCCTCGATGCCACCGACACCCCAGCCAAGAATACCCAGGCCGTTAATCATGGTGGTGTGGGAGTCTGTGCCCACAAGGGTATCCGGGTAGGCAATGGTCTTACCCTCAATGTCTTTCTGCCAGACCGTCTTGCCAAGGTACTCCAGGTTAACCTGGTGACAGATGCCGGTGCCCGGCGGCACCACGCGGAAATTATCAAAGGCCTGCTGGCCCCACCGCAGGAATTCATAGCGTTCCTCGTTGCGCTCCATCTCGATGGCAACGTTGTCCTTGAACGAGGACGGATCGCCGAACTTGTCCACCATCACCGAGTGGTCAATCACCAGGTCCACCGGCGACAGCGGATTGATCATGGCCGGGTCCTTGCCCGCCGCCTGAACCGCCGCGCGCATGGCAGCCAAGTCAACAACCCCCGGGACACCGGTGAAATCCTGCATCAATACTCGCGCCGGGCGGAACTGGACTTCGGTGTCGGAGTGGCGGTTTTTCATCCACTGAACCATGGCATCGATATGCTTGCGCTCGACGGTGGTGTCGTCCTCGTTGCGCAGCAGGTTTTCCATCAGGACTTTCAGTGAGAACGGCAGCCGGTTCAGATCGCCCAGCGTTTCCGCCGCCTTGGGCAGGCTGTAATAATGGTAGGTCTTACCGCCTGCATCCAGGCTCGATAGCGTGTTCAGACTGTCTTTACTGAGATTGTCGCCAGACATAATGTTGCCTCCTTTTCGTCATTATCCGCCCATTACGGAAAGCCGGGAGGAGAGAATGTGATCGTCCGAATCGGCTCTGGACCCGTAAAGACATTCAGGATGACGGTTTGAATCGGGTTTTTGAAGTCTTCCTTAACTATTGCACCGATTGGCCGGAGTTCAACCACCGGCCGGAAATTGCAGCGCGTCTCTGTCGTGCGGCGTTTTCTTCAGTCAACCCGGTACTGGCTCACCAGGGCATCCACATCGGCAACCACGCGCTCGATCTCTGCCGATATCTTCTCAACACCGCCGGCTTCGCCGGCCACCTGGCTATTGCGGGTTGCCACAGAATGAATACTCTCATTGATCTGCACGGAGGTTGCAGACTGCTGCTCACAGGCGGAGGCAATCTGTTGATTCATGTCAGTCACGGCGCCGATAGCGGCCTCAATTCGACTGATGGCGTCCGCCGCCTCGCCGATCGCACGATTTGATTCACCGGACCGGCTCTGGCCCATCTCCATGGCCGCACGGGTAGCCTCAGACAGGTCCTGAAGCTCGCTTACGGTGGCCCGGATTTCATTCGTGAATTCCTGTGTGCGTCTCGAAAGTGAACGGACTTCGTCCGCGACTACTGCAAAACCCCTGCCGTGTTCGCCGGCACGGGCGGCCTCGATAGCTGCGTTCAGCGCCAGCAGGTTAGTCTGGTCAGAAATATCGTTGATCGAGCCGGTTACGCGGGCGATGGAGTCTACTTTCTCGGCAAGCTGGCTCACCATCCGGGAGCTGTCGCCCAGGGCCTGATTGGTTGCCTCGGTCATGGTGCGGGCGCTGTCCATAGCCTTGCTTCCGGCCGCCGCAGCACCGGCCGCATCCGACGATGCCTCTGACGCCAGTTGCGCGTTCTGGGCGACTTCCTGAACGCTGGCGGCCATCTGGTTGCTGGCGCTGGCGACCTGATCTGCCTGCTCCTGCTGCTCATCCACATAGGTGCGGGTTTTCTTGCTGGCAGTGGCCAACTCATCGGCGTTGCGGCGCAATACACCGGAGAAGTCACGAAGCTGTCTGATCAACGCCACGGACTGGTTCATCATCTCGTTGAAGGACAGGGCACTGGCACTGTCGTCCTTGGCAGGCAGGCGCCCACGGAGGTCTTTTTCGCTGTCAAACTCGCGGACAATCGAGATCATCTGAATCGATTGCTGCCTTTCCGCTCCCATTCTGCGGGCGAAAAACAACAGAATGCCTGCCTCGAACACCACAAAGGCCGCATGCAGAAACGCCGTATCCCAGCCCAGTCCATGGTTGAATATCACAACAGGCATAGTGCCAATATGCACTTCCGCCATCTGCACGGCCGTCAGTATCAGGTGGTGTACCGCAATCACGGCGGCCCCCACAATCACCGGCAGCCAATCCCGATAGATAATCACCAGCGCCAGCGCCGCAAAGATGTGAAAGTGCATCTCAATGCGGCCCAGTTGCGCCTGTATCATGACTGCCGAAAACAGCATCAGGCAGGCAGCAAACACCACCGAACAGGCGCGGGTGCCGCGGAACAGAAAATAGCCTGCCAGTGCCACCGCGCTGACCAGAAGCGACCCGATAATTGCGAATGTATAGGTACCGTAACCCCAGGGGATCAGCAGCCCCACCACCGGAAGGTGAAGCAGGAGTATCGTCAACATTTGCTGGTCCGTGGCCAGCACCTGTTCACGGGCAAACTTTTCACCACTGGAAATGTGCGTTGTTGTCATGTGTCGATCTCTGAATACGGCTTTTATTTCAGGTTAACGGCCGAGTCGGCGATAAGTTGACCAAGACAGACATACATCAGGCCTGCCGATCCCCGTAAAGCTGGGCATAGAGCCCCTGCCGGGCGATCAGTTCGTCGTGATGCCCCTCCTCGGTGATATAACCATCCTCAAAGACATACACCCGGTCCGCCTGCTTCACGGCACTGAGCCGATGGGCAATGATCAGGGTGGTGCGCTGGCGCAGGAAAGCCTCAAGGTCCTTGTGCAACTGGAATTCGGTTTCCGCATCCAGCGCTGAGGTGGCCTCGTCCAGAATCACCACCGACGGATCCGACAGCACCATGCGTGCGATGGCCAGACGCTGGCGCTGACCGCCGGACAGGCGCACGCCCTGGCGACCGATCATGGTATTGAGCCCATCCGGCATATCGGCCACCGTCTGGTCTAGCTGGGCGATGGCGAGGGCCTGCCAGAGGGCCTCATCGTCCTTCTGTCGGCCAAGAGTCAGATTCTGGCGCACCGTATCGTTGAAAAGCGCGGGATGCTGCAGCACCGTAGCCACGTTTTCCCGGAGGCACGGCAGGCCAATTCTCTCCACCGGCACGCCACCCAGCAGAATCTCGCCCTGCTGGGGCGTGTAAAGGCCGAGAATCACCTGCACCAGCGTGGACTTACCGCCGCCGCTGGCACCCACCACCGCCACTTTCTCCCCGGCTTCCACCTTCAGATCGATACCCTTCAGCACCTGCTCTTCGCCATAGCTGAAATGGATATTTCTGAGCTCCAGGTCCACCGTGTGGCGGCCACGGAACGGATTCTCCAGCGCGGGATAGCGCGGTTCTTCCTTCAGTGCCAGCAACCGATTGACCCGACTCAGAGCGGCGTTAGCGGCAAACCAGGCGTACTGCATGTTCAGCATTTCCTGAACCGGTGTCAGCATGAACCACAGATAGCCGAAGATGGCGAACATCATGCCGATGCTCAGATCACTGAGCAGCACCGTTACCATGGCTGCGGCCCGGAAGGTATCCACGCCGAATTGGAACAGCGCAAAACTGGCCCGGCTGGCGGCATCACTGCGCCATTCAAACTGGATGGCGTGGTCTCTCACCACCCGCGCGCGGGACACAAGATGCTGAAGATAGTGGCCTTCACGGTTGGCCGCGCGAAGCTGGTGAATGGCGTCCAGAGTCTCGGTCAGATCACCCTGGAAATCTTCATAGGCGCTGTTTTCCTGGCGCTTGAGTTCTTTCACCCGTTTGCTGATCAGCATGGTGGCGAAAATCACCAGCGGGTTGAACAGCAGAATCAGCAGACCCAACTGCCAGTGCACCCACACCAGCACGCAGGCGGTGCCAATCACCGTCAGGCTGGCCACAATAAACCGGCTGATGGTGGTGCCAAGGAACTGGTCGATGGTGTCCAGGTCGGTAATAAAGTGGCTGGTAATACCCCCGGAACCGCGAGTTTCATATTCCGACATGGCCACCCGGCGCAGACGCCCCAACAGGCGGGAGCGCACCCGGAAAACCACATCCTTGGAGATCTTGGAAAATTCCCGGGACTGCAGCACATTGAAACTGAGGGCCAGCAGCCGCAACAGGAAGGCGGTTACCACCATAATGCCGATGTAGACAAACGGCAGGTGCAATGACTCCGGCAGCACCGCCTGCATCACCGGCAATACCGGGCCTTCTTCGTCCAGCAGCACTTCATCGACCAGCACCGGCAAGAGCAGAGGAATAGGCACACTGACCACCGTAGCCAGAATGGCCAGCACATTAGCCCGGACCAGTCGCGGCTTGTGTTTCAGCGCAAGCGAGAGTATCCCCCGCCAGGTATAGGCATGCGCCGGGGCATTATCTGCGTCCGTCTCTTCGTAAAAATTCCCCTGCTCTGTTGCCTGTTCCAAACAGCCTCCTGTAAATCCGATTCAGGGATAAGCATACGATGCTCTGCCGGCTGCGGCCCAATAACCCGCCTTTTCCTTTCACCCTGCTTTCAACACTCTGGCCTGTTCGCTGGTGACAATGCCTGCCATCTGCCATCATTGCAGCCGACTGTTCCAGGAACCATTCGAGCCGGACCCATTGTGAAACACGACTGCGATTACCACCCGGGCGACCCCGCAAAATGGCACTGCGGTGAGTGCCAGATTCACTTCTGCTCCCGCTGCATGCCCGACGCAGACCAGCGAAAACAGCATGCCCTCTGCCCCAAATGCAACCGGGCCATGCGCTACCTGGGAGCCGCCACCGAGGTGGTGCCCTTCTGGAACAGGATCGGCGCTTTTTTCCGCTACCCATTCCACACCGATCCGCTGCTGGTCATTGCAATTTGCACCCTGGTGCCGTTGGTGATTACCGGTAATATTGTCGGGCTGATTGTGTCACTGGTGCTGGTGTTGGCATTACTTAAGTATACCTATGCGGTGATCCGCCATACCGCCGAGGGGCACATGAAGCCGCCGCCCGTGTCCGTCGCCTTCAGCGGCAGCGGCTTTGACATTGTCATTCTGCAATTGCTGGTCTTCATCCTCATGGGGGCTCTGGTCAGCGCCGCCATGATGGTGGGCGGCCCGGTGCTGATGCTGGTCGCACTGGCACTGGTGGTACTCGCACTGCCGGCCAGCGTCATGGTGCTGGCCATGGAGCATTCGGTGGCCGCGGCGGTCAACCCGATGAATCTGGCGGTTCTGATTTCCCGCATCGGCAGCCCCTACTTTCTGCTTTACGGCTACCTGATTCTGCTGTCTATTGCCTCGGGCGCGGCCCAGGAGTTCGCCTTCAACCATTTTGCGCCCCAGATGGCCAATATTCTGGCCGGTTTCCTGAACAGCACCTTTACGCTGATGCTATTTCACATGCTGGGCTATCTGTTGTTCCAGTATCAGGAGGAACTCGGCTTCGCCAGTGACCACCAGGATGAGGAAAGCCTGGGTGAGTTGCAGAACCGGGATCGCACCCATCGCTTTGATGCCGATATCGACATGAACCTGAAGGACGGCAATTACGACCGGGTGCAGTCAATGCTGAAAGACAGCCTCAAGCGGGACCCTTCCAATGCCCACCGGCTAGAACAACTGCACGCCCTGCTGACGGCCAGGGACGATCATCAGGAACTCTACCGCTATCACCCCCGGCTGCTCACCATGCTGGCCGACAGGAACGATGGCGAGTCCCTGGCAAGCCTGCTGAACACGATCGAGAAGACTGAACCGGGCTTCCGTTTGAATGATCCCGAACTGGCGTTGCACTGCGCCAGAACCCTCTATCACCGGGGACAGTTCAAGCCGGTGCTTAAGCTGCTGCAGGATTTTCACAAACGCTTTCCCGACAGCGAATGCCTGCCCCACGCCTACCTGGTGGTGGCGCAGGCGCTGGCGAATGGGCTGGGGCAATGGGAGAAGGCCACGGCCTTCCTTACCTTCATCAAGAAACGCTGCGTAAACCACCCGCTACACGAACAGATTGACGTTTACTTGCAGCAGGCGCAGAACCATGAGCCCCTGAAAGGGCCCAAGGCGTCGTTCAGCGTCGAATAGAAAGGGGCGGGCCCAAAAAACGGATTCAGACGCCGTTTGCCAGTAACTGGCGGTAATGACGGGCTTTGGGAGCGACCTGGCGCTTGTCGAATTCTTCCGCTAGCAGTCGGCAGGCTTCATCCGCCAGCGCTTTATCACCGGCGCCGCGCAGGCGCTCAAAGGCCCGCTCGGCGGATTTCAGGTCATCGTTTTTCAGGCAGGTAAACAGCACCCGATTGTGATCTTCCGGTGCCAGCGGCGCATGGCTTTCACCCTGCTTCATGTATTCAGCCCAGACTTCGATGGTGCGCTCAGGCTGGCGCCGGTTCAGGGATTCGTTCATCAGCTCGCGGGCGTACTCCCGGTAGTCAGGCAGATCGGGCCGTAGTTTGGCCAGCTGGTAGAGGTGTTCCAGCAGCACGGTACGGTCCGGATAGTGCCTCCGAAGCGCTTCGAACTGGCGCAGGGCAAGATCAAACTCCATGCGGCCCAGGCTGGCCATGGCCTGGGCGTAGCCGCTGGTAAAGCGTTCGTCCTGCTCTTCGTCCTCGGGCTCGTAGAATTCCTCCTTGACCTGAAGCCAGCTTTTGCCCAGCAGCCAGACCAGCCCTGCTCCGGCGACCAGCCCGCCGGCGTGGGCCATGTAGGCGATGCCGGTGGCCCCGGCAAACCAGTAGTCGTAGATTTCCTTACCCAGCCACACCGGCAGCATAGCCAGTGCCGGGGCGCGGAAATAGTTGAAATACACGCCCACAAAGTAGAAGAAGCGGATTTTCTGCAGTCCGTAGATGGCGACGTACATCCCCATCAGGCCGGATATGGAGCCCGATGCTCCTACCAGCGGCACCGCGCTGCCAAGGGAAAAGGCGGTGAACACCAGGCCCGAAATCGCACCACAGGCTAGATAGGCCAGAAGATAACGGGCGGCGCCCAGCGCCTTTTCCACGGTAAAACCAAGCAGGAACAGGAACACCAGGTTGCCGATCAGGTGGCCCCAGCCCCCGTGCAAAAACTGGTAGGTGATCAGGGTGTACAGCGAGAATTCCGCCGGCACCAGCCCCAGCTGATTGGCGCTGAGCCGGTCTACGTACCGCTGCTGGATCTCGCTGCGCTGGGCCATCCACACCCGGCGCTGCTCCGGCGCCCAGATCACGTCCCGGTTGTTGAGCAGGTACTGATAAAACTCCGAGTCGAAGAGCAGGGTAACCGCTATCCATCCCCGTTCATCCTGCTCTTGCAGGGTATTGAAATCCTGAAGCTGGGAAACCAGGGACTGCCGGCCGTTCAGGCGAATACTGCGTTGGAGATAATCCTCATAGGCCGGGGCCTCCAGGGATTGCAGATCGGTTTCCAGGTAGGCTTCCACGGCTTCGTTAACCAGCCGGCTGTCATCCCCCTGATAGAACAGAAACACCAGAAGGCAGGTCATGATCAGCCCCAGGGTCATCCAGGGTGGACGCTTCCAGTTAACGGTGCTTTCAGCAGGAATAATCAGCATGGGTTGTCACAATTGGTCATAATTCGCCTCGGCAGAACTGCTTTTTACCACAGCATGGCCTGTTTTTCGCGGTGTAATAAATCTGAAGCGAAAGGCGAACACCATTGGGAATCTTTCGACCAATCGCTTATTGCGGTTGTCCCGGCCACCTCTAATAGTACCCGGGACAATAAAAAGAACAGACTATGCACCTGAGGAACAGAGCATGACGACACTTGTACTGGATCACCCTGAGCTGCTGGCCCGAACGGCTATCGAGGCAAGCATGGCCGTAACGGGTGAAGCACCAACGGAGACTTCCCTTGGGCGCCCTCACCGTTTGCGCTTCCACTATGGCTTCAACCAGCATCGTCTAAACGATGAGGACCAGGGCCTGCTGCGCCAGCACGCACATTGGCTGAAGCACAACCCCGGCGCCTGCCTGCACATTCATGGCCACGCCGATGTCTTTGGTGTTGGCGAGTATAACGAGTTTCTTTCGCGGCTGCGGGCCAGCAGTGCCGCGAAACTGATGATCAACGAAGGGGCCAGAGAGAACCAGATTTTGACGAGTGGCTGGGGCAGCGCGCGACCACTGGCAAGGCCGGAAGACCATGCAGCCAACCGACGCCTGGAACTGGAATACCTGAACGTGGATATGGCGCGGGCCCTTTGAGGGGCCCGCGTGGCATTTACCCGTAAACCTGGAACACGTTCCAGAACAGCAACAGTGACAGCGTCAGAATAGCCAGCCAGGTCAGCAAAATGCCCGCCATGCGCGCCATGTGCGGGCCGCCACGACCGTTAATCATGCCGAAGGCGTGCAGCAGGCGTCCGACCACAAAGCCCATGCCTATCCAGTAGATCAGCGTACTCGACACCCCGTTCAGTTCAGCAATGGCCAGCATGATCAGGCCAATGGGTGCGTATTCCACCAGGTTGGCGTGGGCGCGTACCGTGGCCTGGAAGTCGATATCCTCGCTGACCCCCAGCCCCTGCTTGAATTTCAGGCGGTAGCGGGAAACCAGAAAAGAAAGAAAAAGCAATAAAAGGCCAAGAACAGCGGCGAAAACAGCGGAAACAGGAACGATCATCTTCAGCCCTTCTTAATGGCGCTGACAACGGCAAGCAGCAGCACCGCGCCTACCGTTGCGGTGACCAGCTCACCGATCGCGCCCTGGGCGGCCAGCCCCAGAAGCCGGAACACAAAACCACCCAGAACAGAGCCAACAATACCAATACCGATATTGGCCATGACGCCAAAACCGCGGCCTTTCATGATCAACCCGGCAAGCCAGCCGGCAACACCGCCAATGATCAGAAACAGAATCAGATTCATAATTTATCTCCCTGGGTTGTTGGGGAAGACTGCCCTTTTTACCGGGCGGCTTCAAGCAATTCCGCCGCCCCGGATCCTCTGTTCAGGATGGCGGCGCCAATGAGTCGATCGTGGCCGCCATGGTGGCGTGGCATTCGCTGATCAGCCGGGGGATGTCATCCGCTGTCAGCCCCGCGGTTTCCACCGGCGGCAATACCTTGATAGCAACCGGCTCGCGGCGGCCTGACCAGCCAATGGTCCGGTCATAATACTGACTGACGCACACCATGGTGATCGGTGCGCCGGCTGCCACAGCGGCGTGAAAGGCGCCTTTCTTGAAGCGCTGCAGTCCCCGGCCCCGGCTGCGGGTTCCCTCGGGAAAGACCCACAGGCTTTTGCGCTCCTTGCTGATGGCATTAGCGGTGGCGCGCATCACGGCAACCGCCTTGTTGGAGCGGCTGCGGTCAATAATCACGTTGCCGCCCAGCCAGAACACCTGGCCAAAAAAAGGCACCCAGATCAGTGCTTTTTTGCCGACGGTCACCGTGCGCGGAGGCAGCAGCCCGCCCAGCACGAACAGGTCATCATTGTGCTGGTGGTTGGCGATAACCACCGTGGACCGATCCACCGGCATATTTTCTCTGCCGGTGATGGTGCATTTCATTCCTAACAACGCTCGCCCGACAATGGCAACAACCCCGGCCAGATATCGGTTGTTGTCGGGGTTAAAGGGCCGGGCCAGGTAAAAGAGCAGAGCGAACAGGCAGATCACCAGCATGCTCAACCAGGCCAGAAACTTTCTCAGCAATCCCATCAAATACTACCCTGATGCAGTTTTTCAGGCGCACAAGTGTACGCCATTTTCAGCGTTCGACAACCGCCGCAACCAGCTCGCTCGGGGTTGCCTTTGCCTCTACCACATAGCGTAGCGGCCCATTGGCCTGTAGGCCATCAAACGGGTAGCAGGTGACCAGTAACAGGGTGTCGGGGGGCAGCAGGGTGGTGTTGATCTGCTGGTGGCGACTGTCCACCACGCGGGTATCGATAACGCGATAGGATTGCCATTGACCATCGCGACCCTGAAGCCGGAGATCGTGGCCGGCCTCCAGCGTCTGCAGGCTTTTGAAGTGGGTGTCACGGTGACCGGCGATGATCACCGGCCCCTGGCTGTCGCCGCTGCCAAGAACCTGCCCGGGACCAAAAGCCAGGCTTTCACCATGGGCACCGTCCAGAACAATCAGGGACCTCCCGCTATCATCCGCCCCTTGCTGTAGCGTCAGGCGGGCGACCGGCCAGGTGTCGGCCCAGGGCCAGGGGCGAACCGGTTGCTGACGGGCCTGGCTTTCGGCCCAAGCAAGCTCCAGTAACTGCTGGGCGACCACCGCCTTGAACGGTATCCACAGACCGAACGCCAGGACGGCAAAAGAGCATACTGTGACCAGGGTGCAAAGGTACTTCATGCGAATGCCCTCTTCTTCAACAGGCCAATGGCAGCGCTGAACATCAACCCCAGCAGCCCCAGGGCCTGCAGAAGGGGCGCGATGGTGGCGGTCTGCGGGTATCGCAGCATTCCCGTGCTGGTCCCGGCCGGCAGCAGCGTGGGCACGCTGTCGGTTGCCAGCGTCGCCTCCACCGGCCTCGACGGCGTTTTGTCCACTGCCAGAAAGCTGGTGTAAGGGGTAACCAGTTGGTGCTCGATGCCCAGGCCCGTCACCTGTTCAACGATCGGTGTTTCGTTTTCACCGGAGGTCCTGCCGAGAGTCCGGGCGTCCAGCAGGCCATCAATCTTCCGTCTCGCCCAGACCCGATGAAGTCCCTTGCCTTCGGCGGCCTGCGCCAGATTGAGAGACTGCTGCCAGCGGCTGCCATCCGGCAACTCACCGGACATCTGCAGCTCACCTTGCGGGGCATGCCCCTTAACCACCTGAATCAGCGGCTCGCCTCGGAAAAGGTCGCCGATTCGCCGGGGCTGGGCACTCTTGCCCGCTTCCGCATCGGGCCAGCGGACCTGGATATCGGTCAATACCGCCGACTGCATCTTGCCGAACAGCTCATCAAGCGGGCGCTGCACATCGGCGGTGCTGTTGATGGCGGTGTAGGTGCCGCGACCATAGCGGGCCGCCTCGCGCATGAAGTGCATATTGGGGGCGGAACCAATGCCCACCGTAAACAGGCGGGTGTCAGCCAGTTGGCGCTCGATTCGACGGAACAGATCAGCCTCGTTGCCGACCGAACCATCCGTAATGAACACCACCTGGCGCAGACGCTGAATGCCCTCCGCCGTTTCAGAGCCGGCCGCCGGGCCATGCCGCCCCAGCGCCGCATCAAGCGCCGGTGCCATTTCCGTACCGCCATCGGCATGCAGACCCTGCACATACCGACGGGCCCGGGCCAGATAGTTACCGGTGGCGGGTACCGGATCCATAAACAGCGATGCCGTCTGGCTGTTGAACTGGATAACGTTGAACGTATCGTCAGGCCCCAGGGTATCGAGCCCGCGCAGCAAAGACTTTTTTGCCTGACGGATGGATTCTCCCGCCATGGACCCGGAGGTATCAATCACGAACACCAGTTCCCGCGGAACCTGCTGCTCCGACTCCAGCCCCGGAATCATCATCACCAGAAGATAGTCCTTCCCCTGCCATTGCTGCCGGAAAACCGCCGCCGAAGGCGCCATACCCCGGGTCGGCGCCCAGCGCACCAGCAGATCCCGATCCATTGCGAATCCTCCCTCACCAACGGTTACCTCCACGGTGTTGCCGTTCCAGGTATTGCTCAGACTGTGACTGGGGCTGCTGACCCGGCTGACCGGCAAGCCGGCCCTGATGCTCATAGAAACCGCTGCCCGATGGCTACCGGGCTTAACGTCGCCGGGCAGAACAGTGAAGGGACTGATCCTATCGGCGTCCGGCACCTCGGTGGTTGGCATCGCCCAGCCTTTGTCCCAGGTGGTTTCAGCATCAGTGACTGGCCGCCCGGGCATATAGCGGGGCGTCAGTGTGGTGGGAATGCGCAGTTCGAACTCCCCGCCCTGATAGCGCACCGGCTGCTGGTAGCTGAGTTCAATGGCAATGGATTCCCCCGGCGGGATGTTGGCCAGGTGGGTGGTAAACAGGTTCGGCCGCTGCTGATCTACCCGGGCCACTTTGCGGCCTTCACTTTTGGCCCTGGTGTATTCCTGTCTGGCCATGGCTTTTTCGCGGATCTCCCCTACGATACGCCGCTCGCCGGCCACCATGGTCAGGCCGTAAACGCTGGCCTTCTCCGGCAGCGGAAAAACATAGACGGCTTCCCGCCACCGCCGGCTGGTATTCCGGAAGGTCTGTTTGAGTTGGACATCCGCCACCAGCCCGGTGACTTCCACCTGGTAATCGGCATTAACCATGGTTGCCGATTCCAGATGCCGGCCCTGATCGTCCACAAACCGCAGCTCGCCAGCGCTCTCGACGCCATCAGCGCCACGCGTGGATGCCTCCGCATACAGCGGCTGCACAAACAGCAACAGCAGCATGGCCAGCCAGAGCGAAATTGCCTCCATTATCCGGCGGACACGCACGGGCGTCATCCGTGGGGCGGGTCGGGACAGCGAGTGAATCGACAGCATGGTTCCAGTTCCTTGTTCAGCCAGAAAGCGAACGCTCGGTGCAAGAGCGACTGTTCGCTATTTCAACCTCCGGAAAGGACCATTCAGTGCCAGAAGCGGGCAAAACGCCCGACGAATAATGATGAATTGTGGCGAAGGGGCACCGTCCCCTTGTTCTGCAACGGCACCGTGGTTAAATGGAGCCTGTTATCACAACGGGCTGACCAGGGTTTATGAAGCGTCATATTGTGTTGATCGAAGACGAACCGGCCATTCGAGAGAACTACCGCGATGCTTTTGAACGCCGCGGCTACCGGGTATCAGCCTATGGCGACAGAGCTGGCGCCTATCAGGCCATGCGCTCGGGGCTGCCGGATCTGGCGATTATTGATGTGGGCCTGGGCGACGAGCCCGAAGGTGGGTTCACCCTGTGCCAGGACCTGCGACTGCTATCGCCTACCCTGCCCATCATCTTTCTGACAGCGCGGGACAGCGATATCGATTCGGTTCACGGGCTTCGCCTGGGCGCGGACGACTATGTCACCAAGGACATGAGCATGGACCACCTGCTGGCCAGGGTGACGGCCCTGTTGCGCCGGGCCGACGCCTGGGCCGAAGCCCTGAAACAGCCCGACGAGGTACTGAACCGTGGCCGGCTGTCGCTCAACGTGGACCGCATGACCGCCCACTGGGACAACCAGGCCATCGAGCTGACCGTGACCGAGTTCTGGATGCTGCATTCCCTGGTTCAGCACCCCGGCCACGTGCGCAGCCGCGACCAGTTGATGGACGCCGCCAGTACAGTGCTGGACGACAACACCGTCACCTCCCACATCAAGCGCATCCGCCGCAAGTTCCTGGGCGTGGACCCGGATTTTGACGGCATTCATACCGCCTATGGTATGGGCTATCGCTGGAACGCCCATGAGGCCTGATTCGTGACCCTGAAACGCCAGCTTTTCATTGCCAGCCTGCTGATGCTGATCATTCCCTGGGCGGGCCTGCAGTTTGTGCTGGAACTGGACACCGCGCTGCGGCAACAAGCCAGCACCCAGCTGGAGCAGCAAGCACACAGGCTGGCGGGCCTGATTGATTACCGCGCAAATACCCTGGAAGGTGATTCGTCGCCTGGCACCGTCACCTACGCCCCCATCCTGAACCGCCCCCTGACACTGGACGGCTTTGGCTCGGACTGGCCGGATTACGACGAGGAGCACAACCGCCAGCCCTGGCAGGGCAGTGGCGATCTCCCGGGCAAAGGCACTCTGCGTTGGCGGGCGGCCGTTCAGGAAAGCAATCTTTACCTGCTGATCCGGATCAGCCATCGTGACGATAAAGTCTACGACCCCGCCCAGCCGGACCGGGCCTTTGACGAACTGCGGATCTTTCTGGAGCAGGAGGCTGGCGTGATCGATCGGCGGTTACCCAGCATCGAACGGGGCAACGTCAACGCCCTGATTCCGGGAACCGATAACGAACGGGATTTCCGGATTCGGGGAACCTGGGAATCGACCGGCGATGACAGCCACCAACTGGAACTGCGCTTACCCCGGCCGGAACAGGGGGCAACATTCGGCTTTCGCCTGATCGGCCCCGCCGAACCTGAAACCGGTGAACTCAGGGCCCGCGAGGTATTATTTGACTACACCAATACCCGTCTGGTCAGCCGCCAGGCCCCGCTGGAAAACCAACTGGCACGGCTTATACCTCCGGGGCAGAGCGCCTGGATACTCGAGCCCGAAGGCTGGGCCATTGCCCGGCAGACTCAACCCTCAACCGCCGGGACACCGGATTTCGACAGCCTGACACCGATGCAGATCCTTGAGCAGATCAGCCTGAACGGCCTGCGGGCCCTGGTGCGTGCCTATCAGCCCGAGCCCGCTGCCATTGACGACCAGGCCCGCCGGTTTACCGCCGGGGAACTACCGGATCAGGCGCTGGTGCGGCACACCGACGGCGACCTTCATCTGCTGGCAACCCAGGCGTTGGCCGATGGCCATACGCTGGTGCTGGAAGAATCCCTGGACCAGATGCTGACGCTTTCTGGCAGTACGCTGGGTTCGGTGATTGCACGCAGCGCGCTTCTGCTGGTGGGGCTGATGCTGGTACTGTTGGGTTATGCCAGCTGGCTGTCCTGGCGCATTACCCGGCTGCAGCGGGCGGTCAGCGCCAGCATTGACGAGGACGGCCGCCTGCTGCGAACGCTACCTCCGGTCAAGGCAAAAGACGAGCTGGGGGACCTCTCGCGCCAGTTCACCCATCTCACAGAACGGCTGCATGGTTACACCCATTATCTGGAGAGTTTCTCGCGGCGCTTGTCCCACGAATTGAAAACCCCGATTGCGGTTGTGCGCTCCTCGCTGGAGAACCTGGGCCAGAGCACCAGTGAAGAAGACCGGGCCAACTATCTGGCCAGAGCCAGAACCGCCACAGAGCGACTGAGCCAGATTCTTCACGGCATGAGCGAGGCGGCCCGGCTGGAACAGAGCCTGGACCATGCGGAAAAAGAGGCCTTCGATCTGGCTGATGTCTGCCTCCAGACCACCGAAGCCTACCAGGCACTGGCGCCGGATTTCCGAATCCGCTACCAGGGCCCTCAACAGGGTGTACGCTATTACGGCTCGCCGGAACTGCTGGTGCAGTTGCTCGACAAGCTGGTGGATAACGCCCGGGACTTCACCCCGGAGAATGGCCTGATCGAAATCAGTCTACGAGTGGACGCCAAGCATCTTCTGCTGAGCGTATTCAATCAGGGCTCGGCCCTTCCTGATGAACTGGCCAACGACATTTTCAGCCCCTTTGTCTCGCTCCGCTCCTCCGCGCAGGAAGGCCACCTGGGGCAGGGATTGCTGATTGCCCGGCTGATCGCAGAGCATCACGGTGGGCGAATCCAGGCGGGTAATGAGCAGGACGGCGTGCGTTTTACGGTTGCCCTACCTCAGTCTTAAACCACAGGTCGTGTTTGCACCGGCAACAGAAGCCGCTACTGTTATCCCGAAATAATGCCAACCCCGCAACGGCCGCCCGCCGAGGACAGGACATTGAATCCGCCACCGCACAAGCTCGACTTCCACCCCCTGCGGGAATCCCTATACAACGAGCTCCACGCGCGTCCCTTTCAGGTGCTTCCCTGCCCGTCCCAGGTGACTCATCTTGCCTTGATCACCACACCGGAACAGCGCAACGCCCAGTTCCATCACTGGCAGGAGTTGCACGCACAACTGGGCCAGCCCATTCCCCATGATGAGGAAAGCTGCTTCGAAGCCACCTTCGGCAACCTCAGAATCCGCCGTGAGCTGCACATGGAGTTCACCGCCTATACGTTCATCTATCTTGGCGCGAAGGACGATCATCGGCCATTCACGGATACCGGCCTGGCGGATCTTCCCGACGGCTGGCTGGAACGACTGACCGGCACTGTTATCGCCGCCTTCCACATCGACCTGCAACAGACGAAGACAGCCCAGACACCGGACACAGCAGCCATCCGGGAGTATTTCGACGGCGAACGGCTGGTTGGCAGCCGGCCTTCGGAGGGCAAGGCCCAGGTATGGAGCGCGTTCAAACTGCACGGGGACGGGTTTGGACGGTTCATGATCATCAACGGAGGCCTGTCCGACAGCCAGCTCGGGCGACTGACCCAGCGCCTGATAGAAGTGGAAACCTATCGCCTGATGGCGCTGCTGGCCCTGCCCGAGGCCAAGGCCATGACCCCCGACCTGAATCAGATGGATCAGAACCTGGCGACGATCACCGATTCACTGACCCACGACGCCGGAGTCAACGAGCAAGGTGTGCTGGCAAAGTTAACCGACATGGTGGCAAGAATTGAGGCCTTCAGGGCCCATTCAACCTTTCGCTTTTCCGCCACGCGGGCCTATCACCAGCTGGTGCTGGCGCGCCTGGCCGTGCTTCGTGAAGACGAGCTTTCCGGCCATCTGACCATCCGGGAGTTCATGAACCGTCGCCTGACCCCGGCGGTGGAAACCTGCGAGTCCGTCAGCGAGCGCCTCGATGACCTTTCCCGCCGGCTGGGCCGGGCGTCGGATATGATGCGCACGCGAGTGGAACTGGCAATCCAGAGCCAGAACCAGCAGCTGCTCACCTCCATGAACCAGCGTTCGAAAGTCCAGCTGATGATGCAGCACACGGTGGAAAGCTTCTCGGTGGTGGTGATTTCCTACTACCTGATTGCCCTGATGCGCATGGCCATGGACGTAGCCCAGGAAGCCGGCTTTGCATTCAACAAGCCGCTGCTACTGGGGCTGGCAATTCCCACCACGCTTGCTCTGGTCTACCTGACCGTGCGGTCGATCCGGCGCCGGTTTCTCAGGCTTGCCGAGCAGAAGTCAGCCTGAGCCACACCTAATCGCCGAGCCACGCCTAATTGATAGTGCCTGCAAACTGACGATAGAACTGCTGGGCGGTGCGTCCGTTGCGAACGCCCTTGGCGGTGGCAAACCGGATCGCCTCCTGATGCAACGCCGCCCGATCGGAGACATCGGGAAAGAAAGAATCCACAGTTTGTAGATAGGTATCCTGGGGGAAAGGGTAAAAAGACAGCTGAAGGCCGAAACGGTCCGCCAGCGACACCTGCTCTTCAATTGCCTCGGCCGGATGAAGCTCGCCATCTCGGACCTGGCTTTGCAGGTTATCCGACATGAATTCCGGCATCAGATGCCGCCGGTTGGAAGTGGCATACACCCGCACGTTTTCCGGCGGCAACTCCAGCGAACCTTCCAGCACACTTTTCAGGGCCTTGTAGCTGGACTCGCCCACATCGAACGACAGGTCGTCGCAGAAGATCACAAACCGGTAGGGCTGCTCGCAGAGGTCATCCACAATCTCCGGCAGGGTCACCAGATCGTCCTTGTCCACCTCGATCATCCGCAGGCCCTGGTCGGCGTAACGATTCAGCAGCGCTTTGATCAACGAGGATTTACCGGTACCCCGAGAGCCCCACAGCAGCGCGTTGTTGGACGGATCGCCCGCCAGAAATCGCTCGGTGTTGCGGGCAATCGCGTCCCGCTGACGGTCAATGCCCTTCAGGCTGTTCCACTGCACAGGGTCCAGACGGCGGATGGCGCGCAGGCCGGAACGATGACGACGCCAGACTGCGGCGGTGGTGGACGCCCAGTCGATCAATGTGGTTTCGGCCATGATTCAGCTCCCGGACCTGGTTGCCAGATAGACGGTATTGGTGGATTCGCGGTTCTGGAACGGATTGTAGAAAGACACCACCCGGGCCTCCACCTCCACAAACAGCTCCCGCAGGGTATCCATAAAAGGTTCATCCGGCGGATCGTTGGACCACATGGCGAACACACCGCCGTCTTTCAGAAAGCGGGCCATTTTCCCCAGGCTTTCGGCGGTGTAAAAACTGGCGTTGGATTCGTTCAGTAGCGCCCGGGGGGAGTGGTCAATATCCAGCAGAATGGCATCAAACTGACGGCCGGGTGACTGTGGATCAAACCCTTCATTCGACACGGCAAAATCAAAGAAACTGCCCAGCACATAACGACAGCGCGGGTCCGCATTCAGCAGCTTCCCCAGTGGCACCTTTTCCTGCTCGTGCCAGTGAATCACGGTATCCAGAGCATCCACCACCAGCAGCTCGTTCACCCGATCATGACGCAACGCGGCTTCGGCGGTGTAACCAAGGCCGAGACCTCCCACCACCACATCCAGCGACTCACCAACGGCCCGTTCAATGCCCAGATCCGCCAGCGCCACTTCCGCATCCACAAACATGCTGGACATCAGAAACTCATCGCCCAGCTTCACCTCGAAGATATCCCGGTCGCCCAGTGCCGGAATGCGGCGCCGACGGAGGGTAATTTCCCCCAGCGCGGATGGCTGGCTGTCTATTTCCTCAAACATCAGACCCATGGGGTTCTCCAAATCGGTCAATCAGAGTCGATCAGCTCCCTCGCCCACTGCGGCAGGGTTTCCTGATACAGAGTCCACTGCCCTGATTGCCAGAGGGCGAGCCGCTCGTAAGGCTTATCCAGGCTGCTGTTTTCCACCAGATGCAGTTCATCCGCCAGACCCACACATTCGCGAAGATTGGCCAGGGTTCTGGGTATCCTGGATTCTATCTTGGTTTCCGGGACACTGTGCCCCCCGGATTTTACCCGGGATGCCACACGGGCTTTGTTCAGCGAAGCCAGCTCCAGGTGAAAATAGAAAATCCGGATACGAAAGCCCGCCGCTTTGGCCGTTCCGACGAAATCGACTTTGGACGGATGGGAGAAGACGGTTTCAAAACAGAAACTCTGGCGCTCGTCGATCAGCCTGAAGCGCTCCCGCTCGGCAACCAGCGCCGCCTCATAACTGTGTTTCTCCGGCGCGTCCGGCCACAGGCTGCGGGCAATATTGTCGGCATTCACCAGAGGAATCTTGCGGCGCGCCAGGAAGCGTTGATAGAAAGTGGTCTTTCCGGCACCGTTCCCGCCAATCAGCAGCCAGAGTTCAGGCTGCGTCGTCACGGCTACTCAGTGCCTCAAAGCGCCCGTTGCGGAACTCCCCCACCTCCCGGGAGCCATCCGGATAGACCGCCTCCAGATATCCCGGTTTCTCTTCAGACGCCTGATACACCGTGCGCCCCCGGGCAATCGAGCGGCCCAGTTCACCGCTTTCCCGGGCCTGATCCACTTCATCCCAGAGGTCTTCACTGGAAACGGTCTCGGCTTTTACAGGCTCAACCCGGACCTGCCGAATACCCTGAACAATCGCGATCAGGTCCTCGGCACTTACTTCACCGGCCACGGCACGGCCGATCTCGGCCCAGTACTCGATCTGCTTGGGCGTTGAGCGCCGATGAACCGCACCCTCGGCTGCGGCATGGCGCACCAGGGTATCGTCGAGACGGACGGCAGTTGTCATAGTAGCCTCCAGCAACAGGGCTCAGCATTTGCTACAGATTATCACGAGTGTTGCAAATTGCAACGGCGGGAGTCGGCAGGTTACCAGGTGCCGGTATTCTCCATGCTCGCCCAGGGTTCCTGTGGCGGTAGCGATTCACCCTTCTGAAGCAGCTCGATGGAAATGCCATCCGGCGACCGGATAAACGCCATGTGGCCATCCCGTGGCGGCCGATTGATGGTAACGCCATTGGCCTGCAAGTGACTGCACAACCCGTAGATGTCATCCACCCGATACGCCAGATGCCCGAAGTTACGGCCACCGGTGTACTCCTCCGGGTCCCAGTTGTAGGTCAGTTCGATCATGGGAGACCGGTCTTCGCTGGCACGGGCCTCATCTTCCGAAGCGGCGAGGAAGACCAGGGTAAAACGGCCTTTGTCGCTGCTTTTGCGGCTGATCTCGACCATACCCAGCAGATCGCAGAAGAAGTGAAGGGTTTCGTCGAGGTTGCTGACGCGGATCATGGTGTGGAGGTATTGCATCGTATTTACCCTGTTGAGCGCTGGAATCTGACGGTCCGAGACTATGAGGGTACTTCAAGCCCTCTTACCGTGAAATACCGATAACCATGAAAAAGACTGGTTTGTTGATGAGCCCGAAAATCCATCTTTTCCGGCACCATATCGTGCATGCCGTGGCTAAATAGAAGCATCACAGCCTCTGGCACGTCACCTGGGAGGTTTCGTCCAGCAACCCAATCCCGCCATCGATACGCCATCTGACATTCATTCTGCAAAGCCAATCGCGCGTGCCTTGAAACAGATGGGGCTGGCGATTCAAATCTATAGATCAAATCCTTTGCTTCTTCATCTACCTGGTTAAGCCAGCCCCACTCCTCATCCAACCTTTCTATTGCTGCATCCAGTCTTTCACGCTCTTGCTTTACAACCTGCCAATGCTCTTCTTCAGAATCCGTCAACGCGGCTACAAGGCCGCTAACCCGACTACGGAGCCATCCGGGCAGTTCCTCCTGGGAGTCTTCAAGAACACTCTTCACGTGGCAGTACTCAGCAAAACGTTGGGACTGCCAGTACAGATACAGCATGATATGTGCTCGAAATGCTTCTTCCCTCGGGTGCCGATATTCGCTCATGAAACGTTCATAGTACCGAACCAATCCAAGCATCGTATTTGAGCCTACGACATGACCGAATTCGAACTGCTGGGCAATTTCACGATCAACGTGAGCAAGATCATCCATATGCGGAATGGGAACACCAGCGCGATAGGCGGAGTTGTACATGCGGTGCAAAGCTACCGTTGAAAGCTCAGAGCTCGACTTCTGATTTCCATCTTGCAAGCCGCCGCCAACATCAGGACTGATCCCGGGTAAGAGTTCTTCACGCCAGTTGTCATTCAACGTTCCCAGGGTCCGCGCGCGACGATAGAAACGTCGCTCATGTGCAGCTACCAAATGAAAAGCTTTTACTACTGCCGGATGCAAATCACCCCCGTCATCCAGTACGGGGGTCAGTGGGTGCATCCAGTCAAGGGGCCCCATTTCAGGATGGGTCCGATCAACACAATCAAAGAATCCCGCAAACTCAACAACAACTTCGACACCGTCATATAAAAATTTCCCATCCGACTGGGTACAGACATCTTCCAAAAGGTTTCGGATAAATCGTTTACCGATAGCAGCGCCAAAATCGAATCCGAATACCGACACTTTGATAGAGCGTAATGGTGCCCCTCCTGACGCGACTTCTTCTACCTTATTGCGAAATGATTGCTCTGCCATATCAAGCCGGGTAGGCGCGCCTGACATCAATAAATTGGCGGCAAAATAATTGTCGCGTATTGGCTCGAGGACTTCAGCGCCGGCGCGAATCGTCCCATTACGAATTTCTTTAACCCAGCCTTTCCAGTCCGTAAAAGAATTCGCAAAGGTTCTTGAAAAGGTTTCGTACCATGGGCGACCGCCCTTTCCCGTTATCGTGTCCTTGCCCGCGTCGACCCCAGCCCCTTCCGATTGCCCCTCAACCGCAGCAGTGATCTCATCTGGTGTTCGATGCGCCGCGCCGCCAAAGCCGCTGGCCGCATCTGCATCTAGTTCAACACCCAGCCCTGAAAAATAAAATTTTTCAAAGTACTGAGCGTCATTTTCCGGAACATCATAGTGATAAAGAAACCAAAGTTTCGAAACATTAGAGCGTTGCCCTACGCCCTCTTTCCCATCAACTCCCAGCCCTGCTCCGTCGAAAAAGAAGCCCAGCTGAAGGTCATTAAAACAGGCTGTATTGCCGGAATATTCCCTGCTTAACTTCGCACATGAGTCAACTACTTTTCTCGTAAACATCAACAAACGCATCCTTGCTTTGTTCTATTTGATAGCTGGAGCTTGCTGATTCGCTCCAAAATAACTTCACATGATCATCCGCAAAAATATGAACGTGGAGATAGAGTTCGTCATCGGACCTTTCCGGAATCTCAACCAGTAGTTTCTGACTCCTCGTTCGAAGACCAGCTTCATACTGTGATTGCGTCACGCTTACTACCCAAGTTAACTCAACCTCCTCAGAGTCGAGTTTTGAGCAACAAACAACCCCTCCCCCGGCTCCCATTCCATCCCCATCATGAGCCCTAGCTCCGCCTATCCATTTTCCGTCCAAATTGACATCGTGAATCGGGCGAGCCACATGATTATGAAACACAAACGCTGTTTCTTGAGATGCAAAGGTATAGTTCCATACAACCGGGCTAAACAATGCCAGAGCGATCGCCACTTGCAGCCAAACAGGCAGTGGATCCAGAACCTTGTTCATTAACCAGCGGCCAATCATGAAACCCCCTGCTCCATCGAATGTTCAACTAACTCAATTAATGGTTTTTGATCGCTCACTGCACGTTTTGCCAACATTGCGATTTCATCAGACGACGCGAGATCACCACCCGTTGCCATCTCCAAATACACATAGATTTTCCGATCATCAGCCGACACAACACCGATTTCATCAGCTTTAGCCAGGCAACTCTTTACCCTTTGCCGTTTCGCTGCTCCGTTCAACCCTTCAAACACCTCAGGAACATCCTTGGTGAGACTGTTAATCAGTGAATCTACTTCTGGGTTTCCGATCAATTCAGACCACAGATTTTCATCCGCAGCCAAGATCCATTTGTCAGAACTACCAGACTTCGTCGTCAAAGGAGAGTCGAAAATGATTTGAAAATCTCCATTCTCCGATCTCCAATACCATGATACCAAGGTCGAAAAAAACTCATCGAACCAGGAGTGGTCCGTTTGGTCTTTCAGTATCTTGATAATTTCGGGGCAGTAAAACCTGAGTAAACGAACTTCGTTCGCCGGCGAAAGGCAACACATTGCAGGAGCTAGCTGGCGACTCAGCTGCGCTCCCTCTGAGTACCCAGCAATCCAGGCATGACTGGCATCGGCCAGGGGACTGATATCAATCTGTTCAAATTGGTCCAGATCGATCTGAATTAACCATGGACCCTCGCTAACCAGATGGGACTGTAGATCATCGTTTACCAGAGGCCACATCTTTCCCGTCACCTGATCAAGAGCTGCAGCGCGCTCAGGAGGCTTGATCAAGCCGAGCTCTGCAATTATAAAAAAGTTCAGTTTGTCATCCGTGTTAGCGAACCATTCTCTGGGAATACTCTCAGTCACGCCTCTAATCTCCACTCACCATAGGTAATCCATGATCCAGTGCTCTCAACCAGCATTCCTTACAAATCTTTGGTAGAGCTAGAGATTCCGGCGCGACATTGCGTCTGGTCGAAGTTTCTGCCAATTCTGGAGCATTCAAGCTTTTACTAACATTGGCGACGAGAGCCACAGGCTTTTCTGAGAGTCGAGATTTTTGTCCACTTCCACTCCCCGGCGCCCCACCAGAATTGATCTTGATCCCCGGACCAGACAGCGTCACCCCGCTCGGATCCAGTTTCAGTAGACTCCCGCCAGCGGAAATGGTCAGCTCAGCACCCGCATCCAGAACCACTTTGGCGCCGGCTTTGTGGTGCACTTCGGTGCCCGCTTCACTTAGCGTGCCGCTGCCCGATTTCTGGTGAAAGGTGCCGCCAATGTTCTGGCTGCAGTCGCCACCGATGGACTCTCGTTTTTCGCCATCCACCCTGTTGTGCTCGCTGCCTTCTGTATGACTGAAGTCGTTATTTTCGACGGTACGGTGGCTGTCATTCCTGATGACTTCCGTGCGGTTGTTTTCTGTCAGCAGATCCAGGTCTTTCTGGGCGTGGACATAGATCTGTTCTTTGTCGGCTTCATCTTCAAATCGCAGTTCGTTACTGCCCTCGCCCTTGTGGGTCTGGGTTTTCAGTGTGGTTCGGGTTTTGTGTTCCGGCAGCGCATAGGGCGGCGTGTTGGTGGCGTGGTAGGTTCTGCCGGTGATGATGGGCTGGTCCGGGTCGCCGTCCAGGAAACTGACGATGACTTCATGGCCGATTCTGGGCAGGGCCATAAAGCCATACTGGCCGCCAGCCCAGCCCTGGCTGACCCTGAGCCAGGCGCTTGAGTGTTCATCGTTCTTTGAGTAGCGGTCCCATGGGAATCTGACTTTCACTCGCCCGTGTTCATCGCAGCGGATTTCCTCACCTTCCGGTCCGGTGACGATAGCCATCTGGGGGCCGTCCATGATGGGACGGTTGATGCTGTCGGGGTTTGGTCGCCAGGTTCTATCGGCCGGAATGGCCTGGAAGTCGTTGTGGTAGGTGGTGGGGCCGCTACCGCCCTCTTCTTCCAGGGCCTGGGGCTGTTGGCCGGTGTGGGTAACAGTGGTGAACAGCCATTCCCTGTTGAGAGCCTGATTGTCGTGTTCGGTCAGTTCCGTTTTGGCGCCGACAGTGAAATCCGGGCGGTTGCTCTTGCCGGAGGCGGTGCTGGCGTCGTTTCTTAATCCGTCCAGTCTGGACTCGGTAAAGGGCTGGCCACTGGCGTCGGCCTTGAAGCGGCCGGGGTAGTCGTAGTGCTGGTAGTCTTCCCGCTGGGCATCCAGTTTGTCTGCCTGGTGTTGATGCATCAGGGCGTAAGCGGGATTTTTGAAGGTGTAGTCCTTCATGGCAACGGAAGCCGCTCTTACCCGTTCCTGATAGCTGAAACGGAAAATGGCCGGTTGTTTGGTACTGCCGCCGGCTTTGGCGTTGTATTCAGAGGCCGGAAGCTTTGGGGCGTCGCCGTGGTGGTCGGCGATGATCAGCTGGGGCTGTTCTTCACCGTTGACGTCGCCGTGGTTGTAGCGGTAGTGCCAGCCTTCTTCGGCAGAGAGCCGTTCCAGAAAGGATAAGTCGCTTTCCCGGTGCTGGACGCAGTATTCCCGCTCGATGGGGGTGCGTTTCAGGTCGAAGGTGGTCTCGATGATGCCCCGCTCTTCCAGCAGGGTTTTGACGATGGCCTCGGTTGTTTGGGTCTGGAAGATGCGGCTGTTGTGCATCAGGCCCAGGCGCCATAACGGCGGCTGGATGATGATTTCATAGCGGGTGCGGCGGTGGCCGGTGCCACACAGGGCGAATTCGTTGATCACGCCGGTGAAGCGGCGCAGGGGCTCGCCGTTCTGCCACACCACCAGGTCGACGGGCTGTTCCAGTACGTCCGAGGCTGAAACGTCCGAGAAGGTGCTGGCCAGGTCCAGCCGGCCGTGGAACAGGCTCGACAGGCTTTCCGTCAGCTCGAAGCCGACGACGGTGAAAAAATCCCGGGGGAGTCCGCCAATGGTGGCGGTGAACTGCAGTCCACTTGCCTGGGGCATGTCTTCGGTCCTTGAAGAGTCCTTGATGAGAGCAAACCTGGTATCTGAAGGTCGGCGACGCAACGTCCTGTTGTCCGCCGACCGGGCTGTAGTTTAATACAGACTGCGTGGTATCTGATACCCCGCCAATAGCTCCTGTGTGAACGGGTTGGTATTACTGCCCGCATGCAGCCGGTACCGCATTTCGCCGTCATCCAGTGCGAACCTCACATCCACGGCACTGCTGCTGACACCGGTAATGTCGGCCTCATCCAGCAGGCGGAACAGGGCCCAGGGGCCGTTTTCGGAAATGCTTCTGGGCGAGCGGTTCACTTCCGTTGGCACCAGGGTGATACGACTTTCCACCGAATCCCGCAGGGTATTCGGCCAAACCAGCGGAATGCTCTGACGCGGTCCGTGGCTGAATTCCACGAGCTGGCCGTCCACGTTCATCACGCTGCGGCGCTTATTGGAGGACAGATGGAGAGGCTCCAGGGCAAATTCCACATCCAGTGAGCCGCTGCGGGTAAAGAAGGCCCGCCGGATCTCTTCCGCCTTTTCCAGGGAGCGCACCACATCCCGGCGGACCAGACTCGCACGCTGGGTCCCCGCAATATGTTCCGGATGATCTTCCAGGAAAAGCTTCAGGTTGTCGGTGTAGAAGCGGTCGAGCAGGCCGTCGGGTGCAAAGAACCTTTCGAAATCCTGCAGCGCCGCGTCCCGGCCCGCACCCTGGTTGAACGGATAATGGCGGGCAAGGCTCTGCTGGAACGGCTGATAGACTTCCTGGTACCACTGACGCTCCAGTTGGGCCACGGCCTGATCCAGCACCACGCGCCAGCTTTCCGCAGCAAGTTTTTCAAGCATGCGGTCCAGGGGCGCAGGCTGATTGGCCGCGACCCGTTGCAGGGTGAAAATCGGGTCGGCGCCCTGCAGTCCCATACGGGCCCTGGCGGCAGACAGCGCCGCCTTGCCCCGATCCGGCGATTCCTGAATGTTGCGCATGTAGATGTGCAGGCTTTCAACCACTTCCATCACCTGATCCAGACCGCTGGGCTGCTCGCCCTCCTGGGTCAGCAGTTCATTAAGCTCAGTAAACTGCCGCTCGATGTTCTGAACCATCTGGAAGTGCGCGGATTGTTCAAGCACCTTTCTGGCGGCGTCGGCTGTTTCGGAACCGCCGGGAATCAGCCGGGTATTGGCCGTGACATTAGCCAGCATCTGCCTCATCGGCTCGTGCCCGCTGGTAAGGCTTTCCAGTACCCGCACACCGTGGTTGATATCGCTGAATTCCCGGATATCCAGTCGGCTGAGGGCCTCGCGCCAGCGTGCCGCGTACTTTTCCGCGTAGATCAGTTGCAGTTCCGTGCGCAGACGGGCCTCATCGGTTTCGCTGAAATTCACATCATTGCGTCTGCCAAGCACCCAGGCGTCGATCAACGCCAGTTCAGTGACAGAATCAGACTTTCTCAGGAACCAGGAATCCATGCCTTCCCGCGTCAGTAGGGATGGAATCCGGATGGGATCCTCTGCGGGCGCCAGCTCATCACTCAGCGGCTCGCCGTGTTCGTTCAGCCGCACGAACACCGTGCTGAAAGCCGGCCCGGATTCACGGGCAAGGTCCAGGGGCGAACGGAAATTCTGGGCGGCCTCAACTTCCAGGTCGCGATAGACCCGCTCCGGCGTGGCAATGCTGCCCAGCTCCTGCTGGGCCCACTGAACGCTGCTGCGAAAAGGAGCAAGTGCCATCTCCGCAGTATTGTCGCCGTTCTGCGCCCGGGCATTCAGATCCGTATGGGCCAGGGCATAGTCCAGATGGCTGACCAGCCGTTGCTGAACGTTCCGCTGAGCGGGAAACGCTTCCTGCCAGTAGTCACGCATATAGCGGCGAACAATATCCGCCCGGCGGCCGCTGGCATCATAGAGCATACGAAGCACCCGCAGATGATCAAGACGTTCAGAGCTCAGATCCGGCGCATCGCCCATTTCTTCCATCACACCCAGCATCAATGCGGGAACAAACTGGTAGGCCAGAATATCCAGATAGGATTTCTCCACCTCCGGGCCTACCTTATGGCCCTGATAAAGCCCCATGTCGGCGATCACCGCGGGTTCGCTGCGATAGTCACCGAATGCCAGGGTCGCCTCCCGGAGCTGGTCCAGTGGTTCAAGAAGGCTGCGTCCGGTGGTATCCGGCTCATACCCGGCCGGTCGCCAGTTCCGGATGAAACTTTCCACACCGTTTTCCACCGCCATGGCGGCATCGGCATTCTGGATAAAGTAGTGCTGCCACCCTGCCGTCATGCCGATACCCGAGGCAATAGCCAACACCGCTGCCACCGCGAAACCACGACGGCGACGGGCGGTCACCCGGTGGTTGTCCCCTGCCAACCCCGCTTCCCGGTAGATCACTTTCGGGAACAGGGATTCGGTGAACAGGCTGACGGATTGCCCGCCACGCTGAGCCGGCTGGATCGGCTCGGCCAGGCCATAACTATCAGCGGCGGCAGACACAAACGCATCCTCCGGAACTCCTTCCTGTAACACGGAGGTGAAATAGGCGCCGCGTACCAGAGCGGGTGTGGAGAAGGCGTCGGCCGACAGCAGGTCCGCCAGGAATCTTTCCAGCGCGGGCTTCAGGCCCGCCAGCTGGCGGGTAAAGGAATAGGCCGCCGCGCGTTCTTCGGAATCACGCGTGGCCGCCAGCACATCCGGAAGCCGGTCATTCAGACGCTCCACCATGGCGGTAAAGCTCTGCTCGAATTCCATCAGCCAGTCGTCGGGGTCCTGCTGACCTTCCATCCGGAATGTGCAGCCAAGCGGCGCCTGTTTCTCCGCCTTACTGAGGGTTTTAGCGAACGGCGCAAAGCCGTACATCAGGTCCATCTTGGTAAAGGTGATGTACACCGGCAGGCGCGACCCCAACTGCTCCATCAGTTCCCGCAGACGGGTGCGAAGCAGAATGGCCTGGGCCTGGCGCTGGGCGGCGTCACCCTTGCAGAATCGGGCCAGGTCCACGGTCAGCACGACGCCATTCAGCGGACGCTGGGGCCGGTTCTGTTCCAGCCAGGACAGAAAATGATTCCACAGGCGTTGCTGAATCTCACTGCCGGCACTGCCCTGCCCGGCGTCCTGGCTCAGCAGTTCGCCGTCCGGGTCAATCAATACGCCGTTATCACCAACCCACCACTCGAACCCGTAGGGATTGCGCTCGGTGCGGGCGTTGCGGGTGACGTTTGTAAGCGTATAGGTCTGGCCGGAGCGCTGGATCAGGCTGCTTTTACCGGCGTCTTCCAGACCCATCACCAGATACCAGGGCAACTGATAGACGCCCCTGCGACCCGGCAGGTTGCGCTTCAGCTCCGCCAGCCGCTTATCCAGCATGCGCTGCTGGCGACGCTCCAGTGGCAGGATGGGATCTTCCTCTTCCCGCTTTTCTTCCACTTTCTCGGCATTGAACTTGCCGAGCCGCCGGGCCAGAACCACTCCCCATACCATGGCCACCACCAGCACCACGCCAAGAGTAACCAGCGCCCGCATCTGCCAGGCGGCAAACGGGTATTCCCCACCGATTTCCAGCCGCGGGCCCAGCCACCAGGTTGCGACCAGCAGGGCCACCACCGCCAGGGCCAGAACGATGGGCGTGGCAGTACGCAGATAGGGTAGAACCCGGCGTCCGATGAGTAAGGCGTGTCTCCACATGGTGTCCATTCCTGTCAGGTAATTCGTGTCATTCTTCCGTGCCAGCCGGGGCAAACCCGCTGGACTGTGTTTTATGCGAGCCGGTCAAGACGGGCAATCAGCCCCGGTTCCCAGTCCGCCAGGCTCAGGCCCTGTGTCTGGTCCCTCAGATCCTGAACCTGCTGACGGGCCAGGCCCTTCATACCGCTGTCTTTCATTAGCTGGCTGCTCATCAGGCGCCAGTAGAAGCGATCCCTTGGCTCCCTTGCGCCTTCCAGCCCTTCCTCGAGGATCTGCATGGCCGGTGCCAGGCCTTTTTGCTCCAGCGTGTCCCGGGCGTCTTCATAGGCGCTTTCCCAGGCACTGGCCCCGACACCGGCGCCGCCTTTAGCCGGGCCGCTGTAGAGCCAGTCAGCGGCGGGTTTGGGCAGGAAAGGCGTGCCATCGTTAAAGGTGGTATCGGCCAGTTCCGGCAACCGGTCTACGAAACTCTTGACCGCCTGTCGGATGCCCTCCGCGCAATCGTGATGGCCCAGCGAGCCGGCCACCTGAGCACTGAGCCAGTGCCCTTCCAGCCAGAAAGGGCTCACGGACAGGCTCTGTTCAATCCGCTGCCAGAGCGCCTGGTCGGGCGACTTGCCCAATGCTTCGCGATAATCCGCTACCCGATCAGCGCTGACCGCGGCCAGGTCCGTTTTGACACCGTCCCGGGTCGGCGGCACCGAGGTGATGCTGTGCCAAAGGGCGTAGCGCCTTAGCCGGTAACCCAGTGGTTCCGAGGGCGTCAGTTCGGTGAGCAGATCGGCCACTTTCAACAGGCTCTGGCGCATCGCCCTTTCGTTGGACGAATCCAGCGTCAGCCCGCCGAGGGATGCCGTTCCCGCACTGGAAGCCTGGGGCCGGAGGCTTTCCTCCGGCTGACTGCCTGTTGCCGGCCCGGCGTTCCCGGCCGGTGCCTGGGCCGTTTGCGGCGCTTCCGCGGGCGACGGCAGTTTTTCTATGGCGCGACGAAGGCCGAGCAGGTCGTCATCCGGTAGTTCTCGATCTCTGGCCTGTTCCTGCAGCTGGGCCAGCACGGTCAGGCAATAGTCCCGGCCATCACCGACACCCGGATTGAAAGACACAGCATCCACTTCTTTCCGGGCGCGCTGGAGCATCTGAGTGAACAGCATCCTGCGGGCACGTTTGCCTTTGGCACCGGGATAGGGCCAGGCGTCTTCCCACCAGCTGCCCAGCACTTGCTGTAGCAGGAACAGGGAGAGCGCGAAGCGTTCGCCATCCCCGCCACGCTGCAGACAGACCAGCAGAAACCCGAGTACTTTGAGATCCTTGCTGGTATCCGACAGCAGGCGCAGCGACTCGCTTTCCACCTTCGACCATTCCACGCCGGTATGGGCCAGCGACCCCACCTTCATGATTTCGTTTTCCAGATATTCCATGGTGGCGTCTTCCGCCAGGCTCTCACCGGCCGGATTGTCACCGGCAATGACGGCGACTACCGGCTCCACATAGGGATGCTGCTCTACTGCCTGCATAATGAGCCTCCTACCAGCCGCAGGCTTCGCGCAGCGGTCTGAGTGTTTTGCCAAAGTCGGTCAGGTCAAACATCAGCCCGTCGATGCGGCTGCTGGAAGAAGCCACGGTGACATCGCTGGAACCGGACATGTCCAGAATGGTCCGGATAGCGGGAAGGCCCCGACCGCCACTCACTACATATCCGCCATCACGCACCCGCCAGACCTGCTGGCCCTGACCAAAATCCATGGTCAGCCGCTCGTCCGAAATCACCTCCGGCAGCATCAGCGACAGTTCCGTTATGTTGTTCTGGCACTGAATGGCCAGCAGTGGCCTGGGCGGCGCGGAGCCCAGGGCGCTCAGGGTCATCAGATGGCCGGAGATATGGCCGGTATCGCGGTAAATCGGGCCGTCCCCGGGCCGCCTGCGCTGCTCCTGGGCAAACGCCTGGCGCCAGTTTTCCGGCTGTTGCCCGGTCATGTCCTCAGGCAGTGTGAAGGAAATCGGTGTACCGAACACGTCATCGAAACAGGCCAGTCGATCCAGCCGCTTCACTTCACCGGTGCATTGCCGTGCAGCGGCCAGTTGCTGGCTGATTTCCGCCTGGCTAGGGCCGGCGATTGCAGCAGAAAGAAGGGCGACACCGGCCACCAGGCCTGGATGAAAACTTCGAATGATCCTGTTCATACTTCTGTTACCTGATACTTCAGACATTTATGGGCCAGGGTGCGTTTGGGCAGGCCAAGGCTGTCCGCGGCCTGGGCCCGGTTGCCGTTGTACTGACGCAGACGCTCCCGGATGATGGCCGCTTCGTAGGCCTGGGAGGCGGCCCGCAGATCAAACACTTCTTCGGCCGGGGGCAGGCCCACCAGGCCCGCTCCCGACGGCTGCTCGCCAAAGCAGCTTTCCGGGGTCGGAAAGAGTTCATCCAGCCGCAGCACTTCCGGCTGGATATCGTCGCCCACCGGCGTTTGCAGGCAGGCAAACTCGATGATGTTTCTGAGTTCACGGGCATTGCCGGGAAAGCCGTACTCAGCCAGCAGCTTCAGCGCGTGGCTGCTGATGCCCATGGGCCCTGCGCCCTCACGGGCGGTGTATTCGCGAATAAAGTGGTGGCAAAGGGGCGCAAGGTCGTCGAGGCGTTCCCGCAAGGGCAGAACCCGCAGTGGAAACTGGCTGAGGCGGAAGAACAGATCCCGGCGGAAACGGCCATCCTCAATGCATTCGTTCAGGGGCTGATGGGTGGCAGCCACCAGCCGGAAATCGGAGTGTTGTTCCTGCTGGGCGCCCAGCGGCCGGAAGCGGCGGCTTTCCAGCACCCGCAGCAGTTTCGACTGCAGCGCCATGGGCATGTCGCCGATTTCATCCAGGAACAGGGTGCCACCGTTGGCCTGGGCCAGCAGTCCTTCCTTTGCCCGGTCGGCGCCGGAAAACGCCCCCTTGGTATGGCCGAAGAGTTCGCTTTCCAGCAGGGAATCGGGGATGGCCGCGCAGTTCACCACCACCATTGGCCCCGCCGCCCGATCCGAAAACTGATGAATACCCTGGGCCACCAGATCCTTGCCGCAGCCGGTTTCCCCCTGCACCAGCACGGACAGCTGGCTGCCGGCGGCGCGGACGATCTGCGATCTCAGTTCGGTCATGGCCAGGGAGTTGCCCACCAGGGTTTCGGCAAGCTGCTCGCAGCGCTGGCGCATGGTTTGTGCATCGTGCAACGTGTCCAGTGAGCGTTTGAGCAGGCGGCGCTGCCAGACCTGGTCACTGTTTCTGAGCTGGCTGACCCATTGATGAGACAACAGGGTCAGCAGGCCACGGTATAGCGGTTGGGCGGTGATGCCTTCCCACTCCGGCTCTTCGTTGCAGAGCACGAGGATGCCGAGGGTTCGGCCATCTTCGCCTTTGATGGGTTCCAGCCAGAGGGAGCGCGGGCGGTTGCTGGCCTCGAACATAGCCTGGAAGCCGGGGTGGTCGAGCCGGTAGCAGGCGGCCCGGGACAGTTCACGGGCTTTGCCCTGCTGGATCAGGTGGGCGAAAGGGTGGCTGAAGTCGCCGCAGTCGAATTCGCCCTGCTCTGCTGAGTCGGCCAGTGCCGCGCAGTGAAGCATGCGACCGCTGAGGTCGAGTTCCAGTGACCAGCAGCGGGTCAGGCCGAAGGTATTTTGCAGTTGCCGTGAGGCGACTTTTAGCAGTTGTGGCAGGCTGTCCTGCCGGAGCAGTTCAACCGCCAGGTCTATGCCGGTGTGCAACTCCGTCTGCATCCGTCCCATTTTTCCTTTCCCTATCGGGTTATTATGGAGTTCGCCAGCCGCGCATCCTGCGGGGTGGTTTTCCAAAACACGCTGTGAATACATCCCTGTACGCTCTGCTCCGCCATCCATGGCTCCGCAAGGTTTTGGAAAACCACCCCGCAGGCTACGCTACATTCCAGTTGTCCTCAGACAACAACGCCGGTGAATCGATTCTCGTCAATACCAAGGGTGACCTTTACAACCGGCTCCCGCGCCGCGAGTTTCTCCAACAACGCCAGGGAAACCGGAGGCAACAACTCGCCCTCAATAATCGACTCCAGCATTCGTGCACCGTTTTCGCTGCGGGTGGCGCGGCTGCGGATGGCGTCTACCAGGCCGTCTTCCAGCTCCACTTCGGTCTGATAGCGCTCGCCGATCTGTTTGGCCAGGCGGTCAAGTTTGTCGCCAACGATTCTGTTGAGCGTGTCCTCACCCAGCGGCAGGTAAGGCACTACTTCCATTCGGGCCAGCAGGGCCGGTTTGAAGAAGTCGGCCAGCTCCGGGTAGAGCGCTTCTTCGATTTTCTCGGGCTCGTCAGCGTGCTTGACGATGGTCTGGTAGCCCAGGTTGGAGGTGAGGAAGAACACCACGTTCTTGCAGTCGATCAACCGGCCTTCGCCGTCGGCCAGCTCGCCTTTGTCGAAGGCCTGGTAGAAGAGGTTGAGCACTTCCGGGTGGGCTTTTTCCACTTCGTCCAGCAGTACGACCGAATAGGGCTTCTGGCGGATGGCCTCGGTGAGGATGCCGCCTTCGCCAAAGCCCACGTAGCCGGGGGGTGAGCCGATCAGGCGGGAGACGGTGTGCTTTTCCTGATACTCGGACATGTTGATGGTGGTGAGGAACTGGCGGCCGCCGTAGAGCAGCTCGGCCAGTTGCACCACGGTTTCGGTTTTACCCACACCGCTGGGGCCGGCCAGCAGAAAAGCCCCCATGGGGCGGCCGGGGCGTCGAAGGTCGGCGCGGGCTGTCAGCAGGTGCTGGTGCAGTGCCTTGATGGCGGTGTCCTGTCCCTTGATGTGGGCTTGCAGGTACTCGGGCAGGTGGGTGACTTTTTCCAGTTCGTCGGCGGTCATACGGTTGACCGGGATGCCGGTCCAGTCGGCGATGACTTCGGCGATCTGGCGGGCGTCGACGCGGGCGTGAACCAGGGGTTCGTCAGCCTGCATTTCAGCCAGCTCCTGTTCGATGGCACCGGCTTCGCTTTTCAGGTCCGGGGTTTCTTCAGCGGTTTCAGGCGTCTGGTCTTCAGCCGTCTCGTCGTCGGCCAACAATTGCTGACGGATTTCCACCAGCCGGGCCACCAGTTGGCGCTGGTCTTCCCAGCGTTGTTCCAGGTTGCTGGCTTCGCTGCGCAGATGTTCCAGCTTTTCCACCAGTTCGGCTTCGCGGGTCAGGTCGACGCTCTGGCCCAGGGTCTGTTCGCGGTTCAGCAGTTCCTGCTCCATGCCAAGCTGGTGCAGTTCGCTGCGCACGTGGCTGAGGCGGCGGGGTGGCGTGCTGAGGTTCAGGCTGACCCGGGCGCAGGCGGTGTCCAGCACGTCGATGGCCTTATCCGGCAGTTGTCGGCCGGCCAGGTAGCGGGCCGACATTTCGGCGGCGGCCTTGAGGGCGCTGTCGGCAATCAGGACCTGATGGGACTGCTCGTAGACGGTACGCAAGCCTCGCAGGATATGAACAGCCTGCTGAGGGCTGGGTTCGTCCAGGGCCACCGGCTGGAACCGGCGGCTGAGGGCCGGGTCTTTTTCAAAGTATTTTTTGTATTCGCGCCAGGTGGTGGCGGCAATGGTGCGCAGTTCGCCCCTGGCCAGGGCTGGTTTCAGCAGGTTGGCTGCGTCGGAGCCGCCTTCACTGTTGCCAGCACCGATCAGGGTGTGGGCTTCGTCGATAAACAGGATGATCGGCGTGGGTGAGGTTTTCACCGCTTCGATCACGCCTTTCAATCGCTTTTCGAATTCGCCTTTGACCGAGGCGCCCGCCTGAAGCGCGCCCATATCCAGGGTCCACAGCTCTACATTGCCCAGGCGCTCCGGCACATCGCCGTTCACGATGCGCAGGGCCAGACCTTCCACCACGGCGCTTTTGCCAACGCCGGCATCACCCACCACGATCGGGTTGTTCTTGCGGCGGCGACAGAGGATATCGATCATCTGGTCGATTTCAGCATCACGGCACAGCACCGGATCCAGCGCTTTGTCCCGGGCGCGCTGGGTGAAATCGGTGGCGTAACGCTTGAGCGGGTCCATATCCGTCTGGGCCTGCACGGCGGCGGACGGCCCACCGTCGGCTTTCGGCTGTTCCACGGAACCTTTGGTCATGCGGTCAAACTGACGGCGAAGCTGCTCGCGGTTCATGTCTTTCAGGCGCTGACTGACCTGGGGCATCAGATAGCGGTCGGCATTCATCAACAGCGCCAGCATAACGGCGCCGGAGCGCAATTCAGTGTGGCCCAGCTCGGTGGAGGCAATCAGCCAGGCGTCCTGTAGCAGCTCGATCAGCAGTGGCGAGAAGGACGGGTACTGTTCCGCCGTCTGCGGCTCGCCATTCAAGCTGTCGCCAACAACCGGCTGCAGAGTATGCGGGTCGATATCGTTGGTTTCCAGAATCTGACGCACGTCTGAAAAGGGCGTGTCCAGCAGTTTGAACAGCAGGTGGGCCGGGGTGATTTCCGCGCCCTGACGGCTGATGCACAGTGCCGCAGAGGATTCCATTCCCTGACGGCAAATCTCGTTGAGGCGCCCGATAAGCGCCGGTAGTTCTACCCGAATCACAGTGATCTCCTTATTTCGGGAGTTGTTCCAGTACGCTGAGCACATCCCTGATGCGTTCATTCAGCGCTGTGTTGTAGAGCGAAAAAACACCGGCCATCGCCACCAGGAAAAGGCCGCCGATGCTCCATAACGGAAGGCCGCTTCTCAGACGGTTGCGCGCCGGGGTGACGTTGTCCAGAGCACTGGCCAGCGGCTGTGGTTCCTTATCGGAACGCAGTGTCCGTATCTGTTCGTTGAGGCCGCGAATGATCTGCTCGTATTCATCCCGGCCGTTGGCCATGACCTTGTAGCGGCCTTCAAAACCCAGGCACAGGCACAGGTGAATGAACTCCAGCATGTCGCGGTAGCGTTCCGGCTCCTGCTCCATGCGGGAGGTAATGGCGAAGACTTTTTCGCCGCCCCAGGTCTCGTTGTGAAACCGTGACAGCAGCGAATGCTGGGACCAAACACTGTGAGCCCCCCAGTCGGTGCCCAGCACGGCTTCGTCGATGAAGGCGCAGAGCACATAGCGATAGGCCACCACGGTGGGGCGCTCGTAACCCTGCTCCACCAGTTCCCGGTCGATGGCCGCTACGTCGTCCACGACCTGCTGGTAGAGGCGTTCCACCCCCTGAAAGTCCGCCAGCCGCCGCACACGGATGACCAGCCCCAGCAGCGGTGTGGCCGCATCGATCAGCCGGTTGTCCTCCAGCCCTCGAAGCTGGAACTGATCTTCCCCCGGGCCTTCGTCGTCCCGTTCATTGGGGTTGTCCGCATCGGCGAACAACAGATCATGAAACGCGCTATTTGAGTCCATCACCGGTGCATCGGCCATGATTTAGCTCCTGATTGCCCAGAACTGCATTTCCATTCCCGGGAAGCTGCCGGCCACGTGGAAGGCGAAACCACTGGCGTTGTCCAGCATCTGCCAGGCCTGGCTCTGATCGTCCAGCCGGAAATACACGAACCCGGCATGGTAAGGCAGCTGGCGGGGCGCCACCGGCAGGGGCGTCAGCGGAACGCCCGGCAACTGCAGGCTGATGAGGTCGCGGATCTTCTCGGTCGACGCCACCTTGCACTGCTGGGTGAACTGCTTGCGCAGGTCGTCCAGCGGCATATCGGCTTTCACCGCCAGGATGAATTCAGCGTTGCCGATCAGCTGCGCATCCTGAATCGGCGCAACAGTCAGCCCGTACTGGCGCTGCTGCAACTGAATGGCCAGCGCCCGCGGCTCCAGCACGGTACTCAGTGACTGTCGCAGCACCTGCATCAACGGCGTGAAGCTGTCTTCGGGCAGATCGTGATCGTAGGGGGTGAACTCCTGAGGCAGGCGGTTCTCGTCGGTAAAGGTGACCAGTTCACCGCACAGCTCCAGCAGGGCCTCATAAAGGCGCTCCGGGTGAAGCTGACGCAGCCTGGCCAGATGCATGAATTTCGGATGTGCCCGGTTCAGCATCTGCAGCAGCATGAAATCAGCGACATCGGCGACACCGCCCTGGCTCGGCGCACCTACACGTTCGGCGATATTTTTCGCACGTTCACGCATCAGACCTGCCATTTCGCCGACGAACCGCTGTAAACGCGGGGCGGCGCGAACGCTGAGCATGGTGGGCACGAAATTCGGGTCCATCACCAGGCTGCCATCGGGGCGTTTCTCCAGAATCCGGCCGACAGCCAGTGCCGCGTATGCGCTGCGGTCTTCCCGCTCCAGCATCAACCGCGGAGCCACCCGGGCCACGTCAATGGCATGGGAGTCGCCGTCAATAGAATGCAGGTCCCGCACTTCCGCACTCTGCGCACGAAAACGCCCGGCAATCGCCGCTTCCGGCCATTCCACTTCCGCCAGGCTATCGCTGCCCAGGGGCAAGGCCAGATATACCACCTGATTGGCCACCGACGCGTCGGTAATTTCCATCGGCTCCGGCATCACATCGTCTTCCGGCAGACAGAAACGGGTTCCGTCCGGAAACAGGCCACTGGCGCGGACCAGTCCTACCCGGCCGAAGCTCAGGTATTCGGCGTTCAGCTGCAGGTCACTGAAGCCATAGAGATAATCCGACACCGCCAGGGCACGTTCGTTGATCTGGTGTTCCAGGTATCGCTGTTGCTGCTGAAAATGCTGCGGCTTGATAAACAGGCCGTCACTCCAGACTACTCTATTGGTTGCAGACATCAGGATTCATCCGACCTTCTAAGTTGAACTTCGCGGTCGCGCAGATTGACCAACAGGTGGTACTGCCCGCCGATTGGATCTACCTTCACCACCTTCTTCCACTGGGACAGGTTGGGGTAAGCGTAAAAGGCAATCACGCCAATGAACCGAGTCTCGTTGGAGATTTCAAAAGGCTCGATAAACTTGAACTGCCCCGGCACCAGGGTGTAATCGCTGTGATCGATGTAGTTGCGGCCCAGTGAAGGTTCCAGCTCGCCCAGCAGCTGATCAAAGTCCGCCGCCATCAGGCGCGAGCTGTCCCGCATCTCGATAATCTGGAAGGCGATGGGCGTGGGAGCCAGCGACTCGTTCGGGTTCACATCCGGCTCGGCCACCATGGTCAGGTCCACCCGGCTGGGCAGGTCCTCCGGATAGCCAACGGGGATGTCCGGGTCCCACATCACTTTGGCCGTTTTGGTTACCGCGTTATAGGGTGTGCTGCACCCCACGATAAAGAGAATCGCAACCAGCAAACTCCATTTGCAGTACTTCATGACAGATCTTCCCTCTGTAATTGGCGCAATTGTTGGTCGTAGGCCTGCTCAAAGACCTCCTGAAAAAGGCGTTCGAATCCCTGCTGTCGGCTGGAACTCAACTCCTGGTAATAGTGCTGGTACATTTCCCAGGCCCAGGCTCCCTCGGGCTCGTCGGTTTTCAGCCCGCGGCGATAGCCGTGAAAGCGCCGCAACAGCGCCTGGGGCGAAAACGCGTGAAGAATGGCCTCAAGCCCTTCACTGATGGCGGCCCGGGTGGCCAGCTGGTGGTGATGCAGGCCACGCAGACTCTCACTGACTGCGGCCGGCGCCGACAGGTGCACCGGGCTGCGCTGACTGGCGAACAGAGTCTGCACCGTATCGCTGTAATCACCGCCCAGGCGCAGTGGGTTATCCTCAATGGGCTGCAGGCGGGTGCGAAGGGCCTGATGACGGCTGTCCTCACCCTGGTGCAATTCCAGCAGGCCTTCTACAGTCGCCTTGAGTGTCTGCCCGGCTTCCTCCAGGAACAGTCTGAGATCGTCGCTGTCCTCAAAGGACAGGTGGCTTTCCATACCTCGCATCAACGGCGCACCGCTGATGTGGTTGCGGCTCTGGTCCGGCGAGTCTGTCTCCGCCGCCTTGCTTCTGTTATCCGACATCCTGTCTTTACCTCCCTGGCGGATGGGCAGTCCGATGGCCACATCCCGGTTTTCCCTGTATTCGTCTGTGACCAGGGCGGTGCTGGTCGCCTGCTGGCTTTGGGCCGACTCGTCCCCTTTGCCAACTGTGCGCCAGGCCTGCATCGGGTCCTCACTGATCGCTTCGCCCGGTGCGGCTTTCAGTTCCTGCATGGGCTCATCTCCGACCACCCGGGCCTGCCGGTTTTCCGCGCGCACCAGATCGCCCTCTTCGACATCCACCAGTGACAGATCCTCGCGCTCTTCTTCCAGTCCGGCCGCTGCCTGGGGCCGGTCAAACACCTCGGCCCGGAGCTGATAGCGGCCAACCGTGATCACATCACCACTTTTCAGGCGCGCCCGCCGGCCACGGCCGACCGGCTGGGTTGCGCTGTTGATGTAGGTGCGGCCACTGCGGTCGATCAGGCAGAAAACGCCGTCTACAAAACGCACTTCGGCGTGGCCGTGTGCAGCGCCGGTGCGGTGGGACGACAGCCGCCAGGTATCGCTTTCGGCACTGCCGATGGAGCCGCCGGCCACGCCAAATATGTGCTCCCGGGTTGAACCGCTGGCAACCTGTGTGGGGTTACTGACCACCAGCTTCAAATTGTGGTTTGCTTGATGTTCCATATCCTTTAATCCTTGTTAGCGGCGAATCTGAAGGCGCACAACCGGCAACTCGCTGGCCTTTTCCGGCGTTACGAAGGAGTTCCAGCCGAGCCGCACATCCTTGCCCAGCTCCATGGGCCGGACGTCCTTTTCCCGCATCTGCAGTTCCAGGTCATAGGCCAGTTGCTCGCGGGTCACGAATTCCACCAGTTTCACCAGCCGCTCGTGCTCCTGGCCATCGGGCAGAAAATCAGCAAAGCGGTGACGGTCGAGATTGCGAATCCTCAGAATGAACTTGCCGCTTCGGTCCCGGATAGCGGCACCCATCAGGGTGTCATTACCCAGACTGGCATTCGCCTGGCCCAATCGGGTTTGCTGGTCAGCCGGAATATCCACCTGCCGCAGCACCCACTGTTCGATTTCCACACTGTCCAGATCGAAGCAGTGACCGATAATCCCGCTAACCACTTCCGGCGACCGGCTGCGACCGGCCATCAGTCCGGCATAGGCCAGCATTTTTGACCAGTTGACCGGCGTTGCCTGGCGCAATTTCGGATCGCTGAGACCGACCAGGGCAAAAATATGATCGGAGAAGCCATCAGACGCTTCCGGCCGGAACCTCACGTAATAGCGATATTTGCGCCAGGCCCGATGAAACAGCGTCACCAGCCGGTGATTGAAAAAATCCAGAAAATGCCGGCGAACCCCCAGGTTCTGCCCGGCTTCCCAGGCCAGATCTTCCAGGTAGTAACCGGGCAGTGGGGACTGTGAACCGTGGAGTCCCAGAAAGCTGACTTCCAGCTGATAAGGCGCGTGCTCATGCTCCGGCGAAGCCGCCGAGACCACGTCGCTGCCGGGGAAACCCAGCCCGGCAGAGGCGGAAAAGCGGATGCGCTCCTGTTGCGGCTGTTGGTCCTGGGACCGCTCCAGATCATCGCCGTGGTGCCGGTGAATCAGGTCCACCAACTGGAAAAAGTTGTAGCGCCGTGCATTGCCCAGAACGGGCTGCAGTTCGGCTACATCAGGGGCTGTTGCCCTTGCTGTAACGTCCATGTGTACCGTTCCTGGTTGTCTTCGTTCACCACTTCCAGGTGGTGAAATGCGTTGATACTGGCGTAGAGCGCAAAGAACTGGCTGAGCACCGTGCCAAACATGTACAGGTCGCCTTCCGAGGCAAACGACTGTTGATCCAGCTTCATCACCGAGCGAATCCCACGCACCGGCAACCCTTTGATCATCCGGTCCACCGGATTGGTTTCAATATTCAGAATACCCGCCAGTCGCTTCTGGGAAATCCGTTCCGCCTGGCGGTCCACCAGTGCACGGAAGTCATAGACCCGCAGGACTGTGCGCAGGGCGTCCACATCGAGCAGCGACAGATAGTTCAGTGAGAGGTTTGAGATCAGCGTCCACAACAGACTGCCGTCCAGCGTTGGCCGCAGGGTGTGGGTCGGCCGGGTAATGTTGCTGAAGGACGCAAACGCCGGCGTGCTTTCCGTGGCCATGGAGATTTCCCCCACCGCCAGTTGGTGGGGCAGCTGCCGGTTGGTGCAGGTGAGTGTCAGAGAAACCGCTTCCTGACGGTTCATACACTCGGACTCGTCGCCCCGCACAAAAGAGATGTAGTGATCAAAACCGTCGCCGCGCACGCTGTCTCGGGCCTTTACCCGGTAATACAGGGCCTTGCGACCGCGCTCCCGCTCCACTTCGTGCTGAAAGCTTTCAAATGCGGTGTAGATCCGCGGCTCGCCCAGCCCCGAGCGCCCTTCCAGCCAGCCTTCCACCTGCTCGATATTGAACACTTCGTAGTGCTCCGGCGAACGGCTGGAGGGTGTGATGCGATATTCAGTCTGGCGGCCGTTCAGGTCCACCGGGTCCGCCTCATGGGTGAACAGATTGATCGCCGGCGTACAGTACAGCTGGAAATTCTCTGCCCGGATTTTCACATCTGGCGGCAGAATGCGGCTGAAATGGAAGCGTAGGCTGATTTCGTCGGCCTGAATCGCTGGCAGTCTTGGCGCCAGACCCTGCAGATCAATAAACCGGAATGCCTCGGGGAAGCTCAGGTATTCCTGCAGTATCCGGTAGCCCGGGTAGGCGTTCTTGGGATAGGGCAGGAGCGCTTCATCGTTGGCAAAACCGACCGGCTGCAGCAAGCTGGACGGAATGGAATAGGTCGAATCCCCAACCGTCAGTTCCACTTTCTGAAGGTAATGGTTCAGCCACAGGTAGAGCGTCTCGCCGATGTGGTTCTCGCCACCCAGGTAGAAGCGCAGCGATTCCAGTCCAATAGAGGACAGCGGCTGGTCCGTATGCAAGGCTAGATCCACGGTCACTGACGACACTTCACGGGAGTGCTCGGCGTGGGCATCCGCAACCGTCAATGGGAACACATCCACCGCCCGGCAGGTGCGAAACCGGCACTGGGTCTGGCGGCTGGCGTCGCCCAGTGGGCGGCTTTTAATTTCAGTATGGCGCTCGACCCGCTGGCGCTCACTGATGGCGTGAAGCTGGGGATCAAAGCGCATAATGGTGCAACTGGGCACCGGCCGCAGGTAGTTGGGCCAGAGCATGTTCAGCAATGAATGGGTCAGTTCCGGGAACTCATCCTCGACCTTTTCCCGGAGCTTGCCGGTCAGAAAGGCAAAGCCTTCCAGCAGCCGTTCAACGTCCGGATCGGTGCTTTGCTCAGAGAGAAAACGGGTCAGCTGAGGATGCGCATCGGCAAACTCCCGGCCCTGCAATCTGAGAAAACTGAGTTCGTCCCTGTAAAACCGATTCAACTTCATAGAACTACTACACCAAAGTTCGATCGCGGGGAATGGCGAGACCTTTTCTGTAGGGAAGAAAGGTGTCTGAGCAAAGCGAGTTCTTTTTCCCGAAAGAAAAGGTCTCGCCGTTTCCCGCTGACTCCGAGCGGCGGTGCAGTCGGGCTTCCAAAAGACGCTCCTTCGGCCCATCCTTGGGGCGCTTGGGCTCCGCCATCCATGGCTCCGCACACTTTTGGAAGCCCGACTGCACCACCGCTCTCATCCGTGTCTTCAAGCTACTTCAGTTGACGCAAAGTCCCTCTTCACATCACCCGGTAGTAGCGCTTGTCATCCAATAACAAATCAATGGTCGTTTTATCGTCTTCCGAACCCACCCTCAGGTAGACCGTCACCTGGAACCGAAGCTGCAATGGGTCCGGCCCCTGGGGCATGGCCATTACGTCTACCCGGCTCACACGGGGTTCGAATTTTTCAATACACTGCCGAATGGCGCCGCGAATACGAATGCTCAGGTCATGGGTACCCAGCGTGGCGTCGTTGAAATCCACCAGACCAAGATCCGGCACGCTCTGGCTGTTGCCCGGATGGGCGTTCAACAGGCGTACCAGGTGGCGCTTGATGGAATCCACAACATGGGTTACTTCCCCCATGCTCTGCCCCGCCGGGTCGGCAGCCTGTTCCAGTCGTTCGAACAGACTGCCGCCCGAGGCCCGAACACCGTCATCGGCGTTCCCGAACACGGATTAATCCTTGTCCAGTCGGCCAACCAGTGACAGTTCGAAATTCGCACCCATGTACTTGAAGTGCGGACGAACCGCCAGCGACACCTGATACCAGCCCGGATCGCCCTCAACGTCAGACACTGTGACCTGCGCAGCCCGGAGCGGGCGGCGGCTGCGGACGTCTGCCGGTGGGTTTTCCTGATCGGCCACATACTGGCGAATCCAGGTGTTGAGCTCGCGCTCAAGGTCCTGGCGCTCTTTCCAGGAGCCGATCTGCTCGCGCTGCAGCACTTTGATGTAGTGCGCCAGGCGGTTCACGATCATCATGTAAGGCAGTTGCGTACCCAGCTTGTAGTTGGTTTCCGCTTCCTTGCCTTCCTTGGTATTCGGGAACTGCTTGGGCTTCTGCACCGAGTTGGCAGAGAAGAACGCCGCGTTGTCGCTGCCCTTGCGCATGGTCAGGGAAATGAAGCCTTCGTCGGCCATTTCGTATTCGCGACGGTCGGTGATCAGCACCTCAGTCGGAATCTTGGACTCAAGCTGGCCGAAGGATTCAAAGGTGTGAACGGGCAGGTCTTCCACCGCGCCACCACTTTGCGGGCCGATGATGTTCGGGCACCAGCGGTATTTGGCGAAGCTCTCGGTCAGGCGTGTGGCCAGCAGGTAGGCGGTGTTGCCCCACAGGTAATGCTCGTGGTCGCCGGACACGTCTTCCTTGTAGTTAAAGCTGCGCACCGGGTTTTCTGTGGGGTCGTAGGGTACGCGCAGCAGGAAGCGCGGTGACGTCAGGCCCAGGTAGCGAGCGTCTTCCGACTCACGCAGGGAACGCCACTTGGCGTATTTAGGGCCTTCGAAAACGGCTTTCAGTTCCTTGATGGCCGGCAGTTCCTGGTAGCTGTCGACGCCAAAGAAAGACGGTGCAACAGAGGACAGGAAAGGCGCGTGGGCCATGGCACCGACCGAGGATACATACTGCAGCAGCTTCATGTCCGGTGTGGACGGCGTGAACGCGTAGTTACCCACTACCGCGCCAACCGGCTCACCGCCGAACTGGCCGTATTCCGTGGAATAGATGTGCTGGTAGAAACCGGTCTGGGTGACGTCCGGTGCGAACTCGAAGTCTTCCAGCAGTTCGGTCTTGGTGGCGTGAAGAATGTCCACCTTGATGTTCTCGCGGAAATCCGTGCGGTCGACCATCAGTTTCAGGCCGCGCCAGGAGGATTCCAGTTCCTGCAGCTTGGGCGCGTGCAGGATTTCATCCATCTGGGCGCTGATCTTGCGATCCAGCTCGACCACCATCTGGTCGACCAGTGCCTTGTTGACCGGCTGGCCTTTCTCTTCGCTTTTCAGCAGGTTGGAGATAAACGTTGCGACGCCACGGCGGGCAACATCGTAGCCTTCATCAGCGGGCGCCATGCGGCTGTTGGCCATTACCTGGTCCAGCAGAGAGCCTTCCGCGACGGATTCAGAAGCAGCAGATTGCTGCTCAGCAGTATCAGACATACCACATCCCTTCAGTACGTTTTAAACACAAAGTGAAAATCTGCCGTCAATGGCAGAGTCTGGACAAAGAGCCCGTGTTATTCGCCGCTTTCGTCGGTGGCCAGCTCAAGCTCCTGGAGGAGTTTGTCGCGGGCATCGTCGTTGTCCAGCAGTTCCTGCAGCTTGGACCGGAACGACGGGACGTTACCCAGCGGGCCCTTCAGGGCAACCAGCGCTTCGCGAAGCTCGATCAGCTTCTTCAGCTCAGGCACCTGGCGGGAAATGCTGTCCGGGGAAAAGTCATCCAGGGTCTGGAATTCAAGATTGACCGGCAGTTCGTCGGCTTCGTCTTCCAGCTTGTTGGTGACCGTGGTTGAGAGGGTCAGACCGGCTTCCGACATCACAGAACGGAAATTGTTCTTGTCGACAGAAATGGCCTTACGTTCTTCGATGGGGGTTTCTTCGGGTTGTCCCTTGAAATCGCCGACGACAAACATCTTCAGGGGCAGTTCAGTTTCTGCCTGCTGATCACCGGTGGCGGGGACATATTTGATATTGATGCGCTCTTTAGGCGCGACGGAACCGTCTTTTGAAGACATGCGCTTGCTCCCTGTGCTCCATTGGCAAGTCCAAATACGACCTGCATTCATACATTCCTTTGTACGCACCGTCCTGGCACGTTACGCGGCAAACTTTACACAGGAATCTTTCGGCACTCAAGCAAAGAATGGCCAGCGCCGGGCAAAAAAAGACCCGAGGCAAGAAATTGCCAACCTATCGACATTCTAGCCATTTTGGCGTCCGCGGCGAGTCTCGCTATACTCCATAACCACCGTACACTACGGATCCAATGTCATCACAAGGAACCCGACATGAGCGACCTGAAGACCCAATTCGAAGAAGCCGTCAACTACATCCAGAACGCCGAAGGCGACTTTCAGCCATCCAATGAAACCAAGCTGGAATTCTATGCTCTTTACAAGCAGGCGACCGAAGGTGATGTCAGTGGAAAGCGGCCCGGCATGATGGATTTCGTTAACCGCGCCAAGTTCGATGCCTGGGAAAAACTCAAGGGCACTTCATCCGAAGAAGCCATGCAGAAGTACATCGAAAAACTCAACGCCCTGAAGTAAATCCCCATCCGGATTACCCAGAACAGCCCGGCTGGCCGGGCTGTTTACAATTTCCATGAAAGAAATTTTGCGGACGTAAAATCCTTGTCATAAGATGCGCGCATCATAACAAAAACAATCGACATGGACGCTTTCTCTGATGGAAATCTCCCAGGCACTGGAACACTCCCAGCCCGGCCTTGTGGCGCGAGTAACCACCGCCATCCGCCGGCACCAGCTTAACTACCGTTGCGAACAGACCTACCTGCACTGGATTTCAAGATTCGTGCTCTTCCACGATCTGAAAGACCCGTCACTGCTGGAGGCCGGGGATCGCCAAAGGTATCTGGAGTACCTGACCGCCCGGGTTAAGGTGTCCCGGGCGAGACTTAATCAGGCCACTCAAGCCCTTTCGTTCCTGTATTCGAACGTCTTGAACACAGGCGACCCCGAGCATCAGACGGCAAAACCCGTAGCCGCAGCCTGAACCGGCTCAGCGCGGCGTTGTCGTATAGTTGTAAGAGTCGTAGTAGCGATTGGACTGCGGCTGGGGCACGATCTGGTACTGGTTGCTGTGGGTCTGCCCCGGAATCACCTTCGGGTTACTGAAGTTGAATTCCACCGGGATTTCGCTCCGTCCAAGATCCGTGCGGTCGTCCCGCGGCTGCAGAGCCAGGGGATCGAGGTAGAAGTCGTCGTCGGTTAGCGGGCGAACCGGAACACCCGCAGCGGGTGCTTCCAGACCACCCTCAATCACTGTATCCGCCAACGAGTCTTCTTCCAGAGACCGGAAGGGAATGGTCTCGATGGTGGAGCGCTCTTCATAGCTGAACGCACCACCCTCGACCCTGTTTTCACCGGTTTGTGCGTCGACCAGTGGCGATAGCGCCACCACGACGGCTGCCACACCGATCGTTATTCTTGCTGTTTCGAATCCGCCCATGACACTTGCCTTGTTATAATCCCTGTCCTGCCTGAACATCCGCGAATGCCCTATGCACGGTTTCGCGTCAGGTTGACAATTTTTGATCAGTCTAGCGTCAATCATTACCAAAAACCTGATCGACCGTCAGATTTGTGACATTCCTCACTTGTCGGATTGGAAGGGTTCGGCGGTCTTACCGGACCGGCGGCAGGGGGTCGTAGTGGATGCGTGTTATGACGGTCTGGGTCCATCCGTCTGGTGTGCGAACACTGACTTCATCCTCGACCCGCTTGCCCAGCAGTGCCCTGGCCATGGGTGCGTCGATACTCAGATAACCACGGGACAGATCGAATTCATCCGGCCCCACCAGGCGATAGGTGTGCACGGAACCATCGTCGTTCTCGATGGTCACCCAGGCGCCGAAAAATACACGACCCCGGTCTTCCGGCAAACGGTCAACCACCGTGAGTTCGTCCAGGCGTTTGCTCAGAAACCGAATCCGCCGGTCTATTTCACGCAGCTGTTTCTTGCCATAGATATACTCTGCGTTTTCCGAGCGATCGCCCAGCGCCGCGGCTTCACGGACAGCCTGCGTGACCTCCGGCCGCTTTTCTTTCCAGAGAAAACGAAGTTCTTCCCGAAGCGCCTGTTCGCCCTCTGCGGTGATATAGCGTGTTCTGGCCATAATCTGCTCTTTCTTCGGACATAAAAAAACCCCGTAAACACGGGGTAAAACTAGCGCTGTGCTGGAGGAAGACGCAAGAGCCAATTACCCTCTCGGCGTCTAAGTCTCACATTATGCACAGGCCACCTTACCGCCGGGTGGCTCTGGGGTTACGGTTTGGACAGAGCCGGTATTAGGTTGCGCAGCCTAGAGTCGCGCAGTATCTTCCCGCCAAATAAGCCAGAACCAATGTGTCACTCTTTGATGGGGATTACGATGAACACAAAACAACTGCTTGATACCGCCCTGAACGGCCTTGATCGTATCGGTTACCAGCTGGACCAGTATGGCGTCACCGGCAAACTGAACCGGCACAACGTGGCAGCCTATATCATGCTGGAGCAGAAACATCTGGAAGGCGAGTGGGACAGCCTGCAGGCGAAATTTGACCGTCGCCGCTCACAGATCGAAGGCGTCCTGACTGCCATTGAGACTCGCACTGACCCGCTGATCAAGCCTCTGGTGAGCCGGTTCAATCAGTTCCGTGGCGTGTCCGCCAGCTGATCCGGCCCCCAATGTATCGATCAAAGGCTTCTAGCCTCCGCTGACGGAGGCGGGTCTCCGGCTTCAGCTGCCGAAAGTGTCTGGGTATCTCTCAGACGCTTCCGGCTGGCGGAGTAGGACGGCATACTGATTGTGACTTTCAGGCCCGGGAACTCCGCATCATCCAGGTGATCACTGAGCCGGATGGTGCCCTGATGAATTTCCGCCACTGCGCTTACCAGGCTCAGCCCCAGGCCATTTCCCGGCAATGACCGGCTTTTGCCCACCCGGTAGAAACGCTGGAAGACCTGATCCTTTTCGCTGTCCGGAATGCCTATACCGCTATCCCCCACCTCGAACACGGCGTTGTCGCCTTCCTTGCGCACCTCGACCCGGATCAGACCATGCTCGGGGGTGTACTTGATGGCATTATCGATCAGGTTGCTGACCATCTGGAATAGCAAGTCACGGTCGCCCTCGATGGACACATCACTATCGACGGACTGCTCGAAACGCTGGTCCTTGTCCTCCGCCACCGCCTCGTAGAGCTCGCAGGCGTCGGTCACCAGGGCGCCGAGAGACACCGGCTTCATATCAGCGCTGTTGCCGCGGGTTTCCAGGCGGGCAATACGCAGCAGGGCATTGAAGGTGGCGAGCAGCTGATCCGCTTCCGCCACGGCCCTGGCCGCCTGGTCCCGGGCCTCGTCGTTATCCACCGACATCAAGGTGTTCTCCAGCTGATTACGCAGCCGGGTCAGCGGTGTTCTCAGGTCATGGGCGATACTGTCGGACACGTGCCGGATACCTTCCATCAGGTACACAATCCGGTCCAGCATCTGGTTCAGGTTTTCCGCCAGCTGGTCAAAATCGTCGTCAGTGCCCCGGGTGGGAATCCGTAGCGAGAGATGCCCGTTCATGATGCGTCGGGAGGTGTTGTTGATAACCTCGATTCTGCGGGTCGTACTGCGACTCATCAGAAAGCCGCCCAGCAGCGCAAGGGCGAGAGTAATGCCCATACCCCAGTTGATGGCACCCTCGATCAGCCGCTTGAGATTCGTCAGCTCATCCACATCCCGACCCACCAGCAGCCTCAGACCGCCCTGCACTTCAAAGATGCGGGCACGGGCAAGCCGTTCCGGGCCGCTCCAGCCAACGGATTCGTCCAGCGTGAAGTTGATCCATCCGCTTTCCGACCGCGAGCCCTTGGGCCAGGTATCGATATTGCCGGCGAGCTTGAGAAAATCTTCGGTGGTCAGCAGATAGATGGACTTGGCGTTGGGATCCCGGGCCACGCGTTCGCGGATAATCGAGATCAGCCCATTCACCCCGCTGCCACGGTACTGCTCTGCCAACCCGGCGATCTCCGCCTCGATGGTTTCATCGGTCTGGGCCGTCATGAACCCCGCTGTACGCCAGTAGATAAAGGCGAGCAGCAGGAACACAGAGGTGGCAAACACCACCATGTAAAGCAGAGCGAGCTGGAAGGAGGAAGTTCTGAGCTGACTAAGCAGTTTCACGAAGCATGTACCCGGCACCACGAATGGTCTGTAGCAGGGGTGTCTCGAATTCCTTGTCTATCTTGGCCCGCAGACGGCTGATGTGAACATCAATCACGTTGGTCTGCGGATCGAAATGATAGTCCCATACTTTTTCCAGCAGCATGGTACGGGTGACCACCTGCCCGGCGTTACGCATCAGGTACTCCAACAGCCGGAACTCCCGGGGCTGGACATCAATGTTCTGGCCGGCGCGCTTGACCGTGCGGGCCAGCAGATCCATTTCCAGATCCGCCACATGCAGCACGGTTTCCGTCTCTGTTGACTGACGGTTGCGGCGCACCAGGGATTCGATCCGGGCAAGCAGCTCGGTAAACGAGAAGGGCTTGGTCAGATAGTCATCACCACCGCCACGCAGGCCTTCGACTCGATCGTCCACGTCTCCCAGTGCGCTGAGAATCAGCACGGGCACCTGATTGCCGGTGGCACGCACGGTTTTGACGATGGCCAGCCCGTCCATCCCCGGCAGCATCCTGTCAACAATCATGATGTCATAGTCTTCGCTGGCGGCCATCATCATGCCGTCTTTACCGTCCGCCGCGTGATCCACGACAAAATCGGATTCCTTTAACCCTTTGACGAGGTAATTCGCCACATCTTGATCGTCTTCAATGACAAGCGCTTTCACCGGAAGTCCTCCTGATAGCGGATTACATTAACAGCTAGGGTACGAGTATGGCTGAATGGCGGCCAGTTACGATCTTGTAAGAGGGTGTCGCCATTTACGACGGTCACGCTCGGGCGCGAAACCACTCAAGACTGTCGGTGGTTGTTCCGGACGGCCGATACTCGGCACCCACCCAGCCTTTGTACCCCATACGATCCAGTGCCTCAAACACCCTCGGAAAATGGATCTCTCCCGTGCCGGGCTCGTGACGCCCGGGGTTGTCCGCGATCTGGATATGGGCAATCCACGGCAGCAGACACTCCATGGTGCGGATCAGGTCCCCTTCCATTATCTGCATGTGGTAGATGTCGTATTGCAACTTCACATTGTCAGCGTCTACTGCCTCAATCACCTGTATAACCCGGGATGAGGTATCCAGGAAGAACCCGGGCATATCCACCCGCGAATTGACGGCCTCCAGGCAAAGGGTAATGCCAGCCTGCCCCAGTTTCTCAGCCGCATACTCCACATTGGCAACCAGCGTGTTCCAGGCCTCGGCCTCATCCAGGTTGGACGGGCAGAGCCCCGCCAGGCAATTCAACTGGGAGCAGCCCAGAATACGGGCGTAGTGAATAGCCTTGTCAACGCCAGCCTGAAACTCCTCAACCCGATCCGGCAGGCAGGCAATGCCTCGCTCACCGGCATCCCAGTCTCCCGGCGGCAGGTTGAACAGAACCTGAGTCAGACCATTGGTGTCCAGCAGCTGCTTCAGCTCTTCAGCGGGCCAGGCATAGGGAAACAGATACTCCACACCCTTGAAACCCGCTTCGGCCGCCAGAAGGAACCGATTCTGAAACTCCGCTTCGTTGAACAGCATCGACAGGTTTGCTGAAAAGGCTGGCATGGGTTATCCCTCTTTTGGTTTTTTGATGGATGTGCCCATCAGCACACCATTCTGGTGTTCCAGTTCCAGCAACAGACCACTGTGGTCCACCTCGCTGTGACCGTTGGCAATCAGGCCGAGATAGCCATTGTGAACCTGCTGGGCCAGGGGCAACGTCAGCCCCTCTGCGCGGGCCTCGTCCAGAATCATGCGCAGGTCTTTCAACTGAATCCGCGCCGGGGCACCGGGAGCAAAATCCCGGTCAATCATCCGCTGACCGTGCAGCTCCAGGATTCGACTACCGGCAAAGCCACCCATCAGCGCTTCCCGCACCGCCGCCGGATCCGCCCCGCCCTCAGCGGCCAGCAGCAATGCCTCAGACACCGCCCCGATGGTGATGCCCACTATGGCCTGATTCGCCAGCTTCGCCAACTGCCCGCTCCCCACCGGCCCGATCCGCGTGCATTTGCCCAATGCCTCAAAAACCGGCCGGACCCGGGCAATATCCTCCTCGGAACCGCCCGCCATAATGCTCAAAGTCGCCTGTTCGGCTCCGACCGTGCCACCGGAAACCGGCGCGTCCACATAGCCAGCGCCTCGCTGCCCGGCTAACTCGGCGTGGCGACGGGCAAGCGATGGCTGGACTGAACTCATGTCCACATAGACCGCTCCAGTTTTCAGCGCTCCGATACCGCCCTGCTCCACCATCACATTGTCCACCACGTCTCCGTTCTCCAGCATGGTGATCACAATATCGGCCTCACGAACGGCGGCTTCCGGTGAGTCCGCCACGGTTGCTTCACTGCTGAACGAATCGCACTTACTTGCGGTGCGGTTCCAGAGCGTCAGGCTGTATCCAGCGTTCAGGAGGTTCCGAACCATGGGCCCGCCCATTAGCCCGATACCCAAGAAGGCTATATGGAGATTTTGTGCTGACATTCTATTTCAGTCCCTCAAGTTGGGTGCCTGCGAGTAAGTGGGATCGTTCTTCCAAAACACGCTGTAAATACATCCATGTACGCTTGGGCTCCGCCATCCATGGCTCCGCACAGTTTTGGAAGAACGATCCCACTCACTCTTGTTCAAGGCTCGAGTCGGATGTTGGATTTAAGAACAATACAAACAAAAACGCCACCAGCCCGCGAGGGTGGTGGCGTTTCACTGCGTCCTTATCAGACGTCAATCAGGCGGCTTCAGTATCCGCCGTCATCTGCATCCGAATTTTCTTCATGGCGTTCTTCTCAAGCTGACGAATCCGCTCGGCAGAAACACCATACCTGTCAGCCAGATCGTGCAGCGTCGACTTGCTGTCAGACAACCAGCGCTCGCGGAGAATATCCTGGCTGCGCTCATCCAACTCGCCCAGAGCGGCCATCAGCCGACCGTTGGAATCATCCGTCCAGTCCGCCTGCTCCAGCTGGGTAGCCGGATTGCTGCGCTGATCTTCCAGGAAATACGCCGGTGCCTGATAGGCGTTATCGTCGTCATCATCCTGGGGACCGTCAAACGCCGTGTCGTGGGAGGCCAACCGGCCTTCCATCTCGCGGACAACTTTCGGCTCTACACCCAGATCCGCCGCCACAGCGTTCACCTCGTCGTGGCTGAGCCACGCCAGGCGCTTCTTCTGGCTGCGCAGATTAAAGAACAACTTACGCTGGGCCTTGGTAGTGGCCACTTTCACGATGCGCCAGTTGCGCAGGATAAACTCGTGAATTTCAGCCTTGATCCAGTGCACCGCAAAGGAGACCAGACGAACACCGTATTCCGGGTTAAATCGCTTCACCGCCTTCATCAGGCCAACGTTGCCTTCCTGAATCAGATCTGCCTGGTTCAGGCCGTAACCGGCATAGCTGCGCGCAATGTGGATCACAAACCGGAGGTGAGACAGCACCAACTCCCTCGCTGCGTCAACATCACCTTCGTAATGCAGCCGCTCTGAAAGCTTACGCTCCTCTTCGACAGAAAGTACCGGAATCCGCGCTGCCGCCTGAATGTAGGATTCAAGGTTGGCGCCGGGAACCAGTCTGTCGAGAACCTGTAAGTTCGTGCTCATACTATCCCTCCGGATATGACGGCCGATAAATATATCAACTTAATCTAGGACCGCCAAGATCTGAAAAAGTTCCTCAAATTCCCTATAAACGCTTTAGAATCAACTGCCTGACGCGTTTAAACATTTACTACCTATACATCTAAACTACGCCGCAACTGATGAACATTGCAATACGGCATTCCCGAGACCCGGGATCACCCACCTGCAATCTCGCCCGGCTCAATGTCATCCAGGTGGCGCTTGACTGCAACCCAGGCGCCCAACCAGCCTAACAACATCGCTGCGATTATCAACGCCAGCACAGCATCAAAGGTCAGGCCGCTTAGTGAAAAATCACTGCGGTAAAGCCCCGCAAGACGCTCTACCGGGCCACTGAGCCACCATAACGATACCTGCAGAAGCAACCAGGCAACCACGCCACCACCCAGCCCGAACCAGGCGCCGGTATAAAGAAAGGGACGGCGCACAAACGCATCGGTACCGCCCACCAGCTTGGCCACCAGAATCTCGTCCCGCCGGTTCTCGATCGACAGACGGACCGTGTTGCCAATCACCAGCACCACGGCCGCCGCTAACAGAATGGCCAGCGCCCAGACCGCTCGCTCAAGCAGTTCGGTCATGGCGTTAAGGCGTTGCAGCCAGCCCAGATCCACCTGCACCTGATCCACGCCTTCCATGCCTTCGACGACCGCAAGCAGTGTCTGGATGCCGTCAGCCGTTCGGGAACCGTCACTGGGGGTCACCAAGAGCGTGTGAGGCAGGGGATTTTCATTGAGATAATCCAGTGCATCCTCGAGGCCGGACGACGCGCGGAATTCCTTCAGCGCAGTATCCCGGTCAATCAGCTCAACTCCGGCGACCCGGCTATCGTTGCCGACATTTTTCCTGAGCGCCTCGGCCTGATCCAGGGTAACGTCCTGTGCCAGATAGGCCGTTACCCGTGCCGAACTCTCCCAGCCGGCGCTAACTCCCTGAAGACTGGCAAGCAGCAACATCAGGGCCACCGGCAGGGCAAGCGCCACCCCCATCACCGTCCAGGTCATTGTACTGGCCACCGGCGCCTGCCAGAGCCTGCGGGCGCTGTCCCGCGCCACCTTGCGATGATGGCTAAGGTAACTGGAGGCCTGTTGTGCCAGCGGCGACTTTGATGCCCGGGCACCCCGGGATGGTTCTTTGCGGCGGTTACCAGACTCAGCCATTAAGCCCCCTGCCCCCGGACACCAGGCGGCCCTGATCCAGGGTCAGCGTACGGCGCCCGAGTTCATTGATCAGCGCAATATCGTGAGTCGCGATCAGCACCGTCACCCCGACCTGGCTGAACTCGGCAAACAATCCCATGATGTCGGAGGAAAGCTGCGGGTCCAGGTTACCGGTGGGCTCGTCCGCCAGCAGAACCGGGGGCTTGTTCACCACGGCGCGGGCGATACCCACACGCTGCTGCTCACCCCCGGACAGCTGCAACGGGTTCATCTTTTCCTTGCTCAGCAAACCGACCTTGTCCAGCGCTGCCCGCACCCGCCGGCCAATATCCCGCGCGGGTACGCCCATCACTTCCAGGGGCATGGCCACGTTATCGAACACCGTGCGATCAAACAGCAGCTGGTGGTTCTGAAACACCACGCCGATGTGGCGTCGGATATAGGGCACCTGGCGACGGGGAAGCCGGCTCAACACCTGTCCGCCCACCACAACCTCGCCCGCGCTGGGGCGCTCCATCACCATAATGAGTTTGAGCAGGGTACTCTTACCGGCGCCGGAATGGCCGGTGAGAAACGCCAGCTCACCGCGATCGAGGCCAAAATTAACCTGCCGCAGCGCGGTGTGATCGCTGTCGTAACGCTTGGTGACCTGGCGGAACTCAATCATTCAGAGCTATGCCTCCGGGGCACGTTCCGGGGTTTCATCAAACAGGGCTTCAACAAAAGTCTGCGCATCGAAACTGCGCAAATCATCCACCTGCTCCCCGACCCCGATGTACCGAATGGGTAACTGCAACTGGCGGGCAATGGCGAATACGATGCCGCCCTTGGCGGTACCGTCCAGCTTGGTCAGAGTGATACCGCTGACGCCAACCGCCTGCTGGAACACCTGGGCCTGGCTAAGGGCATTCTGCCCGGTGCCGGCATCCAGCACCAGCATGACCTCGTGGGGCGCCGTCTCGTCAATTTTCTTCATCACGCGAACGACCTTTTCCAGCTCGCTCATCAGGTTGTCCTTGTTCTGCAGGCGCCCGGCCGTGTCGGCAATCACCACGTCAACACCACGGGACTTGGCTGATTGCACCGCATCGTAAATCACCGACGCGCTGTCTGCCCCGGTATGCTGGGCAATCACCGTTACATTGTTGCGCTCACCCCAAACCTGAAGCTGTTCCACGGCAGCAGCCCGGAAGGTATCGCCGGCTGCCAGCATCACCGACTTGCCGTCACGCTGGAACAGCTTGGTGAGTTTGCCGATGGTGGTGGTTTTACCAACGCCATTCACGCCTACCATCAGGATCACGTAGGGCTTCTTGCTGTCATCAATTTCCAGGGGCCGGGTTACGTTGGCCAGCAGACCGTGAAGCTCATCTCTCAGCGCTTTACGCAGTGCCTCGCCATCCTTGAGCTGGTTGCGTTCCAGCTTGTCCGTCAGCGAGTCGATGATTTCTGTGGTGGCGGTTACCCCCACATCGGCCATCAACAGGGTGGTTTCAATCTCTTCCAGCAGATCGCTGTCAATCTTCTTGCCCAGAGAGAATAATCCGGAAAAGCCACCGGTCAGATTTTCCCGGGTTTTACCAAGGCCGCGACGAACCCGCTCGAATACGCTGACCTGCGGCGCTTCCGGCTCAGGCTTCGCCGCCGGACCTTCAGGTTCTGGCGGAATCCCGGCGGGCTTTGGCGCTTCAGCTTCGGCAGAGGGCTCGAGCCCTGCTTCTTTTTTTGGGGCTGCCCCGGGTTGTGGTTCCGGCTTTTTCTGCGGTACCGGCCTGGCGCGGGGCTTTGGCGGTCGCCGGGCAACCAGGTCCGAGACAAAGACAAGAACAAGAAAGGCCAGTAGCCCGATGGAAATCCACTCTGCCATCATAGTCATACCATTGATCGTAGGATTCGCGGGATAAAAGAAAGCCGGTATTCTAACAGACTGTCCGTAGGAAGTGATTGATCATCCGAACCGTCGTACCATGATCTTCACCCGCACCACCAATGCATTCGCAGGATCAGATAAACACAGTCATGGCCCGAAAAACCCCAAAGCGACCGTCAGCAGGCGGAGAACTGAGCATCATCGGCGGCGACTGGCGCAGCCGCAAACTGCGCTTCCCCGATGCCGGAGGTGTTCGCCCCACCCCGGCACGCACCCGTGAGACCCTTTTCAACTGGCTGTCTTTTCACCTGGCCGGCAGCCACTGCCTGGATCTGTTCGCCGGCTCCGGCGCCCTGGGGCTGGAAGCCCTGTCCCGGGGCGCGAGCACAGCCGTATTTGTTGACCATACGCCGGCACTGGCCCAGGCCCTGCGCAGCAACCTGCGGCTGCTGAACTCAGAAAGTGGGGAGGTCGCCTGCCAGAGTATCGACAGCTTTCTGGGCAAATCACCGGCCAGACCGTTCGACATTGTGTTCATGGATCCGCCGTTCAGGCAGGGCTGGCTGGAGAAGCTGTTTCCCATGATCGCGGATAATCAGTGGGTGAAGCCGGGTAGCTGGATATACGTGGAGCATGAAAGCGGTCTGCCAATGCCAACCGCTCCGCAAGGATGGAACCTGCTGAAACAGAAAACAGCAGGCCAGGTGGCCTACTGTCTGTTCAGGGTAGAGGGCTTTTAGTCGTTCAGGCCGCAGGGCGCAACGAATAGGCCCGCAAATGAGTGGCAAAATCTTCCAGGTAGCGAATGCCACTGGCCTCTGCCTCACGGCACCATTGCATCAGTGCCTGCAGCTTTTCCTGGGGCTTCACGCCACGACGACGCCAGAGTGCCTGCAGTTCGTGACTCATCTCGTAGATCTGGCGCAGCGCCTGATTGCTCTCCAGCGCCGATTCCAGATGCTCCTTCTCCGCAGGCTTGATCAGAGTAATCTCGCGGGACAGCAGCCGACGGATCTTGCGATAACGCGGACGGATCTCATCGTCCATCAGTGACTTCTGTTGGCGAAGCACCGGCTCCATCACCCTCTTGCGATACTGGCGCATGATGTCAAAGCGGTTGTTGGCAATGGCTTGCACCGTTTCCACATCCACATCCTGCTTACCGGGAACATGGTGGGCAATCGGACGGTAGCCCTTGGGCGTGGCCAGACGAAGCGCCTGGAAAAAGCGGATATAGCCCCAACCGATATCCACTTCGTACCAGCGGCGGGAAAGCTTGGAAGAGTTCGGGTAGGTATGGTGGTTGTTGTGAAGCTCTTCACCACCAATCAGGAGACCCAGCGGCGAAATGTTCCGGGCGTTGTCGGCACACTCGAAATTGCGATAACCCATAAAATGGCCAATACCGTTAACCACGCCGGCGGCCCAGACCGGAATCCACATCATCTGCAGCGCCCAGATCCAGATGCCGTTCACGCCGAACAGCATCAGGTCAATAACCGCCATCAACTGGATGCCCAGCATCTTGTGACGGCTGTAAAGATTGCGTTCAATCCAGTCCTCGGGCGTGCGTTGGCCATATTTCTGAAGGGTTTCTTCGGTGCCTGCCTCGTCATAGAGCTCGGCCCCCTGCAAAAGCACCTTGCGAATACCCAGCACAACCGGGCTGTGGGGGTCGTCTTCAGTTTCGCACTTGGCGTGGTGTTTGCGGTGGATTGCGGTCCACTGCTTGGTGTTGGTTGCTGTGGTCAGCCACAGCCAGAACCGGAAGAAGTGCGCCAGAACCGGGTGCAGATCCAGGGAATTATGGGCGGAGTGACGATGCAGGTAGAGCGTAACGCTGATGATGGTGACGTGTGTTAATCCCAGCGCAACCAGAATAAGCTGCATCACCGACAGGTCCAGAAGACCGTTATACCACATGGACTATTCCTCTTTCGAAATCACGGGGTCCGGCAACATGTCCCCTCAGAACGAAGGCAGGCCCGGACCCAACCCTGATACTTTAGCGTACAGTTGTTCACCATAACAACAGGGTTTCTATACGCTTTTGTGACTGATTACATTAACGTGTATCCACCATCAGCCCGGAGCCACTGAATTGCCTGAGTTACCCGAAGTTGAGACCACCCGTCGCGGCATTGCCCCACACTGCGAAGGCCAGGTAATTGCCGGAATTGTCGTGAGGGACAGCCGGCTGCGGTGGCCCGTGCCGGCAAATCTGCCCGACCTTCTCGCAGGCGCCACCATTACGGAGGTTGACCGGCGGGCAAAATACCTGTTGATACGGGTCAAAAAGAACGACCTGGCCGGCAGCCTGATTGTCCATCTGGGCATGTCCGGCAGCCTTCGGGTCATCACCGATGACAGTGAGCCTCTGAAGCACGATCACATCGAGCTATGCTTGCAGGGCGGCATCAGGCTGCGCTTCAACGACCCGCGACGGTTCGGGTGCTGGCTCTGGTCGGAAACACCGGACACCCACCAGCTTCTGGCCAGCCTTGGGCCGGAGCCCCTGGCACCGGAGTTCAACGGGCCGATGCTCCACCGGCTTGCCCGTGGCAAACAGACGCCGGTGAAATCGTTCATCATGGACAATCGTGTGGTGGTGGGCGTGGGCAACATCTACGCCAATGAGGCACTGTTCAAGGCCGGCATACACCCGAAGCGGGCAGCAGGGCGTATCAGCCTGAGCCGCTACCATCGCCTGACCGAAGCCATCCGGGAAACCCTGTCTGCGGCCATCCTGATGGGCGGGACCACCCTGAGGGATTTTGTGAACAGCGATGGAAAGCCTGGCTATTTTGCCCAGTCCCTTCTGGTTTATGGACGCGGCGGAGAACCCTGCCGGGAATGCGGCCAGCTCCTGAAAGAAATCCGAATGAACCAGCGTTCCACGGTTTATTGCGGCAGATGCCAGCGCTGAAGAGGCCGTGCAACAGAAAAATCGTTTGAAAATACGCAAATATGATTCATAGTTAACAGAGTATTTATCGTCCTGGGCTACCATGGGGCGAACTGTTTAGGAGAAACGAGAAATGAGCGGTAAGATTTCCCACATAGTGATCACAGCCCTGACCGTCTGCCTGCTGGCCTTTTCTTCAGCCGGACATGCCCAGGCCATCGATGAAAGCCCCTCGGCGCTGGCCATGACCGGAGACGCTCTGTTCGCGCGGCCCGTTCTGTTTGCAACCACCGTGGTCGGCAGTGTTGTGTATGTCGTGTCACTGCCTTTCTCTCTGCTGGGCGGTAATGCGGAAGAGGCTGGCGAAACTCTCGTCCTCGGCCCTGCCAAGGCGACCTTTGTGCGCTGCCTGGGCTGCACCCGTATCGGCCGCAAACCGGAGAAGGTCGAGCGCACCGCCAGCAACTGATCCGTAAATTCCCCGGTTGCCATCCGGGCCGTTCTTCGGCAGCCTGAAGTCATACCAACTTCAGGCTGTTTGCATTTATGGTGGACTGGCACTCTCTCGACACGGTGTTCCTCGACATGGACGGAACGCTGCTTGACCTGCATTTCGACAACCATTTCTGGCTGGAACACCTGCCTCGCCGCTATGCCGATCACAATGGCCTAAGCCCGGAGCAGGCCCGAGACCTCATTGTGCCGATGATCATGGCCGAACGAGGCTCGCTAAACTGGTACTGCACGGATTACTGGAGCAACCGCTTGTCTCTCGACATAACCGGCCTGAAAGCCGAGGTGGGCGAACGGATCGGCTACCGCCCCCATGTGACGGGCTTCCTGGATGCGCTTCGACGAGCCGGCCTGCGGTCCGTCATCGTCACCAACTGCCATCCCGACCCCCTCGCTTTGAAACTGGAACGCACGGGCCTGGCTCGGCACGTGGACGCCATCGTTTCCAGCCACGAACTGGGCAAAGCGAAGGAAGACCCCGCCTTCTGGCAGGATCTGGACAGCCTTCAGCCCTATCGGCCGTCAGCCACCCTGATGGTGGACGACAGCTTTCCGGTTCTGGAAAGCGCGCGCCAGGCAGGCATCGGCCAGTGTCTGGCCGTACTGGCACCGGACAGCCAACGGGCAGCGAACGAGCCGCATCCGGAGATTCCCTCTATTCACCATTTCGACGAGATCATTCCCGGGCTACAGAGCCTTTCGCCCCTGCCATCCGGAGCGTGAGGCCGTTATACTATGAGCAGACGTCCATCAGGCGGGGAGACATGACGGCAACCACCACTGACGACAACCGTGTGCGACTGGACAAGTGGCTCTGGGCCGCCAGGTTTTACAAGACCCGTAACCTGGCAAAACAGGCCATCGAAGGTGGCAAGGTGCACTACAACAGCCAGCGAACCAAACCGGGCAAGCTGGTAGAAACCGGTGCAACCGTAACACTGCGGCTTGGCTGGCAGGAACGCATCGTGGTTGTCGACGACATCAGTGATCGTCGAAGAAGCGCTCCAGAGGCGCAGACGCTTTACCACGAAACCGAAGACAGCGTGAAACGCCGTGAAGATCTGGCCTGGCAACGCAAAACCATGCAGGCCGCCCAGCTTCCCCCGGCCCGGCGCCCCTCCAAGAAGGACCGCCGGGACATCCAACGTTTCCGCGAGCAGAACGGCCTCTGACGGGTCGTTCCGCGCCATCGCTTCCCGACTCAGACTTCCATTCAGAATTCAGTATCAGATTCTTACCTTCAGGAGACAAAGTTATGGCATCCGGGGACCAGTTCCAACGATTCCTGTTTGAAGACAGTCAGGTGCGGGGCGCCTGGGTCAGGCTCGAGAACAGCTACAACGAGATCGGCAGCCAGGCGCCCTATCCGGACTCTGTCCGGCGGGTGCTGGGTGAATCCCTGGCCGCCAGCGTTCTGATGAGCAGCACGCTGAAGTTCGAAGGTACCCTGTCGATCCAGGCCCAGGGCGATGGCCCGGTCAGCACCCTGATGGCCGAGTGCAGCCATGATCGCTTTATCCGCGGCATTGCCCGCTACGATGAGCAGGCCGTCTCCCGCGACAGCCTGGAGTCCCTGCTGGGCGAAGGCCGGATGGCCATCACTATTTCGCCGGACAAGGGTCAGCGCTACCAGGGGGTCGTGCCCAGGGAAGAGCCCGATCTGGCGGGCTGTCTGAAAGAGTATTTCGAGCGCTCGGAGCAGATCCCCACCAGCTTCTTCCTGTTTGCCGGCGAGCATGGCAGTGCCGGCCTGATGCTGCAGAAAATGCCGGGCGACACGGAACAGGACGCCGACCTTTGGGATCGCCTCAACCACCTTGCCAGCACGGTCGAAGCCGAGGAACTGCTCAATCTTGACAGCGAAACCCTCCTGCACCGGCTGTTCCATGAAGAAACCGTGCGCCTGTTCGACGCCGAGCCAGTGGCTTTCCGCTGCAGCTGCTCGCGGGAGCGTACTCTGGGCGCCCTGGAAGCCATTGGCAAGGACGAGTGCTATGACATTCTGGAAGAACAGGGATCCATCGAAATGGATTGCCAGTTCTGCCACGCTCACTATCGCTTCGATAGAAACGACATTGATCACCTTTTCACCGGACATACGTTACACTAGACGGCCTAAAGAGCCTGAAACCCAGTCACAGAGCGGCTTACAGAGCAGTCGTTTTTCACCGGCGCCTCTGGCATAATAGCGCGCCTGACTGATCACGAGCACACCCCGAGGGCGAGGTCGAAGTGAGTAATAGCTATCATGATCTGAGTGCAGCACCACTGGTTGAGCTGGCACTTGAACGAGGCGAAGGCAAACTGGCAGCAAACGGTTCACTGGTGGTTGAAACCGGTGAGCGTACCGGCCGTTCTCCCATGGACCGTTTCATCGTCAAGGAGCCCAGCACCTCTGACGATATTCACTGGGGCCCGATCAACCGCCCGTTTGACGCCGACAAATTCGATTCCCTCTGGGATCGTGTTGAGGCCTACATTGCGGAACAGGAGAGCTTTGTCTCCCACGTTCACGTGGGCTCCGACCCCGAGCACTACCTGCCCGTCAAGATGACCACCGAGACTGCCTGGCAGAACCTGTTCGGTCGAAATCTGTTTATTGTCCCGGAAAGCTACAACCCGGCAGACAAACAGGAATGGCAAATTCTCAACGCTGCCAATTTTGAATGCGAACCCGAGCGGGACGGCACAAACAGCAACGGCTGCGTGATCATTAACTTTGCCAAGCGCAAAGTACTTCTGGCCGGCATGCACTATGCCGGCGAGATGAAAAAGGCCATGTTCTCGGTTCAGAACTTCCTGCTGCCGGAAAAAGACGTGCTGCCCATGCATTGCTCTGCCAACGTGGGTGAAGACGGCGAGACCTGCCTGTTCTTTGGCCTGTCCGGTACCGGCAAAACCACCCTTTCGGCCGATCCGGATCGCTTCCTGATTGGCGACGACGAGCATGGCTGGGGCCCGGGCACGGTCTTCAACATTGAAGGTGGCTGCTACGCCAAGTGCATCGACCTGAGCCAGAAGAACGAGCCAATCATCTGGGACGCCATCCGTTTCGGTGCCATCGTTGAGAACGTCAGTGTCAATCCGGAGACTCGCGAACCGGACTACACCGACGTTTCCCTGACCGAAAACTCCCGCTGCGCCTACCCGCTGGAGCACGTCGAAAAACGGGTTCTGGAAAACCGTGCCGGCGAGCCGTCCCACATCGTTTTCCTGACCTGCGACATGACGGGCGTTCTGCCACCCGTGTCGATTCTGAGCAAGGAAGCGGCGGCCTATCACTTCCTGAGCGGCTACACCGCGTTGGTGGGTTCTACCGAAATGGGATCGTCCTCCAAACTGAAAGCCACCTTCTCCACCTGCTTCGGTGCGCCCTTCTTCCCGCGCCCGGCTGGCGTTTATGCCGAACTGCTAATGAAACGCATGGATGAATTCGGCAGCAAGGTCTTTCTGGTCAACACCGGCTGGACCGGCGGCCCTTACGGCGTGGGAGAGCGTTTCAGCATCCCCACCACCCGTGGTGTCATCGCGGCAATTCAGAACGGGGACCTGGACGACACCGAAACCGAACACCTGCCCACCCTGAACCTGGATGTGCCGAAATCGGTTCCCGGCGTTGACAGCAAACTGCTGAACCCGCGCAACACCTGGGCCAGCGAAGCCGACTACGACGCCAAGGCCGCCGAATTGATCGGTCAGTTTGTGGAGAACTTCAAGAAGTTTGACGTCTCTGACGCCATCGTCGCTGCAGGCCCCAAAGCCTGACGTCGACCGAATGAAAAAAGCGCCCTGTCGCAAACCGACACGGCGCTTTTCTTATGGGCGACAGAATCAATCAGCTGTCGACGGGACAACGAAGCGTCGGGCAGCTCAATTTCCCGGCTGACGGCGCGGGGCCAGGTAAATCCGACGGGTAGTCGTCCTTCCGCAATCGGTTGGCACAGGCGAGTGCTTCTTCCGACTCGCTCTGGCATCCGACCCGCGACAGCGCATGAGCCAGATTATTCCAGCCCGGCGCCAGCGAGGGAAACCTGTTCACAGTGTCCCGGTAGTATTCCGCTGCCTGGGCCCAATTCTGGTTGGCAAACGCGATATTGCCCATGCCAAGCAAAGCCGCAGGCTGGTCCGGCCAGCGCTGAAACGCCGACTGGTAAGCCGCAAATGCGGCCCCTTGCTGGCCGGTGACCTCCAAATCCTGCGCCGCCTCCAGATAGGGCAACGGTTGCGCCGTAGCCGGAAATTCGCCGGACGGCAGAATGACCGCAGCCCACTTTCCTGCACGGTCCCAGGTGCGATAAAACACACTGATGGACTGTCGATTGGCGCGACGGGTATCGGTGTGAAGGATCAGATCGCGGTTTTCAGTGTCGTACCCAACCACCACGGCAAAGTGCCATTGGGGAAACCAGTCGAAACCGAGATTCTGCATCACCAGCACCGGGTGACCGGCATCAATCTCGGCGAACATATCCGCCAGCTCTGCCTCCAGCGGATACACCAGTCGCCCATACTGACGGGCGGCGGCGACCAGCTCCACTTTCAGGCTGCCCTCGCGCTCCGGCAGATAGACTTTGGGCACCAGTTCGTCCGGCGTTACGGCCACACCCTGGCTGGCCAGCATGGTCGCCAGGGCGGCCGGGCCGCACTGATAACGCTCCTGGGGAAAGAAAGGCACATCGAGCTGAACCGGCGCCTGGCTGGCCCCGGCTGTCGTTTCCGGCCAGGGCGGGACGCTGGCACAACCGGCCACAAACAGGACAAGGGTGCCGGTCAGCACCCTGAGAAACCCTGTCACTGCTGTTCTAGCGAATACAGTTGATGAAGCTGAAGATGTTAGTGGCGCAGAGCATGTCCGTCACAATGAACACCAGCAGAAAGAGCACGATCACGCCCACCACATCCTGCCCGACGGGCGCTTCCGCCAATTGCTCGTTGAAGTCGGCAAGCTCGGCAGGCGTCAGGCTCTGAATCCGGGATTCCACCTCGGATTTGTCGACACCCATGGTGCTGAGCGCTTCCTGCACCTCCTGGCGCTCCAACATGGTCATTAGGGACTGGCGATCCACCTCCGCCCGCTGTTCGGTCAACACATCCCCGGTGCCGACAACACCGGCCGTGGCGGTTGCGGACCAGGTCGTCGCCAGACCCATGGCCAGGATCATGAACAGAGAAATCTGACGTAGATACACTCGGATAGACGACATGGCATTACCTCCTGTTGATACGACGTTGCACTAAGGCTAGCAGACAACACGCTCATGAGAGGTTAAAGTTCCATCATCCGCCAAGCCGTACAATCAGCCCCTCGTCTGCCGGACGCTGGCCATTGCAAACGGTGGGATAAACCTCCGCCAGACCCTCCAGGCCGTCGATTTCATGGAGCTTCAGCCACTGCCGGCTCTTGCGGGCGGTATCTCGAAGGAAATGCGCCGTCCGGTCAGCGAAGCCCTCCGGGCCCCAGTCTTTCATCCGCTTCTGGATATGGCCCGGCGCAAAAAAGAACTCGGTGCGCTCTTTCGGCATACCGGCCGCCGGTTTGAATTCGTCCCAATGGGTCAGTCCCACGTTGATGCAATAGCGCATCATGTCGCCCAGATGCGCCTGCAGCTGGCCCAGCAGATCGCCACTGCCCGACATGTCCACGATCACCGTCGGCCGTGACGCATCAAGCTCGGCCAGCGAACCATAGTCCAGGCACTGGTCATAAACGCCCAGTGAACGGACCAGTTCCAGATTGCGGGCGGACGTCAGCGCGATGGACCGGGGCGCGGAATCATCTGACTCCAGGGCGTACGCCAAGCCAATACTGGTTTTGCTGGAGGCGCTCAGAATCACCACCTGTTCCGCGCCGTACCAGCTATTCTCCTGAAGCTGGTCCCAGAGGCAGAATGAGGTGATATGCAGAGGCCACAGCAGCATGCGCTCGGCGTCTGTGGCCGAGTCATAGCCCGGTTCGAAATCCACCCGACTGTAGCTGTTGTACCCGGCAGGCAGTTTGGCCCGGTGCTCCGCGCCGTCAAACAGACGCTGGGCAGAGACCCGGGTGGGCTTGAGGGTCAGAAAGGAAGCTGGGGGAAAATAACCGAACAGGCGCTCTCCCACGGCAACCTCCGGATGGTCTGACTCCACGACTTCGGCAAAGCCCCAGACGGGAATCACACCCCAGCCCTCAGTGTCCTTTCCTTTCGGTGGAAAGAACTGCCAGTAACCCAGCTGATCACCGGCAGCCGCATAGGTAATGTTGTTGGCGGTAAAGGAAAACGACTGGATTTTCACCACAATTTCGCCCGCGCCGGCTTCCGGCTGCCGGTCGGTCTGTTCATTCTGAACCAGCCGAGCCTCTGAAAACCGGTGTTTCTGAACCTGGAATTCCGCCATTGTCCTGACTCCTTTACTCCCTCTGGCATTGCGCGCCAACTCAGGTGTAGAAAATCAGTGGTACGAACGCCACCAACACCAATGAAATGCCCATGGCTATCAGTGGCATTATGATTCGTTCATGACGCTGATAGAAAGTACCCTGCTCATTCTGTGCCGCAAGCACCTCTTCCTCACCGACAACCTGCCGGGTCAACAGATGGTTCAGTGCCACCGGTGGGCTCAGATAACCCAGTTCGAAAGCGACCAGCGTCACCATCCAGAAATGGACCGGATGAATGCCGCTGCCATAAGCGATGCTGGCAACCGTCGCGGAAACCAGAATCACGGCGCCAAAGGCATCCATGATCATGCCCAGAATGACCAGAATGACCACCATCAGCAGCATGGCCGCCCAGGCGCTGTCGAAGGACTGGGGAACACTGCCCATGATGTGGGAACGCTCGATCACGCCACCGATGCTGACGGATAACCCGAGCAACAGCAGCAGCGCCCCGATCTCGGCCGTGGTGTCATTGGTAGCGGAGCGCACGCTGCGCTCCAGGCCCTGGTGATTTACTTCAGGATTTGCGCGCTTCCTGGTCCTGCGCAAACTGAAATGCTCGTAGACCAGAATCGCCAGCATGATCACCGGCAGTAGCCTGGGGGCCGAGAACTCATCCATGGATACGTCCAGCGCCAGCCGATAGAAAAGCACCACCACTGCAATCACCAGCACATAAGGAATCAGCTTTTTCAGCGCCAAAAGTGTCGGGGCCGTGGCTTCAGAGGCGGGCGCCAGATTAAAACTGTTCTGGCGGTTCACGGTCAGCGCAACCGCAGAGAACATGATGGCGGTCAACACGAAGACCCAGATGCCCCAGCCGAACAACTCGTCGGTTGTTACCTCCCGATTGAGATAGGCAATCACCACCACCAGCAGGCAGGGGCGCAGCACAACACCGAGAGAGCCGGACATGGCCGTGGCCGCAAGGGCCAGGTGCCGGCGGGCACCGGCGGCACGCAGTTCGCTGTAGATGACGGCGCCGGCCGCAATCACGAATATCCCGGATGCGCCGGTATAGGCAGTGGGCACGGCAGCAACCAGCACGGCAACCACCGCCAGCATTTCGGGGGGCATGCGCCAGGGACGGAATACGTTGAAAACCAGAGTCGCGAGCCGGGTCTGTTTCAGCATCATGCCAACCCACACGTAAAGGCCGACATTCAGAAACATGTCAGACAGCTCCATCATCTTGCCGAGGTAGATACCGATACCCGAGGCATGACCGATCATCGCAAAGTAGGTACCGGAAATCAGGCACATCACGGTATAAAGCGGTACTGCCATGAACGCCTTGTTCGGGTCACCACCAGCCTGCAGATCCTTCGGAACCCGGAAAAGTCGATACAGGCTGGCCAGCGTCAGCGCCGCAAAGCCGGCAATCCAACAGTTGTGCAGCGCCAACTCGATGCTGGACACTGACGCGTCAGCGCCAAAGCTCATCTGCCGGAAGATAACGCTTGAGCCCAGCAACATGACGTTGGCCACGGTCTGGAGCGCATGGGAGACCAGATAATCGAGCCGCGTTTCCATGGCACGCATAGCGATATGATGGCGAGTCAGCGTGGCGGTCACGGCGCAGAGCATGACCAGAATCACCAGAATGAAGCGCTGGGATTCCAGCCCCAGGGCAATCAGATCAGCAATGAAAAGCTCAACCGCACGATAGGCCTTTACCCCGGTGGTCAACTTCCCCTGCAGGTTTTCGAACGACTCGTGGCGCTGGCGGCAGTCTTCCAGTGAGCGCTCGACAGCCACGCGCAATTCCGCCGGATCTACCTGGCTTTCGCCCAGCAGGGCCGCCATGGGGTCTTGTGAGGTTTCGTTTTTGCGGATTTCTTCCGCAACCACAGTATCCACGTCCCGATCGGGATCACAGGTTGGCTTGACCGGGTCCATACGCAGCTTGTAATAGCCGCTCCACAGCTGCTCCCCACCACGCAGCATCTGATTGTGGATATCACTGCTGGTCGAGAAGAGGACCACCGACAGCAGTAACAGACAGGCCGGGAAAGACGAGAACCATTCCAGCCAACTACGGCGAAAACCACCTTGGGACATAACAACTCACTCGGCAATGTGGGGTTTACAGCAGACCTTCAAGATCCATGGTTTCCACCGGTTCCTTCTCGTCGTCCCAGAAGTTACCGAGCTGGCCCATGGGCGTTCGGTGCCCGGCATTCTCCATCCACAGGCGGTCGGAAATCGCGACAATCATCTGTGTCGCCATGGCATCCACAAACCGCCATTTCTCGTTGGACGGCGTTTGTTCAATTGACTCGGCATGGCTGCGGATGATCGAGCGCAGTCGCTCACGATCGCCCTTGTTCTGGGCGGCGATGGCGTGAAAAACATGGCTGATCCGCACGCCTTCTGCTTCTCCTTGCCTGTCGGCGATTTTCAGCCTCACAAAGGGATCCTCACCTTCCGGCAGCGCGCCGGGGATCATCGCCCAGACCGTCGCCCTGAGTGCCATAGGCGCACCCCACCACTTTTCGTTGTCCAGGCACTGGGTGGCACGGGCAACGGTTGACCCGATATTCTTGGGTACCCCGATTGCCGAGGTGGACTGAATTTCCGCATTGAGTGCCTGAAGCCCGGACAGCAGACCAGCCAGATAGATGAATTCGCCCAGATCGTCATCGAAGGCCGGGCACTCACCTTCCACCGGCTTGCCGTAGAAGGAGTTGTGATACTTCCAGGCCGAGAAATATCGCTCCGCCGCCAGGGCAAGCGCGCGCTTCTGACGGATGATGGCATCCTGCGCCTGGTCGGCTTCCAGATTCCGCATGGCGGCAATTCCGGTCAGCTCGTATTCCCGGGCGTGTTCCTCGGCGCAACCGCCAGCAGACAGGTACAGCATAACGGCCAACTGATCCGGCTCGGTGGTGACACGCCCGAAGGACATCAGCAGCGGTGCCGTCGCCTCACTCATGGCACATCCCATGGCCAGGTCATTGCTTTCAAGCAGATAGGGAACGGTATGATCGCGGGAGAAGCCCTGCATGACGTCGCCAGTGGTTTTGTACATCATGTTGTTGATAGCACCGCAGCCGGAAAGCAGGGTGATGACCAGCGTCAGGGTCAACCACTTTGCAATGCCGTCGGCAGGGAATCCCGACCGGCTATGAGTTTGCAGATCGAACATCATAATCTCGCACCTTCTACTGATTTTGGCGTACGCGCGCTGCAGAGCCGCCCTGTAACCGTTTGTAACTTGAGCAAGCATTATCCCTGACAAGCATCTGTTTTTATGAGACCCGCGCCGCAAACACGGGCAGCGGGTTAAATTCCGTTAAGGTCTGTATTTGCAGAATCGGGGACGAACCGCTATAGCTTTGGGCAGCTGAAACGCGTACCGCGTCAGCCTCGCGAATCAACACAAGGAGCAACCTATGCGCAAACCCGAGCTTGCCGCTGCCGTATCCGACGAGACCGGCCTCACTCGTGAAAAAGCCAACGAAGTCATTACCGCCTTCACAGACCAGGTTTCCGCAGCCGCGGCCCGTGGCGAGGATATAACGCTGATCGGCTTCGGCACCTTCAACGTTCGCCACCGTGAAGCGAGGGAAGGTCGCAATCCCCAGACAGGCGCCAGCATCCGCATTCCGGCAAGCAAAACGGTCGGGTTTAAAGCAGGTAAAGCTTTGAAAGACGCTATTCGCTGAGCTTCTCACTCAAAGGAAGCGGGGGCCGGCCGGGCCCCCGCGGAACGCATCCGGTCAGAATCAGGACGCGCACTCCGAGCGCGAGCCATTGACGCGGCAACGGATTGCCTTCATCAGATTGATAGCGCGCTCGTCGAAAATGCCGTCCTCAGTCAGTGACAGCCGCACCTGTTTCAGCATCTTGTCGTATTCGGCACGTTTTTCCTGGGGCAGATGCAGCCAGACATCGGAAGGAATTTCGGACTCGGCCTTGGCGATGATCTGGTAAGCCTCATCCAACTTGCTCATCGCCTGCTCGCGGATGAAGCTGCTGGCCTCATCCGGAAAGCGTTCCCGGTGGATGACGATCTGGAAATTCATGTAACCCAGCGCGTACTTCACCACCGCCCCGTCCGGATTCACCCCTTTGTAAAGCTCCATAGGCTGATAGGCCACAGCCGGAGCATAAGCAAGATCAACACTGCCGTTATTGAACTTGCCCGCAAAGTTGGCGGAGTTAGCCCCTACTACGGACGCCCCCACGTGGCGAACCATGCGCACGGACGCGGCATCGTAATCCAGCGTGGCAATCCGTTTGCCCTGCAGTTTCTCCACCGTATCGATGCCTCTGTCGCGGGTGTGCAGGTATATGGCTCCGGCCGGCAAAACCCCCGCCACTTCGTAGGCACCATCAATCATCAGGGAACGGGCTTTGGGCTGGCTCAGCGTGTTGTAGAGCAGACGCATTTCCTCTTCACCGGGCACGGCTCCGATCGCTTCCAGGCTTCCGGTGAACTTGTTGAATTCACGGGCACGGGTGCCGGTAAGCAGAACACCATCGCACTGACCGGCCTTGAAATCCTCGGCGGCCACCTTTTCATCCGTATAGGCACGGAGGTTGAACTTGATGCCGTGTTTCAGGGCAACGGGCTCGAAGGTTTTGGCAATGGCAAACAACGGGCCATTGGCGCCAACCGGGTCAAATACGCAGAAACTGCGTTCGATGAACTCAGACTCGGCTTGAGCGAACGGGGAAAGCACCAGGCCGGCGCAAAGCGCTGCGGTCGCGATGGCTTTTCGCGGTAGATTGAATGGTTTCAAGGGACAACTCCTGCATTATTTTTGTGGCATCGACACATCCGTGTGTGCGTCGATTACCGAGACGGGAAACTAGTTCGGATAATGCAAGAATACGTTGGCAGAGGTGCCCTTATTCAAGGGCTTAGCGGCAAAAAGTAACAAAATGTGACAGGCTCGACAGAGGTTGGGCCACTTCGGCCACACTTCTGGCCCGGGCTGACATGCTAGTCAGTTTCAGAGGACCAGACGGATTCACCGTTACAGAGCGTCAGGCGAACGACGCCCGGCAGCGAAACCGCCGGCGCAGATCCGGAAGGAAACGGATGGTGAAGTCCGACAGAGCAGAGGGTACGGGCCGAAGGTGTCCAGGACGCGCCGGGGTCAAATACGCAGAGGTCGGCCGGCGCCCCCGGCTCAATGACCGCATGGCGCCCAATCACCGACGCCGGTCCTTCGGTCAGCGCCCGACATAACTGCTGCCGGGACAGCTCACCACGCTCCACTAGCATCAGGCCCATGGACAGGGTTGTCTCAATGGTGGAGAGGCCGGGTTCGGTAGCCGCCAGAGGCGCCTGTTTGGCAGCGGAATCATGGGGCAGATGCTGGCTGGTGATGGCGTCAATCACACCGTCGCGCACACCGGCTATCAGGGCCAGTCGGTCACTCTCGCCACGCAATGGCGGGCGCACATGATACCGACTGTCGAATCCAGCCAGTGCCAGGTCGGTGAATAGAAGCTGATGCATGGCCACGTCGGCGGTCACGGCAATTCCGCGCTGGCGGGCATCGTTGAGCATGTCGACGCTGCGGGCGCAGGACAACTGACTCAGATGCAGGCGTACGCCGGTTTCCTCTGCCAGTAGCAGCATCTCCATCACTGCCGCGGTTTCAGCAACCTCAGGAATACCCAGCAATCCCAGCCTTGAGGCCACCAGCCCGTCGTGTGCGTAGCCATCCGCCGCCAGCGCCCGGTTCTCCGGGCTGAACATAACGGTCAGGCCGAAGGTCTGGGCATAGGCCATACAGCGACGAAGTACCCGGGCATTGCTGACCGGCCGGCTACCGTTGCCCAGCGCGATACAGCCAGCACCGGACAGACCCGCCATATCGCTGAGCAGCTCACCTTCCAGGCCACGCGTAATGGCGCCAATCGGCAGAATCCTTACCGAGGAACGCTTGGCCGATACATCAAGAATCAGGTTGGTGACCGCACCGGAATCGTTGACCGGGGAGGTCTCGGGCGAGGCACAGAGAGTCGTAAAACCGCCGTGGGCCGCTGCCCGGCTTTCAGAGGCTATGTTGCCTTTCTGGCCGTTTCCCGGCTCCCGCAGATTGCAGCACAGATCCACGAACCCGGGGCTGATCAGGCATCCACTGATATCGACGGTCTGCTCTGCCTGCTGTTCTGGCTCCGGCCGGCCCACGCTGGCAATCCGGCCGTCCCGAATAACCAGAGTCACCGCTTCATCGGTGGTTGCAAGACGACCGCCGACCAGGGCCAGGTCCGTTGATGACTGCTTGCTGGTAACACTCACAGGGCATTCCTTTCTGCTGACTGTCGGTTTCGATCGGCCATCTGTCCGCCCATGGCCATGGACATCACTGCCATGCGGATGGCGATGCCGTTGGTCACCTGGTCGAGAATGACGGACTGGGGGCCGTCCGCCACCGCGGACTCAATTTCCACCCCCCGGTTAATGGGTCCGGGGTGCATGACGATGCATTCCGGGTCGGCCAGCCCCAGCTTTTCCTGGTTGAGGCCATAAAGCCGGTAAAATTCTCGCTCGCTGGGCAGCAGGGCGCCTTCCATCCGTTCTTTCTGCAGGCGCAGCATGATCACCACGTCCAGGTCCTTCATCCCACGGGCCATATCGTATTCCACTCTGCACCCGAGCGCTTCAACGTCCCGTGGCAGGAGCGTGGCAGGGGCGATAACCCGAACTTCGGCAACAGCCAGCTCCTGCAACGCCCGGATCTGGGAGCGTGCCACTCTGGAATGAAGCACATCGCCAACGATCGCGACTTTAAGGCCTTCAAAACGCCCCTTGTGCTGGCGGATGGTGAGCATGTCCAGCATCGCCTGGGTCGGATGAGCATGGCGCCCGTCCCCAGCGTTAATGATGGCCACACCCGGGGTCACGCTTTCGGCAATAAAATGGGGCGCGCCACTCTGGGAATGGCGTACCACGAACATGTCGCTGGCCATGGCTTCCAGATTCAGCAGCGTGTCCGACAGGGACTCGCCCTTGGAGGTGGCGGAGGTGTTGATGTCCAGATTGAGCACATCCGCCGACAGGCGCTTGGCGGCCAGCTCAAAGGTGCTGCGGGTACGGGTGCTGGATTCAAAAAACAGATTGACCACGGTGCGGCCGCGCAGCAGTGGCACTTTTTTGATGCTGCGCTCGCCAACTTCAATGAAGGAATCCGCCGTGTCGAGAATGTCCGTCAGCAGCGCCCGATTAAGACCGTCCAGGGTCAGAAAATGGCGCAGCTGCCCTTCTTCGGTCAGTTGCAGTGATCTGGTCGGAGAATCCTGTGCCGTCATGGGTCGCCTGCTGGTGATCTGTTTATTGGAATTCCCGGAGTTCAATTGTCAGCGGATCCGGGCCGCGAAGCTTCACCCGCTGGTTGGGAGACAGCGACAGGGCCTGCCCGGTCACATCCGGCTGAATGGGCAGCTCCCTTGCACCCAGATCCACCAGAGTGGCAAGGGTGATACTGGCGGGGCGGCCATAGTCGAAGATCTCGTTCATCGCCGCCCGGATGGTGCGGCCGCTCATCATGACGTCGTCGACCAGCACGATATGTCGGCCCTCGGTGTCAAAAGGCAGGCTGGACGGCGTCACTTTCGGATTGAGACCGATACGGCTGAAGTCATCCCGGTAGAAAGAGATGTCCAGCTCACCCAGAGGCGCGGACAGGCCAAGGCGCTGATTCAGCTGCTCGGCCAGCCAGACACCCCCCGTTCGGATCCCGATCACCACGGGTTCGGTGACTCCCCTGCGCTCAAGGACGCTGCGCAAGTCGGCTTCCATCTGCTTCAGAAGCTGTTCTACATCGGGCATTTGTGTCATTGGTTCTCCCGGGGCTGCTGATTAAACCAGGTTTCAAGTATCAGCACGGCGGCCCGGTCGTCCACCCCGTGTTGACCATAGTCGCGACTGCCACCTTCCGCCATGACCTGCCCCTTGGCTTCAAAACTGGTCAGACGCTCGTCCACCATTTCCACCGGCAGATGAAAACGGCCGTGAAGGCGCTTGCCGAATTTGCGCGCCCGGGCGCACATGTCATTTTCAGTATCGTCCATATTCAGCGGCAACCCCACCAGTACCAGGTCGGGCTGCCATTCTTCCAGCAAGGTGCCGATCCGGTCCCAGTCCGGCACCCCGTCTCTGGCGGACAGCATGGCAACGGACTGGCCCGCCCCCAGCATTTCCTGACCGCTGGCCACGCCGATCCTCCGGGTACCAAAGTCAAACGCCATGACCCGTCGGCTACCCGGCTCAGGCATGGCCGATGGACTCACTGAGCTGATTGAGGTCGATGCCGATTGCCTTGAGCACCGCCCGATATCGCTCATCTGCCGGAGTATCGAAAAGCAGGCTGGCGGAGGCAGGGCAGTTGATCCAGCCATTGCTGGACAACTCTTCCTCCAGTTGACCTTCACTCCAGCCGGAATAGCCCAGGCAAACCAGATACTGCTCGGGCCCGATTCCATAGCCGATATCAGACAGCACATCCCGGGAGGTAGTCAGCCAGATATCCGGAGTCACTTCCGCCGTGTTCTGCCAGCTCCGCTCCGGCGTATGCAGCACAAAGCCCCGTTCCTGTTCCACGGGCCCACCGCTGAATACCGGCAGATCCAGTTCCCCCCCTTCCATATCGAGCTGCTCGAGAATCTCGCCCAGATGGATATCCAGAGGCTGGTTCACCATCAGGCCCAGGGCGCCCTCATCGGAATGCTCGCAGATATAGATCACCGCGCCATGAAACCGGGGATCCTGAAGATAGGGAGAGGCCACCAGAAAATGGTTGCGCAGACTGTTGGGAGATTCCTTGGAAGCGCTCATCCGGAAGTCAGCCCCTGTTTACCGAATACCCAGGTACGGATAATTTCCAGCTCATCGACATTCTCCTTCAGGGAATCAGGAAAAGGTGCAAACGGTGCCGCCATCCTGACAATCCGGATGGCCGCGTCATCCAATATGGTGCTGCCTGAGGACTCCAGAATCGCCAGTTCCTTTACCGTGCCATCCTCGCGCAACGACACCAGAATCCTGGCATTGCCATAAAGATTCTCACGCCGCGCCTCCGAAGGGTAATTGATGTTACCAACCCGGACGACCTTGTTAACCCAGCTTCGAACATAAGCCGCATTGGTGGACTTCAGGGTAGAAGCCGACGTCACACGCATCACTCTGGGCTTGCGGGCATAGGCCTGACGCTGCTGGTCGAACCGGGCCTCCAGACTGGCAATTTCCAGGCTGCGCTCCATCAGGCTCTTTTTCTCTCGCACCGGCAGAGGCGTCTCGGGTTCCGGCTCAGCCGCTTCAGGCTCCGGAGCGCTGCGTCGGGTTTTTGTTTCGGTCTGAACCACCGCCTGTTCCTGGCGGGCAACCGGCTCGGTCCGGGAGGGCGGGACCGGCTGAACCGGTTGTATTTCGTTCTCGCTTGTTTCGGAAGGCTGAGGCGAGGTCATCTCCACCGGCTCTTCCTCGGTACCACTGCCTTTCTGGCTGGTCTCAGCCAGAAAGTCCGCTTTTTCCGGATCCTGCTCGTCATCGAACTGGGACAGGGTAATTTCCATGGTCTGGGCAGACGACTTGGGCGGCTCGGGCGCAAAGGTAATGCCCAGCACGATGATGGCATGAAGCGCCAACGCAATGAAAAGCGTGAACGAAAACCGATCGAAGTCGCTGACCTGAACTGCCATTCTTGCCTGTTACCCTCGTTGCAGAAGACGCCTCTCGATGGCATCCATCAGCAGGCCTGATATATCGATCCCGAAAGCGGCATCGAGTTCCCGGATGCAGGTTGGACTGGTGACGTTGATTTCCGTCAGGAAGTCGCCAATCACATCAATGCCTACAAAAATCAGCCCTTTCTCTTTTAACACCGGGGCCACGCGGTCACAAATCTCCCGGTCCCTGGCCGTCAGTTCCCTGCCTTCACCACGACCGCCAGCGGCGAGATTACCGCGATTCTCACCGTCTGAAGGAATCCGTGCAAGGGCATAGGGTACAGGCTCGCCGTCAATTAACAGGATCCGCTTGTCCCCCTGCTTTATTTCCGGCACATATTTCTGCGCCATCGCCTGATGGGCACCGTTGTTGGTCAGGGTTTCGATAATCACACCGAGGTTGGCATCGTTTTCTTTTATCCGGAATATAGAGCTGCCACCCATGCCGTCAACGGGCTTCATAATCACATCTTTATGACGAGCATAGAATGCACGCAGCCGCTCGGATGACCGGGTCACAATCAGTGGCGGGGTCAAATCCTCAAACTGGGTGGCGAACAGTTTTTCATTACAGTCCCGCAGGGAGGATGCCGGGTTCACCACCAGAGCCCCCTGCTGCTCAGCCGATTCCAGTATGTAGGTGGCCATCAGAAACTCTCGGTCCACCGGCGGATCCTGGCGCATCAGAATTACATCCAGATCACCCAATGCACGATCCCGGGATTCACCGAAGGTGAACCAGTCATCCGGATCCATCCGCACCACAATGTCTCTGGTGCGGGCCATGGCTGTACCGCCATCAAGGTAAAGATCGGAAAGCTCCATATACTCGATGGACCAGCCTCGCTTGGCGGCCGCAACAAGCATCGACAGAGAGCTGTCTTTCTTGTAGTGAATTTTCTCGATGGGATCCATCACGATGCCAAGCCGGACTGTCATATAACCCCTTCATATAAAGGTGCGAAAACCGGAACCGCTATGCAAAGCGACCGGTATAAAAAGTGCTATGCTGTGATCACAGGTGGTATTGTACCCGCGCAAGTACATTTGGTCACAAAGTTCTACTTTTTATCCGGGCAGCAATACTCTATAAATAAGCGGGGCTTATAGATCAACCTTCACGATTGTGTTAAAAAGCCCGGTTGAAAAATAACGATACGCAGAGCGCAAGGCTGTTGGACAATGGATGACAACTTCGAAAATCTGAAGATCATGGTGATCGACGACAGTAAAACCATCCGTCGCACCGCAGAAACCCTGTTGAAAAAAGTGGGTTGTGAAGTCATTACCGCAACCGACGGCTTTGACGCTCTGGCAAAGATTGCCGATTCCCAGCCCAACATCATCTTTGTTGACATCATGATGCCCCGGCTGGACGGCTATCAGACCTGCGCGCTGATCAAGAACAACTCTTCCTTCAAGAAAACACCGGTCATCATGCTGTCCAGTAAGGATGGCCTGTTCGACAAGGCCAAGGGGCGCATCGTCGGGTCTGACCAGTACCTGACCAAGCCGTTTAGCAAGGACGAGCTTCTGAACACCATTCGCCAGTACGTTCCCGCCGCGGAACAGTAACCCAGCACAAGCATTGAGGACACCATGGCCCGGATTCTGATTGTTGATGACTCACCGACCGAGGTTAAGAAAATCTCGACCATTCTGGAAAAGCACAAGCACGAAGTGCTGACCGCAGACAATGGTGCCGACGGCGTTGCCAAAGCCCGCGCAGAGACACCCGACCTTGTTCTGATGGATGTTGTCATGCCCGGCCTCAATGGCTTCCAGGCAACCCGCCAACTGACTCGTGCACCGGAAACAGCCGCTATTCCCGTTGTTATCGTCACTACCAAGGATCAGGAAACCGATCGCGTCTGGGGTACCCGTCAGGGCGCCAAAGGCTATCTGGTAAAGCCGGTCAACGAAGACGATCTGATCAAAACCATCAACAGCCTTATCGGCTGATTCCCAACCGTGGAGTGAGCATGTCCGCCCAGGCCGCCCCTTTTGCCGTTCTGACGGATATCGCCCGGCGCAGCCGTTCCCTCGCGGCCGGTCTGCCGGAGCAGCAGCAAGCCGTCGAACTCTGGAACGGCATCGGCTTTGTTCTGGCCGGTGAACGCTATGTTGCGCCCATGGGCGAGGTGGTCGAGATTCTCCACGTCCCCCGCTATACCCATATACCGGGGGTTCGTCCTTTTATGCTTGGCGCCGCCAATGTGCGGGGCCGGCTCCTGCCACTGATTGACCTTGCCGGATTTTTCGACGTTCCCCGTTCATCACGCAGCCATCGCGAGCGCCGCGTGCTGGTGGTTGAGCAAGGGGATGTATTCAGCGGCCTGGTGGTCGACAGCGTATCAGGGATGCAGTATTTCGCCGTGGACAGCCATGTGGCATCGCCACAGGGAGTCCCGGCAAGCGTTCAGCCGTTTGTGAATGGCGGCTATGAACGTAATGAGGAAATCTGGAAAGTGTTTTCCGCCGCCGACCTGCTCGGCGACGAACGCTTCCTGGATGTCGCGCAATGGTAAGGGTGGTCACAGCAGCAGGTACTTCTTCCTACCTGCAGAGCGCCCGCAGACACAGACTTACCACTATTAAGAAGAGGCCGGGAGCCAGAAAATGAAAAACAGAGCCGGAAAACTCAGTATGGGACAGGGAGGCAACAAACTCGTTGCCGGCCTGATCGCCGCACTGATCGCATTGACCATCCTGCTCGTTGCAGTGCTGTTCATTATCAACCAGAACAGTCAGCACGATCAGCAATACATAGCCCACACCGCGGAACTCCGGGTGCTATCCCAGGAAATCGCGAAGAACGCGACAGAGGCAGCTGGCGGTACAGCCTCTGCATTTGACGCCCTGAGAGACTCGCGGAACGAGTTTTCCCGGCTCTGGGGCTATGTAAGAAATGGTAACCCCGAGACCGGCCTCCCTCCCAGCGAACTGGCGCAAAACAGCGGCGTTCAGGAAACCTGGGAAACCGTTCGTGAAAACGCCGACAGCATTCTTTCCACCGAAGCGGCGGTACTTGGCCTTCACGAAGTCGCCCGCACGCTGAACGAGACCATCCCCCAGCTGCAGGTGGAATACGACGACATCGTCCGCATCCTGCTGGACAACGATGCACCGGCCGAGCAGATCGCGCTGGCTCAGCGCCAGTCACTGCTGGCAGAGCGGATTGTACGCTCGGTCAACAACGTACTGTCCGGTGACGAAGATGCGGTAATCGCAGCCGACCGCTTTGGCCGCGACGCCCGCCTGTTCGGCCGGGTACTGGACGGCCAGGTAAACGGCAACCCGTCCATGGGCATTACCCAGGTTACCGATCAGGACGCCATCTACGGCCTGGAAGCGGTCGGTGAACTGTTCGAATTCGTATCACAGAACGTAGACGCCATCCTTGAGGCCTCTCCCGACCTCTTCAAGGTACGTACTGCGGCAAACCAGATCTTCCAGAATTCCCAGGTGCTGCTGGATGAGCTCTCCGGTCTGGCCGAGGGCTTCACCGGTCAGGCAGGCTCCCGTCTGATCGGCCCCACCCTGGCCTTCATTATCCTGGCCGCGATGGTCGGTATCGTAGTGATGATCGGCGTGGTGCTCTACCGCGAAGCCCAGGAACGTCTGGCAACGACCCAGGAACAGAACGAACAGAACCAGAACGCGATCCTGCGACTGCTGGACGAACTGGCCGACCTGGCCGATGGTGACCTGACCACGGAGGCCACGGTAACCGAGGACTTCACCGGCGCCATCGCCGACTCTATCAACTACGCCATCGACCAGATGCGCGGACTGGTACAGGCGATTCGTGGTACCGCGGTGCGGGTCGCATCAGCAGCCCAGGAAACCCAGGCTACGGCCATGCACCTGGCTGACGCTTCCGAGCACCAGGCCCAGGAAATTGCTGGCGCCTCCGCCGCCGTAAACGAAATGGCCGTATCCATCGACCAGGTATCTTCCAACGCCGCCGAATCTTCCGCGGTTGCGGAGCGGTCGGTTGCGATCGCCAAGAAAGGCGCGGAAGTGGTACAGAACACCATTCGCGGCATGGACAACATCCGTGAGCAGATCCAGGAAACCTCCAAACGGATCAAGCGACTGGGTGAATCATCCCAGGAAATCGGCGACATCGTATCGCTGATCAACGACATCGCCGACCAGACCAACATCCTGTCCCTGAACGCCGCCATCCAGGCCTCCATGGCCGGTGACGCGGGCCGCGGCTTCGCGGTGGTTGCGGACGAAGTACAGCGCCTGGCGGAACGTTCCTCTGCGGCAACCAAGCAGATTGAAGCACTGGTTAAGACGATCCAGTCGGACACCAACGAAGCGGTTATCTCCATGGAACACACCACCGCCGAGGTGGTCCGTGGTGCTCGTCTGGCACAGGACGCGGGTATCGCGCTCGAGGAAATCGAGAACGTCTCCATGTCTCTGGCGGAACTGATCCAGAACATCTCCAACGCCGCGCGTCAGCAGTCGTCTTCAGCGGCACACATTTCCAACACCATGAACGTCATCCAGGAAATCACCTCGCAGACGTCCTCCGGTACCAACGCCACCGCGAAATCTATCGGCAATCTTGCCGAGATGGCGTCTGAGCTGCGGTCGTCGGTTGCCGGCTTTACGCTGCCGGAAGAGGACGATGCATCTGATCGGGAAGAAGAAGAGGAAGACGACGACGTTCCGGTGGTTAGCTGAGCTTCAATCGGAGGCCGCTGACTGTTTATGGCTGAAACCAGCAACGACCATCTGTCAACTGTCGAAGGCATCTGGTCGCTGCGCCGACTCCCGGACATGGACGAGGCGCAGTTCAGCCAGTGGCAGACGCTGCTGGAACACAGAACGGGCATGACCCTGTCGGAGAGCCGCAAGTCGTTTCTAGAAACGAACCTGGGCATCCGGATGCGGGAAATCGGTTGCAACAGCTACCAGGCCTATTACGAGAAAATCGTATCCGGCCCTGACGCCATCATGGAATGGGCGACCCTGGTAGACAGACTGACCGTTCAGGAAACGCGATTCTTTCGTGACCCGGACGCATTCAGGCTGGTTTCGGACTATGTCCTGACACGGCCCAGGGAAACGCTAAAAAAGCGGCCACTGGAAGCCTGGAGTGTCGGCTCATCGACGGGCGAGGAGCCCTATACTCTGGCGATGGTGCTCAATGAGTGCATGGAGACCCTGTCGCTGAGGCCCTTGTTCGGCGTCACCGGGTCCGACATCAGCAAGCCGGCCATCGATAAAGCTCAGGCAGGGCTGTTCAGTGCCAGAAAACTGATTGGCATGGATGAAGCCATGAAAAACCGGTATTTCCATCCGGCACAAAGGAATACCGTCGAAATTGTTGGAAGCATCCGGGAGCGCGTGTGTTTTACGCGACTGAACGTGCTGGATCTGAAGCACGCTCCCATGCACGGAATGAACATTATCTTCTGCCAGAATCTGCTGATTTACTTCCGGCGCTGGCGTCGGAGAGAGATTGTAAAACGGCTTGCAGAAAGACTGGCGCCCGGGGGGCTGCTGGTCCTGGGCCAGGGAGAGCTGACCGACTGGCAGCCCCCTGGCTTACAGAGGGTACCCTCGGAACATGTGCTGGCGTGGATCAAACGCCAGCCTGACGAAGAATAACCGGAGTGGTTATGGGCAATCACCATGACAGCATCGCCCTGGACTGGGTTCGCGGCGAAATACAGGACACGCTGACCCAGAGCCAGCAGGCCTTGGAAGCGTACGTCGATAATCGGGACGATACCGCGCGGCTGCGCTTTTGCCTGAACTACCTCCACCAGGTTCACGGCACCTTGCAGATGGTCGAGCTATACGGTGCGGCCCTGCTGACCGAGGAAATGGAAAAGCTCACCCAGGCCATCCTCAACGAAACCGTCGCTAACACCGACGATGCCGTGGAAGTGTTGATGCAGGCTATCCTTCAGCTGCCCCAGTACCTCGAGCACCTGGCCAGTAGCAAGGACGACTTTCCGCTGGTGCTGTTGCCGTTGCTGAACGATCTGCGTGCCGCCCGCGGCGAAGCACTGCTGTCCGACACCTCGCTGTTCAAGCCCGATCTTTCCCGTGCCCGGAAAAACGCACCGGCGAATGTCTCCCAGCGGCTTCAGGACCCCAAGGTCCTGGGACACATCCGCAAGCTGCGGCAGATGTACCAGTTCGCCCTGGCGGGTGTTATCCGCGAGGCCGACCTGGACGCCCATTTCGAGTACATGCAGAAGGTCATCGAGCGGCTGATCAAGCTCTGCCGCAACACGCCCCGCGGCGAGCTGTGGAAAGCCGCTGGCGCGTTCATCGAAACCGTTCAGGAGCATGTCAATCCGGTCAACGCTGCCGTCAAATCACTGCTGCGCGAGCTGGATGCGGAAATTCGCCGGCTCACCGACGAGCACGTGGATATTCTTCAACAGGCGGCCCCGGAAGCCCTGCTCAAACACCTGCTCTACTACGTGGCCCGCGCCCGGGATCTGGATACCAGTCAGGTCAGGGAGTTGCGCGAAGGCTATCAGCTGGACCAGGCGCTGCCGTCAGATGACGACGTGGATGCCGCCAAGGATCGAGTGTCCGGCCCCGGCCGTGACGCTATCCATTCGGTAGTCAGCGCTCTTAATGAAGAACTCGCGAAGCTGAAGGATCAACTGGACCTTTTCGTCCGTTCGGACATGCGCCAGAACGATGAGCTGGAAGAACTGCTTCCCGGCCTGCGCCAGGTGGCCAATACCCTGGCCGTACTGGGCCTGGGCATTCCGCGGAAAGTCGTGACCGAACAGATCGAACTGGTTGAAAAGCTCTCCGGCCAGTCAGACGCCGTTGACGACGGCACACTGATGGATATCGCCGGCGCACTGCTTTACGTGGAAGCAAGCCTGGCAGGGCTGGACAGTGAACGTAACCAGGACCGTGCCCGACGTGACGAGGAACCGGGAACCGTCAATCTGGGCTCACGGGAGCTGGGCGAAGCCAGCAGTGCCCTGCTGCGGGAATCCCGCAATACCCTGGAACAGGTCAAGTCGGCCATCGTCAATTTCATCGCCTCCCAGTGGGAGACCGGTGAGATCGAACATGTACCGGGCCTGCTTCACAGCATTCGTGGCGGTCTGGCACTGATTCCCCTTGACCGGGTTGCCGACATGCTGGCCTCGGCCGAACGTTATGTCACCGACGTACTGCTTGGAGGCAAACAGATCCCGGACTGGAAACAGCTGGATACCCTGGCCGACGCAATCACCAGCATCGAGTACTACCTTGAGCGCCTGGCGGACGGCATCGGCGAGAATGACACCGTACTCAGCCTGGCCGAATCCAGTTTCCGCGAACTCGGCTTTCCCGTGGGCGAAGACCCCACCTGGGAGCATCCGTCCGATATTGAAGATCTGCCGACTATTAGTGCAGAGGCACCGGTTGAATCCGGTAGCGCGCCGACCAAAGCGTCTGACAATGAGCTTCTGGACGATGAAATTCTAGGCATATTTATTGAAGAAGCCGAAGAAGTCCTGGAGACCATTAACGAATTCTATCCGCGCCTGCGCCAGAGTGCCGATGACCGCGAGGCACTGACGGAAGTGCGGCGGGCGTTCCACACCCTCAAGGGCAGTGGCCGGCTGGTTGGCGCCAGCAGCATCGGCGAGCTGGCCTGGTCGGTGGAGAATCTTCTCAACCGGGTGATTGATCAGACCCTGCGTCCCACCGACGAGATGTTCAAGCTGATTGACCAGGTCAATGCCCGCATCCCGTCGCTGATACAGGAATTCCGCGACGGCGAGTCCGACGGCGACGTACAGGCCTTGATTGAACAGGCTGAAGCACTGGCAACAACCCGCAAGACCGACGCTGATGGAACACCAACACCGGCGGCCGAGAAGGAAGCTTCCCGGGAAGCCGCGGAAGAATCCTCAGCGGAGCCCGTTTCCGATGCGGATGCCGATCTCGGCGACGACCTGATCGACGATGAGATCCTGGAGATCTTTATCGAGGAAGCCGGGGAGGTGCTGGACACCATCCGCGAATACCTCCCGGCACTGCTGCGTCACCACGAAGACCGGACTGCGCTGTCCGAAGTCCGCCGGGCCTTCCACACCCTTAAAGGCAGCGGTCGTATGGTCGGTGCGCTGGTGGTGGGTGAGCTGGCCTGGTCAGTCGAGAACATGCTTAACCGGGTCATCGACGGCAGCATCTTCATGAATGACGACATCGCCAGCCTGCTGGAAGATGTGACCGCCACACTGCCCGCGCTGGTTGAAGATTTTGAGAACCAGCGGCCACCGTCAGAAAACACCGCGCCGCTGGAAGCCCGCGCCAATGCCCTGGCCAACGGAGAGATTCCGGACACCAGTGCCATGCCGGATTCGGAACCCGCAGAAACCCACCAGACTGAAACAGGCTCACAGGCATCCGAAAAAGAGCATGAAGCTCAGCCGGCCTCCGAAAGCGATGAGCCCGTTGACCCGGTTCTGCTGGAAATCTTCGAAAGCGAGACCGAGACCCACCTTCAGACCCTGAGGGACTACCTTGATGCCGCGGGTGACAAATCCAGCGTTGCCTACACCGATGACCTCTCGCGGGCACTGCATACCCTCAAAGGCAGCGCTCACACCGCTGGCATTGCGCCGATTGCGGCAGTTATTACGCCGCTGGAGCGGTTTATCAAGGAAGCCCGCGCACAGAACAAGCGGGCCGACCGGGATGTTATCGAACTGATTGACGAGGTTTGCAGCTTCCTGGCCCAGGGCCTGAAGCAGATTGAAAACAACCCCCAGGCAGAACTTCCTGGCACCGATGCGTTCCTGGAAAAGCTGGACAAAGTGGCCAACGCCACCCTGCGCAGTGGCGCACCGGAGACCCACGAAACCGAGCCGCGGACCAATCCACAGCTGGTGGAACTGTTCCTTAACGAAGGCCTGGACATCCTGCTGGATGCCGACCGGATTCTGGACGAATGGGCGGCCAACCCCGAGCAAACCAAGCCCCGGGATATTCTGCGGGACGAGCTCAGCCGCTTGACCGACGGCGCCAATGAAGCCCAGCTAACCGACGTGGCGGAACTGTCGGAAGCCATCCGCCAGGCCTATGAGCGCACCGCGGCAACGGCCTACCGGCCGGATGAAGACTACTTTTTCATTGTCAGGGCCGCACACGAGCATCTGATCAACATGATGGACCAGGTGGCCGCCGGGCTGGCAACGGAAGCCAGTGAACCATTGATTGCCGATCTGGATTCCCTGGCCACTGCAGAGCCGGAACCGGCTGCGCCCAGCGCCTTTGACGAAGAGTTCACGGACGATCTGGAAGAGATCGACCGTAGCCTGGACGATGAAGTCGAGGAAGCTGACAGCAACGCCGACACTGAAAACGAGCTCCCGCCGCTTGCGGAAACCGACGAGGAAATGGACGACGAATTGGCGGCCATTTTCCTCGAGGAAGCCCGCGACCTGATCGACAGCACGGCCGATTCATTACAGAGCTGGAGTGAAAACACCGGAAACACCGAGTTGTTGCGGCTTCTCCAGCGCGACCTTCATACCCTGAAAGGCGGCGCGCGCCTGGCTGACATCGCCTCGGTCGGTGATCTTTCCCATGAGCTGGAAAATCTGTTCGAGGGCCTGACCGAAAACCGCCTGGCGGTGACCGATTCCCTGTCAGAGCTGCTATTCCGCTGCCACGACCGCCTTGCTGGCATGGTAGACGCCCTTGAACAACAGGAAACCCCGCGCCCGGCGCCGGATCTGATTAGCGAGATTCACGCCTACATGGACAGCGCAACCGGATCCCGTCCGGTCACGGATGTCAGCGATCAGCCTGATGACTCCGCAGACGAGGTGGAAGAGGATCTGCCGCGGTCCACACCAGAACCGGAAGAATCCACAGCAGATTCCGACGACGAGGAACTGGCGCCAACAGACCTGTCCCACCTGGACCCCGAGCTACTGGGCATTTTCCTGGAAGAAGCCTACGACCTGATCAACTCGACCGGCAGCGCGCTTCATACCTGGACCGAGGATCCCTCGGACCGGTCTGTAGCCGCTGAACTCCAGCGGGATGTTCATACCCTCAAGGGTGGCGCCCGGATGGCCGGCGTGGACCCCATCGGCGATCTGACTCACGTTCTGGAAGATCTTTTTGAAAAGGTCGCGGAAGGCCAGCTTGACGCCAGCGATGAAATGATCGAGCTGTTGTTCGCGTGCCACGATCGCCTGGCACAGATGGTGGAAGAGGTAGCCACCGAGAAGCCCTGTCCGCCAGCCAACGAGTTGGTCCGCAAGGTCAAAGCGATCCTGGCCGGCGAGCCGCTGGATTCGAAATCACAAGATTCCACGCCGGAGGCCGAGGAGCCCGAGGCCACCGTTTCTGACGAACAGGAAGCCCCAGAACCATCCCTGGCCGACGCGCTGCCGGAGGCGTCCGAGGACGATCTGGTTGGCATCTTCCTGGACGAGGGACTGGAAATTCACGAAGCCGTAGGCGAATGCCTGGCCCAGTGGCGCGATGAACCCGACGAACTGCACGGCGTAACCCAGCTTCAACAGGAGCTCCATACGCTGAAAGGCGGTGCTCGCCTGTCCGATGTGGATCCGATTGCTGAACTGGCGGAAGCCTGGTCCGACGCCCTGGACCCGATCATTGCCGGCGCTAGCAATCAGGCCGACCTGCTGGAGCTGAGTGAAAGGGGCCAGACGGCACTTCGCGCGATGCTGACCAGCCTGGAAGAAGGCAATAAGCCCCAGGGCGATGCGGAACTGATCAATGCCTTCAAACAGGCCCACGAATCCATTGAGTCCGGAGCGACCGCCGAGGCTGCTGTTACCGAGACCGAGGAAGTGGACGCTGAGGTGCTGGAGATCTTCCTTGAGGAAGCCTCCGAAATTCTGGATCAGCTGGAGCAATTGCTCAGCGACTGGCACAAAGAACCCGGCAATCATCATTTCAATCAGGAAGCCCAGCGTGCCCTGCACACCCTGAAAGGCGGCGCTCGCCTGTCGCAGCTTTCATCCCTGGGCGACAAAGCCCACGAGATGGAAACCCGGCTGATCGACCTGGGAGGCAACAAACCGGACGAGGCAGATTGGAAGGCGATCACCGACGACCACGACGGCATTATTGCCCTGGTCAACGACATCCGTCAGCGCTTCGAGAACACCGGCACCGTAGCGCCGCCACCTGAAGAAAAAGCGGCGCCCAAGGCTCTGACGCCCGAGCCGGAGAAACCGGCCAGGAAGGCGGAGTCCGCAAAAGCCGACAAGGCCGAGCCACCCGCACCGAAACCGGCGCCCAAGAAGAAAGCACCTGCCAAGGAATCAGCCAATCAGGCAGCGGCACAACGAGCGCCCCAGGAAACCATTCGGGTATCGGCGCCTCTGCTGGATGAACTGGTTAACCTGGCGGGCGAAACCAGTATTACCCGTGGCCGCCTGGAGCAGCAGACCAGCGATTTCAGCCATAACCTGGACGAAATGGCCGCCACCATCGAGCGTCTGCGCGAGCAGCTGCGCCGGATGGAAATCGAAACCGAAACCCAGATCCTGTTCCGCGCCGAAAAAGAGCACGGCCCGGACTATGGCGACGACTTCGACCCGCTGGAGATGGACCGCTATTCCGCAATCCAGCAGCTATCCCGGGCATTGACCGAGTCCTCATCCGACCTGGCCGACCTGCGGGAAACCCTGTCTGACCGGGTCAGGGATACGGAAACTCTGCTGGTGCAGCAGTCGCGGATCAACACGGAGCTCCAGGAAGGTCTGATGAAGACCCGGATGATTCCGTTCTCGTCCATGGTGCCGCGACTACGCCGTATCGTTCGCCAGATCAGCGGTGAACTGGCCAAGAAAGTCGAGTTCGATGTTCGCAACGCCGAAGGGGAAATGGACCGCAACATTCTGGAGCGCATGATCGCGCCGCTGGAGCACATGCTGCGCAACGCCCTGGACCACGGCATCGAGAAACCCGCCGATCGAAAGAAAGCGGGCAAACCGGAAACCGGTGAAGTCACCCTGTCGCTCACCCGTGAAGGCGGCGACGTGGTTCTGAGAATGATCGACGACGGAGCCGGCATTCCAGCCGACGTGATCCGCGAAAAGGCGATCCGTCAGGGCATGCTGGACAAGAACGAAGAGCTGAGCGAACGGGAAATCCTGCAGTTCATTCTGCAGCCTGGTTTCTCCACCGCCGCCCAGGTTACCCAGATCTCCGGGCGCGGCGTGGGCATGGACGTCGTGGCGAGCGAAATCAAACAGCTCGGCGGCAGTCTGGATATCGACTCCACCCTGGGCAAAGGTACCGTCTTTACCGTGCGGCTGCCGTTCACCGTCTCCGTTAACCGGGCACTGATGGTGTCCACGGGCGAGGATTTCTACGCCATCCCGCTGAACACCATCGAGGGTATTGTGCGGGTCAGCACCTACGAGCTGGAGGAATATTACAAGCCGGAGGCGCCGCTTTACGAGTACGCCGGCCAGGAATATCGACTGCAGTATCTGGGCAGCCTGCTTAACAGTGATCACCATCCGAAGCTTCAAGGCCAGGCCTTGCCACTGCCGGTTATCCTGGTGCGTGGCGCCGAGCAGCCCATGGCGCTTCAGGTGGACAGCCTGATGGGTAGCCGCGAAATCGTGGTTAAATCCCTCGGTCCACAGTTCGGCACCGTCCGTGGCGTATCCGGCGCAACCATCCTGGGTGACGGCAACGTGGTGGTGATTCTCGACCTGCCGGCCATGATCCGCTCCGACATTCTGTCCGAGCGTCAGCGCCTGGCCAGTCTCGAAGACGCCAAGGAAGCAAGTCGCCGTGCCGAACAGGCCACTACGGTCATGGTGGTGGACGACTCGGTAACAGTGCGGAAAGTCACCTCGCGCCTGCTTGAGCGTAACGGCATGGAAGTCATCACGGCCAAAGACGGTCTGGACGCGGTTGCCCAGCTTCAGGATCACCGGCCGGACATCATTCTGCTGGATATCGAAATGCCGCGGATGGACGGTTTCGAAGTGGCCAGTTTTGTCAGACACGATGACGCGCTGAAAGACACGCCCATCTGCATGATTACCTCCCGTACCGGGGAAAAACACCGCGAGCGGGCACTGGCGATTGGCGTCAACGAGTATCTGGGCAAACCGTTCCAGGAAACCCAGCTGCTCGACACCATCAAGCGGCTGACCGGTAATCAGTGATGGCCACCGTGTCAGAACGTCCGCGAGTCGGAATTGTTTCTGACATTGTCCTGCAACGTCATCGATTGCAGGAAACAGCGTCCAGGTTCGGCCTGGACGTTTGCTTTTCCGGCGATCCGGACAGGCTTCTGGGCTATCCCTCGTTTCCGGAAGCCAGCCTCTGGCTGGTCACCCTGGAAGATGAAGCCGACCACCCGGCATTGTTTGACCATCTGTTGGAGAACACCGACGCACCGGTCCTGTTCGGTCTTGATCCGGCCCCCAAACCCGGCTTTACCGACTATTTCCGGTGGGAAAGGCGCCTGCTGGACAAGCTCGAGCAATCGTTGGGACACCTGGAGAAGCTTGACTCGGCTGACTCCATCGAGGAGCTGGCCCAGGAACCACAAAGGACCACTGGCGCTCCGACACTGCCCCACTGGATACCGGCGGCAGCACCGGGCTCGGTTGCCGAGAATGTCTGGATTCTCGGCGCTTCACTGGGCGGGCCAGCGGCGGTCAAGAGCTTTCTTGATAACCTGCCGGCAGGGCTTCCGGTGGGCTTTGTCTATGCCCAGCACATCGATAACAATTTCACCGAAGTACTGACCCGTGTACTCGGACGCCACGCCCACTATAAGCTTAAAAAGGCTGAGCCCGGTTACCGCATCTGTAACGGCGACGTGGTGCTGATGCCGGTGGAGCACGAGTGGACACTGGACGGGGAAGGCGCCCTGGAAGAGCGCAACTCTCCCTGGCCAGGGCCTTACGGACCCTCTATTGATCAGGTGCTGCTGAACGTCGGGGATTATTATGGCAGCCGCTGCAACGCCATTTTCTTCTCTGGCATGGGCAACGACGGCGCCATCGCGGCGCCTTTGCTGAAAGCCTATGGCAGCCGCATCTGGGTCCAGGAAAGCACCAGTTGCGGCAACAGTTCCATGCCGGATTCCGTGGCCGCTACCGGCTGCGCCGGATTCTGCGGCACACCGGAGCAACTGGCCGTGGAACTGGTCAAAACGATTGAAGAATCCTGCCTGCTCAAGGGCCGGCAGAAACGGGATTCCGCCTGAGGAACAGAGCAATGAAAGACACAACCGATACCCTCTCCTGCGTCATGATTCCCATGAACGGACGACAGTTGCTGCTACCCAACGTTTCCATCGCCGAGGTGGTGGATTTCGTCAGCACCGAGGCACCGGCCGACGCACCGGAGTGGATGGCGGGCATGCTGGAATGGCGGGGGCTCAGCCTGCCGGTGATTTCCTACGATGCGGCCAATGGCGGCCATGCCACCGCTCCCGGCGGTAACCGTGGGCGGATTGTGGTTCTCAACACCATTGGCGACCATCACAATTCCGTGCCCTTTATGGCATTGGTCACCCAGGGTATTCCCAGCCAGACACGTCTGACCGAAGATCAGGTCAAAAGAATCGACGGAGACACCGGTTCCGCTGACCTGATGCAGGTAGAAGTGGAAGGTGAAACCGCCTATATCCCGGACCTGGGCTTCCTCGAATCATTGGCGGTGGAAGCCTCCAAAGGCTGATCCGCCTCCCCCGGAGCCGGGCAGGCCAAGCTCCCGGGCACTGGATAGGCACTGGCGAACGCGAATGTTATAATGTTTCAAATTCGCCAGGACTGCTTCCATGTCAGCCAAAGCATTACCCTATCGTCACCACAATCACGATGCCTGCATCGCCGACGCGCTGGCTGACGCGAAGACCATCTGCCAGCGGCAGAATGCCCGGTTGACCGCCACCCGCGAGCGGGTTCTGGAACTGATCTGGCAATCCCATCGACCGCTCGGCGCCTATGATGTGCTGGCCATGCTAACCCAGGATGGCCACAATGCAGCGCCGCCCACGGTTTATCGGGCGCTGGACTTTCTCCAGCAGCAGGGGCTGGTGCACCGGATTGCGTCACTGAATGCCTTTATCGGCTGCGCCCACGCGGGTACACGGCATCAGGGCATGTTCCTGATTTGTCAGCGCTGCAGTAATGTCCTGGAACTCTCCGCTCCGGACGTATCCGACGCCATTGCCAACGCGGCGTCTGAGGTCCGGTTCCGGCCCGATAACGTCATGGTCGAGGTATCCGGCGTATGCCCGGCCTGTGCGGGGCAGGCAGACGGTGCGGGAAAAACCGATGAGTAATGCCCTGGCCACCCTGCATCAGCTGACTATCGCATTCGACGATCGGGTGATTGTTGACCGCGTCGACCTGACCATTCATCGGGGCGACATCATCACGGTAATCGGTCCTAACGGCGCAGGCAAAACCACCCTGATCAAGGCTATTCTCGGCATACAGAGGGCCAGCCAGGGCCGCATCAACCTGCAACCGGGGTTGACCGTCGGCTACGTACCCCAGCATCTGACCCTGGAACCCACACTGCCGCTAAGCGTCCGGCGCTTCATGCTGCTGAGCGGCCAACCCCTGGACGCGTGCCGGGACGCGCTTCGCCGCACCGGCGTCGATCATCTGACGGATGCTTCGGTACATCATCTTTCCGGTGGCGAGAAACAGAGACTGCTGCTGGCCCGGGCCCTGGCCCGCAAGCCCGACCTTCTGGTGCTGGATGAGCCCGCCCAGGGGGTGGATATAAACGGCCAGGCCGCCCTGTACGACCTGATCCGCAAACTGCGGGACGAACTGGACTGCGGGGTTCTGATGGTATCCCACGATCTGCATCTGGTGATGGCCGCCACCGACCAGGTAATCTGTCTGAACCAGCATATCTGCTGCAGCGGCTATCCCGCGGATATCTCCCACGACCCGGCCTTTATCGAAACCTTTGGCCGACCCGTGGCTGAAAGCCTGGCGGTCTATCACCATCATCATAATCACAGCCACGATCTGCACGGCGATGTGGTGGACGGGGCTCACGATCACTCCGCCCATGAAGGCTGCGACCATGCCCATCATTGACACCATACTGGACGACTTTTTCTGGCGGGCACTGATTGGTGGTCTCGGCGTTGCCCTGGTGGCAGGGCCTCTGGGCTGCTTTGTGGTCTGGCGACGCATGGCCTATTTCGGCGACACCCTGGCCCACTCTGCCCTGCTGGGCATAGCCCTGAGCTTCCTGATCAGCGTACCGCTTAACCTGGGCGTGATTGTCACCTGCGTTGTGCTGTCTGTTGTGCTGGTGCTTTTCCAGCGGAGCCGGGCGCTGGCAACCGATACCCTGCTGGGCATCCTGGCTCACAGCGCACTGGCCATTGGCCTGGTGACCCTGAGTTTCATGCCGGACATCCGCTTTGACCTCACCGGCCTGCTGTTCGGCGATTTGCTGGCCATGAGCCGCACCGACCTGCTTTGGATCTATGGCGGGGCACTGGTTATTCTCACGCTGCTCGCCCTGTTCTGGCGGGGTCTGTTGATGACTACCATCCATGAAGAATTGGCAAAGGTGGAGGGTCTGCCGGTGGAACGCCTGCGGCTGGCATTGATGCTGATGTTTTCCATCGTGATCGCCGTGGCCATGAAAATTGTCGGTGTATTGCTGATTACCGCACTGCTGATCATCCCTGCCGCCACCGCCCGTCGGCTGGCAGGCAATCCCGAACATATGGTGGCGCTGGCGATCGGCTTCGGGTGTCTGGCCGTCAGCGGTGGGCTATCCATGTCCTGGTTTATGGACACCCCTGCCGGGCCTTCGGTGGTGGTGACTGCCTTCTGCGTATTTGTTCTGGTCTACGGCACGGCAAGACGCGCCCCGGCGTGATATTGCGACCTTCAGAGCGGTAACAGCACGTCCTTCAGGCGCCCGGAATCCACCAGCTCCATGAATTCGTCACCCAGCTGATCGCTGGCGGCAATGGCCTTGCGCCAGGCTCGCTCCCGGCCGATATCGTTGCCAGCGTAGTGCTCGAAGTCTTTACGATCCGGCAGTTTACGGTCCGGCAGGGACGCCAGATAGTCGGCCGAGGGTGACACCAGCAACACGTCCTGCAGTCGGGTTGCATCGCCCCGCCGCCAGGGCAAAGACTTATCAAACCAGCCCGGTACCACCCGGTCGGTAAAGTGCGGGTAGAGAATCACACCCGGCTGTTCGTAGGGCAGATCCAGGTGATAATCCAGCAGACCACCGTCACGATAGAGGCCATCGGGGGCCCCGGGTATGTTGCGAACGCCGGCCATGACCATGGGGATGGATGCCGATGCCAACAGCGCCGGAATCAGGTTTTCCCGGCTTAGCGGCACCTCATGGCTGGGGAAATCCACCAGTTTGGACAGCGGCGCTCTGGCCCGCCGGTCATGGATGATCCCCCGCTCCATAAAACGGCCGAGGTGGCGGCGGCTGACCATGTTGGCGCTGATGGCGTTCATCAGCCCCAGGCTCAGGCGGCCCCGGGTATCGTGTTCCAGCATGCCACGGCTTCTTACCACAACGATACTGAGGCGATACCAGGGATGGTCCAGAATGTGGTCTTCGCAGCCGGCCAGCAGTTCTTCCAGAAAAAGCGTACTTTTCCGGCTGACTTCCGCCATGCTCACGCCCTTGGCGAAACGCTGGGCGGTATAGAGTTCCGCCAGCCGAGAAAGCTGCGCCCTGGGATCGTCGCTGGACGCGATGGCGGCAAACCGCCAGCTGCCGATAGAAGAACCGATCAGGGCACGCTGTTGCGGTGCCCGGGGCAGAAAGTCGCCGAATATTGCCTTGTCCAGCCCGGAAATGCCCAGTGCTTTCGGCCCACCCGCGGCGCCGGGAATGACGTGGATATCGGACGGGGTCAGCGGACTGTGCCTCAGCCGCTCAAGTGCGCGGCGCCCGGCCCGGATGGTCAGGGCAGGGGCTCGGGTATGAACAGAGGTCATTGGGGCTCCTTTATTGAACCAGCACAGTCTAGCGAACTGGCCTGAAGCCGGCTAGACTCGAATAAAGCCCGATCAGGGACGCGGGCCACTCTGAATGGTAAACAGGACTATGTTGTGAATCCTCTTGAGGTAGCGGACAAACTCGATACGAACCCGACACTCACAGTGCTCGGTTTCAAGCATCAGATTGTCTACCATCTCCATTTCTGGGCCTTTGTGGCCGTCGCCCCACTGGTGATGGTGCAGTGGCGTCAGGATCATCCGCTACTTGCTTTTCTGCTGATACTTTTCTGCCTCAATGCCGTGGCCGTGATTGCCCTGCTGAAATTCCGTGGCCACTATTTTCTCAACGGACGGCTGTTCCCGATTCTGGCGGTGATCAGTGCGATCTATTCAACGGCGCTTAATGGCCACGCGGGCCTCTACTGGGCTTACCCAGCGGCTGCCGCCCTGTTTTTCCTGCTGCCCCTGCGGGAAGCCACCATTTTCAATATCCTTTTCCTGATTGGCATGTCCGTGGTCTCGTTTATTAAGTTCCCGGAGGCCGATTTCTGGCGAATCACCTTCTCGCTGGGCCTGACCTGCGTGTTTGTCATGATCTTCGCCTGGCTGGTGGGGCGCCTGCAGGAGGAGCTGACACGGCTGGCAACCACTGACCCGCTGACCGGCTGCCTCAACCGGTCCCAACTGGCGGATGTGCTGAACGTCCAGATCCAGATGCGGGAACGCTATGAAAGGGTGTGCAGCATCATTCTGATGGATCTTGATTACTTCAAGCTGATCAATGACCGTTGGGGCCACCTGGCCGGTGACCGGGTGCTCCAGGAATTGCCCAGGCGCATCCTGCGCCGGCTTCGTGAAAGCGACCAGCTGTTTCGTATTGGCGGTGAGGAATTCATGCTGGTCCTGCCCGAAACCCGGCAGAAGGACGCGGATCAGCTTGCCCGGGAACTGTTGACCAGCATCAGCGCGGCCCCGTTTGGCGAGGCCATTAAAGTAACTGCCAGTGCCAGTGTGGCCGAGGTCAACAAGGGCGAAACCTGGTCAGTCTGGCTGAACCGAGCCGATCAGGCGCTCTATCAGGCCAAGGCACGGGGCCGTAACCAGGTGGTCAATGCCAGGCCGACTGACGAGCCGCCGGCCGATGCCATGACGGACACCTCGCTTCAGCCTCAGTGATGCTGCTTCCAGAAATCACGCCAGGCGCGGTAAACCTCCCCGGCACTTTCGAAATGCGGGTAATGCCCGACGTTTCTCAGGCTCACCACATCGGGCTCGACAATCAGCTCCCGAAAGCGGCGGGCCATGGCAGCACCGGAGACAGGATCCGCCACACCAGAGACAAGCCGTAAAGGCTGAGACGCATTCTGCAGGGCGCCCACCCAGCGGTTCCTGTGGCAACGGCGCTCTTCCATGAAGTGGATCAGCCGATGCAGAATGCCCCGTCCGTTGTTGTAGGTGAGCAGATACCAGAAGTCGTCCATCTCCTCTGGCAGCGGCGGCCGGCCGGGTGAGAAAAGACGGGTAAAATTACGCTCAAAGGTGCGGCGGGTCAGGCCAAGGCTGATCAGCCCACCCAGCGGGCTGCGCAGCAGTTTCTGGATTAATAGCGGGCTGTGTACCTCGGGGAACAGGGCCCCGTTCAGGAAGCAGACCTGTTCTATGTGGAAAGGCAGTAGCCCTTCCTGCTCCCTTGCCAGCAACTCCTGGGCCACGCTGCTGCCATAATCATGGGCGAACAGACTCACCGATTTCAGACCCAGACCGGCAATCCACCCCTCGAAAAGGTCGGCCTGATCTTCAATGCTGTAATCGTAAAGGGTGGGCTTATCGGAAAAGCCGAACCCCAGCATGTCCAGCGTCAGAACCTGATGATGCTGAGCCAGCATCGGCCAGAGCCGGTTCCAATCCCAGCTGGCGGTGGGAAAGCCATGCAGCAGAACCACAGGATCGCCCTGCCCGGCCATGCGGCTGAAGATGGCATGGCCACCATAGGAAAACCACTTTCCACCCTGCTGCCATTGTTCCAGACTCGTATTCAGCGCCCCCTGCGCAATACCGCCCGGCGCCCCCGACATTACCTGTTCCATATGGAATTCCTGCGACCTACCCTGTGCATCAACTTTAAAGGAAAGCGGCACCACCTGCCAGAATGCGCCGGTTAAATGCCGGACACCTATCGCAGTGGTCCTTTCCGATAGAGCCTTCGTATTTCATCGATAGTGGAGCGGCGCCGGGATTTCCCTTAAGCTCACGTCACTATCGCATTCCAGGCGAAACCTGAACGACACCGGACTTTTATTTATGACCAACAAGCTTGACAACCTTGCCAGCCACTATCAGCAGATCATCTCTGGCGTTGGCGAAGACCCAGAAAGAGAGGGTCTGCAGGACACACCCCTGAGAGCGGCGAAAGCCATGCAGTTTTTGACCCAGGGCTACCAGCAGAGTCTGGATACCCTGGTGAATGATGCGGTGTTCGACTCGAGCATGGATGAAATGGTGGTGGTCAAGGACATAGAGCTCTACAGCATGTGCGAGCACCACCTGCTGCCCTTTATCGGCAAGTGCCATATTGCCTATCTGCCTCAGGGCAAAGTACTGGGCCTGTCGAAATTTGCCCGCATCGTGGATATGTACGCCAGGCGCTTCCAGATTCAGGAAAACCTGACCCGCCAGATCGCCGAGGCCATTGAATCGGCGACCGATGCCAAGGGCGTGGCCGTGGTCATTGAAGCCCAACACATGTGCATGATGATGCGTGGCGTTGAAAAGCAGAACTCCAGCATGACCACCTCCATGATGCTGGGACAGTTCCGTAAATCCCAGGCGACGCGTACCGAATTCCTGACACTTATCCGAAATCGCTGACAGCCGCAGGAGCCACGTCAATGAACGACGCCCATGACATCCACGAAGCCACGGTCCGGATCAAGGACTTGCTGCTTCGTGCCTACATCGGCATCAAGGACGAGGAGATCAACAACCAGCAGGATGTAGTAATCAACATCCGGCTAACCTACGACGCCACCGAGGCCATTAACCAGAACGAGATCAGCGCAGCGCTCAACTACCGGACCATCACCAAGCAGGTCATTGCCCATGTCGACGGTAACCGGTTCGCACTGCTGGAGCGACTGACCCACGAAGTGCTGACGATCGTCATGGAACACAAGGCGGTGACCTGGGCCTGGGTGGAAATCGACAAGCCACACGCATTGCGCTATTCGGATTCAGTCTCCATTAGCCTGGAAGCGCGTCGGTAACACTTAACCAACTGTCTCGCCCCGCCCTCTTCTGGCATACTCCGTGCCTCAGACCGATTCCTGAGTCAACCGGAGCAATCTGTGCCTAAAACTGTGTCAACGCTCACCTTGATAGCCCGGGGGTTGCTTCATCCAGCATTTCCGGCGCTGATTTTCCTGGTGTTTCTGGGCATTGCGCTCGGTTTGCAGTACGGCATCAAAAAGCAGGACCGCGAAAGCCTGCAACAAAACCTGGACAGCCAGGCCCAGCTCATGGCCCAACGGCTGGAACGGGATTTTCTGGTTCACGTCGAGGCCATCCAGCGTATGGCGCAGCGACTGGAGGCCAACCCCAGCCTCTCCCGTGATCTCTGGTCGGAGGATGCCCGCAATTACCTCGAAGACTTCGGTGTCTATCAGGCCATTGAATGGATTGATGACAGCTACCACATTCGCTGGCTCGAACCCCTGGAAGGCAACGAATCGGTGATTGGCTACAACGTAGCCTTTTCCCCGGAGCGGCTGAAAGCCCTGCAAGAGGCCCAGGCAACCGGCGGTCTGGATATCTCCGGAGTGATTGATCTGAAACAGGGTGGCAAGGGCCTGGTGATCTACGCCCCCGTGGGCGAAGGGCCGTCCAGCAACGGATTCATTGCCGGCGTGTTCCAGATGGATGTGCTGGCCAGCGACCTGCTGAACCCGGCCCTGACCGACCCGCTGCAGATCAACATCCTTAGCGATAAACGTTTGGTCTATCAACTCAATCCCGACCTCACTGCCGATAACACCTTCGCCAGCACAGCCGACTTGAACCTGCCCACACTTGACTGGTCCCTGGTTATCACGCCATCAACCCACTGGGCCCACAACCAGCTCAGTGGCTGGCCCAGGGTGACCTTTCTGGTAATGCTGTGCATGGGCATTCTGACCAGCCTGACCACGCTGCTGGTTCAACTGATCCTCAAACGAAACCAGGCGCTGCTCAAAACCCGCCGGGAACTGGACGATGAAATCAGCCAGCGCCAGTCGGTACAGCAGGATCTGGCCCGGCTGGAAACCACCGACACCCTAACGGGCCTGGCCAACCGCCGCTTCTTTATGGAGGACCTGGCCCACACCCTCGGTATTGCTGACCGCCAATTGCGCCAAGTGGCGCTGATCATGATTGATCTGGATCGGTTCCAGACGCTCAATGATTCCCTGGGCCACCAGTTTGGTGACGAGCTGCTGATCAAGGTGTCAGAAAGACTGAACAACCTCAGCGACGAGCGGATAACCGTCGGCTATTCCGGCGGCGACGAATTCATGGTTTGTCAGCAACACATCGAGAATGTGGACGATGTCATCTTCCTGCTGGGACAGATCAAACAGTGCTTTGCCGATGAATTCGAGGTGCAGGGTCAGCGCCACGGCATTACTGCCACCATGGGCGTTGCGGTCTACCCCCAGAGCGGCCTGGACGCCGACACTCTTTTGCGCAATGCCGACATCGCTCTCTATCGGGCCAAGGATCAGGGCCGCAATACCTATCAGTTCTATACCGAGGGCATGCAGGACCGGGAGGTTACCCGCCTGGAACTGGACAAGGACATCAGTCAGGCCCTGGCCAACGACGAATTTGCTCTGTACTACCAGCCGCAGCTTGATCTTAGGGATTCATCGATCAAAAGCGTTGAGGCGCTGATTCGCTGGAACCATCCACGCCGCGGGCTGGTTCCTCCCATGGATTTCATCCCACTGGCCGAGGAAAGCGGACGGATTACGGATATCGGACGCTGGGTGGTGATGGCGGCCTGCAAGCAACTGGCTGCATGGCGTGATACGCCTTTCTCGCACCTGCGCATTGCGGTGAATCTGTCCGGCCGGGAACTGGACGACGAGCACATTGTGGATCATATCCAGTCGTCACTTCAGGCCAACGGTGTGCCGCCAGCGCAGCTGGAAGTGGAACTGACGGAAGAGATCTTCATCCAGAACATCGAACACAACATGAACCAGCTGACCCGTCTGCATAAACTGGGCGTACATCTGGCCATTGATGATTTCGGTGTGGGTTACTCTTCCCTCGGTTACCTCCGTGATTTTCCGGTGGATCTGCTGAAGATCGACCAGTCTTTTATCACGGATGTGATCGAGAGGCACGATGATGCGGTGATCACCCGGGCGGTGATCAATCTGGCCCACAACCTGGGAATCGAGGTGGTTGCCGAGGGTGTCGAGACCGCGGAACAGCTGCAATTTCTGAAGAATCATCGCTGCGATCTGATTCAGGGCTATTTCATCAGTCGGCCGGTGCCTGCGGCAGAGCTGGAGAAGGCTTTGCGCACTGGAAAGCTGAACTATGAGGTTTCGGTTAGTAGTTGATTGAAATAGGTGGGCGGAATCACCACCCTTTCAGTATCAGTCTCTAAGGTATCGATTCATGAGTTCAAACTATCTGACCAGTGAACAGAATGACCGTCTGCGGCGGTGGGAATCCTGGAACAAGGGCTACTTCATTGTTGCCTTTGTGGCGCTGACTCTGATTCTGGTGTTCAGCAGCCAGTTGGGGATTTCCAGCGGCGAGAGCTGGGGTCCGCTGGGTGTTCTTATCGCTGTGATCATTGCGCCTATCATTGTGCTGCAAATGCGTCTGAAGTGTCCGGCCTGTGGTTACAAGATTGGCTGGCAGGCCAAGCTGATGGCGCCTGACCAGTGCAAGTCCTGCGGTACCTTCCTTCGGGCGAAAAATACCCCTTCCTGAAAAAAACCTTTGACCTGTGAGTTGCTCACAGGTTTTAGGCTATCCTCTAAGTTGAATCTGGTGGCGCTCCTAACGGGTGCCGTCCGTGATTGGACAAGTCCTGTTTCAGAAACACGCTCCTTCGGCCCATCCCTGGGGCGCTTGGGCTCCGCCATCCATGGCTCCGCACAGTTTCTGAAACAGGACTTGTCCAATCACTCGATCATGCTAGGGGTGGGCCTGCTGATGAAAGTAAAAGAAATAGCGCAAGGTGCAGGGGTGAATCCCGATACCGTCCGGTTTTACACCCGCGAGGGGCTGTTGAAACCTACGCGTAACCCGGACAACAACTACCAGCAGTACGATACGGAAGACCTCCGGCGGCTTCGCTTTGCCAGAAAAGCCCGGCAACTGGGTTTTTCGCTACCGGAGATCCGGCAGATTCTGGAGCAGGCCGACGATCATCACTCGCCCTGCCCCATGGTCAGGGATGTGTTCCAACAGCGGTTGGCGGAAGTTGAGCGCGAGATTGCCGAGCTGCAGCAGTTGCGCAGCCGCATGAAAGCCGCGCTCTCTGCCTGGCAGGATATGCCGGATGGAACGCCCGATGGCCACACGATTTGCCGATTGATTGAACGCTGGGATGAATCCTCCCCAGAGTCCATTAAGAGGAGTCAGACTCCATGAACGAAAAAACTGCACTACATCCGACGCTGTCGATCTCCGGTGCTTCTTGCCAGGGTTGTGCCAACAAGATAGGCAAGGCACTGGCGCCACTCGCTGGCAGTGCCGACAAGGTTGAGGTCAATCTGCAGGAGCAGACGGTCTCGCTGCCCGATGGCATCGACTCCGACGAGGCTGCGCGTCTTGTCACTGAGGCGGGCTACCCCGCGTCACCTCTGACCGCAGACGCCCCCTGTCAGACCGGTGAGGACCATGCTCACGATCAGGCCACTCATGAATCCGGGGCTGAGGCTAAACAGCAGCATTACACCAGCGACAGCGACCAGATCCATCTGGCGGTAACGGGTGCGACTTGCTCATCCTGCGTGAACACCATTGAGAAGGCGCTGAAGTCGGTGGACGGCATCACCGGTGCTCACATGAATCTGGCCGATAATACCGCTACGGCAACGGGTAGCGCCGATCCCCAGGCGCTGACCAAAGCGGTGGAACGTTCCGGCTACGGCGCCAGTGTGATTGACGACCCGGATGCGGCGGACGAGCGCAAGCAGGAAGAGGACCGCAAGCACTACAAAACCCTGCTGGTGAAAATGGCCATCAGCCTGGGCCTGGGTCTCGGCCTGATGATCTGGGGCATGGGGTTCGGCACCATGATGGTGACGGAAGCCAACCAGGGCACATGGCTTGGGCTGGGTGTGCTGACGCTGATTGTGATGGCTGCTACCGGCGGTCACTTCTACACCGGGGCCTGGAAGGCCTTCAAGTTCCACAACGCCAATATGGATACCCTCATTGCCCTGGGTACCGGCACGGCCTGGCTTTACTCCATCGTTGTGGCGTCTTTCCCTGAGGCCCTGCCGGAGATGGCGCGGCACGTGTATTTTGAAGCATCGGCAATGATCATCGGCCTGATCAATCTGGGCCAGGCACTGGAGTTGCGCGCCAAGGGAAAGACCTCGGAGGCCGTTCGGCGGCTGCTGGATCTGCGGGCGAAAACTGCCCGGGTGATCCGCGACGGCGAAGAACAGGATCTGCCGGTTGAGCAGGTTCGCGTGGGTGACCGGATCCGGGTGCGGCCCGGCGAAAAGCTTCCGGTGGACGGTGAAATCTCCGAGGGTAGCACCCGCATTGACGAAAGCATGCTCACCGGCGAACCCATGCCGGTCAGTAAGGGCGAAGGCGACGAGGTGTCTGCGGGCACGCTGAACACCCATGGCTCGATTATCTACAAAGCCACCCGCGTGGGTAGCGAAACCGCCCTTGCGCAAATAATCCGACTGGTGAAGAAAGCCCAGGGCTCCAAGCCCGCGATCGGCCGCCTGGCCGACAAGATTTCTTCGGTGTTCGTACCGACGGTAATGTTGATTGCCGTGGTGGCGGCGCTGGTATGGTACAACGTGGGGCCAGAGCCCGCGGTCGTGCATATGATGGTGGCGGCCACCACGGTGCTGATCATCGCCTGCCCCTGCGCGCTCGGTCTCGCTACGCCCATGTCGGTGATGGTGGGCGTCGGCAAGGCGGCGGAATACGGTGCGTTGATTCGCCAGGGTGATGCCTTGCAGACCGCAGGTAAGCTGGATCTGGTGATTCTCGACAAGACCGGCACCATCACCGAAGGCCACCCTGCCGTTACCCGGCTTTACGCCGCTGACTCCGATGAGAGTCGCCTGCTGTCGCTCGCGGCGGGACTCGAACAGCACTCGGAACATCCTCTGGCGGAGGCGATTATGGCCAAAGCCAAGGAGGAGAACGCAGCACCCGAGTCCGTCAGGGGCTTCGAAGCCCTGAATGGAAAGGGCGTGAAAGGCGAGCTTGACGGCAAACCCGTACGCCTGGGCAACCGGCGCTGGCTGGAAAGCGAGGGAGTGGATCTGTCCGGTCTGGTCGACAGTGAGCAAACGATCACCTCCGAAGCCGGAACGCCCTTGTTCCTGGCCTATGGAACGGAGGCGGTCGGCGTGATTGGCGTGGCCGATGCCGTGAAAGCCGACTCCGAGGCGGCGATCCGTCGGCTGCACGACGCGGGTCTGCGGGTGATGATGGTCACCGGTGATGTGGACGCCACCGCCAAAGCCATCGCCCTTAAAACCGGCATCGACGACTACCGCGCCGGGGTGTTGCCGGAAGACAAGGCCACCATCGTCAGCGAAATGCGCGGTAAGGGTTATACCGTGGCCATGGTGGGCGATGGCATCAACGATGCGCCGGCGCTGGCCGCTGCGGATGTCGGCTTTGCCATTGGCACCGGCACCGACGTTGCCATCGAAAGCGCGGGCATTACCCTGATGCGAGGCTCGCTCCACGGCGTCGCCGACGCCATTGAGATATCCCGGGCGACCGTTCGTAATATCTACCAGAACCTGTTCGGGGCCTTTATCTACAACTCGCTGGGCATCCCGGTTGCTGCGGGCCTGCTTTATCCGGTCTGGGGCCTGCTGATGAGCCCGATCATCGCTGGCGCTGCCATGTCTGCGTCGTCGGTGACGGTCGTGACCAACGCCAACCGGCTGCGGCTGTTCAAAACCAGCAGCAATGCCGGCAAGGCTAATCAGGAGAGGAACCAATGAGCACATTTCTGGTCAACGCTGGAGGATTGATCCTGATGGCAGCCATCGTCTGGTGGTTCTGGCTGTCACCTTCCGGCAACAGTGAGACCAACCAGGATCACAGCCATCACCACTGAGGTAACATCATGAAAAAATCTATGCTGGCCCTGAGTCTTGCCGCTACGTTCAGCCTGAGTAGCTCTCTGCATGCCGGGGAATCCGGCGAAGACATCCATGTCTACAAATCACCCACCTGCGGCTGCTGCACAGACTGGGTGGACCATCTCAAGGAAAACGGATTCGAGGTTCAGGTAACGGAAACCAACAACCTCAACCCCATCAAGATTGATGCCGGCCTGACACCCTCATTGGCCAGTTGCCATACCGCCTTTATTGGTGACTACGTCATTGAAGGCCATGTGCCTGCCAACGACATCCGCCGGCTGATTGCCGATGCGCCGGATGTAAAAGGGCTGGCCGTTCCAGGCATGCCGGTAGGCTCTCCGGGTATGGAAATGGGCGACCGCAAGGACCGCTACCAGGTGCTGATGTTCAATGAAAGCGGCCAGACCCGGGTGTTTTCAGAGCACAACTAGTTTTCCTACACTCTTTGCGTTCACTGCACTATGCTGTTCCCCAGACAGCGCAGACAGAATGTGAGGGAAACGTTTGAGCCTGAAAACCCGACTACTGGGCCTTGCGGCGGGGCTGATGATCCTGGCATCACTGGCCTCCTGGCTTGCCTACCGCGAACTGTCTGAAAGCATTATCGAACGCTGGGGCCGCCAGGTTGCCGAAATTCAGGTTCGCTACGACAGTGCCCGTCTGCTCCAGTCCCTGGAGCGGGAGATCGGGCTGGCGCGTCAGATGGCGGACTCTTCCACCCTGGTTGAATGGGCGCAGAACCCGGATGACGAGGCCCTCAATCGCCAGGCGATCCGAGAGATGGAAAGCTTCCGCAGCAATTTCCGCGACAACAGCTATTTTGTCGCGCTGCGGGATTCCCGCCAGTATTATTACAACAACGCCGAAGGCGAGTTCAGCGGTAACCAACTACGCTACATCCTCGATCCGGACAAGCCGGAAGACGCCTGGTTTTTCCAACTGATTGAGGAAGGCCGGGATTTTCACCTGAACGTCAATCCCGACGCCGAACTCGGCGTTACCAAACTCTGGATCGACGTTCTGATGCGCAATGACAAGGACCGCATCGTCGGCATGGTCGGCACCGGTCTGGACCTGGATTCGTTCCTTCAGGACATTGTTGATATCGACCAGGAGGGCATTACCACCCTGTTCGTGGACTACAACGGCGCCATCCAGCTCTACCGCGACCGCAACTACATTGATTTCGCCAGCATCATCAAGCCCGAAGGGCAGAAAAACACGGTAGACCTGCTGTTCGACGACCCGGAGGACAAACAGAAAGTTCTGGGTATGCTGCAGATGTTGAAAAACCGGGGTAGTCAGAACGGCTCCGTTGAAAGCAGCTTTGTCACTGTCGATGGCAGGAAGCATCTGGCCGGTGTTGCGTTTCTGCCGGCCATTGGATGGTTCGAGATTACCTTGCTGGATCTGCAGACCCTGATACCCAGCAGTTTTCTCTGGCCCCTGCTCGCCGTTTTTCTGGCAAGCCTGGTCATTACGCTGGTGCTGTTCCACCTGATTATCCGCTCCCGCATACTGAAACCGATCATTGGCCTGGAAAGCGCCGTGGAGCAGGTACGCGGCGGCAGCTTTGCCTTGCCCGCTCTGGACAAGCCGAATAATGAAATCGGTCGTCTCGCCCGCCATTTCGAAATCATGACGGACACCCTGGCAAACTCCACCAGAGAGCTGGAACGGCAAGTGGACCAGCGCACTGAAGCCCTGAACCGACTGGCCCGAGTCGATGCCCTCACCGGCCTGAAAAACCGCCGGGGCCTGGACGAGGCGCTTGAGGAAGAAATCCAGCGGGCCAGCCGCCAGGACACGGGTTTCGGTCTGTTATGGCTGGACATCGACCATTTTAAATCCATCAATGACCGGCTCGGACATCAGGTTGGTGATGAGATCCTTTGCCGGGTGGCACTCTGGCTGAAAGCCGGTTTACGCCCCTACGACCACCCCGGTCGCTGGGGCGGGGACGAATTCGTTGTGGTGTTGTCACCCTGCGATCGCAGCACTCTGCGGCAGATCGCCTCCCGCATCCGCGAGACCATCGAAAGAGACAGTATCGAGACCGGTGCCCCGGTGACCGTCAGCATCGGTGGTTACTTCTGCAAGCCGGGCGATGATTTTGAAACCGTGCTTCATCGGGCCGACCAGGCGCTTTATCGCGGTAAACAGCAGGGCCGGAATCAGGTATACATTGCTGAAGGCCCAAATCCCGAAACTTCCCCCGCGTAACGGGTCTGACTCGACCCTTCATAACCGGTATACTTCGGCGCAACACTCATTTTTATCCAGTCAGGTTCTGTTCATGCTCAATGCCGATGCACTCAGCCAGCTACGCCAGCTGAAATCCGACATCGAAGAACACAAGGTGGTTTACCCCGGTACCGTCAAGGCCACCAACGGACGTTTCGGCTTCGTAGCTCTGGACGACGGGCGGGATGTATTCCTGCCACCGGAAGAGATGCAGAAAGTGCTGCCCGGTGACCGGGTCAATATCACCGAGCAGGACGGCGACAAGGGCAAGACCCAGGGCGTGGTGGACGAACTGCTGCAGTCCAGACTGGACACCTTTGTGGGCCGCTACATCATCCGCGGCAAGGGCCATTTTGTGGCTCCGGAAACCCCCGGCATCAACCGCTGGATCTTCATCCCGCCGAAAGAGCGCCAGAACGCCGAGCCCGACGATTACATCTACTGCCAGATTCATCGTCACCCCATCAAGGACGGCAAGGGCCAGGCCCGCATTCTGAAAGTGATCGGCAAGGCCGGCGACGCCGGCATCGAGCGTGCACTGACCCTGGCCACTTTCGATCTGCCGGATACCTGGCCAGAAGCGGTTCTGGCCCAGACCGAGGCGCTGGACGAAAGCGTTATAGAGAACCACCGGTCCGAGCGCGAAGACCGCACCGATCAGCCCTATGTGACCATCGACAGCCCCGGCACCCAGGACATGGACGACGCGCTGTTTGCCGAGCCCAACCCCACCGGCTGGACACTGTCCATCGCCATTGCCGACCCGACAGCGTTGATTGACCCCGGCTCGCCCGCGGAGGAGGAAGCCTTCCGACGCGCCACGGCGATCTATTTCCCCGGTGAGCCCCTGCCCATGCTGCCCGACAGCCTGAGCACCCGGCTGTGTTCATTGATGTCGCAGGTTGACCGGCTGGCGCTGGTCTGTGATCTGCAGGTGAACAACGACGGCAGCCTGGGGGATTACAGCTTCCACCGGGCCGTCATCCGGTCCCAGGGCAAGCTCAGTTATGAACTGGTTTCCAACCTGATTGAAGGCCGGGTTGATGACGACATCAAGGCCTTGCCGGATGACGTCACCAACAGCCTGGACCAACTGCATCAGGCTGCCACCGCCCTACGCAAATGGCGCGCCGAGCATGCACTTCTCAGCGGCGACCGGCCCGAATTCCGGCTGCGGCTGGACGAAAATCGCCGGGTACGACAGATCGAACCGACGGTGCAGAATGAAGCCCATCGGCTGGTAGAAGAATGCATGGTGGCCGCCAACCGCTGCGCCGCGGATTTTCTGGGCAAACAGTCCCGCGGCCTGTTCATCCAGCACCCGGGGCTGCGCAGTGACCGGATCGAAAACATAAAGGCCCTGCTGGAAGGCTTTGCTCCCCAGTGCAGCTCTCTGGATATCGACCAGGCTGAGGGATTCCGGGAACTGATGAAAAAGACCGAAGGGCTGGACGCCGAGGTTCCGGTGAAAACCATTATCTCCCGGCAGCTGGCCCGGGCCGAGCTGTCCCTGAAGCCGGGTGCGCACCAGGGTATGGGGCTTAGCGCCTACACGACTTTCACCTCGCCACTGCGCAAATACACCGACTTTCACGTTCACCGGCTGATCAAATCGGCGCTCTGGGATACGCCGATGAAAGATCTGGATGACAGCCGGCTGGAAATCCTTCAGCGGGCTCAGCTTCAGGCCCGTCAGGCGGCCAACAGCCTGGAGAGCTGGCTGCGCTCGGACTTCGCCAGGACCCTTGGCGAGGGCCATCTTACCGGCACCATAAGCCGCACCACACCTGCCGGGTTCTTTGTTCGCCTGGACTGCAATGGCCTGGAGGGGTTTGTAAGCTGCAAGACCCTGGACGGCAAGTTCAGCTTCGACCCGGTCACCCTGCGGCTGGTCCACAACAAGAACGGACGCATCTTCCAGCTGGAGCAGCCGGTAACCGTGTCCTTTGCCGGCGTTGACGATGAGCGCAAACAGATTCTGTTCAACCTGGTGGACGCCCCGGAAGAGGCCGACAACAGCGACAAGGCTTGAAAATCCGGCACCCGGGTACCAGCGTACTATGATTAGAGTAAATGCGACTGAGGTGAACCCGGATGCCCATCAGCCCCACAGAGTTTCTCAAAAAGTACGGCTTTGACGAGGAAGACGAAGAACACGACCACAGCCTGCGCCATAACGCCATGGAGCACGCCAGGCACCTGAAGCGCCCCCATGCCGGAACGCCCCACGACTGGGAAGAATGGGAACGCTACAAGGCGGAACACCCGGACGAGGTTGAAGACGACGAGGACGACACCGACCGCTAACCCGCGTCGAGCATTCTCGACAGCTTTTCATCCTTGGCCTGCCACAGATCCCCAAGCCAGTTCTTCACGTTCTTGCGGTGCTCGGCATCGCTGGCGTAATCCCGGCCCTTGAGATGTTCCGGGATGTCGACGGTATCGATTTCCATCTTCACTTCACGAATGTTTCCGCACAGAAAATCCCAGAAGCTCGGCGCGCCGCCAGGATAGGCGATGGTCACGTCCACCAGGGTTTCGATGGAATCCCCCATGGCATCCAGCACGAAGGCCACCCCGCCGGCCTTGGGGGTCAGCAGGTGGGTGTATTTTGATTTCTGCTTGTCGTGCTTGGCCTGGGTAAAGCGGGTGCCTTCCACAAAATTCATAACACTGACCGGCGTGAAGCGGAATTTCTCGCAGGCACGGCGGGTTGCTTTCAGATCTTCACCGCGCTTTTCCGGGTGCTTGATCAGGTATTCACGGGTATAGCGCTTCATGAAGGGGAAATCCAGCCCCCACCAGGCCAGGCCAATCACCGGCACCCAGATCAGCTGCTGTTTGAGAAAGAACTTCAGAAATGGCGCCCGACGGTTGAACACCCGCTGCATGGCAAAAATGTCCACCCAGCTCTGGTGATTGCTCAGCACCAGATACCAGCTTTCCCGCTTCAGCTTCTCGTCGCCACTGACCGTCCACCGGGTCCCGTGGGTGAGCTTCATCCAGCCGGTGTTGCAGGCCACCCAGGATTCGGAAATCCAGATAATCAGACGGGTACACAGCACCCGGAAGCCCTGATGGGGAATAATCAGCTTGAATACCGCCGGAATATACAACAACACGCACCAGAACACGGTATTGATTGCTAGCAGAATGGCGTTGATCACACCAAGAAGCGGGGCGGGTAGAAAACTGAGCATGGGCATCCTGTTTTTCTGGTTGTTTTTTACGTGGCTGAATCATAACAACCCGGAATCATAATAGGCAGTGGCCACAAGTGACCAGTTTGCCCAGGGCATTGGACGATTGTGCCATAGGTAAAACCGCCCGGCTGCTCTACTATCGTCGTCCCTTTTCCATTTCTGCCTGAACTGCCCTAACGCCCTATGTCCAATCTTTTCAGAAACGCCTACGACCGGGTTTTCAACGCCGCCAGCATGGTGCAGGCCGGCAAAACACCCTTCGAAGTGCTGCACAACGATGGCCTGGTCAGCCTGCGCTACTATCCGCCACTGATCGAAACCACCATCGAACTGGACGACCTGGTGATACCGGTCGAGCAGACCCGCCACCGCACCCCCATCGTGATCGTGCCGCCGCTGGCGGTGAACATGCTGATCTACGACCTGTTCCCCCAGCGCAGCCTGGTGCGGTTTCTGCGGGCAAAGGGCTTCGAGGTCTACCTGATCGACTGGGGCATACCCACCCGCAAACACAGCCACTACAACCTGCACACCTACGTGGCGGAACTGCTGCCCGCCGCCCTGAACCGGGTGCGGGAACACAGCGGCGAACAGGAACTGTCCCTGCACGGCTGGAGCCTGGGCGGCATGTTTACCCTGTTCTACTCCGCCCTGAGCCAGGACCAACACATTCGCAATGCCATTGTGGTGGGCTCACCCATCGACAGCCACGCCTCAGGCGTGATGGGCCTGCTGTACCAGGGCGTATCCGGCGCAGCGGATTTCGTGCAGAAGCGCACCGGTTTCAAACTCCACGACCTCAAACCCGTGTGGTTCCACAGCCCCGGCTGGGCCAACACCATCGGCTTCAAACTCACCAACCCCATCGGCAGCTTCAAAGGCTACTGGGAACTGCTGGTCAAACTCGGCGACCGGGATTTCGTCGCCGACCACGCCACCACCTCCGCCTTCCTGGACCGCATGGTGGCCTACCCCGGCGGCATCGTGCAGGACGCCGTGGTGCGCCTCTGGATCACCAACCAGCCGTCAAAGGGCAAGATCCAGATCGGTGAAGACATCGCCAGACTGGAGAACGTCAACGCCAGCCTGTTCGCCATCGCCGGCGACACCGACACCCTGGCCATGCCCGATGCCGTTGGCAAAATTCAGGAGCATATTCGTTCTGAAGACGTCACCTTCCGGGTGGTACCCGGCGGGCATATGGGGATTCTGGCGGGAAGCAAGGCGCCGAAAGCCAGCTGGCTGGAACTGGCCGACTGGCTGGCAGAAAGATCGGATTAATACTTCATGCTGGCAGGCTCATGGAGAGTCCCGGGCGGCTGGGGTATCAAGGCCTTTCAAACTGTGCGGAGCCATGGATGGCGGAGCCCAAGCGCCCCAGGGATGGGCCGAAGGAGCGTGTTTGAAAGGCCTTGTTACCCCAGCCGCATGCACCAGAGCTAGAAGCTGGACAAAACCCCGGGCAACTCAGAAAGACTGTTAATAATGGCGTTGGGCTCAATGCCCCAGTCCTCGAAAACCTTGTGGGCATCCCGCCGAACCCAGATCGCCATCAGACCCGCAGAGCGCGCGCCAATCACATCCCAGGCATTGCTGGACACCAGACACAGGGGCTGATCCATGGCACCGGTGGCGCGGCGTGCGTAGGCATAGACCGCCGGGTCCGGCTTGAAGCTTTTCACCTCGTCCACGGAAACCAACCCGTCGAAAAGTGGCAGCAGATCATTGTGCCCAAGCACCTTTTTCAAGGCCGCCGGCGTGCCATTGGAAAACGCAAACATCAGATAGTTGCCTTCCAGGGCCCGCAAAGCCGGCAATGCATCATCAAAGGCGGGAAGCTGAAGGTAGGCATTCATCAGCTCGTCTTCACGCTTTTTGGTGAGCGACAGGCCGTGGCTGGCCATGGCATACCTCAGCGCCTGCCGGGTACACACGCCGAAATCCTCGTAGGCGCGCATCAGACCCTTGCGAAAGGCGAACTCAAGCTGCTTCTCCCGCCACTGGGCACTGACCGACTGGGCCGCATCCCGGGCATCGCTGGCCAAAAGCTCGGCCATACCCATGGGATCCACCAGTGTGCCGTACACATCAAAGGCCAGATAGGGCTGCATGTCTCATCTCCTTGTTATCATCCAGTCGGTGGCTGCTCATCGTATCTGACATCGACCGACTATTTGAACATTCATTCAATCCATTGGTAAAAGCGATCCATGCCTAAAGCCCTGTTCACTTTCTTCATTATGCTTACGGCCATGCTTTCATCCGCCTGTTCTGCCACCGGGCCACTTTATACCCCGTCACCGACACAGCTGACGGCGGGGCCTGCTGATGACTTCACGGCGTATCTGGCCGAAACCCGACGCTATCTGGAAAACAATCTGGTGCCGGTTGAGGGTTTCCCGCGAGAGGATCAGGTCGAATGGAACATGCCGTTTCGCATGGTTCCGCCTGAATCCTGCACCGACGGCCCAACGCGCGGCATCCTGCTGGTGCACGGCCTGAGCGACTCACCGTTTGTGTTCCGGGATTTTGCCAGAGCACTGGCAAAAGACTGTGTCGAAGTCCGCACTGTGCTGCTTCAGGGCCACGGTACCCGCCCCGGCGACATGATCAACGCCCGGGCTGATGTCTGGCGTGAACAGGTGCGAACCCACTTCGATACGCTGGCTGACGGTGTGGATGTTCCTCTCATCGGCGGCTTCTCCCTGGGCGGCGCACTGGCCACGGAAATGGCACTATCTGACCAACAACCCCGGCCAGCCGGGCTCGTGGCCATTGCCCCCGCCTGGCAACTGAACGGCCTGGAAAATTATCTGTGGCTGGCCAGCACCGCCAACCTGTTTCTGGATTTTGTGGAAGAAGAGCCGGAACTGAACCCGGTGAAATACGAATCCCTGACCATAAACGCCGCCGTTCAGCTCAGCGACGTACTGGACAGCCTTCAACACAGATTCTCTGAACAGGCGCCGTCTGACCTGCCGCTTTTTCTGGTGGCCACCGAAGCGGATTCGGTTATCAACCTTCCCTACCTGCTGGACAGCTTCCATACCCGTTTCGGGCACCCGGACAACCGCATGATCGTCTTCCGGGATCAACGCCGCGACTGGCACTATAAGCCAGACCCGAAAATCACTCTGCTAGACAGCTACCGGCCAGACCAGAACATCCTGGAGTTCTCGCACCAGTCGCTGCCTGCCTCGCCGGATAACCTGCTTTATGGCGTTGGAAACCCCCTGCAACGCTGCCTGGAACCCAATCAGCTAAGCCTTGAAGAATGCCGGGCACTGCCATCCGGCAAACTCTGGTACAGCGCCTACAGCGACGAGCCTCAGCCGGTGCCCACCAGCCGCCTGACCTACAATCCGGAGTTCGACCGCGTCGCCCGGGAGCTGTCCGACTTTATCCGTACACGGGACATTCCCTGACAGCCGGTTATACTGGCATTCATGAATTCCATTGATACATTCAATCTCGACACCCGGGCCCTGGCCACTTTTGTGGCGGTACTGGATGAAGGCAGCGTTTCCCGGGCCGCTGTGCGCCTGGGCGTGAGCCAGTCTGCCGTCAGCCATACTCTCGACCGGCTACGCCAGGCGCTGGGCGATGCGCTGTTCGTCAAATCCGGGCGCGGCATTGTCCCCACCCGCTATGCGGTGCAGGCGGGGCCACACATCCGCCAGATTCTGGATGAACTCTACGCCCTGCCCTCCGGCCCGCCTTTCAGCCCGGGCACCGCCGAATTCAGCTTCACCATCGCCGCCAACGACTATCAGCGGGATCTGCTTTTGCCAGGCCTGGCCAACACCTTCCGCCAGCAGGCCCCGGGCATCCGGCTGCAGGTTATCCCCTCCGGCATTCCCAATGCCGACATGCTGCGCAAGGACGTGTGCGACCTGATCATCTCGCCCCACGCTCCGGAAACCACGGACATCATGCAACGGGGCCTGATGACCGATCACATGGTGGTTTTCTACGACCCGGCCTGCCGCAAGGCGCCGGAAACCCTGGCGGCCTATCTGCAAGCCGACCATATCGGCATTCTGTTCGGGGCCGGTGAGAAGACTGCCCTTGAAGGTTCTCTCGCCGCGCGCGGCCTGAACCGTCGAACAGCGGTTACGGTATCCAACTTTTCCGGCCTGCCAGCGTTTCTGCGGGGCACCGACAGGCTGGCGACAGCGCCTGCAAGAATGAGCGATCAACTCCTGAGCGGATTTGCCACAGCCCCGCTACCTTTCGACTACAAACCCTTCACCCTGCTGATGCTCTGGCACAAACGCCACCAGACAGATCCGGCCCACCGGTGGATTCGCAACCAGCTGAACAGCGTTGCCGCATCACTGAACAGCTAATGCATCTGTTTTGTTCATACATTGTATGAGCTGCCTGGCAGTTATCTGATAGCTCTTGAAGCGTATGCTTATCGGACTTCGAGCTTGCCGCAGTGAGGGGGTAGCAGTTCCGAAACACGCTCCTTACGGCACATCCATGTGACGCTTGGGCTCCGCCATCCATGGCTCCGCACAGTTTCGGAACTGCTACCCCCTCCCTGCTTCTTTAACGTCTGAGTAGCTCGCGACCATACACCTGAGACACTTTATGCTTGCGCTGACCAGTATCTGGACAACCGTCTTACTCGCTGCCGCTGTTGCACTGGGTCCGTTGGCGATTGATATGTATTTGCCGGCATTGCCGATGATCGGGGACGAACTCTCCGCAAGTGCGGCCGAGGTGCAGTTGACGCTGAGCCTGTATCTGGTCGGTTTTGCTATAGCGCAACTTCTTTGCGGCCCGCTAGCGGATCGCTTCGGCCGCAAACCGATCATGATTGGTGGTTTTGTGCTGTTTGCGATTGCCAGCGTTGGCTGTGCGATGGCTGAAAGTATTGAAACGCTGCTTGCGTTCCGCTTTTTGCAGGCGCTGGGCGGCTCTGCTGGCCCGGTACTGGGCCGTGCGGCGGTTCGGGATATTTATACCCCTCGCGAAGCGGCCCGAATTATGGCCATTCTTGCCAGTATCATGGCCCTCGCGCCTGCCGTCGCGCCGACACTGGGTGGCTTCATGATGGTGAGTCTGGGGTGGGAATCACTGTTTCTGGCGCTGGGCGCCTATTCACTGGTGATGGCACTGGTGGTCGCGTTTGGTATTCCTGAGCCGATGAAGCCAGAGCATCGTCAGTCCATGGCCATCGGCAGCCTGCTCCGGAATTACCGGGCTATCGGGTCGGATATCCGGTTTATCGGCTACACCCTGACCAACTCTCTGACTTTTGCCGGGCTGTTTGCGTTTCTGTCCGGGTCGTCTTTCGTGTTGATCGAGTTTTTCGGCGTAAAGCCGGAGCATTTCGGGCTGTTTTTCGCCTGTGTCGTGGCCGGGTATATTGCCGGTAACCTGACCGCCATCCGCCTGGGGCATCGCCTGGTACCGGATCAGATTCTGGTGCGCGGGCTTGTCGTTGCAGTGATCGGCGGCGTGACCATGGCAATGCTGGCGATGGAGGGAGTTCACAGCGTCTGGGCCATTATTCTGCCGCAGATGATATTCATGGTCGGCGTCGGTATGGTGCTGCCCCAGACCATGGCCGGCGCATTGGCCAGCTTTCCCGCCATGGCCGGTTCAGCCTCGGCGCTGTTTGGCTTTATCCAGATGGTGGTGGCGGCGTTTGTTGGCGTTCTGGTAGGTTATTTTCACAACGGTACGCCGGTGGTCATGGCCACCATAATTGCTCTTTGCGCCGTGTCGGCGCTGGCTGGCTACCTGCTTCTGGTTCGCCGTTATCCGGCGGCCGAGTTCCAGGCGGCCTGACGGTTCGTAATTCATCACGTGAAAAAACATCCGAAATGGGCTAAACAGAGTAGGTTGTATCACCAACCACTATTCTGAACACAGGAGCACACTATGGCCCAGGTCTCTCGCGGCGGTAACCCGATTCAAGTCAGCGGAACATTTCCCCAACCCGGCGAGCAGGCGCCAGAGTTCACCCTGACCAATCAGGGACTGGAAGAGGTCACCCTGGAAAACTGGGCGGGCAAACGGAAGGTGCTGAACATTGTTCCGAGCCTGGACACACCCACCTGTGCCACGTCCACCCGTAAATTCAATGAGAAGGCCGGCGGCCTCGACAATACCGTGGTGCTGGTCATCGCGGCTGACCTTCCATTTGCCATGGGTCGCTTCTGCGGCGCCGAAGGCCTGGACAACGTGATCACCCTGTCCACCTTCCGCAACTACAGCTTCCAGCAGGATTACGGTGTTGCCATCCAGGATGGCCCGCTGGCCGGTCTCTGTGCCCGAGGCGTGGTAGTTCTGGATGAGAACAACAAGGTCATCCACAGCGAGCTGGTTGACGACATCAAGAACGAGCCGGACTATGACGCAGCGCTGAGCGCGCTGTAACGGGTTTGTCCGCAGGTTCCACCAACTCTGACCAGAGCCTGGGCCGTCATCTTTTTTCGATGACCTGGCCCATGCTGTTTGGTGTCCTCTCGCTGATGACCTTTCAGCTGGTGGACAGCGCCTTTATCGGCCAGCTGGGCCGAGACCCGCTGGCCGCGCTCGGTTTCACCCTCCCCATGCAGCAGCTGATCATCGGCTTGCAGGTGGGACTGGGCATTGCCACCACGGCGATCATTTCCAGGACGCTTGGCGAAGGCGACGAGCTCCGGGCGGAACGCCTGGGTGGGCTGGTGGTGCTGGTGGGCGCCACGCTGGTGCTGGTGCTCTGCGTGGGGCTCTGGCTCTCTCAAACCCTGATCATGGCCCTGCTGGGCGCCGAAGAAAGTCTGCTGCCGCTTATTCGTACCTACTGGATTCCCTGGCTCCTGTCCGCCTGGATGGGCGCGATGCTGTACTTCGGTTACAGCGTCTGCCGATCCCATGGTGACACCCGGCTGCCCGGGTACCTGATGGTGGCCACCAGCGTGCTGAATATCGCGCTGGACCCGCTCTACATCTTTGTTTTTGACTGGGGCCTGCCCGGCGCCGCCCTGGCGACCGTAACGTCCTTTGCCCTGGGTTGTCTGTTCATCTATCCCAAATTGCTGAAATCACGATGGCTGCGGTTCGACCTGGCCCAACTGGAACTGGCCAGATCTCTTCGGCAACTGGGCGCGATTATGGCGCCAGCCATGGTCAGCCAACTGATGCCGCCGGCCTCGGCCATGCTCGCTACGGCCATTGTGGCGGGTTTCGGGTCCGCCGCGGTGGCCGCCTGGGGGCTGGGCACGCGGCTGGAGTTTTTCTCGATTGTGGTGGTGCTGGCACTGACCATGTCGATGCCGCCGATGATTGGCCGCATGCTGGGGGAAGGCAAACTTGAGCGCATCCGCAGCCTGATCCGCATGGCCGTGCGCTTTGTGGTGGTCTGGCATCTGGCGATTGGTTTGCTCTGGGCCGCCACCTCTGGGCTGGCCTCGGAGCTGTTCACCAGTGACAAAGCGGTCAGCGACGTGCTCGGCAGCTACCTTGTTCGGGTACCGCTGAGCTACAGCGGCCTGGGTGTGTGTATCCTGATGGTGTCCGTATGCAATGCCCTGGGAATGGCCATGCGTGGGCTGCTGGTGTCCACGCTGCGACTATTCGCCTGTTTTCTGCCGTTTCTCTGGGTTGGGGCGCAACTGGGCGGCATCAGCGGCCTGATGACCGGGGCGCTGATCGGCAACCTGCTGGCCGGTGTTATGGCCTACCTGTTCTACCGCCGGGGCATTCGACTGCTGGCTGCCAGGGCCTGATCAGTCAGTACCGAACCTGGCCCGGAAGCTGTCGGGCATGGGCACCACGGACTTGCGCTGATAATCGAAAAACACGAAACCATACTTGGCCATCGCAACCGGCTGACCGCTTTGGGCTTTGGTCACGCGGAATACAAAATCGCCGCCGTATTTGTTGAAGTCCATCAGGCCGACTTCAAAGCGGAGCATTTCCGGGAAGAAGGATTCCGACTGATACATGGTGGCCAGGTCGGTCACGATGATGCCGATGCCGTCGTTTCCCGCTTCCTGGATGCCATAATTCACTAGGAACTGGGCCCTGGCTTCGGAAAGCATAGAGATCAGGGCGTCGTTGCCCAGGTGGTTGGCGCCGTTGATGTCGGTGATGCGAACCGGCATTTGGGTCTCGAAATAAAAGACGTTGTCCGGGAATGAGAGCTTGATGCGGGCCAACTTTAGACTCCTGTCTGATAGCCATTGTGGGGGTTGGCAATGATACTTGGTTGTCCGTTTACCTTCACCCTCGGGGGGAGCGACAATCGGGACAGGGCTTTCAAAACACGCTCCTTCGGCACATCCATGTGACGCTTGGGCTCCGCCATCCTTGGCTCCGCACAGTTTTGAAAGCCCTGTCCCGATCGCCGCGCCGGACTCTGGTGTGAGATTCATTAACCTTTGGATGTTTTATGGATATTCGACCTGCTGCGACGCTGGTTTTGACACGAGATACGGCCAAAGGCATGCAGGTGTTGCTTCTGCAGCGCACCTGGGATGCCGTTTTTCTGCCTGGCTTTTATGTATTTCCAGGGGGCGCCGTTGACGATAACGAAAGCCATGCACGCCATCACGCGGCAGGGCCGGAAGACTCCGAAATCAGCCAGACCATGAGCCTGGACGAAGGCGGGGCAGACTATATGCTGGCTGCCGTGCGGGAGTGCTTCGAAGAGGCGGGGATCCTTCTGGCCCATGGTGATGATGGCAAGCCGGTGGACCCAGGGCATCCTGTTCATCAGGAGCGGGAGGCGCTGTTTCAGGGCGACGTTGGCTTTGCGGAGCTTTGCCGCAAGCATGGATTGACCGTTCCACTGGACCGGCTTGCTTACCTGGGGCACTGGACCACACCGCCCGGGCCGCCCCGGCGTTTTGATACTCGTTTTTTTGTGGCGGCTTCACCCGAAGGACAGCCCGCAAGCCATGACGGCACGGAGACCATTGATCACGTCTGGCTAACGCCAGCCGAGGCACTGGATGACCATCGGGCCGGGCGGCGTCTGCTGGGGCTGCCGACGCTCCAGACCCTGCGCCTACTGAACGATTTCGAAAGTACCGAAGCCGTCATGCGGTACGCCCATGCCAACCCGCCGGCTCCGGCTCCTAGCAAACCCTGGCCGGCGCTGAAGAAGCAGGCCACCGTGGAACTGGAACCGGGGGCACCGGCCTATGATGAGGCCCGGAAGTTGGATCCTGAAGCGGAGGGCAGCACCCGGGCCGAGATCATTCCGGGTGAGCCGGTGGAAATTGCTGCCGGTGTTATCCGGCTGACCGCGCCCAACCCGGGGATGATGACCGGTCCGGGCACCAACACCTATATTCTGGGCCGGGAGCGCTTCACTGTGCTGGATCCGGGCCCGGATCATGAGGGCCATATCGAGCGGTTGCATGAGCTGACCGGCGGGGTGATCGATCAGGTCATCGTGACCCACACTCATCTGGACCACTCGCCGGCGGTGGCAACGCTGAAGGCGAAAACCGGTTGTCGGGTCTTTGGCCTCAAAGCACCGGAAGGGCCCGGACAGGACCAGAGCTTCCTACCCGACGACGAGCCGGAACAGGGCGATCTGATTGTGACCGAAGCGGGGATTCTCAAGGCCATCCATACCCCGGGCCATGCCTCCAATCATGTTTGCTTCCTGCTCATGGACCAACAGCTGCTGTTCTCCGGTGACCACATCATGCAGGGCTCCACCGTGGTGATTAATCCGCCGGACGGCGACATGAAGGCGTACATCGAATCGCTCTATGATCTGCTTGCCGAACCGGTGCAGTTTATTGCGCCGGCCCACGGCTTCCTGATGGGCCAGCCGGGGTCGGTGATCGACTATCTGATCACCCACCGACTGGCGCGGGAGCATAAGGTTGAACGGGCACTGAAACAGGTGGGCCCGACAGATCTGAAGACTTTGACCGCCAAGGCCTATGAGGACGTGCCGCCGGCGCTTCACGGCGTCGCCTCAAGATCCGCACTTGCCCACCTGCTGAAGCTTGAGGCGGAACACCGCGCCGCCTGCCGGGAGGATCTGTGGCAGGCTCTGTGAACCCGTCTTCCGAAGCATCCCCGGTGCCGATCTGGGTTGCCTATCTGGGGCTGGTACTGACACCGCTGTTCTGGGCCGGAAACGCCGTGGTGGCGAAAGGTGCGGTGGGTGAGATTCCCCCCATGTCCATGTCCTTCTGGCGCTGGATCATTGCCCTGGCTATTCTGCTGCCCTTCGGCTTACCGGGCGTGCTGCGCCAGCGGGCCGTTATCCGCCAGCACTGGCGCTCGATTCTGGCGCTGGCCACTTTCAGCGTGGGGGCCTTCAATTCGCTGCTGTACCTGGCGGCGCTGACCACCTCGGCCATCAATATCGCCCTGATCAATGCCACCATTCCGATTATGGTGGCACTGCTGGCCTGGCTTCTGCTGGGTGATCGCACCCGCCCGCTGCAGGCCCTGGGCATTGCCCTGGCCATTGTGGGCATCATTACTGTGGTGGCACGGGGCGATCTTTCGGTGCTGACCGGGCTGCAGGCACAGGCCGGGGATTTGCTGATGGTGCTGGCGGTGTCCAGCTGGGGGCTGTTCTCGGTGCTGCTAAGGCGTCAGGCTGTGCCCCTGCCGCCACTGACCTTTCTGACCGTGCAGATTGCCACCGGTGCGCTGGTAATTTTCCCCTTCTATCTGACCGATCTGCTGTTCATCTCCGGGGGCTTCGAGCTCAATCGGTCAACGGCACTGCCGATGCTGTACTTCGCCATTTTCCCCGGGATTCTGGCCTACGGTTTCTGGAATCACGGGGTCCACCGGATCGGGCCCTCGAAAGCCGCCATCTTTATGTACCTGACGCCGGTATTCGCCTCGGTGCTGGCCGGGATCTTTCTCGGGGAGCGCCTGGGGCCACCCCATCTGGTCGGCGGCGCGCTGATTCTGGCGGGGCTGGTGCTGGCCACCCGGTCGCGCAAGGTCCACTAGCGCCGGGCCAGTGCCTCTCGCATCTGCGTCAGGGCAGTCTCAAGAACCGCCCGGGGGCAGGCGAGATTCAGCCGCATAAAGCCACTGCCCTGGTCACCAAAAGTGATGCCGGGGTTCAGACCCACCCCTGCTTCCTGAACAAAAAAGCGTTTCAGCTCCGCATCACTCATGCCCAGTTCCCGGCAGTCCAGCCACAGCAGGTAGCAGCCTTCCGGCTCACTGGTGCGGATACCCGGCAGGTCGGAGTTTACGGTCTGGACGGCGACATCCCGGTTCTGCTGCAAATAGACGAGCAACTCGTCCAGCCACGCCCCGCCATGGCGATAGCCCGCCTCAAAGCCGGTCATGCTGAACGGATTGCATTGCAGCATGTGCATGGAGTCGAACACGTCTTTCAGTGCCGCCCGGCGCTGTGGGTCCGGCACCACCAGAGCGGAAAGCCCCAGCCCCGGCAGGTTGAAGGTTTTACTGGGCGCGACTGTGGTGACCAGCGCATCCTGTTCCGTGGCCAGGGCGCCCAGCATCTGGTGGGCGGGTTTGTCGGGAAAGCCCAGATCACAGTGAATTTCATCCGATACCACCACCAGCGAGTGGCGCCGGGCAATATCGAGTACCGCGATCAGCTCTTCCCGACTCCAGATCCGGCCTACCGGGTTGTGGGGCGAGCAAAGCTGCAGAATTTTCGCGTCCTCGCGGGCCGCGCAGGCTTCCAGATGTTCCAGATCCATCCGGTAAAAGCCATTATCTTCCACCAGCGGGTTTTCAATGACCTGACGTCCGGTTTTCTGGATTGCACTGAAAAATGGCGGATACACCGGCGGCTGGATGATAATGCCGTCCCCGGGCGCGGAAAACGCCATGGCGGCAGCATGAAGCGACGGCACCACCCCCGGCACAAGCAGGATCCAGTCCCGCTGTATGTGCCACTGGTGGCGCTCCCGGTACCAATCGATCATGGCTTCGTAAAGACTGTCGGGATAGAGGGTGTAGCCATAGGCAGGATGACTGGCCCGCTTTTGCAAAGCCTGGACAACCGCATCCGGCGCCGCAAAATCCATATCCGCCACCCACAGGGGAATCACGTCCGGGCGACCGAATACCGCCTGGCGGGCGTCGTATTTCACTGCGCCGGTATTTTCCCGCGAGAGCGGCTGGTCAAATTTGCTGGGCACGGAAGGCCTCCAGGTAGACAGGTCAGAAGAAACAGGGGCTATTCTGTGGCTCATTCGCCTTTGGTCGCAAGTACCCCGCTTTTACTTGCCCGCTTGCCATATTAATTGCGAACCTAACGGTTTGTTCACGCCGTTGGTCATTCAGCAGGAGCCTTCATGATTGCCCAGATTCTGTCCACGCTGTTGCCGGTGTTCCTCATTGCCGGCTGTGGCGCGCTCTATGGCCGTTACCGCAGTCCGGACATCAAGGGTCTGAACGTGCTGAACATGGAGCTGTTCGTGCCCATGCTGGTATTCGCGGTGCTGGCCGACAAACAGGCGCCGTTGCAGGAATACGCTGGGCTCGCGCTGTCCGCCACGGTGGTGGTGCTGGGGTCCGGCGTTATTCTTTATCCCCTGGCCCGGGTGCTGAAGCTGAATCTGAAAACCTTCCTGCCGCCGATGATGTTCAACAACAGCGGCAACATGGGCCTGCCACTGCTGGTTCTGGCGTTCGGCGAGGCAGCGCTGCCTGCCGCCATCGTGCTGTTTATCGTCGAAATGCTGCTGCATTTCTCTTTCGGGCTCTACATACTCGATCCGCACACCTCCATTTTCAAACGGCTGAAACTGCCCATCGTGTTTGCCAGCATTGCCGGCCTGGCAGTGAACTTCAGCGGGATCGCCCTGCCCGGCTGGCTGCTGGAAACCCTGAATATGCTGGGGGAGGTTTGTATTCCGCTGATGCTGTTCGCCCTGGGGGTCAGGATGCTGGAGGTGGACTTCAGCGACTGGAAGCTGGGCCTGCTGGGCGCCATTGCCTGCCCCGCCAGCGGTCTGATCCTGGCCTGGCCGATGATTGCCATCATGGACCTGCCGGGCTTGCAGGTAGCCTCTCTCTGGGTCTTCGCGGCCCTGCCACCGGCGGTGCTGAACTACATGGTCGCGGAGCAGTACCAGCAGGAGCCCCATAAGGTTGCCTCGCTGGTACTGATCAGCAACCTGGGCAGCCTGGTGGTGATGCCACTGGTGCTGGGCGTGGTCTTCGCGGCCGGCTACGTTTAAACGCCTCTGAGACGGAACACGCTGACCCTGGAGCGCAGCTGGCCGGCCAGAACCGCCAGATCACGGCTGGCACCGGCGACCTGATCAGAGCCGGCAGACGTTTCAACCGTGGCGTCGTGAATCCGGCTGATATTACGGTTAACCTCTTCTGCCACAGAGCTCTGCTCTTCGGACGCGCTGGCAATCTGAGCGTTCATGTCGTTGATGGCCCCCACTTCCTCGCGAATGCGCACCAGCGCCGCTTCGGCTTCCGTGGTTTTCTCCACGGTTGCACCGGCCAGGCCACGGCTGCTTTCCATTACCGACACCGCCTCATTGGCGCCAGCCTGGAGTGTGCCAATCATCTCCTGGATCTCGCGGGTGGAATCCTGGGTACGGGATGCCAGTGAACGCACTTCGTCTGCCACCACGGCAAAGCCGCGACCGTGGGTTCCAGCCCGGGCTGCCTCTATGGCGGCATTCAGTGCCAGCAGGTTGGTCTGCTCGGCGATGGCGTTAATGACTTCGATGATTTTCTCGATATTGGCGCTGTCGGTGGACACTCGCTGCACGGTCTGTGATGCCTGTTCCAGAGTATCCGACAGCTGACTGATGGATGCCGCTGTGTCCTGAACAACCCGGTTGCCGCTTTCCACTTCCGCATCCGCTTTCTGTGTTGCGCTGGCGGCATTGGCGGCAAAACCGGCCACTTCGTTAACGGTCGCCGCCATCTGATTGACTGCCGTTGCCATCTGCTCGGCTTCGCTGGCCTGCAGGCGAATCTGCTGGCTGTTGCTGTCGGAGGTGCTCTCCAGCTCGGACGACGAGTTGTTCAATTCTTCCGCCGCAGCACGAACCTCCCGAATGATTCCTGCCAGACGTTCAACGGTATCCTGCAAGGCGCCCATGACACTGTCGGGATAGCGCGTATGGATATCCTGATCGAGCTCACCATCAGCCAGGCGGCGGATCGCGTCGGCAACATCCTCCGGTTCACCGCCCAGAATGCGTTTCAGGCTGCGAATGATCAGCCACGCCACCAGCACGCTCAGCAAAACCGCCACACCGGTGATTGACAGTATCAGCGTGTTAAAACTGCCCGCGGTGGCGCGTACGGCATCCACATTGCCGGCAATCACCTCTTCCTGGTAATCGATGAAGGCATTCACCCGTTTCAGCCATTCGCTGTAAGCATCGGAGACATCGCTCAGCAGAAACGCCTGGGCGCCCTGAATATCACCGTCAAGCCTGCGCTCCAGCAGATCGTCGGTCAGCGCCAGCGCGCGGCCCTGGATCTCTTCAATGGCTGCCATCAGCCGCTTCTCTTCTCGACTGGCGCTGTCGTCCTTCAGCATGGACTGCATCGGAACCGCGGATTCCCGGTAAAAAGACTTCAGCCGCTCAATGTCCTGAAGATGCTTCTGCAGATCCCGGTCGTTCTCCACCAGCACCGCATCCCGGATTGCAATGGCGCGGTCGTGCACGCTACCGCGGAAATTAATGGCATACCGTTGTTTCAAGGCGGCGCCGTCACCCACTTCCGTCAGCGTCCGGTCGATAAAATCCACACGGTTGTTGCCGATCAGGCTGACAACAATCATCAGTGACAGGATAAGACCAAAACCAAGGGCAAGGCGTTTCGCAACGGTAAGCCGGCTGAACATGCACACACTCCATACTTTCTCAAGAATTGTGCTTATGATTCTGGAAATGCCCCATAACGGATCATAACCCCTGGCGCCAAGCAGGCTTTTTTGACAATCATTTGCATTACCGCAACCTATCTTTACATCACCGTCGTAGATCCCTTGCAACTGCAGTTACTTTGTCCGATGGTAAAAAACAGAGTGTGACTCACCGCAATACCGATATGGAGGTCTAACCATGAGTGTTCTTCTCCTGCTGATCAGTGCCCTGGTGCTGGTTTACCTTGGCGTGGGCGGATCGACCGCTGCCGCCGTTCTTGTTATTGCCACGGTTATAGGGCTGTTTCTCGACGGCTGGCACCTGCTGAGCGTTATTTTTGGCGGCGGCCTGCTGGCGCTGAGCCTGGCACTGGTTTTTCCCGGCAACTTCCGTCGCGATAAGCTGAGCAAACCTCTGCTGGGCTGGGTACGCGGCCAATTGCCCAAGCTATCCTCCACCGAGGAGGAAGCGCTGCGTTCCGGCAGCGTGGACTGGGATGGCGAGCTGTTTTCCGGCCAGCCGGACTGGTCGAAACTGCTGGAATACCGCCCGTCTCACCTGAGCAGTGAAGAACAGGCCTTCCTGGATGGCCCGGTAGACCAACTCTGCAGCATGTTGGATGACTGGAAGATCACCCATGAAGACTATGACCTGCCGGAAAAAGTCTGGAAGTTTATCCGGGAGAACGGCTTTTTCGGCCTGATGATCCCCAAAGAACAGGGAGGCAAAGGCTTTTCCCACTCCGCCCACTCTGAAATCGTGATGAAAATCTCCACTCGCAGCGTGTCCGCCGCGGTGACGGTGATGGTGCCCAACTCCCTGGGCCCCGGCGAGCTGCTGATGGAATACGGCACTGACGCCCAGAAAGAACACTATCTGCCGCGCCTGGCCGGCGGTGAGGAAATTCCCTGCTTTGCCCTGACATCTCCCGTGGCCGGCTCCGACGCTGGTGCCATCCCCGACATGGGCATTGTCTGCAAGGGCCAGTGGAACGGTGAGGAAGTGCTGGGCCTCAAAGTCACCTGGAACAAGCGCTACATCACGCTTGCGCCGGTGGCGACCCTTATCGGCCTGGCCATCAAGGTCTATGACCCGGACAAACTGCTGGGGGACGCTGACGAAATCGGCGTTACCTGCGTCATGGTTCCCAAAGACCTGGAAGGTGTACACGCTGGCGCCCGCCATCTGCCCATGAATACCGTGTTCATGAACGGGCCTACCTGGGGCAATGATGTTTTCATCCCCATGGATCAGGTCATTGGCGGACAGGACATGCTGGGCCGGGGCTGGAAGATGCTGCTGGAATGCCTGTCGATTGGCCGCTCGGTTTCACTGCCGGCACTGGGCACCGGCGCGGGCAAGGTCGCCAGTCTGGCAACCGGCTCCTATTCGCTGACACGGGAGCAGTTTGGCCGCTCCATCAGCCAGTTTGAGGGCGTTCAGGAAGCGTTGGAGCCCATTGCTGGCTATACGTACATGATGGACGCCGCGCGGCTGCTGACTGCCGGTATGCTGGACCGTGGCGTGCGGCCGTCGGTACCGTCGGCGCTGCTGAAATACCGCAACACCGACCTGATGCGGGAAGTCATCAACCACGCCATGGACGTCGTCGCCGGCCGCGGCGTGATCACCGGTCCCCGCAACTTCCTGGCCCGGGCCTACCAGGCAGTGCCCATTGGCATTACCGTGGAAGGCGCCAATATCCTGACCCGCAGCCTGATGGTGTTCGGCCAGGGCGCCATTCGCTGCCATCCGTTCATTGTTGAGGAAATCGAGGCGGCGGGCATGGACGACCAGAAGGCAGCGGTCGAGAAATTCGACGGCATCTTCTATCGCCATATTGCCCACACTACCCGCAACGCGCTGCGCTCAACGGTGCTCGCACTGACGGGCGGTTTGCTGGAACCGGTACCCCGCCAGGGTAATATCCAGCCGGCCTACCGCCAGCTGGCCCGTTTTTCAGCGGCTTTTGCCCTGATGACAGACGTGACGCTGCTTTCCGTAGGCGGCGGCCTCAAGGCCCGCCAGCGGCTGTCCGGTCGCATGGCCGATTGTCTGGTGCACCTGTATTACGCCTCGGCGGTCATCAAACAATGGCACGAGGAAGGCTACCCGGACGACCAGCGCCCGCTGGTGGACTGGTGCCTGCAGACCAGCCTGCGTGAACTGAAAACCTCCATGCGGGAACTGATCATCAACTTCCCGGTGCCCGCCCTGCGCTGGCCGCTTCGGGTTCTGGTGTTCCCTCTGGGCGCCACCGGCCTGAACGGGCCGAGCGACAAATTGGGTACCACCGTCGCCAACAGCATTGTGAAGGACACCCCCCTGCGTCAGCGCATCAGCCGCGGCAGCTATGTGAACACCGACCCCGAGGATCCGCTGGGCCGGGTACTGAACGCCTATCGTCTGGCCAATGAAACCCAGGAAATGCGCGACCGCCTGCACGAGGCCATGCGCAACCGGGACGAGGACCAGCTGGGCGGCATCGACCTGCTGATGGGCCATCAACGCAAAGAGCTGGTGGACTGGGCCTGTGAGCAGGGAGTGGTGAAGAAGGAAGAGTGCGACAAGTTGCTGGAAGCGCTGGAAGCACTGTACGACGTGATCCGCGTGGATGCCTTCGACGCCGACGGCATCAAGGCCTTGAGCCGGTGCGCCAAGGGTAAGCGCAAAGTCGTCGAACGCCCGCCGAGAGAAGAGGAGTAACGTCCGTCCCGGACGGACTACTCCAGTTTTATCCTAGGCCCCGGCATAGACGCCGGGGCCGAACCCTGTCACAGAATAACTACTCATCCAGGATATCGATAATCTCACGGGTATCCTTGATCACCGTATAAATCTGGTCCTCAATGCGCACTTCCTGACGGCCATCCCCCAGGTCACGGACCGTACCGTACTCATACAGATCACGGTTCAAACGCTCGCCGGGACTAATATCAAGCTTTTTCTGCCAACCCGGAGGCAGAGGCTTGCCCTGCTCCACCTTCTTCTGCAGGCCCGGTGGCAGCGCATCAGAGTGATTTCCGGCGAAAACGACACCCGCACCACCCAGAAGACTGAACGTCAGAGCGACGGCAATAAGTCTGTTCATAAAGGTATTTCCCCTCTGTTCTGTATATTCCACCCGCAGAGAATCGGTCTCCGGGATCCTGTTTTCTATCTATTCCACGTCAGACCACGCCAAACCGTTCCTGAAACCATGAAATCTCTCCAGGATTCGTCCTCTGACCGAAGCTCCGACATCAAGCTCTATTGCCCCAGGCTTTCAAACTCATTGGCAAATCTTATTAAACCGGAGTCAGAAATGCCTTTGCAGAACTACCGAATAGTTATAAAATAACTTTTACTTAGTTCATTTTAGAATATATAGATATTCCGGCGGGCTATATGAGACTTCACTTTGATCAGGTCACTAAAGCATTTGGTGACCTGAACGTGATCAAGCAGTTCGATACCACAATCGGCAACGGCGAGATCGTTGCCCTTGTCGGCCCGTCCGGTTGCGGAAAATCTACGCTGTTACATATGCTTGCCGGACTTCAACAACCCTCGTCCGGCACCCTGACTGCCGATGGCATGTCTGTTGCCAATCCCTCTCCAGAGCGAACCCTGGTCTTCCAGGAGCACGCCCTGTACCCGTGGATGACCTTACTGGAAAACGTATCCCTGGCACTGGAATTCCAGGACAAGCCCCGCAAGACGTCCCTCACTGAAGCCCGAAAATGGCTGGCAAAAGTGAAACTGGTCGGCTTTGAAGACTACTACCCCCATCAGGTGTCCGGAGGCATGCGCCAGCGCTGTGCCCTGGCCAGGGCGTTTATCGCCCGGCCCAAGGTACTGTTGCTGGATGAACCCTTTGGTGCCCTCGATGCGCTGACCCGAATGACCCTGCAGAGTGTCCTCAAGGACCTGATCGAGGAAGAGCGCCCCACCGTTGTTCTGGTCACTCACGATGTGGACGAAGCGCTATACCTGGCAGACCGGGTCATGGTTTTCAGCCACCGCCCGGCAACCGTGTTGCGGGAAGTCGAGCTGGGCCACATTCCGAAAACCCATGACCTGTCGGTTTTTGCCGATGTCCGCCGGGAGGTCCTGAGCCTGCTCGGCATTGATGTTGAAGAACACACCCCTAAAGATTCCCAAGGAGAAATGGCATGACCCGTTCTTTACTGGCTCCACTTTTTGCCCTTCTGCTGGGCCTGGCTGTCACCAGCCCGGCAACAGCAGCCGAAGAATTCCGTGTTGGCTACGTGCGGGTTATGGACGACGCCCAGGCCATGCTGGCCTATGAAGCAGGCCTCTATGAGAAATACGGTCTGGACGCACAGCTGATCGAATTTTCCTCTGGTACGGACCTGATCAAGGGCATCGTGGGCGGCCAGCTGGACATCGGCGTGCTTGGCTTCTCCAACGCCTTCACCTGGGTGTCTCGCGGGGCGGATCTGAAAATCGTCGGCGGCGCCCAGCGCGGTTATCACTCCTTGGTAGTGCGGGAAGATTCCGGCATTGAGTCCGTCGCAGACCTGGAAGGCAAAAGCCTCGCTTCCCAGAAGCAGGGCAGCACCGCCGACATCGTGCTCAAGGGCGTGATGCTGGCCAACGCCGGACTTCAGCCAGAAGACCTGAACATCATGGGTGTGGCACCTGCAGTAGCCGTTCAATCCCTGGTTGGCGGTCGCGTGGACGCAGCTTTCCTGTTCGAACCCTATGACCGTATTGCCCAGTTGGTAGCGCCCGTTAAACAGATCTACGAGATCGGTGAAGTATGGCCGTTCCCCTGCATGGTGGTTATCACCTCTGCCGAAACGCTGAAAAACCGCAAGGACGTGCTTTGGGCAGCACTGGACGCCCAACGCGAGGCCATCGAGATGCTCGAGAACGATCCGGCAAAGGCGGCTCCACTGATCACCGAGTACTTCATCAAAGACGACTTCGTAAAGTCTCGCAATCAGGGCAACATCCCGGCAGAGACGGTCATTACCCAGGCGATCCAGACCAACGACTTCAGCGCCAAGCTGACTGAAAGCGACATCAATCGCATGAAGGAACTGGCCGGCATCATGAAGGCCCAGGGTATTCTTCCGGCGGATAGCGATTTCAACGTTGATTCCCTGCTTGACCTGTCCTGGCAGCAGGCGCGCGGGCTGTAAACATGAGCAATACCCAGTCCACCGGCGTTGCCAGCAAACGGGCCTATGTTTTCGCCATCGCCGTCATCCTGTTCTTCTGGCAGGTGGCGGCCTGGTTCCTGCCAGACTTCCTGATGCCGGACGTACCGGCGGCCTTTGTTCGCCTGTGGGAAGAGCTCAACAGCCCGGTATTCTGGGAAGGGCTGGGCAACAGCATGACCCGTCTGGGTGCCGGCTACGGCGCCGCGATCGTACTGGGCATCCTGATCGGTCTGGTGGGCGGAACGCTCAACGCCGTCCGCAGCACCCTGAAGGCGGCGATCATCATACTGCAGTCAATCCCCTCCATTGCCTGGGTGCCGCTGTTCCTGATCCTGATGGGCTTCGGCAATCTGCCGATCATCGTGGTAGTCGCCATTGGCGCCTTCTTCCCCACTGCGTTGAGCGTAATGAACGCCACCGAAAGCGTGGAAAAGGTTCATATCTCGGCCGCCCGGGTTATGGGCGCCTCAAAATTCCAGATGCTCAGGCGAGTGTACTTTCCGGCGGTCACTCCGGAGCTGATAACCGGCGCCCAGCTGGCTTTCGGTAATGCCTGGCGCGCGCTGATTTCCGCAGAAATGATCGTCGGTTTCAGTGCCGGCCTGGGTAAATCCCTGGCCTACTCCGGCGAAATCGCCGACATGACAGGGGTCATGACCAACATTCTGGTGATAGCGGTGCTGGCGGCGGTTATTGATCAGGTCATCCTCGAACGCATCAAACATAGGCTACTGCGTTATCAGTATCTCTGATCACCAGGCTCACTCGGACCTGAGACCACCCCGAATCGCCTCATCAACCAGCCACCGCCGCAGGATCTGAATTCCTTTCTCCCTGCGGCGGCTGGTTTTCCAGGCGAAATAGAAACTGTCCCCGGTCATCACCGGGTGGGTGGGCAAACGAACGAATTCCTCTGAATCCTTCCGGGTGCTCAACATGTAGTCATTGGTTAGCGCGACACCCTGATGAAACCGCGCCGCTTCCAGCGCCAGCAGCATGTGGCTGAAATGCTGGATTCGAGCGGTGGAGGGGATGGCCTGGTCAACTGCCTTGTACCAGGCCTCCCAGTCGCCTGCGGCCCGGTCAAAAATGCTGTGGGTCGACAGCAGCGGAAACCGGGATACATCGTCAACGGTCAAAGGCGGCTCGTCCCGCCCTTCCACCTCGGAATCCCTTCCCAGTTCGCGGCGCATCCTTTGCCAGTAGTCCTGACTGCACACCGGGAAAAGTCGCTCGGTATAGATCAGCTCGTAGCTGAACGCAGGGGACGTCGGCCTGATGGTAATAAAGCAGTCCGCCACCCGATCCGACAGAATCGGATTCTCGCTGCTCATCTCCAATGACAGCTCCAACTGCGGGTGCTGTCGCTGCAGTTCCGGCAGTCGCGGCACCAGCCAGCGCACGGCAAAGGAACTGAACACCGACAGCCGCAGGCGCGACTCCTCATGGCCCAGTAACTGCTCACTGACCCGCTCAATCTGCAACAACGCCGTACTGACACCGTCCAGATACTGCCGCCCTTCATCGGTGAGCGCCAGCGTCCGCCCGCTTCGGTAGAAGAGTTTCTCGCCCAGGTAGGTTTCCAGCTGTTTGATCTGATGGCTGACCGCACTCTGGCTCACGGTCAGCTCTTCGGCCGCCAACGAAAAGCTATTGAGGCGGGCGACGGCCTCGAAAACGGGCAGTGATTTAAGGGGTGGCAGCTTCATTATTGTCGACTATTCTAATACGGTTACGTTTGTCGGATGTTAGCACGGCCATTGAAGATGCCGCCTGAGACAATTCGGCGCTAATCAGCCTCCGCCTTTTCTTGACAGACTCGACACCTCCCAACTATTAATGAATGTCAGTTCAATTTGCAGTATCTGCAACCTTTCAGAAAAAAGTCTGAATAACAAAGAATAACGATCCTGCGGCGCACCAGTCGCCGGCTTGAACCGAAAGGGGTGTATTTCCGTGAACGACCAGGCTGCTGGCGAACAGACAACGTCTTACCCGAACATCCTGGAAACCAGGAACCTACAAAAGGATTTCAAGGGTTTTACCGCCATCAACAACGTCAATGTGAAAGTGAAGACCGGCAGCATCCATGCCCTGATCGGACCCAATGGCGCCGGCAAGACAACCTTTTTCAACCTGCTGACCCGGTTTCTCAAAGCCAGTGCGGGCCAGATTCTCTATGACGGCAAAGACATTACACACGCCCGGCCAGCGAGTATTGCCCAGCAGGGGCTGATTCGCTCGTTCCAGATCTCCGCGGTATTTCCGCACCTGTCCGCCCGGGAGAACGTGCGTATTGCCCTGCAGCGTACCCTGGGTGTGTCGTACCAGTTCTGGCGTTCCACACGGGTGCTGGATCAGTTGAATGAGGAAGCCCAGGCGACCCTGGAACTGGTGGACCTTGGCCCCTTTGCCGACACCAAGGCAGTCGAACTGCCCTATGGCCAGAAACGGGCCCTGGAAATCGCCACCACCATCGCCCTCAAGCCGCGGCTGATGCTTTTGGATGAACCCACCCAGGGCATGAGTTCCGAGGATGTGGGCACGGTCACCGACCTGATCAGGCGGGTAGTCGAAGGCCGGACCATCGTGATGGTGGAACACAACCTGAACGTGGTTTCCACCCTGGCCGACACCATTACCGTGCTCAACCGGGGCGAAGTACTGGCGGAAGGCAATTACGACACCGTCTCCACCAACCCTGCTGTGATGGAAGCCTACATGGGGACCTCCGATGTCGCCTGATCCACATCCGGAATTACTCCGAATCGAGAACCTGCACGCCTGGTACGGCGAGTCCCACATTCTCCATGGTATGAATCTGATCCTGCGAGAGGGCGAAGTGATCACGTTGCTCGGCCGCAACGGGTCCGGGCGCACAACCACCTTGAAAGCCATCCTTGGCCTGGTGGGCCGGCGCACCGGCTCGATAAAGATTCACGGCACTGAAGTCATTAACATGCCCACGCATCGGATTGCCCATGTCGGCAAACTCGGGTATTGCCCGGAAGAGCGTGGCATTTTTGCCTCACTCAATGTCGACGAGAACCTGGAACTGCCTCCGGTGGTCGCCGACGGCGGCCTGTCGGTAGACGAGATCTACACCATGTTTCCAAACCTCAGGGAACGGCGGAAAAGCCAGGGCTCGAAGCTTTCCGGCGGTGAACAGCAAATGCTGGCCATTGCCCGCATCCTGCGTACGGGTGCCACCCTGCTGTTGCTGGACGAGATTACCGAAGGTCTGGCGCCGGTGATCCTGAAATCCCTGAGTCAGGTGATTCATAAACTCCGGGAGAAGGGGTTCACCATCATACTCGTAGAACAGAACTTTCACTTTGCCGCACCTCTGGCGGACCGTCACTACGTAATCGAGCATGGCCAGGTGGTGGAACAGATTGAAGCCGCTGATCTTGAGGCCAAAAAAGAGCAGTTGAACAGGCACCTTAGTGTCTGAGCCTGTGGGCCTGGAACGCCTAAAGCGCACCGACCCTGAATCTAAAAATAAAAGGAAACCCACTATGTTCAAGCACTGGAAACAAGGTCTGGCAAGTGCCATCGCAATGGCGACATTAGCCGCTCCACTCACGGCAAACGCCGAACTGTCGGACGGAAAACTCAAGATCGGGGTACTCAGTGACATGTCTGGGGTTTATAAGGCCCTGGAAGGCCCCGGCGCAGTGATTGCTGCTGAAATGGCGATTGAAGACTTTGGCGGTTCAGTCCTCGACCAGCCGATAGAAATCATCTCCGCTGACCACCAGAACAAGCCGGACATCGGCGCCAGCACCGCCCGGGAGTGGATTGATGCCAAGGAGGTGGACATGATCACCGCCCTGGATAACTCCTCGGTGGCTCTTTCAGTCCAGGGGCTGGCCAACGACAAGAAAATCATCACCATGAACACCGGAGCCGGCACTACGGCCCTGACTGAAGAACAGTGCACGCCCTACGGCATCCATTATGTCTACGACACCCACGCACTGCCTGTGGGTACCGCCACTGCCATGGTCAAGAACGGCGGCAAGACCTGGTTCTTTATTACTGCAGACTATGCCTTCGGCCACTCGCTGCGGGACAATACGGGTGCGGTCGTGGAAAGCCTGGGTGGTGAGGTCGTTGGCAACGTCAATGCACCACTATCCACCAATGATTTCTCATCCTATCTGCTGCAGGCCCAGTCCTCCGGCGCCGACGTCATCGGCCTGGCCAATGCCGGGCAGGACACGGTGAACGCTATCAAACAGGCCAATCAGTTCCGGATCGTGCAAAGCGGACAGAAGCTGGCCGGTATGCTGGTGTTCATCACTGATGTGCACAGCATGGGCCTGGACATTGCCCAGGGGCTGCAGTTCACCACCGCCTTCGTCTGGAACCAGAACGAAGAAACCACGGCCTGGTCAGAGCGCTTCTTCGAGCGACACGGCGCCATGCCCACCATGGTACACGCCGGGGTTTACTCCGCCGTCACCAACTACCTGAAAGCGGTTGAAGCAACCGGTACCGACGATAGCGAGACCGTCCGGGCCAAGCTGGGCGAGATGACCCTGAACGACATGTTCGTGAAGGACGGGTCCATCATGGCCAACGGTTCCATGTTGCATGACATGTACCTGGTAGAAGTGAAAAAACCCTCGGAATCGAAGAGCGAATGGGATCTTCTGAGGGTGGTATCAAAGATTCCGGCGGAAAAGGCATACATTCCGCTGTCTGAATCCAAGTGCTCACTCGTTAACTGATTGTAAAACGAACCACTGTTTCCGGGGAGATAGCCAACGTGTCAATGCAGGTCATACTGGCCCAGATGCTGCTTGGGCTGAATGTGGGCGTATTTTACGCCATGTTGAGCCTGGGGCTGGCGGTGATATTCGGCTTGCTGAATATCATCAACTTTGCCCATGGTGCCATGTACATGCTGGGGGCGTTTATTGCCCTCATTGGCTATTCTCTTCTGGAACAATGGTTCGGCATCAGCCTACAGATCGGATTCTGGGCGTCACTGCTGGTGGCACCCATTATCGTCGGCCTTCTGGGCGTACTGATTGAACGCCTGATGCTCAAGCGCCTCTACGATCTTGATCATATCTACGGGCTGCTACTCACCTTTGGCATCACCCTCATCCTTCAGGGCCTGTTTGCCAACTATTTCAATGTTTCCGGCACGCCCTACCCGGGCCAGCCAGAATCCCTCAGCGGCGTGGTGAACCTCGGGTTCATGTACTTCCCCACCTACCGTCTGTTTGCCATCGTATTTTCCCTGGTGGTCTGTTTTGCCACCTGGTGGGCCATCGAACACACCAAACTGGGTTCCCGCTTGCGGGCCGGAGTGGAAAACCCCGACCTGACCCAGGCCTTCGGCCTGAATGTTCCCCTGATGGTGACCCTGACCTTCGCGTTCGGAGCCGGTCTCGCCGGTCTCGCCGGGGTGCTGGCTGCCCCCATCTACTCCGTCAGCCCGCTGATGGGAGCCGACCTGATCATTGTGGTGTTTGCCGTGGTTGTTATCGGGGGCATGGGCTCAATCATGGGCGCCATCCTCTCCGGCCTGGCACTGGGGCTGGTTGAAGGACTGACCAAGGTGTTTTACCCACCCGCCGCCAGCACCGTGATTTTCTTCCTGATGGTGCTGGTTCTGCTGTTCCGTCCCGCCGGCCTGTTTGGCAAGGAGAAGTAAGCGCCATGACCAACCGCATCCTCTTTATATTAATGCTGGTGGCAGGCCTTACTGCGCCCCTGTTCGCCTACCCGGTGTTTGTCATGGACCTGCTGTGCTTCGCACTGTTCGCCTGTGCCTTCAACCTGTTGCTGGGCTATGCCGGCCTGTTATCGTTCGGCCACGCCGCGTTTTTCGGTGGCGCCGCCTACGTCACCGGTTACGTCACCAAGGAATGGGGGTTCACCCCGCTACCTGGCATACTTGCGGGCGCGGGATTTGCCATGGTGCTTGGCACAGCCTTCGGGTATCTGGCCATTCGCCGCCAGGGCATCTACTTCGCCATGGTGACCCTGGCACTGGCCCAGATCATCTACTTCCTGGCCCTGCAGATGCCCTTCACCGGCGGCGAAAACGGCTTGCAGGGCATTCCCCGAGGACACCTGTTCGGGGTCATTGACCTCAACGACTCCCTTACCATGTACTACTTCGTATTTGCCATCTTCCTGGTCGGATTCGGCATCATCTACCGAACAATTAACTCGCCCTTCGGCGAAGTGCTACAGGCTATCCGTGAAAACGAATCCCGGGCCCTGTCACTGGGCTACGACGTGGACCGCTTCAAACTGCTCGCCTTTGTGATCTCCGCCACACTGGCCGGGTTGGCCGGAGCCACCAAGGCCGTCATTTTCCAGTTTGCCGCGCTTACCAGCGCTCATTGGCAAACCTCCGGCGAGGTCATTCTGATGACCCTGGTCGGCGGATTGGGCACGGTGTTCGGCCCGGTGGTCGGCGCCATTATCGTGGGTGCACTCAGCCACGAGCTGTCTGCCTTTGGTTCCTGGGTACAGGTAATACTCGGTACGATTTTCGTGGTCTGCGTCATGGTATTCCGTCGCGGCATCATCGGTGAACTCCAGCGACTGGTCAGTCGAAAGCAGGGTTAATTTGTATGCGTTTCATTTCTGCACAGGAGGTGGCCGGCGCACTGGCATGGCCGGCACTGATCGAACGGCTGGCATCCACTTTCCACGATGGCGTGGAAGCGCCCCCAAGACACCACCACGCCATGCACCGCCCGGACGGCGAGGCCACTATGCTACTGATGCCCGCCTGGGAAGCGGCCGGGTACATCGGCGTGAAAATGGTCAACGTGTTTCCCCAGAACGCCAACGCCGGACTGCCCGCCATCTCGGGTCTTTATATTCTTTGCGAGGGCCAGCATGGCACCCCGCTCGCCTGTTTAGACGGCAGCGCCCTGACCAGCCGGCGAACCGCAGCGGCCTCGGCACTGGCGGCCCGGGAACTGGCACGACAGAATGCGGAATCCCTGCTGGTGGTCGGCACCGGCAAACTGGCGCCAATGCTGATCGAGGCTCACGCCGCCGTTCGGCCCATTCACAAGGTGCGGATCTGGGGCCGAAACCCGGACAAAGCGAAGGCCCTGGCCGACACATTCCGCGACCGATTCGACTGCGAGGCGGTAACGGATCTGGAAACCGCGGTACCGCAGGCAGACATCATCAGCTGCGCCACCCTGTCAACCGAGCCACTGATCCGGGGTGAATGGCTGCAGCCCGGCAGCCATGTGGATCTTGTGGGCGCATTCCGGCCCTCCATGCGGGAAACCGACAGCCAGTGCCTTGCCCGCAGCGAAGTATTTGTGGACACCTATGCCGGTGCCCTGGGCGAAGCCGGCGACATTCTTCAGGCCATCGACGAAGGCATGTTCAATAAAGCCGACCTGCGGGCCGAAATAGCGGAACTACTGCGCGGCGAGAAACCCGGGCGCACCAGCGACGAGGCCATTACCCTGTTCAAATCCGTCGGTGCCTCACTGGAGGACCTGGCCGCCGCCATCGAAGTCTGGGAAAGCCTGAAACACGATTAGCAGAAACACGGAAGACAAAGTCAGTCGGTCTCAGCTCTGAGCCCGCCCTCAACAGCCTGATTCACCAGCCAACGCCTCAGCAACTGAATGCCCTTTTCACGGCGACGGCTGGTTTTCCAGGCGAAATAGAACGTGTCTCCGGTCATCACCGAATGGCAGGGCAGCTGCACAAAATCCTCCGAATCCTTCCGTGTGCTGAGCATGTAGTCGTTCGTCAGCGCAATTCCCTGGTGAAAACGCGCCGCCTCAAGAGACAACAGCATGTGACTGGAATGGAGTAACCGGCTGGACTTCGGCAAAGCCAGCCCCGCCTCGCGATACCAGGCCTCCCAGTCGCCACCCTGCCGGTCATAGATGCTGTGGGTAGACAGTAACGGAAACTCCGCCACCATCTCTGGCGTAAGCGACACCGCACCGGGGTCACCGGTTACCTCCTCCAGCGCCAGCTCCCTGCGAATCTTCTGCCAGTAATCCTGGCTGCACACTGGAAACAGACGCTCTGTGTAAAGCAGCTCGTAGCTGAACGCCCGCGAATCCGGCTTGACGGTAATGAAGCAATCCGCCACCCGGTCAGACAACACCGGATTACTGCTGCTCATCTCCAGCGACAGCTCCAGCTGCGGGTGCTGCCGCTTCAGATCCGGCAAGCGCGGCACCAGCCAGCGCACCGCAAAGGAACTGAACACCGACAGCCGCAACATGGATTCTTCATGGCCAAGTAACTGCTCACTGACCCGCTCAATCTGCAACAACGCCGTACTTACACCATCCAGATACTGCCGCCCTTCATCCGTCAGCGTCAGCGACCGCCCACTACGGTAGAAAAGCTTCTCGCCAAGGTAGGTCTCCAGCTGCTTGATCTGATGACTGACCGCACTCTGGCCCACGGCCAGCTCCTCGGCGGCCAGCGAAAAGCTGTTCAGACGGGCAACGGCCTCGAAAACGGGCAGGGATTTAAGGGGTGGCAATTTCATTATCTATTTTTCTAATACCATCGGTGAATAGATCATTTTATCGGATACTAGCACACCGGTAGACTCCCTTCACAAGTTCAGGGAGCCCTGTGGAACCCCCTTTCCAAAACTGTGCGGAGCCATGGATGGCGGAGCCCAAGCGTCACATGGGTTCGACGGAGCGCTTATGAAGCGAAGCTTCATGCGACAGACGAACGACCGCAATCTGTGATTGCGGGCCGGACCCGGAGGGGGCCGAAGGAGCGTGTTTTGGAAGTGGTGTTACACAGGGCGAATGCTCCCAGGGCAGAAGACGAAAAGGAGGGAAGAAGATGTCAGGAAAAACCGTAAACAGCGCCATCCTGTTGCTGATCATCGGCAATGCCATGGCCATTCTGTCGGATGTGTTTATCAAACTGCTCGAGCCCGGCGCGCCGGTGTTCCAGTTTGCCTTCCTGCGCTGCGTCCTGACCCTGCTCATGCTGATGCCGCTGGCTGGCAAACTGGACCGGAAGCATCTTTTCGAAGGCTTCAAAATCCACGCCATCCGCGCCCACATCCATCTGGCGGGCATGCTGTGCATGGTCATCGCTTTGGGCAACCTGCCCCTGGCAACTGCCAACGCCGTGTTCTACGCCGCTCCCTTACTGGTAATGGTGTTGGCGGCCCTGGTGTTTGGTGAGCGGCTTACGCCACTAAGTGTTACCGCAGTCTTCAGTGGATTCCTGGGCATTGTGCTGATCCTGAGGCCCGTGGAGTTTGATTGGGCCGCCATTGCCGCGCTGGGCGCGGCATTTACCCTGGCCATCAATGCGGTAATGGTGCGCAAGCTGCCAAAACAGCAGTCCACGATTCACAAACTGTTTCTTAACTACCTGCTGATTGTTCCAGCGGCAGGGGTCCTCGCGCTCTGGGAGGGCGCCAATTGGGATGGCTCAATGCTGGTTAGTGCATCCGGCTCGGCATTGTTCATTCTGGGCTACAACATGACGGTGCTGCTGGCTTATCAGCAGGTGGATGCGAATCAGGTCACCAGCGCGGAGTACACGGGGCTGATCTGGGCAGTGCTTATTGGCTGGATAGGTTTCAATGAGATGCCCGATCTTTGGTTCGCAGTGGGCAGTGCCATGATCGTGATACCAATATTACTGGTTGGGTTGAGTTCGCGTCAGCGTAGCCACAGGATGCACCGGGCTTACCCAGCAACAGGTTGAGGTCCTCGGTTTATAAGGGTGGGGAGAGGCTATACGCTGGGAGTGTCAGCCCACCCTGATAAGTCCATTGTGCGCAGTGTCGGATCGAACCGATCGGTGATCGAAACCGCCGTCTGGAGCTGTAAGCTGGCCGAACAGCTGGGCCAGAAGATGCCGCTCGATAGCTCAAACCAAACGACCGCGTAGCTTCAAATATCATGCACCAGCGCTTTTGAGTGATACTTGCAGCGTAGAACAGGTCTGCGACTGCATGGGCACTCGCCCGACGTTGCCGGACTCTCTACCGGTGATTGGTGATCATCCCGGCAATACTGGAAACTTTTAGAGGAGTTCAACATGGCGCGAAGTATCATTGCAGGCTACGCCCAGGCCCCTGTACTGGCCTGCCAGGAGGGTTTGAGCTTCTGGGGCGGCGTGGATGCAGCCAACAGCAGAGTAATCGACTCCCACCATCCGCTCAGGGGGCAGTATCTGGGCGGGAAGATATTGGCCATACCCACCAGTCGCGGTTCGTGTACCGGCAGCGGCATACTGCTCGAGCTGATCGCCAACGGTAACGCCCCGGCAGCACTGGTATTCAGCGAATCCGAGAGCATCCTCACTCTGGGCGCACTGGTCGCGCGGCATCTCTTCGGCCGAACGATTCCGGTGGTTCAGCTCGACGCCGAGTCGTTCGCGCGGTTCTGTGGCTGCGAGTGGGCGAGCATCGACGATCAACGCCTGGTAGCCGATGGACTCGATGTTCCCCTGACGCCCCTCTCGAGCGAGGCACTTACACTGACCGACTATGATCGGGCCCTGCTCGATGGCTATGAGGGCGAAGCGGCGCAGAACGCCATGCGCATTCTCCATGACATGGCCGTGATCGAGGGCGCCTCGCAGCTTATTGACGTCTCCCGGGTGCATATCGATGGCTGCATCTATGCCAGCCCTGCCTTGCTGAGCTTTGCTGAAGTCTTTGCCGACATGGGGGCGCGGGTGAAAGTGCCCACTACCATGAACTCGATTTCGGTCGATTACGCCCACTGGCAGTTGCAGGGCGTGCCGGAGGCCTTCGGCCAACCCGCCAGTCGCCTGGCGGACGCCTATGTGGCGATGGGCGCACGGCCCAGCTTCACCTGCGCGCCCTATCTGCTGGAGGATGCGCCCGGCCCTAACGAGGTGATCGCCTGGGCCGAATCTAATGCCGTTGTCTACGCAAACAGTGTGCTCGGCGCACGCACCGCCAAGCACCCCGATCTGCTCGATCTCTGTATCGCGCTGACCGGGCGCGCGCCCTACCATGGCGTCTATCTGGACGCGCAGCGCAGCGCGCGGCGAATCATTGCAGTCGATGTGCCTGCCGAGCATGACGATGCGCTCTGGTCGTTGCTGGGTTATCGGGTCGGACAGCTCGCACCGGACCGCATCCCGCTACTCACCGGCGTTGCAGGTTTAAAACCCAGTAAGGATGATCTGAAGGCGCTTTGCGCCGCCTTCGGCACCACTTCTGCCGCGCCCATGCTGCATATCGAAGGAGTTACTCCCGAAGCCGATCGCGTCATGCCGGACGCCGACCGGACCGCTATCACGGGCGCCGATCTGGCGCGCGTCTGGCAGCAATTCAACACGGGCGCCGAAAGCATCGAACTGGTCGCCTTTGGCAGCCCGCACTTCTCGCTCACCGAGTGCCGAAAACTCGCCGAGCTGATGGCCGATCAGCGCTGCCACCCGGCGGTCACCGGTATCGTGACCCTGGGGCGCGATACGCTCGAGAAAGCGCGACAGGAAGGTACCGCACAGTCCCTCGAAGCCGCCGGGCTGCGTCTGCATGCCGATCTGTGCTGGTGTTCGATCTCCGAACCCGTCTTTCCGTCGGCGACGCGTACACTGATGACCAACTCGGGCAAGTACGCCCATTACGCGCCGGGGCTGAGCGGGCGTGCAGTGCGCTTTGGCAGTCTCGCCGAGTGCATGACGGTGCTTGTCACCGGACGTACGTCGAACGCTTTACCCGATTGGTTGCAGACGCAATTCTAGGCTTAACCCTAGATAACAGCGTCAATTTTCAATTCACAGGTATAGAGATACTCTAGTACGAATTTTCGAGCGCGCCTTCCCGCAAAACCGGGGCACCAGTCGCCAAAATCAATGCGAAATCCGCACGCAAAGTGGGGGCGAGAATGTCCCCAATCACCAGTCAGATCCCGTCTATCGACAACAAATAAGCTCCAACAAACAGCCCATTCACATATCTCCTCTAGCAGGATAGTTTAAAGGTAAATCTTTCCCGGGTTTCCTGATTTGACAGGATCCAGGACCACTGCTAATTCTTTATTAACTGTTCAAAAAATATACAAGGCCTATCGACCAGAGTGTCCTGGCAATTGATGAAGAGCCCCGGGCATCAGGTGTAGCGATAAAGCCGTTTTAACAACGACAAGGAGGTCGGACGATGGCTAACAATAACCGCACTGACGGGCAGATAGAGAGACGACAATTTCTCAAACGCACCCTGGGCGCGGTCGGGGTAGCCAGTTTGCCTTTGCCGATCAGCCAGGCGTGGGCGGCGAGCAATGGCGGCGGAAACCGAGCACCAAATGTGCCGGAATGGACCCTGAAACAGGGTGAGCCTATTCTCTCACCGCCCTATGGCCAGCCCTCCAGGTTTGAAGACGGCGTAGTCCGCACACCTACGGATCTGACACCTACCAAAACCTCTTCCTGGAGCTTTACTCCCTTACAGGATATGAATGGCACCATTACACCCAATGGCCTCGTCTTCGAACGTCACCACGGTGGAGTGCCGGATATTGATCCTGAACAGCACCAATTGATGCTGCACGGTATGGTCGAGAAGCCGATGATCTTCGATATGGCCGAGATAAAGCGCTTCCCTCAGGTATCCATGAAGCGCTTTCTGGAATGTTCTGGCAACACTCTGACCGAATGGAAGCAGCCAACCGGCAAGACTGTTCAGGACACGCATGGCCTGCTCAGTTGTTGTGAGTGGACCGGCGTACGCCTGTCTACCCTCCTGCGGGCAGCGGGCGTCAGGGATAAGGCCAAGTGGATTCTGGCAGAGGGAGCCGATGCCGCCGCGATGACACGCAGCATTCCCATGGAAAAGGCACTGGACGATGCGCTGGTGGTCTACGCCCAGAATGGGGAGGCCTTGCGGCCCGAGCAGGGCTATCCTTTGCGTCTCATCCTGCCGGGCTTTGAGGGCAACACCCAGATCAAGTGGCTGCGCCGGCTCGAAGTCAGCGACGCGCCCTATATGACCCGGGAAGAAACGTCCAAATACACCGACCTGATGCCGGATGGAAGCGCCCGTCAGTTTACCTTCGTGATGGAAGC
>Ga0207884_1000034_pt1 | contig 179044 bp, 153 predicted proteins | sample MalvirmetaMSP144_FD_184236 | JGI IMG/M metagenome (GOLD analysis project Ga0207884, IMG submission 184236) | Marine viral communities from the Deep Pacific Ocean - MSP-144 (SPAdes) | ecosystem: Environmental > Aquatic > Marine > Oceanic | place: Pacific Ocean | collected 2011-07-08 | reverse complement strand
AATTCTATTAGTCTTTTGGAATAATTTATTTTGAATATAGAAAACGCTCCAATTGGAAAGCTTTTTGGTATGTTGAATAAACTCCTTTTGGCAAATAAATAGTGTGGGATAATGCGAGGATTTTTTTTAGTAGAAAGCATTTAAGCTACTCACCACTTCTATTAAATACTGATGACAGATAACTGGGGCAATTTGGTTTTGTTAAGAAAACAGTATTAAAATTCCTCCACAAAAAAAGCCACTTCGAATTAACAAAGTGGCTTTAAAATTCTAAAAAAAATTAGCTTTTTAAGCGATCTGTGCATCTAACTGTTTTGTAAGATGTGGCTTTGGAACCGCACCAACAATTTGATCCACTACTTCACCAAAGTCATGCTTTGTTGTTGAACAAATGTGTTTCCGGATTGTCCTTGTGCGGTAAACCGGACTATGTATATCCCATTCGATAAATTAGAGGCGTCAAAAGTTACCTGATAACTTCCTGCCTGTTTAGTGCCACGAACTAATGTTTGCACTTTACGTCCTAAAATATTGAAAACCTCCAGAGTAACCTCCGCTCGTTCAGGAACTGAATAGCTTAGCTTTGTCGAAGGGTTGAACGGATTTGGATAATTTTCTCCCATATCAAATTCTTCGGGTAGAGCTTCCTTCTCATCGGCTATGCGCTTAAACGGAGAAGCATCATCTCCGGTGACAGAAACAATGTTGGATCGATCGGAATAAAAAACCCCTTTCTCTGCCACTACATGATAGTCAAAGATTTCGGAATTTCCGTTAATGGCTACATTTATATCGGTGAACTCACTGGAGGTGGTGGTTCCGATGTGCTGGGTATTCGGCTGACCCTGTGGGGGATTTGAGCGATAGCGATACACCTTGTAGTGATCAATGGTTTCCGTGTGATCGTCCCATTCTAATCTTGGACCGCCAAAAGAAGCTCCTTCGTTGGTTACTTCCAACCCGGTTGGTGCAGTAATGCCTAAAAATACGGTAGTATAGTTGCTTGATTCTCCTACAGAATTAAATGTTCGAATCTGGTAATTACCCGAAGCTACGCTACTACCGTGGTTATAAGTCAATGAAGTTCCGTCATAGGAAATATTCGTTGATATAGAATTCAATCCATCTTCATTTTCAAGGTACATTTTGTGGTACGCTCCACTGTCATTACGATAATCTTCACTTGAACTGTAACTCTGATTGCTCCAGTTGAACTCAATGCTACCGCTGTACTGTTGGGTTGTGAGTGTCTTAGTGGATACGGGGCGCATAGCATTGCCGGTTGGGTCATCAGTAAAATCTTTGATGTCATCCACGGAGTTTTTTTGACTTATAGTAAGCCCGCTTTTATAATCGTTATGAAAACCAGCAAACGTTTGGTCTTCTTCATCAATATTTTTCATTATGTTAAACACCCGAAGCGGGTTAATAGCAATATCATCATTGTCTTTATTTTTGTATTTAGTCGCATGAAAATCTCCTAAATTCGGTCCGTCATATACGTTCCACAAATAACTAGCAAAACGAGGTGCATCGGGAAAATTGGTTATATATGGGTTTCCATTATAGGGAGTTAAGTTAAAGGGGTCTTCTTCCATGTTGTCTTCATCCTCTTCCAACGGCTGTCCGTAGATACTATTTGCCCAATTTCGTACTGCAAAAGAATAGAACTGCGCCCAACCCTCAAGAAGTCCTCTTTCTTCAACGGTTAAATTAGTGAATCGAGCAGCTCCGCTATTCCACATTCGGTGATTCACGTAATGCCCGTATTCATGGGCTACTGTAGTAATATCTAAACCTATTTCTTTTAAGGATATTTCAACAGGAGATTCTGTTGCATCAAATTGTCCTTGATCATTATTAGGATTATTACCGGGCTCATCCAATTCAAAGTTGATGTGAATGGGATGTAGAAAATAATTCAGAGTGCTCGTTCCATAGCGCTCTAACAGATACTCTCTGGAGAGCATCGCTCCTCGTTGCGCCAATCCTACTCTTTTTGAGAATTCTCCATTGGCATTGGTTACCGAAATGGTGGAACTGCTGCCATCAATGGGACGACTTACCCCGGCAGCCACAGGGAAAAATGCAATGGTATCCATGGGAGTGGCGTTATAACCACCTCCAATTTTAGGTACGGCTTTTTTCGCACACTCCCTTCTTGGATCTTCCGGCTCGCAACTCCCCCCATCTCCAATACCGGTTACTCCTTCCACAATGGCTGCTGCATTTTCGGCTGCTACAGAAACCACTACCGAATCAAACCGACTTAAGTCATGAGGGTAATAAAAATCAAAAGCAAACGAGCCATCTTCATTCACAATATCATAGGTCTTCCCTTCGATGTCTTCATCAGGAAATAGCATAATAGGTTTTTCGCTTGGAATATCAGCATCTTTGAATTCTATATAAACCCGTAAGCCATACACTCCGTAAGTTTGAGCGCCATCATCGAACAAAATCTGCCCGCTCACCTCTACATTGTGTTGGGCAGTTGCGGTATTGCCTCCTATATATAGAAAAAATAGCCCAATTGCGGACATGGTGCATAGCTGTACTAATCTTTTCATCACTTTGTAGTTAGTTTAAAAGTTTCTGTAAAGTCTGTTTTCGTTTTTAATCTTCTCTCATATCAATGGTGTAAATGGAATATTCGCCGATAGTAGTACTTTTCGGAAATACTATACCACTGCTGTATATGAGATAGTTACCATCCGGGCTCCAGCTTGGAAAAATATCAGCAGTGTAGTGCTGATCCCAGGTGCGGGTGTCGAGAGGACGGCGGTGGAAGGTGTTCAGATCCACAACATACATCGAATCCAGATCCACTGACCTTACAACATTTCCTACAATGTTCCGTGGATAGTTACTCACCACCAATTTCTCTCCACTTGGGTGGTAGCGTGCCCATAGAAACTGTTGTTGGTTAAAGGTTACCGGAAGGGTATCGCGGAGTCCCGTGTTCAGGTTCAACCGCACCAGCGTTGGAGGCGGTCCGCCATAAACATCTCCGCGTACGAAAGCGTGATGGACAGGATACAACAGCGTGGAGCCGTCCGGGGACAGGTCAAAACCGTTAATGGTCTCCCGGGAACCATTGGGGTTTTCATGGGCGAGAAGTAATTCATCAGGCGGTCCGGTCTCGCGCAGGCGATAGTAGCCGGCTTCTAATCCGGTGTCTTTGTTGCCGTAGCTGTAATAGACTTTGAGTAGAGAACCGTCCGTAAGCTCTCGAATCCGAATGGAGGAAATGTTGTAGCTGCTGTCGCGAATGGTGGTAAATGTGTCCCCGGATATATCATATTCATTTAAACGACCTACTGATTCTTTATATCTTGTTATTTCAATTCCATACAATTTATCTTCGGTTTCGCTCTTAGTCATGTACATTATATTTCCGTCGATGAGTTGCTCTCCAGTTACAAAGGGAATAGAGGTTCGAGGCTCTAAGGTTACCCGTCGCATTTGAAACGTGATGTACACCTCTCCGGGATACCATTCAGCAAAGTGGTAATTCCGGTAGCCCACCCTGTCGGGTTTATCGCAACAATCGTATAGCTTTGAGATCTTCTCATTTACAGGAAGAGGGAATTCGAGGTATTCCGTCCCTTTTTCAGCAACTGGGGAATCGCATGTAGCAACCAAAAAAAGGATTGTAGAAAGAAATAAAAATAGGAAGGAATTCAATTTCATAACCATAAAATACTAATTCTATTATTCTTTTAGAATAATTTTTTTTTGAATATAGAAAACGCTCCAATTGGAAAGCTTTTTGGTATGTTGAATAAACTCCTTTTGGCAAATAAATAGTGTGGGATAATGCGAGGATTTTTTTTAGTAGAAAGTATTTAAGCTACTCACCACTTCTATTAAATACTGATGACAGATAGCTGAGGCAATTTGGTTTTGTTCAGAAAACAGTATTAAAATTCCTCCACAAAAAAAGCCACTTCGAATTAACAAAGTGGCTTTAAAATTCTAAAAAGAATTAGCTTTTTAAGCGATCTGCGCATCTAATTGCTTTGTAAGGTGTGGCTTTGGAACCGCACCAACAATCTGATCCACTACTTCACCATTTTTAAAGATCAATAATGCAGGAATACTTCTGATTCCGTATTTAACGGATATATCAGGATTATTATCCACATTCACTTTTCCGATCTTTGCTTTTCCTTCGTACTCGCCTGCCATCTCTTCTACAACCGGACCAATCATGCGGCAAGGACCACACCATTCAGCCCAAAAGTCTACAAGCACCGGTTTATCCGAGTTAAGTACCTCAGCTTCAAAGTTGCCGTCTGTAAATTCTAATGCTTTTGCCATTGTTCAAAAATTAAATTAAATGTCTTTTTTGTTACTGCGCTAAATATGCAAATAAATCTGCTAACTAGTCACATTGTTTGTAATTATCATCTTGATTGCACCCCTTTATGAAGCACCCATCACCAATTCCACACTTTCTTCTCCGAGTACATCCCTCAAACCCTTCATTAACTCCGGATTAGGATCCACTACAAAGTTTCTCATATTCATTCTGATCGGGCCATTTGCTTCAGGACTGTGTACCATCATCTTTACCATAGTACTTCCTCGGTTCGTAGTGAATAAGGTCTCCATCTTGTTCAAGATCTCTTCATCTAATAAAGCAGTATCAAGCTTTAATCTAAGATTCAGATTATCCTGATTTTTTTCACGGAGATTTTCAACTCTTTCGATATTGTTTACGATTACGCTATCGCCACGTTCTCGCTTCACAAACTTTCCGGAGATAAAAACTACATTATCTACTTCCAGTAGCGCCGAAAACTGATCGAATTGTTTACTGAACACAGCCAATTCCATTGAAGAGTGTAAATCCTCTACCTGAAGAAATGCGATCGGTCTTCCCTTCTTATCTGTTGCCTGACGTTTGCTTGTTATAATTGCTATAAACCGGATCGTAGATTCGTGACGAAGTTTATTCATGCTTTCATCACTCAGATTTTGGCTGCCAAAGAGCTTTATATCTTCTTCATACTTCGTTAACGGATGTCCACTCAAATAGAACCCGATTAATTCACGCTCATTATTAAGTCGTTCAATACTGCTCCATTTTGGAACGGGCTTCAGTTTTGGCTCCTGAGACATCGCTCCACCGGCATCACCACCAAACATATTAACCTGACTTAATCGCTCTTCTTCCTGCTTGCGGGCGCCGTACTGGAGAATATCTTCCACTCCCATCATCAACTCGGCACGATTGTCATTTAACTCATCAAATGCTCCTGCTGCGATCAAACTTTCCAGTGTTCTTCTGTTGCACACTCTGGAATCAATCCGGGCTGCAAAATCAAAAATGCTTTTAAACAATCCTTTTGATTCCCGCTCTTCAACGATCTGTTTAATGGCGGATGAACCCACTCCTTTTATTGCCGACATTCCATATTGAACACGACCGTCTTTGGCTACGAATTTTCCTCGCGCCGTATTGATATTCGGCGGATCAACTTCAATTCCCAAGCGGTGACATTCTTCAATAAATGAAGCCACTTTTTTGATGTCACTCATATTGTGACTCATTACCGCAGCCATATATTCAGCCGGATAATTGGCTTTGAAATACATGGTGTGATATGCCACTACCGAATATGCCGCAGAGTGAGATTTATTGAATCCGTAACTCGCAAACATCTGCATCTTCTCAAAAACAGAGATCGCCGTTTTCTCATCCACGCCCTGAGCCTGAGCACCTTCAATGAATTTCGGCTTCTCAGCCTCCATCACTTCGTGCTTTTTCTTACCCATCGCTCTTCGGAGCAGATCCGCACCGCCAAGAGTATATCCACCCATTTTCTGAGCAACATTCATGATCTGCTCCTGATAGATCATAATTCCGAACGTCGGTTCCAGAATATCTTTGATTAATTCATGATCATACTCTGCTTTTTCAACTCCGTGTTTACGCTTGATGTAATCCGGAATAAACTGCATCGGTCCCGGCCGATACAAAGCGTTCATTGCAATCAAATCATTAATGGTAGTCGGTTTAAGATCTTTGAGATACTTCCGCATCCCTTCACTCTCAAACTGGAATGTTCCTAAGGTTCCACCCTTTTGGTAAAGCTTATAAGTCTTTTCATCATCCAGAGGAATATCATCCAGATCATATTCCTTACCATGATTTTCCTTTACATATGCAATTGCTGTTTTCAGGATCGAAAGAGTTTTCAATCCCAGAAAATCCATTTTAAGCATTCCAGCGTTTTCAATTACGCTACCGTCAAATTGTGTTACGTACAGATCAGCATCTTTTGCAGTACTAACCGGAATATATTCTGTGAGTTTATCCGGAGCGATGATCACCCCTGCCGCATGAATTCCTGTATTCCGAACTGAGCCTTCCAGCACATGGGCCATTTTTAACGTCTCTGCTTCCAGGCCTTCTCCGGCTTTCATATCACGAAGTTCTTTCACTTCTCCAAAAGCATCATCCAACGAAGTACCCGGACGTTCCGGAACCAGTTTTGCCAAACGATCAGCATCAGATAAAGGCAGATCCAGCACTCTGGCTACATCACGAACGGAAGAGCGAGCTGCCATAGAACCGAAAGTAATAATATGAGCAACCTGATCTTTACCATATTTATTTACTACATACTCGATCACTTTTTGTCGACCATCATCATCGAAGTCAATATCGATATCCGGCATGGAGATACGTTCAGGATTCAGGAATCTCTCAAAAAGCAGATCGTACTTCAGTGGATCAATATTTGTAATTCCTGTGCAGTATGCGACTACCGAACCGGCTGCTGAACCTCGTCCCGGTCCCACATAAACGCCCATATCACGAGCGGCTGCAATAAAATCCTGAACAATGAGGAAATATCCTGCGAAACCCATATCTGAAATGATACCTAACTCCAGATCAATTCTGTCTTTTACCTCATCAGTAAATTCAGGATATCTGGGTTTGGCACCTTCTAAAGTCAGGTGTCTGAGATAATCGTTCTCGGTTTCAAATCCTTCCGGTAATTCAAAGTTGGGTAGGATCACATCTCTTGAAAGCTTGATCGGTTCAATTTTATCTACAATTTCCTTAGTCGATAAAATTGCTTCCGGCATATCCGGAAACAGCGCTTTCATCTCTTCGGTAGTCTTAAAATAAAATTCGTTATTCGGGAATCCCCATCGGAAATCTTTACCTCTTCCGATCGGAGTACTTTTCAGCTTTCCGTCGTCAATACAGATCAAGGCATCATGAGCTTCTGAATCTTCCTGCTCCAAATAGAACACGTTATTGGAAGCAACCAGTTTAACATCATATTTCTGAGAAAACTCTTTGAATACTTCGTTTACTTTCTGCTCTTCATCCAGACCGTGATTGATCACTTCCAGATAGAAATCATCCCCGAAAACTTCTTTCCACCACTGCAAAGCTTCCTCAGCATATTCTTCTCCTTTATTCAGAATAAGGTCAGCAAGTTCTCCGCGAATACCGCCACTCAAGCAGATAAGATCTTCGGAATATTCTTTGATTACTTCTTTATCTACACGGGCAAATTTGTAATAATAACCTTCTGTAAAACCGATAGAGCTTAGCTTCGCAAGATTTTTGTACCCATTCTGGTTCTTAGCTAAAAGTGGGATCTGATATTTTTTATCCCGGTTATCTCTTGTAAATTTCTTTTGGTGACGATCTTCCACCATATAAAACTCACAACCAACGATCGGTTTTATACCGGCATCATTAGCAGCCGCTACAAAAGAAAATGCTCCGTACATGTTACCAAGATCTGTAAGACCAACGGCCGGCATCCCTTCCTTTTTAGCTTTTGCCACGAGTTCTTTAATTCCGGCAGTAGCCTGAAGCACTGAAAATTTGGAGTGGCAATGTAAATGTGTGAATGCTATATCTTCGTCGATCTCCACTTTAAGATCGATCTCATTACCATCATCGCTTGAGGTTTCTGTTACCTCATCTTTTTTTTTGATACGTGACGGAGATCTCAGGTCAATATAATGCTCCCGCTTCATGTAGCTTGCGGAAGGCTCATATAACTTGGCATCGATCGGAAAGTTGACTTTGGTAACGCCTAAGCGAACCATTTCCAGAAAAATTCTTGCTGTCGCTTCTACATCTGCTGCTGCATCGTGAGCATCTTCAAAACCTTTATCAAATAGTTTCCAATGCAATTCTGTAAGTGTTGGCCATTTGTATCCGCGAGCTCCTTCGATCTTACAAAAATCAGTACCATCATCTTTGGTATCGATCTTTGCTTTATCCATGATGGCAGACGGGATCTTCTTACGGATATATTCCGCTCCCATGATCTTTTCATCAAAACTTACATTATGTCCGATCAGGAAATGAGCTTTATCTATAGCTTTTCGAAATTCGTGAAGAACAAACTCCAGATCTTCACCTTCTTCCTGCGCGCGTTTTGTGGAAATGCCGTGTATCTTTTCGGAATTGAATGGAATCGTAAACCCTTCCGGATAAACAATATGATTTCCACTCGACAGCAACTTTCCTGTATGATCATGATGTTGCCATGCTAATTGAACCAGTCTCGGCCAGTTTTCTAAATCGGTTATCGGAGCTGAAAAATTTTGGGGAAGTCCGGTGGTCTCGGTATCAAAGATTAAATACATATCCGAGTATAATCATATCATCAAAAAATTAATAGTTGTGTTTCGCCTATATTCGAATTTTAATTGAAATATCTTATTTCATGAATTCAAACTGCTTTTTTTAGCAGAAGTAATTAGATTGAGCCAAACAAATTTCAGATATGACCCTAACTCAACTTTCGTATATAGTAGCTGTAGACAAGTACAGGCATTTTGCTACCGCAGCTCAGAAGATTTATATCACTCAACCAACTTTAAGCATGCAGATACAAAAGCTTGAAGATGAACTGGGTGTTTTAATTTTTGACCGTTCTAAATCTCCGGTAGTTCCAACGGCAATTGGTGAACAAATTATCGATCAGGCCAAAGTTATACTAAGCGGTTCCAAACATATTGAAGATATGGTTTCCGTAAAAGATGGTGAGTTGAAAGGGTCTTTCAGAATCGGGATCATCCCTACTATTGCTCCCTATTTGGTTCCACTTTTTCTGAAGCCATTTTCAGAACGACACCCGAATGTAAAGCTCGTTTTTGAAGAAGCTTTAACCAGTGAAGTTCTGGAAGGTTTGCATGAAGATCATTTTGATGTAGGTATTATCGCTACTTCTACCAATCAGCATATCTATGAGCATGAGCTCTTTTCGGAACCATTTCTGGGCTATTTATCACCCGGACATGACTTTTCTTCTAAAGACAAACTCTGCATAGACGATCTCTACTCGCAAGACTTATGGTTACTGAATGAAGGACACTGCTTCCGTGATCAAACTATAAAATTGTGTAAGCAGAACAACGACAAACTTCAGCATTCCAACATCTCTTTTGAAAGTGGAAACCTGGAAACCCTGAAACGATTGGTAGAGCAGGATTATGGAATTACGCTGATGCCTTATCTTGCTATGCAGGATCATGATACCCGCTGTGCCAATGGTGTTATCAAAGAATTTATGGATCCTGTTCCTACAAGAAAGATCAGATTGGTTTACAGTCGTGAATTCCTGAAGCAGAATATTGTAAATGCTTTTGTGGAAACCATTAAAGACAGTATCCCTGAAGAGTTAAAAAATGTGAAGGATGAGATGATAGTGGATTAAGGCTGACCGCAGGAATTAATGAGGTTTTGAAGATTGATTAATCTAATCTCTCATTTGCAAAAACCTCAAAATGTGTTACTTCTTCAGGAAAATCGATCAGATACTTTTTATCCTCAGGATAGTATTTTGCTTTTTTATGATCATCTCCTGCGAAGTTTTTGATCACCTCCATATTTTGCCAAAAAGTAATTAACTCGAAGTAAGCAAAATCTTCATCTCTCCTCCTCAAAAACAAAAGCTTTACAAATCCTTTTGTACTCTTATAATCCGGAATGGCGCGTTCCTTCATAAACTGAGAGTACTCCTCAAAATGTTCCGGCTTTGTACGCCCTTTCCAAATTCGTGCAATCATAATGTTCTGTTTTATTTCTCTTTCAAATACTCTTCTAATCTATCAAAAGTAGAACCCCAACCATTTCTGAAACCCATTTCTTCTTGTTGCTGACGGTATTCTTCAGTTTTATGAGCTACTGAGAATGTCATCTTAGTTTGCTCTCCCAGATCTTCAAACAAAACAGTGAGCACTACATCTACAGTCATGGGTTTAAAATCTGCTGATGTTACCAACTTTTCCGGTTCTTTTATTTCGATAAAAGTCCCTTCAGTCACAAACTCATTCCCATCCGGCATCATCATAGTATATTTCCATGAACCACCTTCTTCAAAGTTCAGCTCTTCTACTTTGGTGTTCATACCTTTTGGTCCCCACCAATTCACTAGATGTTCCGCTTGGGTCCATGCATCCCAAACCAATTGTCTTGGAGCGTTAAAAGTACGAGCCATAGTGGCTACTCGGGGATCACTAGCTTGAGCTTTTTCCATTTTCTTCTTTGTTTTGTTTTGATTGAAGTTGTTCCAGATACATTTCAAAAGAGTCTAATCTCTGTTCCCATAAATCCCGGAAAGGGTCGATCCAGTTTGCGATCTCAGCAAGCGTATCAGGTTTTATAATGCAAAACCGTTCCCTTCCCTGTTGTTCAATAGCAACCAGTCCAGACTCATTCAGGATCTTAATGTGACGTGAAATCGCAGGTCTGCTGATATCAAATTGTTCAGCTATAGCATTCAGATTCAAAGGCTCTTCGGATAGGATCTCAATGATCTCCCTCCGAACCGGATCAGCTATTGCCTGAAACACATCCCTTCTCATTTGTACTCTTTTTTAAAAATGTAACGAATTGGTTACTAATATATATGTAACTGATATGTTACGCAAATTAAATATCTGGTCATCCTTGCAGTAAACTAAGCCCGTTTATAGGAATCAATTCTTTGTTCTATGTACTTTTGTTCCGACAAAAGTACCAAAAACTCCCGACAAGAATTATTGGCGCGAACTCCATTACATCGACTAATCATTACAAAAGGTCTTCATTCGTATGATGCATATTCAAGAATCAGCCTGAGTGTAATGATTGCTCCTTCGGAGCCGTCGATTCCATTACGTTCTTGGCTCGCCAATAATTCTAATGGTCGGTTTGGTTGGAAGCTTTTTCTGAAATCCTCAGGATCTTAAGAAAATACTCTGTTCCAAACTTTTTGACACACATTCTATTTTCAGCCCTCGCAAAGATCCCGAAATAAATTCGGGATTGTAGATGTCAGGTAATTCGTTGACAGTTTAGTAGCGGTCGTTCTAGAAAAATTCACCCTTAGTATTTAAGACGGACAAGAGAGCGTGATCCGGATGCGTCTGCAAAGCAGGAATAATCCTTTCAGGTGAAGAGTGTACTAATTATCTCAGAATGAACGAAGACCTTTAGGATTATTCAGCGCAGGATCAGTGAACCCGTCTTAAATACTTCGGCTTGATCTTTTGTCCCGTTCGAACGGGATATCAAGACAAAAGTAGGTGCCAATCCTTTTCCGGTTGTTAGCAGGACTAAAGTCCTTGCTTGTTTATGTACGAGTTTAAGACAAGAACATAAGCTAGAAGGGGATTTATCCCCGGGTTTCTAATATCCATCTAGTAATTTATACATGTTCATATACTTTTGTACCGACAAAAGTACTCAGACCTTAGCAACTACTGAAAATCGATCGACTCTCCCCTTCCACCTCATACCCATCCGACATCCACCCAGTAATTCCGGCTGATAAAACTCTCACGTCATTAAATCCCATTCCCTTCACTTTTTTGGCAGCATTGGGAGCTTTCCTGCACATGGGATTAGAACAATAGAAAACGAGCGTAGAATTTTTATCAGCGTTTAGATCGCTTTCTGAAAATGAATTCGGATCTAAATTCTGAGCACCGGGAATATGAGTTGTTTGCCAACGCACCGGATCGTTCATATCAAACACATGAACCTTTTCCTGAGCAAGAATTTCGCTCAACTCTTCTGTGGAAATAGATTCAAGGTTCATTACCAACGGAAGGATATTTCTGAATACCATAATAAAGTCTCTTTGATGAACAGGCAGTACCTGTATGTTTCTTTATTTAATTAGTACCAGAAAGGGATGGGTTTCTTACAGGGTTGAACAAATTTAAAGAAGTATCAAAGTATTGTGCCACGAACTGTCACCCCCTCTTATTAGTTTAGTGAGCAGAATAAAACCTTAAACTAGCAAGCCCTTCAGGGCTGCGACATAAACGCCTCGATTGACAGAAGTGATTCAAGATCAAATATGCTCAAAGTAACCAAAGCCGGATATCATGGAATACTTCTTCCCGAATTGGGAATAGGATTGGATTATTCGGGAACCAAAGCCGAGCATATTTTTATTTCTCATGCCCACGCCGATCATGTCCCGAGAAATAAGAAACTGAGCGTCTATGCTACTCCACCGACTGCAAAACTCATGAAATTGCGAGGATTTGGAGGTGAAGTAAAGGCATTGGAGTTCAAACAAACACTGGAAACAAATAAGGCAAGAATCACTTTTTATCCGGCCGGACATATTCTCGGTTCTGCCATGACTTTTGTGGAAAGCGGTCTGGGAAATCTGTTATACACCGGCGATTACCGGACTCCACCCGCTCCTGCTACCGAAGGATTTGAGTTACCGGATGCAGAGATCGATACTTTTATAACCGAAGCCACATTCAGCTTGCCGATCTACAAATGGAAGCCGGAAGAAGAACTCGCTGAGCAAATAAGAAATTTTGCCTCCCGAAATCTGGAAGAAGGATACACTCCGGTTTTCACTGCCTATAATCTGGGCAAAGCTCAGGAATTGATGTATATCTTAAAAAAGCTGAACCATCCTATGCAGATTCATGGCGCAGGATTTAAACTTTGTTCTGTTTATGAAGACTTTGGATTTCCACTTGGTGACTACGAAACCTATCAGCGGGAAAATTGTGAGGAAAAGATACTGATCACGCCCGGTTCTGCTTTGGGGAATGGGTTTGCATCTAACGTAAAGAAAAAGCGAATCGCCTACTGTTCGGGATGGGCAGCAAACGAATCCAGACAAACACAACTTACGGTAGACGAGCTGATTCCTCTGTCTGATCACTTAGATTTCTTTGAGTTGATCGATCTGTGCAAAAAGCTACATCCTAAGAAAGTATTGATCACGCATACGCCCAATCCTAAAGTTGTTCAGCATTATCTGGAGGAGCTGGGGATTGTTTCGACATCCTTTCAGGATTAATTAAAGATGAAAGATTAAAAATGAAAGATTTTCAATTTCCTCATAACACACATAAAAGCTCGATAACTTCTTCAAAAGGACTCATTTACCAGCCAAAAACTACATTTTTAATCTTTCATTTTTAATCTTTAATTCTTTGAGTTCCCTAAGCAAAAATACTAACTCATTTGCGCGATTAGCCGAAACCGTTCAATCCATCTCCTCAACTCGTGGAAATAATGCAAAGATTAAGCTGTTCGTGGATTATCTATCCAAGCTGGAAGCCGACAAAGATGTAGAATTAGCTACTCAGTTTTTAAGTGAAGGTGCTTTTTCTTCGGTTTCCGGCAAGCGAGCATCGGTTGGACACCGAACTATTGCGACTTTAGCTGCTAAATTCTGTGAGATCGATTATGAAAAGGTATTCAAGCCCAGCAAAACGGCGAGCGGTTCTTCTTCTGAAACTATTCAGCGATTGTTTGAAAATATTTCTAAAGCCAAAGCTAAATGGAAAGCAGAGAATCTGACATTACAAGAGATCAATGAGATCTTTGAGTCGCTGTACATCACTTCAAAAAGAGATGCCAAGCAACATATTCTTCTGGAAGCGTGGAAAATGATGACCCCATTGGAAGTAAAATATTTTATCCGAATTCTTGGGCAGGGTTCACTCAGGATTGGTTTCGAAACTAAGAGCGTTGAAAATGCCATTGCTAAAACCTACGGCAAAGAATTAGAAGCGGTTCGCTATGCCCGGATGATCTCCGGCAGCATCGGCAAAACAGCCGTAATGGCGAAAAATGATGCTCTTGACGAAGCGACATTTAAGATGTTTAGTCCCATAGCTTTTATGCTGGCTTCTCCTATCGAAAGCAGAGCTGTTACCGATCTTTCAGAATATATAGCTGAAGAAAAGTTTGATGGAATGCGATGTCAGGCTCATATCTCTGATGGAAGAGTAGAATTATTTTCCCGAGATCTGAATGAGATCACGAGCTCATTTCCTGAGATCATCGAATTCTTTTCCGGTAAACAGCTTCCAGATCTGGTTCTGGATGGAGAGATATGTGTTTTCAAAGATGACACCATTCTCCCCTTTCAGCTTCTCCAAAAACGAATGGGCGTAAAAAAGCCTTCGAAGAAACTTATTACTCAATACCCTGTGCTTTTTATCGCTTATGACGTGTTGTATAAAGATGGGAATCCGCTATTTGATGATTTGTTATCAGTTCGTCGGGATAAACTCGAAAAGATTTCAAAAAAATATTCGATTTCAATCACCACCCAGATGAAGATCAAAGATCAGGATGATGTGGAAGAACTATTTCAACGAGCACTGGATCATGGCAATGAAGGCTTAATGCTGAAGCGAAAAGATTCGGTGTATGAATATGGTCAACGCAGAAAATCCTGGCTGAAAATTAAAAAGCCAAGTGGTTCTTTTGATACCGTAATGCTGTACGCACATGCCGGAAGTGGCAAACGCGGCGGAACTTATTCTGACTTTACGCTGGGAATTTCAGTCAAAGATGATGAACGCTATGAAGAAGAGTTCATCCCAATCGGGAAAGCATACGGCGGCTATTCTGATGAAGAACTCAAAAAGATGAATGCGTTGATCAAGGATATTACACTAGAGCGATTCGGCCCTACTCTACTTTTGAAACCTCACCTAGTAATCGAACTGGAATTTGAAGACATCCAGATCAACAAAAGAACCAAAGCCAAATACACGCTTAGGTTTCCGAGATTCAAAGCTATTCGCTGGGATTTATCTCCATCCGATGCAGACACATTAAAAGATGTGGAGCGAATGTATCAGCAGAAAATCGATGAAGAAAGATCGAGGCAGGACAATAATCCTTCGTTTTATCTTCCATCTTGAAACTAATTTTTACGTTTTTAATCAGTTTTAACAACCATTCTGAACCTCTTTATGCTAGATTATGGTTCAAGCTTTAAACTTGCTCTTAAAACATACAGATGAGAAAAATACTAACAATTATCTTGCCTTTGTTATTCCTTATATCCTGTTCAAAAGAATCACAGGATCAACAAAGTAATCAGGGAAACCTTGTAATTCCTGCTGTGGAAGCAGTTCAGTCTCAATTTGGCTCTCTTCCACTTGTTGAACGATTTAGTGGAAATGTGGTTTCCGAAAATCAGATAGAACTTTATCCGGAAGTAAATGCCCAGATCGCTGAAGTATTTGTAGAAAATGGCGACTTTGTGAATAAAGGTGATGTGCTTGTAAAGCTACAAGACGAACCTTTCCAGAAGCAATTGCAACAATCTGAAGCTAATCTAAAAATCAATAATGCTCGTTTAAAGCAAGCAAAAGCTCAGTTATCCACTCTGGAAGCTCAACAAAAACGAATACAAGCTCTTGCTGAAAAAGATCTTAGCAGCGAATTGGAATTGGAACAAATCAATGCTGAAAAGATCTCTGCTGAAGCAGATGTGGAGTTGGCCGAAGCTCAGGTTGAACAATCAGCAGCTTTAGTGGATGAGAGAAAAAATCAGCTTACAAAAACACTTATAAAAGCACCTGTTACCGGAACCATCGGACAAAGAAATGCCCAACCCGGCATGCAGGCATCAGCTTCTACTCCCCTTTTCATGATAGGAGATCTGTCAAAGCTTAGAGTTGAGATCCTGTTAACAGAAAGCATGCTTAATAAAATTAAAGTTGGTCAAACCGCCGCAATATCGGTAACTGATCAAAATGGAGAGATCGTTACTATTAATGGTGAATTGTCCAGAATCAGTCCTTTCTTAAATGAAATTACAAGAAGTACTGAAGCAGAAATCGATATCAATAACCAAAATGGATTATTAAATCCGGGAATGTATGTACCTGTTGACATTTTTTATGGCGAAAGTCAGCAAGCTACATTAATTCCAACCAGCGCTATTTTCATTGATCCTAATACCGGTACTGAAGGAATTTATATTGCCAATTCTATTGGTTCAGAAATTAAACCAGTAAGCGATTCTTCATCCGGAGTCTCTTCTTTAACTTCTCCTACAGATGTTACTTTTCAAGAAATTGATGTGATTGCGAGGGGTAAAATGGAAGTTGCAGTGAACGGTTTGGAAAGTGGAAAATGGGTAGTCACGCTAGGTCAAAACCTACTTTCTGAAGGAAGAGAACAAGCACGGGTTAAAACCATTCCCTGGGAACATGTAATCCGATTGCAACAAATGCAGCGAGAAGATTTGCTCAATGACGTAATGAAAGACAAACAACAGACTCCTGAAAAAACCACACTTTAACATTTTAGCTTAACTGACATGGCACTTACAGACATTTCAATTAAACGCCCGATTGCAACTACAATGTTCTTTCTGATCATTATCACTCTTGGTGTGATCGGATTTCGGTATTTACCCGTTGATCTGCTTCCTCCTATCGAATATCCACAACTTACCGTAAGTACCGAATACCCAAATGTTGGGCCTGAAGAAATTGAAACCATCATCACCGAGCGAGTTGAAAATGCCGTAGCAGGTGTTCCCGGTGTTGAGCGTGTACGTTCTCAATCCAGTGAAGGCCGAAGCAGAGTAACTCTGGAGTTTGCTCAATCAGTAGATGTAGATGTAGCCGCAAATGATGTGCGAGCAGCTTTAGATCGCTTGAGAAGTGCGCTTCCACCCGAAGTAGAATCCCCGAGAATCTGGAAATTTGATCCCAATAACTTCCCGATTGTTATTGTAGGTGCTAATTCTGATAAAAATCTAGCGGATCTAACGCTGCTTCTGGATCGTGAGATCACTAAAAGATTTGAACAAATAAATGGGGTTGGCTCCATTGATATTTGGGGAGGCATAAACCGTGAAGTTAAAATCGATCTGAAGCGAGACAGGTTGATAGCAAGTGGATTGACCTCAGCGGATGTTCAACAAGCCATCTCCAGTGAAAATGCAAACCTTCCGGGTGGAAACGTAAATTCCGGAGTACAACAATTATATGTCAGAACTCAGGGAGAATTTGAGTCAATTGACCAAATTGCAAATACGGTTATTACTACGGTTGATGGAAAACCTATCCGTGTTAAAGATGTTGCTGAAGTAAACTTTGGATATCAGGATCTGGATCGTCTTGTGACTATTGATGAAAAACCTATGGTGCGATTTGGAATCCGTAAACAAACCGGAGCCAATACAGTAGCTGTTGCCGAAGATATTCGACGGGAAGTTGAACTTATCAATTCAGAAAGAAATGATCTTGACCTTTTTGTAACTACGGACCAAAGTACATTCATTCAAAGTTCTATTGACAACGTTCAGAGTTCAGCTATGTGGGGAGCTCTACTTGCAGTAGTCGTGCTTTACGTTTTCTTCAGAAATGGATCGTCGACTTTTATTATTGCTGTTTCTATCCCTATTTCGATCATCGCTACTTTTGCTTTGTTGTACTTTAACGGACTTACTCTAAACCAGATGAGTTTCGGAGGTCTGGCACTCGGTGTAGGCCTGATCGTTGATAATGCCATTGTTGTACTGGAAAATATAATACGGCTCCGTGAAGAAGAAGGCGAAGACCTGAAAACAAGTGCATTAATTGGCACAAAACAGGTTTCAGGAGCCATCATTGCTTCCACACTAACAACTTCTGTGATCTTTCTGCCTGTGATTTTTATGCAGACTATTTCCGGTTTACTATTTCAGCAATTGGCTCTGGTTGTTGTTTTTGCTCTTGTTTGCTCACTTCTGGTTGCACTAACTTTAGTTCCGATGCTTTCTAGTAGATTTCTGGATGTTAAAAAGAATTCTGATGGAGCTAAAAAAGGCTGGTTTCAAAAGTTTTTCAACAAATTTGAGAATAAGTATTCATCGTCGCTAAGATCTGTTCTGAAATACAGAAAATTGGTTTTTGCTGTAACCGGAGTTTTGGTTATTGGTTCATTTTTTCTTGCACCTGTTATACCGGTAGAACTAGCTCCACAAACTGATGCAGATGAGATCGATATTGATCTGAGAATGGCTGATGGTACAAATATCACTGTGATCAATGAGTATTTGGCTGAGTTAGAGCAGGTTATCAGAAGTACAATTCCATTTGATGATATAGAACATTTGACAACTGATGTAAGGGACGGTCGCGCTGAAGTTGAGATCACCATGGTGGAAGCTTCTAAAAGATCCCGAAGCACTTCTGAACTTGCAGAGGAAATTCAAAAGAAAGTTGAAGGAACGATTGCAGGGGCAAACATAAGAGTTAATGCACAGTCAGGTCTTTGGATCTTGCGCCGCGTTTTTGGATCAGGTGGAGCCGAAGATCTTCAGCTTGAAGTTCGTGGATATGATATTGACCGTTCGTATCAAATAGCTCAGGATATTAAATTGGAACTGGAAAAAATTGAAGGAATTACCGGAGTTGAAGTAGATCGAAGTGAAGGAACACCTGAGGAAAATATTGTTTTTGATCGCGAAAAGATCGCTCAGCTTGGTTTAACCATTAATAGTGTAGCCAGAACTATTCAAACCAATATCGGTGGAAGCAGAGCAGGAGCATTCCGAATTAGCGGAGACGAATACCCAATCACTGTTCGTTTGCGTCCTGAAGATCGTTTAAATACTCAGGATCTTGATAATATTTCTATACAAACTCCCGGTGGGCAGGTTATTCCGGTTTCGTCCGTAATTAAGAGGAATGCCGGTCGTGGTCCTGAAGATATTACCCGAATAAACGGACAAAGAGTAACGGGAATCTCGGCTAATCTTGAAACTGGTCTGGCATTGGGAGAAGCAGTAGAAATTGCTCAGGCCAATCTGGCTGATTATCCTCTTCCGGAAGGTTACAGTATTGTATTCAGCGGAGAATATCAGGAGCAACAAAAGGCGGCTGCAGATTTCAATATGTCGATTATTATGGCTCTGATTCTCATTTATATGGTAATGGCAGGTCAGTTTGAGCGATTTCTGGATCCTTTGGTGGTAATGTGTTCTGTTCCGCTGGCTGTAATTGGAGTTGTACCCACTTTACTGCTCACTGGAACTACGATAAACATACAAAGCTTGATGGGCATCATAATGCTGATAGGTATAGTCGTAAATAACGCCATTGTACTGATCGATTATGTAAATCTTCTTAGAAGAGATAAAGGATTGCCTGTAATTGAAGCAGTTATAGAAGCAGGACGATTACGACTACGCCCAATTTTAATGACTACACTTACAACCGTTTTGGGTTTACTTCCACTCTCTTTTGGAATTGGAGCCGGAGCAGAGATTCAGGCTTCTCTTGCACGAGTTGTAATTGGAGGACTGACTGCATCAACATTAGTAACACTTGTATTTATTCCTGTAGTGTATGTTTCAGTTGATCAGGTAGTTGATAAATTGAAAGCTTATAACTGGAATCCATTCAAAAAAGAATCCGAAAAAATAGAATTAGCAAGTTCTTAATTATTAACCCGGAGCTTCAGAAGTTGGATCTGCTAAATGGAATTAGTGTTAAAAACTATTGGTTACTTTAATCACTATTTCAATATCCATTTATAATTTTCTATGAGTTCCTGGACACTAAAATCTATTCCGCCGCATGACTGGTTTCTTTGCCTCGATGTAGAATCCTATTTCGATCATGAGCATGATGTAGAAACTATTTTCGAAGAAGGATTTACTCGCCCCATTCCGGTTGGTGATACAGATGTGATCGTAACTGTATTTTTTAACGGTGATCCGGATTCGCCGGAGTTTCATATGGAGACCAAGGAATCTTTATCTAAAGAAGAAATTGAGGAAGCGAATAAGAGCTTATCTAAGATCTTAGGAACCGAAATGGATATCCGACCTCTGTACGATCAGGCTTCAGAAGATCCACTTTTGGGTGATAAACTAAGCTCGTTGTACGGTTTAAAAAGAATGACCAGAGCTAATTTATTCGAAGATATTCAGAACAGAATTGTAGAGATGCAGATGAATCATAAACCTACTGCTAAGAAAATGATGTTTGCAGTTCGGGAAGCTTATGGAACTGCTTTGGTTCATAACGGAAAGAATATTCCTGCCTGGCCAAGAGCTTATCAACTTATGAAAGCAGACCCGATGAGTATTCGAAATCTTGGTCCTACCAAAAGAAAAGGCGAATATCTTACCGGACTAGCTTCAGATATGGTAGCCGGCAATGTTGATATGGAACACATCACAAATTGTGATCCTCAGGAGGCTTATGATCTACTAACGAACATAAAAGGAATTGGTCCTACCGCAGGACAAGATCTTATGATGATGCGTGGAAGACCGGATGCTGTTTTTCCCAGCAACAAAAAGAAAGATGAAGAAAAAGGATTGCGTCGTTGGATCATTGCCAGCTATGGTGAAAATCCACACACCATAAGTGAAAAGAAATTTCAAAGTCTGATCTCAAATTGGAATGGATTTGAAGGAGCAGCATTGGAGTTTTTATATGTAAACTGGATCATCAGTGAGAAAGAGAAGAAGGCGAGAGAAAAAAGTAAATAGATACTAACTGTATTCTACAGCTAAATAAGGTCGAATTCTCTTTTTAAATTTCAAGATATATTTACAAATAAAAAAAGCCGACTGCTTTCACAACCGGCTTAATTTGATTTAAAAGTGTGATTTAATAATCACTCTTTGAAGAATTCAGTGCTTTTTTGATACTTGGCGGTAGAATCACTTCATCGATAACATGTACAACACCGTTACTGGCATTTATATCAGCTTTAACCACTTCAGCATTTTCAATCATAACGCTTTCTCCGTTACTTTTTACGGATGCATTACTTCCCTGAATTGTTTTAGCTTTCATCGTTTTAGTAACATCGTCCGACATAACTTCACCGGGAATTACATGATAAGTTAGTACAGCTACCAACTGTTCTTTGTTTTCAGGCTTCAGTAATTCATTTAAAACTCCCTCAGGAAGATTTTCAAAAGCTTCGTTTGTGGGCGCAAAAACAGTGTATGGACCTTCTGACTGAAGTGTCGCTTCTAAATCAGCTGCTTCTACTGCCGTAGCTAATGTCGATAATGATTCTGTTTCCGTTGTTAGCTCAAGAATATTTGTTTCTTCCTGAGCATTAACCTCAAATGAAAGAGTTAGTACAAGTGCTAGTGTAAATAAATTTATTGCTCTCTTGAATAAGTTCATCTTGAATAGTTTTTGTTAATGGTAACACTCACTTAAAGATGAATAAAAAACTATATGTTCCTATAAATAATAGAGCAGTAAAGTGAGATTTGAAATCCAACCGTTTAGTGGTTCAGATTTTACCTGTCTGAATTAACTACTAATTACTTTTTTCAATTGTTTTCTATGAGCGACCACTCTACGGAAAATGTAAATTAAAGTCGCCGGAATTACACCATATAGCATGATCGTTTCCATGGTTTGCTCAAATGACGAGCCCACTGCATCCAGAACCAAATAAGTCAGGTAAGAACCATAATAGAACAGTAATATCGCGCCATCGAACTTAGTAATATCAAACCCTGCAATAAATATCGGGATACACATAATACTTACAGCAACCATGAAAGGAATATCTAATGCCAGAGCTGCCGGAGATACTGCTAATATATTCGGAGCTATTACAACTGTAAGCCCAAGAGTAAGCAAAATATTATAGAGATTGCTACCCATCACATTTGCCACAGCCATATCAGTATTTCCTTTTCGTATTGTTGCAATACTGGTTGCAACCTCCGGTAATGAAGTTCCTATCGACACAATGGTTAAACCGATCACTAATTCTGAAAGTCCCAATATTGTAGCAATCTCAACGGCACTTTTTACCATCCAATCTGATCCCTGAACGATCAACCCCATTCCCACGATCAAATATCCGATATTCTTTACATAGAAGAACCAGCCAGTTGAAAGTTCCCTTGCCTTTGCTTCCAGCTCGGTTTCTTCCGGCTGATTATCTCTTTCTTTCTTTATCTGAAAAAAAGTAAAAACCGAATACGCAACTAAGCCCAATAATAACCAAACTCCGTCCAGTGTTGTAAGCTCACCGTCAAAGGCGATAACATACAATAATACACTGGCTGCTATTACGATCGGAACGTCAATTTGGACCACTCTGAGTTTTACAGCCAGAGGTTTAATAATAGCACTAATTCCAAGAATCAGAAGTATATTCGCAATATTACTACCTACAATATTTCCCAGAACCAGATCAGCATTCCCGGCTATGGCCGCCTGCAAACTGATCGCCAGTTCGGGAGCTCCGGTTGCAAAAGCGACCACTGTCAATCCCATTATCAAAGGCGAGACTCTCCATTTCACTCCAAAGTGATCCACACCTCTTAAAAATAATTCTGCTCCGCCAATAAGTGCCGCCAATCCGGCTATAAAAGTAATTGCTGTCATATCTGAATTTGTGAATACCAAAGGTACAAGGTATTCGATTTAAAAAAAGATTTTCTGATTAGTTCCTTTTTACTCTTCTGAATACTAATTCTATAACCTCATCTTCATAGCCATCATTTTCTCGTTCTATGAATACGAATTCATTATTTGAAATAAAATCTGGTAAGGTTTCAAATACTAAGGTTTCTTTTACCGATAAACCTGACAAGTTAAAAATCAGACCAAACGTCACTGATTTTTTATCAACATGCTGATTAAAGAGAACTACCCCTGAATTTTTATTTAATTGATAGGCATTATAAATCACTGAATTATTCTTGATAATTTTTCCAATTTCTTTAGGGAGCTTGGAGGCATCAAAATCTTTCGAAATATCTGCCGATATTCGATTAAATATATCAGAATTGAATTCCTTACTGACCATTTTCTTAGTTTTTCTATTGAATGAATAGATAACAGGTTCAAAAGCTTTCGTAAAATATATGATGTTGTCAGTTTCAAAAATTCCTCCACCTGTAAATCTATATTCTGCATTCGGAAATTCATTCTCTACTGAAAAAGCGATTCCTTTTTCTTCGCCCTTTTTATCCCAAGATCTAATATCATATTTGATGAAGTCTTTACTAAACCCAACGATATCTTTTCCATAATCAAATTGTTCTGGCATTATGGATTTCTCCTGTACTGCTCCCACGCAATCTCCATTCTTTTTGAACCGGAATCCCCAAATTCCTGAGTTTGTTATAAAGATTTCATCATTATCACCGAATTCAGCTTTCCATGGATAAAATTTAAACCCGGGGTGGCATTCTTCGGGATCCAGAACTTTCCATTCTTTTCCCGTAAAAAGAACAACCTGATTCAATGAGTTATCTGAGATCAATATTCGTTCATCTTGTATGTCAATCTCAAAAAATCCCCCTAGAAAAAGTTCTTCGGGAATCTTGACTCTTTTTATCTCAACCAACTCTGTAGGCTGAGCCATAGTTGAGATAGAAACAAAAAAAGTAATTATTAAAACTAGATTTAGTGATTTTTGCATGATAGAACTTAATCGTAATAATGAATACAAAAAAGCCCTGTTTAGAAATATAAACAGGGCTGAAAATCATTCAAGATGAAGTTACATTACTTCTCCAACCACCAGTTTCTTAATTGAATTTGCTCATCGGTAGCATCTTCAACTTCTTGTAGTTTTTGCTGTGGATATAGTGGCGTTCCTACAACACCCTGAAGTTTAAAATCTTCTCCATTTCTGTTAATTGTCAAAGTAAGTTCTGTATCCGGTGTCCATTGAAAGGACTGTGGTAATATTTGGCGAAAATTTTCCAGAGACGCTTCTGTTCCGTTAACTGCAACCAATGTATCTCCCGGCTGAACACCCATTTCAATTAGAGAAGTATTCAAATCCATATTTTCGAAGTAGATCTTTCCGTTCGTCTGATCGACATTGATATAAGCAGCTTGCTGATTAACCAAAAACAGATTTGTCTGCACCTCTTCCACGCCCATTTCTAAACCAACCTTATCAAAGAATACTGAATAATCGATAGGTGTAGTTCCTTCAACATGAGTTCTCAGAAACTCGCCAACTGAAGGGAAGGTCATCTCAGTTATTTCTGCGATCAGGTTATCATCATCGAATGGTTTGTCGATACCATATTTTGCTGATAACTCTTTCATCAACGAAAGCATACTTCTTTCACCGTTACTTTCTTCTCTCATCAGAATATCGATACACATTCCAATCAATGCTCCTTTTTGGTACACATTGTAATAATTAGATGCATATGGTTCGTCAATTACGTTCTCACTCATTACCGTAAAACTCATAGAATCGTCCATAGTGTATGAACTTGAGATCTTGCTCTGAATCTTGCTATAAAATTCTTCTTTAGGCTGAAGATCTTCGTAGGCCTGAAAGTGACTCGCAAAATATTCCGTAACTCCCTCATACATCCACAAATGCTTCGAGAATGTCGGCTCATAGTAATCGAAATAGTGAACATCTTCTGAGTGCACACTTAATGGAGTTACAATATGGAAAAACTCATGCGAAACCACATCGATCATAGCTTGATTTAACTGCGGCTCCTGCATTTGCTCAGGAAGTACAACAATGGTTGAAGTCTGATGTTCCAGTGCTCCAAAACCTTGTGGTGATGTTTGAGTACCTTCTGACAGATACAGATAGATATCATATCGCGGAGTACTGTTAAGGTCACCCAGATATGCTTTCTGAGCCTGCATCATTTCAAAAACGGTCTCTTTGATCTTTGCTGCTGAATGCACTCCGTTTGGGGAATAAACACTCAACACGATCTGAATGTCGCCTACCAAAAATTCTTCAATATCCAGATCTCCGTAAAACATCGGGTTATCAGTAATATCAAAATATCTGGCAGCTGTATAATTATCTACTACTGTTGAATCTCCTTCTAAAACCATCGAGCTACTTGTCGGAAGCGCCGATGATTTTTTCATTCCCGCAGGAGCAGTAACTGCTAATTTGTAGCTGTTGTCTTTCAACTCTTCGAAATATCCGATGAAACCATGCAGGTTTAGAACAAAGTTATCATCTTCAATATTGGTCCCTGATGGTGAAAATGGTGTAGGTTTTTCTGTGTTCTCGATATCAAATGTATCGTTTACATAGTAACCCAGCTTATCTAATTTCTGAGCATTTGGAATGATCCAGGTATTTTCATCCGGTCGATTTACTTCAATTTCCACTCCTGAATAATCGTAAGCAACCAAGTCTTCTGTAAAACTACCGAAATCACTGATTTCATAAGTTCCCTGTACTACTCTTGGGATTCTATATGTAACTGTGTCTTGGGAAAACATTCCCGGATCGATCTCAACCCAAACCCGGTCATTATCAGTATTTACAAGATCAATAGAGGTGGAAATCGGAGTTTGTTCAGCTTGTTCTTTCATTTCTTTTGAAAGACTGTCTCCTGTTTTAGGCGAACAGGCATAAGCTACGCTAAGGAGTAATCCCCCGAGTATAAGTTTCTTCATTTGTAAGATTTTGATGAACAGTTTAATTACTGTCAAAAGTACGGATTTTTAACCTTAATATTTTAAGACCATTATAAATCCTTGGAACAACTCATTCTAGTTCATTCCAAATCGAAGCTTCAAAATTCTTGGTTCCAATAAAGACTGAATTAGGGTAAGTATCTTTATAAAGAATGATTTTATCAGCTTGAATATCGAAATCTTCCAGAACAACAAAGTGCTCGTCATTAAATTTCTTAGCAAGAATTGGTTCAACACCAATTTCAATAAAATTTGAAGCATCATTTTTTCTTGCCAAAATAATACCTCCAGCTAAAAGGTATTCCACTCCATCTTTTTCGATCATTTTTACAGGTCCGTATTTCGGTAATCTATAAGATATCCAGCTCTCTCCATCATCCACACTTTCATAGAACACACTTCTATGACCAGCTATTATAGTACCGTCTTTCCTCTCAAAAAGCATACTAATTGAGTCATCGTCTTTTGAAATTTCCCTTGATACTTTCTCCCATGTTTGGCCTTCATCTTTTGATCTGTAAATACCGTCGTGAGTACCTGCAAATATACTTCCTGAAACTGACTGAAGAAGATAGTCTATGCTGTTTGTTAGAAACTCTGAAGCAAAAAAGAATTCATTTTTAACAAGAGTGTCACCAGATGATGAAGAAAGGTAAACTCCTCTTACCGTCCCCGCGATCAACGTTCCACTCTCTAGGAGCAGAATGTCATAGATCTTTGATTGTGGGTCGAACAAAACAGTCCATTCAAAGCCATTAGATGAGCGAACAATTTTATCCCCATCCTCTGTAACGGCATAATATTCATTATCTTTCTCTATCAAATGGGATAATTTTTTAGTTATTTCAGGAGATACATATCCAAATAAATCTGCATTCTTGTAATACGAAAGCCCCTCCCAGGTACCAATCATAGGACTCCCTTGCTCGTCAAGATTTACGGATGTAATTGGGCGTTGATCAAATCTCGATAATTTCGAAAAATCAAATGCATCAATTCTTTCTTTTTCTCCATTGATCAATGAACATGACAAAAGCAAAACTACCAAAAATAAGTAGTGAAATTTCATAATTAGCTTCGTTAACATTACATCTAATTAATTGAATTCCTTGATTATAATCAATTAGAACTCGAATAAAAAAACCCTGCAAGAATTAACTTACAGGGTTTAAATTTTTCGCTGAAAATGCTAATCGAAAAGATCAGGCTATTTTCAGAATCAGATCTGCGGTTCTCATAGAATAACCGGCTTCGTTATCATACCAGCCAATTACTTTTACAAGATTACCATCTACTTTGGTCAGATCACTATCAAAGATATTTGAATGAGGATTACCAATTATATCAGTAGATACCAATGGGTCTGTAGCATACTCAAGAATTCCTTTCATAGAACCTTCAGATGCTTTTTTGAACGCAGCGTTCACTTCTTCAGCAGTAGTTTCTTTGTTCACTTCACAAACAAAATCCGTCAATGAACCTGTTGGGGTTGGAACACGAACTGCTCCACCATCTAACTTCCCGTCTAAATGCGGAAGTACTAAACCAACTGCTTTTGCAGCTCCTGTTGAAGTAGGAATAATATTAATGGCAGCTGCACGTGCTCTTCTCAGATCTTTATGCGGAGCATCCAAAATTCTTTGATCACCTGTGTATGCATGGATCGTAGTCATGAATCCCTTCTTAACACCAAATGCATCATCCAAAACTTTTACCATTGGGGCAAGACAGTTTGTTGTACAACTAGCGTTCGAGTAGATCTCTGTTTCGTCATCGATCACTTCATCGTTTACACCAAGCACTACTGTTTTTACTCCACCTTTTCCCGGCGCTGAAATAATTACTTTCTTTGCTCCGGCCTCGATATGCTTTCCTGCGCTCTCTTTGTCTACAAAAAAACCGGTTGATTCGATTACGATATCAACACCAAGATCTCCCCAATTTAAGTTAGCCGGATCTCTTTCAGCGGTAACTGAAAAACTCATCTCATTGATAGTGATCTTATCTCCATCCACAGAAACTGTTCCATCAAAAGTCCCCTGAGATGAATCGTACTTGAAAAGATGAGCTAAAGTATTAGTGTCTGTCAGGTCATTTACCCCAACGATATCAATTTTATCACTATACTTTGCTAGAATTGATCGCGTAACCATTCTACCAATACGACCAAATCCGTTAATTCCGACTTTTATTTTTGACATTTTATACCTGTTTTTTTGATGGTCAATTCGAATATCATTTACAGAACCAACCCATTAAATAACTTTCTTTTCAGACTCTGAAAATACCACTACTAGTTGCCATATTCAATGATTTTAGCTTATGATAGTAATAGAAAAACATGAACAAGTACTAAAAGCGCTTTTCCAAAAACTTAGTGACGGTGTGAAGTTTTTATAAATTACTTCTTTGAACCAAATATTATAATTAGTATCAAATAAAGTAATAAAAAGAACTGCTTTATCGCTCAAAAACCCTTTTTCCAGCGCAATTTTAGTTACCTTTATCTTGAATCAAAAAATCTAATTCTTCAGTTCCCAAAATGGACAGCAACGATATTTTCAGGCGATTACGATATATTCTAGGCTATAACGATCTTAAAATGGCTGAGGTTTTTGCATTGGCTAATGATCCTATAGATCAGTCCAGAGTTACAACCTGGCTCAAGAAAGATGAAGATTCTGATTTTGTGAAGATGCCCGATGTCGCGTTGGCTACTTTTCTCAACGGATTGATCAATCAAAAGCGTGGCAAGAAAGAAGGTGCACAGCCTGTTCCCGAACAAGTATTAAATAACAACATCGTATTCAGAAAATTACGCATCGCTTACAATCTTCAGAGCGATGACATACTGGAAATGTTTGATCTGGTTGATAAAAGCATCAGTCCACACGAACTCAGTGCCTTTTTCAGAAAACCCACCTCCGGTAAATACCGGGAATGCAATGATCAGTACTTAAGACATTTCCTTTCTGGTTTGCAGGAGAAGTTTAGGAAATAATGGAGCTGGGTTTGCCACAAAAGCACTAAGGCACTAAATGTTTCGAGCTCTTTTTCATCTCGAATGTATGTGAGAGATCTAAAAATTTTCCTTTAAGTATGTTTTTAGATTTCTCCCCCGGTCGAAATGACAACATAATCCAGTAAGGGCGTATCGCCATACGCCCTTACTGGATTAGCAGTGTTGAGATTTTTCTCTCCCTCCAAAGTTCCTGCTGAGGAAAGAGGAGAAGATTCAATTCTATTCGAAGCATTAATCTATTCCGTTACTTAAAATCTGGCAGATCAGAAAGTTTTACCCGATCGTATGCTCCCCTCTTTTTATCCTCGGGGTGAGGCTCCATGCCAATAATTGTTATCTCTTTTTGATCAGGTCCATATACCCAATAAAATCTCCCCGCCGAAGGTGTCTTATTCTCTAGATATGATTGAAATACTTTTATTCCATATCGCTTAGTCAAAGAGTCAATTTCATGTGAGTTCAATCCCGGATGTCGCGGATTTGAAGCTAAAAATCGAATTGCTTTTCCAAATAGTTTAAACAACTTTTCATCTTCTTTAGAAATCGATCCGTCTTTTTTGGAAGAAAGTAGATCATTCCAAAACTGTTCCATTTCCGGAATGCCGAATCTTATTTTGAACATATTCTCTACTCGCTTTTCAGAAGCTCATCTAGTTCTTTCAAGTCAACATAATCAGATGCTTTACCATCTTTTAAGTGCTTAACAGCTTTATCCATCATCTCAAGAGAACGCTTCGAGATTTCATCAGGATGGATTAAAATCCTGGGTTTAAGAATAACCGTTCCATCACTTTTTTCAGTGACATGATAGTACTCTGTCCGCGGACTTCGGATAGTAAGCCGTTTTTTTGAATCTAGTTTTGCTTCATAATTATTTGACATATACCTCACTTGTCTTTCGAGAACGTATGCTAAATATATGTGGGATATCCCACAATTACAAACAAAACAAATTGAGAGGGGAATGGGGGAGTTGGGCTTGCCACAAAAGCACGAAGACACTAAATGTATTAAGCTCTTTGTCATCTCGAACACATGTGTGAGATCTGGGATTTACCTAAAAGTACATCTTTAGATTTCTTCCTCCGCTCGAAATTACTGATTTTAATACTTAAATCAGTTAGTATCCTTTGACGGGCATTCATCCGACTTTCATTTCACAATATTAGATTCTAAGTGAGTTGGTCTCTCATGTAATCATACATAAACTCCGGAAGCCCATAGTCTAATTCCCAATCTGCAATATGCTGTGTAAAATCAAATTTAGAATTCTTTGGATCAGAATCTGACTCTCTCGCTCTTTCCAAACCTTTTGAAAAACTTGTTTCCTTTTTTTTAATAGACCTTACCCATAATTCTAGAATATCAATTGGAACAAAATAAATATTCTCTAAAGGGATATACAATTCATTACCATAAACGCTTCTTAGCTCAGAAAACAAATCTTTTCCGACTGTTTCTTCGAAATCACGCCCATTACCTAAAAATAATTCTTTAAAAGAAACTACTATCAAAAAATTATTCTCATAATTATTCAACTGCTGAAATCTGCTTTTTTCTTTAAGAGTATGTATAAGTTCGAAAGTTTGATTTACACCACTAATTGCTGAAGTTTTAAGTTTTCCTTTTAGAACTTTAGGATTAGTTGAAGTTTTACCTTTATAATGTATTTCGATACCTTTTGCTTCTATAAAAATTGATTTCTCTTTTTCAAAAATTAAAAAATCAGAAACTTTTGATTTATTTTTTGTGACTTGTATTAATTTTTTTTCGTCAAAATAGTCTGACCCAGAATATTCAATGAGTCGCTCTACGTATGCCTCGAAAATATTTCCGAATCTTTTATAGAACTCATCAGGATATTCACTTTTTAATAGATCGAATACGTAATACTCTATCCCTCTGAATAAAACATTCTCATGATATGGATAGAAACGATTGTTGACTTTTAAAACTGGATATTTAAAAAAGATAGTTTGCTCGTAAAACTCATCTGACTTTCTTGACTTTAAGCTTGTACTTTTTGCATAAGATCGAGCTTCATTGATATCCAGAGAGATAGCGTTTAAAAATAAATTTATCTCTTTATCTGAAAATCTATTCCTAGATAATCTTTTTAAAAGATTAAAGTCAAACGAAACTACTCCTTTCGATTGTCTTAATAATAAAAGCAGTCCCATCATTAGAAACTTATCTATACTTAACCCAATAATTTCGAAAAACTTGGTTTTAAAAAAATGATTATTTGGTAATTCATTAAATAGAATAAATTGCCTTGCAAAAGCAGCTACACTGAACTTTTGTTGATAATGGAATTGTTGGAATGCAAACAAACGCATGAATAACCTAAGCTCTTCAGGTTTATCAGGCATTCTGACTTTATCGCTTAGATCTCTAGTTTCTTGCAAAATATTCTTAAAGTCATCCTTAGTAGGTTGTTTTCTTCTTCTTAGGTAAAATTCATCGTCAATGAGTATCCACTTTATCAACAAAAGAACATTCCAAGGTTGCTTTTGCAAATCTTTGATAGGATCACCTGTTCTATCATAAAGAAAAGTAAATGCTTGATCAATAAGAGCTAACGAATCAAACTTTCTAAATTTATTTCTAACTTTTTTAAACCCCGAATAATAATCTGCTTCAAAGAATCTTTGACCCATAATTTCATATCTTAATAATCAATTTCAATCCTGGAAGTAGTTATAAAAAAAGCCATCCCAAATTGAGATGGCTTTCAAATTAAAGCTGGAAATTATTCCGGAGTATCTTCTTTTTCATCTTTGGAAGCCTTTGCCATGGCGGCGGCTCCAAAAGCAACACCTAAAGAAAGCCATAGCCCTAAGTTATCGGTGATAACTCCAATCACCGTTCCGATAATTATCCCATAAGCCAATGCATTTTTCTTATTCATAGTACCTTGACCTCTTTTTAAATTTTCGGAACAACTAAGTTAGTTTACTAACGCCTTCATGTAATCTCTTCTCATTTCAGCAATAGCGGAGATAGAAATTCCTTTCGGGCAAACGGCTTCACATTCTGCAAAGTTGGAACAGTCACCAAATCCTTCTTCTTTCATTTGATCTACCATTGCAACCGCGCGATTACTTCTTTCCACTTCTCCCTGAGGGAATTTATTTAAGTGAGCAAGTTTCGCTCCTGTAAACAACGAAGCCGACGCATTTGGACAAGCAGCCACGCAAGCGCCGCAACCAATACAAGCAGCATATTCAAATGCTTCATCCGATTTCTCTTTTTCTACCGGCAAGGCATTTGCTTCCTGAGCGGAACCGGTTTTTACCGATACATATCCGCCTACTTCAATGATTCGATCAAAAGCACTACGATCTACAACAAGATCTTTAATGATCGGAAAAGCAGCTGCTCTTGGTGGCTCGATGGTAATTTTGTCGCCATCTTTATAATTACGCATGTGTAACTGACAACAAGCAACTTCAGCTTTTGGTCCGTGCGCCTGACCGTTGATCACTAAGTTACAAGAACCACAAATTCCTTCACGGCAATCGTAATCGAATTCAACAGGCTCTTTGCCTTTCAGCTGAAGTTCTTCGTTGAGTACATCCAACATTTCAAGGAAGGACATATGCTCGTTTACAGTATCTAAAGTATACTCTTCGAAATGACCGGGAACATCAGGTCCAGCTTGTTTCCAGTATTTCAAATGAATGGTCATATCTTTGCTCATAATCTTTTCCTTTGGTTCAGCCACTAAAGCACAAAATCACTAAATAATTTTTGTGTCTTGGTGATTCTGTGGCAAACCTTTTACTTGTATGATCTTTGTTTTAGTTCAACGAATTCAAATTCTAAATTTTCTTTGTGCAGTTCTTCCTGAAGCTGTCCGTTCACACCCTTGAATTCCCAGGCTGCTACGTAAGAGAAGTCTTCGTCATTACGGATCGCTTCTCCTTCTTCAGATTGATACTCTTCACGGAGGTGACAACCACAAGACTCTTCTCTTTCCAAAGCATCTCTGGCCATTAACTCAGCTAACTCAAAGAAATCAGCTACACGACCTGCGAATTCCAGATACTTGTTGTAGTTATTCTTTTCGCCCGGTACATACACATTCGTCCAAAATTCTTCACGAAGTTCCTGAATCTCTTTGATCGCTTTTTCAAGATCTTCTTTGTTTCTGGCAATACCGATGTTATCCCAAACGATCTTACCAAGCGTTCTGTGGAAGTCAACAATGGTTCTTTTTCCATTGATGTTCAGAAGTTTATCGATTTGATCCTGAGCACCTTTCTCTGCTTCAATAAAAGCATTGTGATCGGTACCGTAACGAGTTCCCGGTTTAACATCTGCTAAGTAATTACCAATGGTAGCCGGAAGTACAAAATATCCATCACTCAAGCCTTGCATCAATGCACTGGCTCCAAGTCTGTTTGCACCGTGATCAGAGAAATTAGCTTCTCCTGTGGCAAATAGTCCCGGAATGTTGGTCATCAAGTTATAATCTACCCAAAGGCCGCCCATCGTGTAATGCACTGCAGGATAAATTCTCATTGGTTGCTCATATGGATTTTCACCGGCGATATTTTCATACATATCAAACAGGTTACCATATTTTGCAGCTACAGTATCTTTGCCATCACGCTTAATAACGTCACGGAAATCGAGATATACAGAAAGTCCGGTTGGTCCCACTCCCAATCCTTCATCACAAACAATCTTAGCATTTCTGGAAGCCACATCACGAGGAACTAGGTTTCCGAAGCTCGGATATTTTTCTTCCAGATAATAAAAGCGTTCTTCATCTGGTATATCATTTGGATGACGATCATCTCCTTTTTTACGAGGAACCCAAACACGGCCATCGTTTCTCAAACTCTCACTCATCAGAGTTAGTTTGGATTGATAATCTCCGGAAACAGGAATACATGTCGGGTGAACCTGAACATAACATGGATTAGCAAATAACGCTCCCTTTCTGTGTGCTCTCCATGCTGCCGTTACATTTGAATTTTTTGCGTTCGTAGAAAGATAGAATACGTTTCCATATCCACCGGTTGCCAGTACAACAGCATCGGCTTCCCATCTTTTCAATTCACCTGAAACCAGATCTCTGGTAATAATACCGCGAGCTTGTCCGTCAATGATCACAACATCAAGCATCTCATGGCGTGGGTGATATTCAATTCCGCCTTCATTCACTTGACGCATCATCGCCTGATAAGCACCCAGCAACAATTGCTGTCCGGTTTGACCACGAGCATAAAATGTTCTGGAAACCTGAGCTCCACCAAACGATCGGTTTGCAAGCAATCCACCATATTCACGAGCAAAAGGAACTCCCTGCGCTACTGCCTGATCAATAATTTCATTAGCAACTTCAGCAAGTCTGTACACATTCGATTCTCTGGATCTGTAATCGCCACCTTTAATAGTATCATAAAATAATCTCCAGATGCTGTCTCCGTCATTCGGATAATTCTTAGCGGCATTAATCCCACCTTGAGCAGCAATACTGTGTGCACGTCTGGCAGAATCCTGAATACAGAAGCTTTTCACATTGTAACCAAGCTCGGCCATACTTGCAGCAGCAGCTCCTCCGGCTAATCCGGTTCCCACAACGATAACCTCATACTTTCGCTTGTTATTAGGAGCGACAAGCTTCATTTCTTTTTTATGCTTGCGCCACTTTTCTTCTAATGGTCCTTCAGGTGCTTTAGAATCTAATTTCATAATTGTATTGTATTGCCAGTATTGTTCTTTTAATTACAACTTATTAGAGCTGCGTCACAGCTTCCGCCCGTAAAATATATGTACAGAGGAATAAAAATGAATGCCAACATAATTACGATTGCGAAACCATAAGCACCCATTTGTACTTTTTTAGAAGCTTCTTTGCTCTTCATAGAAAGCGATGTAAAAGCGCTCCAGAATCCATGCGACAAATGAAGTATCAATAAACTCAATACAAATGTATAACCGAAGGCATATAGCGGGTCAGTAAATTTTTCAATCACCAATGCTCTCAGGTCCCGAGCCATTTCGCCCGATGCAAGCTTAACCATTTCTGTATCGCCGAATTTAAATGTCCAGATATGGATCACTAGAAAAACCAAAATGATGATTCCTGTATAGACCATGCTTTTGGAAGCTAAAGACTGGTGACTTGGTCCGCCTTTGGTTTGATACTTCTTGTATCCTTCCGGGCGAGCTTTTCTTCTGTTCCACCAGATGGAGACTCCCAAAATGGTATGATATAAAAAGAAAAAAGCCAATCCTGCTTCAATCACATAAAGCAAAGGACCGAGATCTTCTAGAGTTTTTGTGTAAATATTAAAGGCTTCAGGGGCACCGAAAATGGTTAGATTACCTACAATATGACCGATGAGAAACAGCATCAAACCGATACCTGTGATCCCCGTCATGATTTTGCGGCCTACCTGCGAATTGATCGCTTTTATAAATGAGGGCATGCTGGTGTTTATAGTTAGTTCTGAAAAAGTTAAATAAGCTTGTTAAAGCTTTAGTTTCAATTTAAAGTGAAACTAAATTATGCTTTTATAGATTTGAAAAATCGCTTTTTCCCTTTTCAATGGCAAGGTGGATTCACTCTAAATATTAAGTATGAACGGGGATAAATATTCTTTTACCTTTTCAGGCTAATAAATCGAACATTTTCTGAAAACAGTTTCTAACATATTTACTTCCGAATTTAAAGAACGGGGTTCTAAATTCATTGGATATCTCATTCCTGCGAAGTCTGAGGAAGAGTTTGATGAGCAACTTCAAAAATTAAAAACTGAACTTTGGGATGCTTCACATCACTGCTACGCTTACCGAATTGGAGCAAATGACACCACCGAGTTCAGCAGCGATGACGGTGAGCCTTCCGGCACGGCCGGACTTCCAATTTTAAATCAGCTACGGTCTAATGAATTAGTGGACGTTTGTGCGGTGGTTGTACGTTATTTTGGAGGGACCAAACTTGGAAAATCAGGATTGATAGAGGCTTACGGTGAAGGAGCAAAACAAGCTATTGAAGCTGCAAAGCTCCTCGAAATAAAAAAAATACAGTTTGCACGGATTGTTTATCCCTACTCACAGGAAAACGCGGTCAATAAATTAATACTTGATCATGAACTTGAGGAACAGGAAGCCGAGTACCTCGCAAACGTATCAAAATTATTTGCCTGCCCTGTTAAGAATATTTCAACTTTTAAGACCAGCTTAGAAGCATTAGAACATCTTTCCGTCTCTCATAAAATGTTACATAAAAGTTATATATACGGTTGATGATTTCAAGTATACTAATTCTGATAAGTACCAATCCGAATTCGGAGTTGTTACGTTCTTTTAATTAAGTATCTTCGTCAGAATTCATTTTGAAGATCAGACAATCAAATATCTAACTATGAAAAACAACATTCACGATCAGGTCTCATCCTATTACGGGGAAACTCTGCAGACATCTGACGACCTAAAAACCAATGCCTGCTGTACAGATATAGAGTACCCAAGACATATCAAGGATATTTTAAGCCAGCTGCATGATGAAACCATGTCAAAATACTACGGATGTGGTCTTACCATTCCTACTAACCTTGAAGGTTTAAGAGTTCTGGATTTAGGATCCGGTTCCGGAAGAGATTGTTATGTAGCGAGCAAATTGGTTGGGAAGGATGGCCATGTTATCGGTGTGGATATGACTGATGAGCAGTTAAAAGTAGCTGATGCTCACAAAGACTTTCATGCAGAAAAGTTCGGGTTTGCTAATGTTGAGTTCCAGAAAGGAAACATCGAAGAACTCGGAAAACTTGATATTGAAAAAGAATCGCTTGATCTGATCATTTCTAACTGTGTAATAAATCTGGCTACAGATAAAAAAGCAGTTCTTCAGGGCGCTTATGACTTATTGAAAGAAGGAGGCGAGATCTATTTCAGTGACGTTTATTCTGATCGAAGAGTCCCTCAGGATCTTGTTGATGACCCTGTTTTATACGGAGAATGCTTGAGTGGTGCACTCTATTGGAACGACTTTTTGACCATTTCAAAAGATGTCGGTTTTTTGGATCCCCGCACAGTGAGTTCCAACAGAATTACCATCGAAGATGAAGAGCTTATGGAAAAGGTAGGGAATATCAACTTCTACTCCGTTACCTATCGCTTAATGAAATTACCAAAATTGGAAAGTGATTGCGAAGACTATGGTCAGGCAGTTCGCTACAAAGGCACCATAGATCACAATAAAGATGCTTTTGAACTGGATGATCATCACTTATTTGAAGCCGGACGCATTAAAACGGTTTGCGGAAATACGTATATGATGCTTCAAGACACACGATTTAAAGAACATTTTGATTTTTGGGGTGACTTTTCCACCCATTACGGAATTTTTGAAGGTTGTGGTGGAAGTGCCCCCTTCAACACAGAAAATACTAATTCAGACGAGGCTGCTCCATGCTGCTAAAAGATTTGAAAACGAAATCTCTTAAAGAACAGGAAATAAAACAGAATTTTCACGACAAAGGGAAATTCAGAGAACCAACAACTACGGGCAAAGGTGACGATCGCGCTTATGTGGAGTTGACCAATCTGGATACGCTTTGGTTCAATACAGGAACCCGATGTAACCTTCAGTGCAAAAACTGTTATATCGAATCTTCTCCAACCAACGATGAGTTATTATACATTACAACTGATGAAGTAAAAACCTACCTGGATGAAATTCGTGATCTTGAACTGAGTACAAAACAGATCTCGTTCACAGGCGGCGAACCATTTCTGAATAAAGACATGGTTCCGATCCTGGATTTATGTTTAGAGCGAGGATTTAACGTGTTGGTATTAACAAATGCATACCGTGCCATTGATAAACATTTCGATGAACTGGATGTGCTGAATAAAAAATATCCCGGAAAATTAACGCTTCGTATTTCTTTAGATCACCATACGGAATCTGTTCACGAGCGTGAAAGAGGTCCAAAGACTTTTAACAGAACGCTGACAACAATGAATACCCTTTCGAAAATGGGATTCAATCTTGCGGTAGCAGGTCGTTCTTTAGAAAATGAATCCAGAGATGAAGCTTTACAAGGTTATCAATCTATTTTGGATGAATACGAAGTTGGTATTACGGTAACAGGCGGTGAAAACATTGTGATCTTCCCTGAAATGACTACCGATCAGGATGTTCCAGAAATCACTACAGATTGCTGGGATATTCTGAACATCAAAGCTACGGATCAAATGTGTGCAACAGAACGCATGGTGGTAAAACGCAAAGGAACGGATACTCCGGTTGTACTTCCATGTACGTTAATTGCGTATGATGAGCAGTTTGAACTCGGTACCACACTCAAGGAATCATTCCAGAAAGTATATCTGAATCATCCTTACTGCGCTCAATTTTGTGTATTGGGTGGAGCTAGTTGTTCGGCTTGAGCATGATTGATAATTAAATACAGTAGGGGCGCATCGCCAATCGCTGCGGATTAAAATCCTTGCTTGTGTACCAGATTCATCTGGGCGCTGGATTCGTTTTATTCAGATTTAAGAGATAGGTCATCCTGAACTTGTTCGGGATCTTACGAAATGTCTTTTAATTTAACTGCGGGATAAATCCCTTGATTGCAAACCTAATTCATTACGAGTTATAATTCTATCAAGTTTACCAGAGAGGACTTTTCCCGAAGGGATGCCTTTGGCAAGTCCGATCGGATAAAGGTTTTCATTCTTGGATCAACATTAGCAAAACCTAAAGGATTATTCCTGCTTCGCAGACGCTTACGGATCATGTTCTCTATTCCGTCTTAAATACTAAGGGCGAATTTTTCTAGAACTATCACTACTAAATTGTCGATGAATTACAGTACATCTCTAAAGAATGACTATCTTAGAAATCACTCCCACGCCACCTCTACAAATTTTTCGGGATCAAAAATATCTGAATTGATCGAATCTGGAATTTTCATTTCGGTATATTTTTCTACTAAACCAAGCATTCCGTTTGCTTTAAAGATCACTTCGGGAGCAACCCAGCCTCCGCCCAGTCTTTCGTAGTTGTTGAATTGAACTTCCTGAAGAGTATTTGCTCTTCCAACCGTGATATTCCGCACAAAAACTAAGCGTTCAGCATCGATCCAAAACTGCGGTTTGGTTGAATCTGCTTCATCCACTCCGATTACATAAACATCTCTGCCCTGCCACTCATCCATGTACACTTTTTCAAGGTCGTAGCCAATTCCTGAAAGTTGGTTAGCCGTACTGTCTACCGATTGATGATACACATCAAAGCCCAAAACAAGCAGATCGTGCACTCTCGGGAATTCCTGAATCTTCTCTCCGTTCACAAATCCGTACTGAACTCCGTCATTAAAGAGAATGCCGTTATTTGAGTTCTTCTCATCGAATTTAATAGCAAGTTTTCCCGGAAGACTCATAGCTTCGTACCACATTTGAGTTCTTACTACTTCATCGTTTTGTCCATAGAAGATCGTCTCTTGAGTAAATGTAAAGTTGGTGTACCACTTTCCCTTGTACTCTTCGTACATCTTTGAGAGCACTTCCACTCCGGATTCAACCTCATCAGATTGAAAGCCAAAAGCGTTAATAATCGGGGTGAAAACAAACAGAACTAAAAGGAGTATTCTTCTCATGTATATATGCGCTAAAATTTCTTCCCTGAATGGTAGCAATCTCATTAATTAAGAACCATCAAAATCTATTAAAGCTGAATCAGAATGTTTATGTTTAAAGAGCTATTTTCAGCAAAAGATTATTTATGAAGATATACACAAAAAAAGGCGATACGGGCGACACCTCTTTGTTTGGCGGACAAAGAGTTTCCAAAAGCTCGTTACGGATTGAAGCTTACGGCACTGTGGATGAATTGAACTCAGTTATTGGGGTTTCTTTATCACACGGAGTTGATGCTCGCTCAAAAGAACTTTTGGATGAAATTCAGAAGCAGCTTTTTGTACTGGGTTCTGATCTTGCTACTCCTCCATCAAAAAAGATAAAGATCGATCGTATTCAGGAATCTGAGATCACTTTTCTGGAGCAAGCTATTGACGAACTTGAGGAGCATCTCGAACCTTTGACGAGCTTCATTCTTCCTGGAGGATCGCCGGCCGGTGCAAATCTTCATGTCGGCAGAACAGTGTGCCGAAGAGCTGAACGATTAGCAGTGGAATGTTCAAAAGAAGATGAGATCTCTGAAGAAGCTATAAAATATCTGAACCGACTTTCTGATTTCCTGTTCGTCCTTGCCCGATTTGAGAACAAACAATCCGGAAATGAAGAAACAAAGTGGTTGCCAAATTCCTGATCTATGGCTCTAAGTAACAAGCAGAAGTCTTACATAAAAAAGCACAGCAAAAAGAAGAGTGCCAAGAAAATAGCTTCGGACCTGAATCTCGAGGAAACGGAAGTACAGGCATATATCGATGAGTTTAAAGAACCACTTCCGCTAAAAAAGAAAGTGCTGTTTTACGGGATCACTATTTCCATTCCTTTTTTGTTTTTTCTGGTTGTTGAATTGATTCTGAGAAGTACTAATTATTTAGGGAATACCGATCTGTTCATAGATCCGAATATTACTACGGATGAATATCGCATTCCAAACCCTAATTTTGCCTCCAGATATTTCTTCTATACAAACGTAATTCCAAGTCCTTCTATAGATGTTTTCTTAGCTGAAAAACCGAAAGACAGCTACAGAGTTTTTGCTATGGGTGGCTCAACGGCAGCCGGATATCCTTATGGATTCAACGGTACATTTTCTCGTGTGGTAGATGATGTTTTACAAGATGCCATGCCGGACAAAAATGTGGAGGTCGTGAACGTGGGGATTTCGGCGATCAACACTTATACGTTGTACGATCAATTGGATGAGATCATTGAGCATAAACCTGATGCTGTTATGATCTATGCCGGACATAATGAGTTTTACGGAGCACTTGGAGTTGGTTCAAATGAAAATCTGGGAGCATTTCCGGGGTTTGTTCGATTCTATCTTAAACTCCAACGATTCAAAACTTTTCTGTTTCTAAGGACCATTATTGTGGATACAGGTAAATGGTTCGCTTCTGCCTTTTCAGACAAAGAGGTTAAAGAAAGCGGGACTCTCATGGAGAGAATCGTTAATTCAAGATCTATTGAATTAGACAGTCCAAAATATGAGCTGGCCATGATCCAGTTTGAAAGCAATATTTCAACTATTATCGAGACTTTTGAAGAAGAAGGAATTCCTGTTTTTATAGGCAGTGTTGCCAGCAACGTTAAAGATCAGGAACCGTTTGTTGATATAACAGATGGAGAGCAACCATCTGCTCTTTCCACATTCCGGGAAGCACAAAATGCTCTGGAAATTGATGACTTTGGCACTGCAAAGGAAAAACTCAATCTTGCCAAAGATCTGGATGGACTAAAATTCAGAGCACCTACTGAAATAAATGAGATCATAAAAGATCAGGTAGCCAAAAATACTCATACAACATACGTTCCTGTTCAGGAAGCTTTTGAACAAAACTCTGATGAAGGTTTGATTGGCTTTGACCTGATGCTGGAACATCTTCATCCCAATCAGAAGGGGTACTTTTTGATCGGGAAAACCTTTTCAGAAGTCTTCTTAAGTGATTTGGAAAAGAAAGGTGCAATAACTATCGAAACAAAAAGGAATTGGGATTATTATTTCGAGAAAATGCATCTCACTTATTTTGATCACAGAGTTCAATGGCACCGAATTTCTACTTTGAAGCAGGGTTTTCCGTTTGTTCAGGGACCAAAGCCAACTCCATACCAGCTTTCGTATTCATTTACTGATTTTGTAGACAGCTTAGCTTATGCTTCGGTTCATGAAAACCTGGGTTGGGATCGAGCTAAAGTGGAAGTTGCCAATTATTACGAGAGTTCGGGACAAATTGATCTTGCTCTTGGAGAATATTACGGACTGATAAGAAACCAACCCTGGAATGATTCTCCATATGTTTTTGCAGCAAGACTTCACTTAGATCGTAATGATTTTGACGAAGCAGAACCATTGCTACGAAAAGCTTATTCCATCAATACAGAAGAACCTTTCATTACCAAAATGCTGGGTGCAATAGAATTGAACAGAGGAAATGCAAAAACGGCAATACAACTATTAGAAGAATCCGTGGCTATAAACCCGAGAGATCCTCAGGCTTTATTTAATCTTTCCGGTGCATATGGAACGGATCAACAATTTGAAAAAGCAATGGAAACAGCACAAAAAGTTCAGCAACTGAGTCCCAATTTTCCGGGATTACGTGGCTGGATGACCCAATTAGAACAAATTATTCAATCAAGAAAATAATACAATGGCATTAATGATATCTGTCTCCGGAATTCGGGGCGTTTTTGGAACTGACCTCACCCCTGAAAATTTAGCCCGTTTTACAGCTGCTTACGGAACCTGGCTTAAAGGTGGAACGGTTGTTCTCGGGAGAGACTCGCGCGTAACCGGCCAAATTTGTGAAGACATTGTGGCTTCAACGCTGGCAAGTGTTGGTTGTGATGTGATCAAAGTCGGAATTGTTCCAACACCAACGGTTGCAATGGGTGTTTTGCGTCATAATGCAGATGGAGGGATTATCATTTCTGCCAGCCATAATCCGGCTCAATGGAATGCCTTAAAGTTGCTGAACGGAACCAGTGAGTTTATGACAGCTTCTGAAGGAAAAGAAATGATCGCTATTTCAGATTCCGGTGAATTCAATTATAAAATGTATGATGAGATCGGAAGCATTTCAGAAGACAATGATTTGCTTGAGTATCATATTGAAGAAATTCTGAAGCTGAATTATATCGATCCTGAGATCATTCGCTCTGCGAAGCTTTCTGTTGCCGTTGATGCTGTAAATGGCGCCGGATCAGTTGGAGTTCCTCTGCTTCTGGAGAAACTTGGAGTTGAAACAGTTCATACTATTCACTGTACTCCAAACGGACTTTTCCCACATAACCCGGAACCACTTCCTGAGCATTTAACCGAAATTTGTGATCTGGTAAAAAGCTCAAATGCTGACATTGGAGTGGTTACTGATCCGGATGCTGACCGTCTTGCTTTAGTTGATAATACCGGAACTTTATTTGGAGAAGAATATACTCAAGCAACGGTATTCGACTTTATTCTTGGAAAAAAATCCGGGGATTCAGCTACCAATTTATCTTCTTCCAGAGTTGCTGATGATATCACCGAAAAGCACGGTGGAAAATGTCATCGATCTGCAGTTGGAGAGATCAATGTGGTTAAGAAAATGCAGGAAGTTGATGCTGTTGTTGGCGGGGAAGGAAGCGGTGGGATTATCGTTCCTGATCTTCATTACGGAAGAGACGCACTTGTTGGAATAGCTTGTGTTCTACAACATTTAGCTGAAAAGAGAGTTAGTTCATCAGAGCTTCGGGCTTCTTACCCTGATTATTTCATGAGCAAAAGTAAGATTCAACTAGACGAGCTTGGAAAAGAAGCAGACGAAGTTCTCGAATTGGTAAAAGATCATTATGCTGATCTGAATCCGAACACAGTCGACGGAGTGAAAATAGATTTCGAAGAAGGTTGGGTTCATTTAAGAAAATCGAACACAGAGCCTATTATCAGAATTTATACGGAAGGAAAATCGCCCGAGGAAGCAAAAGCGTTTGCTCAGAAGGTCAAAAATTTGTTTTAAAGTTTAATATTTACAAAAATTGAGACCTAAAATTACTATTTACCTCTCTATTGCATGCTCATATTCTATGCTTAACTACTAATATATGTTATACTTATAAAATATAATAAATTTGCATACATTGCTTTAATAGCTTTTTTTACTTTAAACGTAAATGTAGAAACGGTGAATTAACTACCATGAATAGAGCAGGTGCATGGCCTTATTGGATACCAACCTACGAGTCTGCAATGGAATATCCAGAAGTGTGGGACGCCGGTTGTGCATTACTTTGTTACTCTTGGAGTACAGACTGTGTTATCTATGGAGAAATAATTATGCCATGCCCGGAATAGCCTCTTACTACTTAGTTCTCAACAAAATGAAAGTCTACTTTATAGGCTTTCTTTTTTTTGGTTTTTTGATAAGCTGTGGAAGTAATGATAAAAAGAGAAAACAAGTTTCAAAAAACATTGATGACTACTTCATCAATACTTATCAAGTAGTTATTGACACTATGATTTCAACTGTAAATTCATTTGATGTCAATGATTCCGGAGAATGGTTAATTCTTGATAGAAGAAGAAAACAGGTTTTACTGACGGATTCATTACAACAACCAATTAAAAATATACAAATTGAAGCTAGAAATGAATTTCCAGGTATCAATTGGAGCCCTACTAACGCCTATTTTATGAAAAATGGTCAAATAATGGTTACCAATAATTACCCATGGGCGATAAAGTTTGATAGCGATGGTAATTTTCTTGAAAGTATGCCCCAAGAATTTCGAGTGAGTGCGGATTTAGCATTTGACCAAAATTCAAATACTTACTCTTTTGTTTCTAATTATCTTGGTACTTTTATTGATAAATATTCTTCTGATGGCAACCATATAAAAAGAATCCCTATCTCTGATATCAAATTCAAAAATATAGTAGATAGAGCTATTGTTGGAAATAGTATGTCAATTATAAATAATGAATTATATTTTAAATCAATTGAGCAAGCTCGGATATTAAAATTTAGTTTGAGTGGCAGATTAATCGATCAATATTCTGAATTACCTGCATACTACGGTCAACCAACGGAAGATATTCGGATACTCAGTTCGGATGGTTCTCTTATTAAATCAAAGTTATCATCAGAAATGAGACTCTTCGCAATGAATAATACCGCCAATTTTTCAATTCATTCCTTGTCTAATGAGTTATTGTTGATACAATATGTTAATATGGGCGGGTATTATGGTATACAAATTCTCAATACTTCCGGGGAGTATATCTTGGATAAAGATTTAGTTATCAGAGAAAAAGTATACACGGCAAAAGATGGATACATATATACTATTGATAACTTTAGAAAAGATTCTGTAACTGGTGAATATCTGCAACCTCTTCTTAAAAAGTATAAATTTAAGCATACTTTTTAATTTCCTTTTAGATTTTGAATATTAAGTGATTAGCAAAAAACCAATTCAGAGTTGTTTAATTTTAAAACACCAATGACAAGTGATAGATAAAGTCCAGGCTCTTGCTCAAAAGGTCAAAAATTTATTCTGATCTATAATTTTAATATCATTCAATCATGAAAAAGCAATTTCTCTTTTTATTCAGCCTATTTTTTCTGATTCAAGCCTGTGCTCAGAATCAGAAAGCCGAAACTTCATCGCCCACTACTGAAATCAGTTACACCGAAAAAGATGCTGAGATCTTTGCTGATATTTTGAGTAAGTACAAAGATGAATCCGACAAGCCTATCGCCACTCTTATCCCTGAGCTCGGCAAGTATTTTCTTGGGCAGGAATATGTTGCTCATACGCTGGAAGTAAATGAGGAAGAAAAACTCATCGTGAATCTACGGGAATTAGATTGTACTACTTACGCTGAAAATCTGTTGGCTTTAGCGAGAACCATCAAATCTGAAAACCAGTCATTTGAACAATTTGCTAAAGAGATTGAAAAGATCAGATACAGAGACGGAAAACGAGATGAGTATCCATCCAGATTGCATTACTTCAGTGACTGGATCTACAACAACAAAGAAAATGACTTGGTAACAACTCCCGCTGATAGTTTTGGTAATCCATTTCCGAACAAAGTGAGTTTCATGAGCAACAATCCGGACAGCTACAAGCATCTGAAAAATAATCCGGATTATGTTTCAGTAATTGAACAACAGGAAAAAGAGATCAATGAAAAAAGTTATTTCTTTATTCCGAAAGAAAATATTGCTGAATATGAACATCTGCTAAAAGAGGGAGATATTATCGGACTTACAACAAGTATTAACGGACTTGATGTCGCTCATGTAGGAGTTTTGGTTGAGCAGAACGGAAAACTACACCTTCTTCATGCATCACAATCCAAACTTAAAGTTGAAATATCAGACGACCCCATATCTTCATTTCTAAAGCCTGAATCCAAGAATACCGGGATCATGATCGCCCGCCCTGTTGAGATTTGATTACTTATCATTTTACAAATCCAATAATGTAGTAATTCGTTGATAGGTTTCATTTTAATAGTAAGATGAAACTTTCGCCCTTAGTATTTAAGACGGAGAAGAGAGCATGATCCGGATGCGTCTGCGAAGCAGGAATAATCCTTTCCGGTGAAGAGTGTACTAGCTTTCTCAGATCGAGCGAAGACCTTTAGGATTATTCAGCGCAGGATCAGTGAACCCGTCTTAAATACTTCGGCTTGATCTTTTGCTACTTTTGTATCAAGACAAAAGTAGGTATCCTTGTGCTAGGCTAAGTCTGAGAAAAAGTATCTACTTCTTTATTCGATGTACTTTTGTGCCGCTACTGAGCTTCCTCAGCACAGGCGCCAGTACCAAAAACTCCCGACAAGAATTATTGGCGCGAACTCCATTGTATCGACTAATCATTACAAAAGGTCTTCTTTCATTCGATACATATTCAAGAATCAGCCAGATGTAATGATTGCTCCTTCGGAGCCGTCGATTTCATTACGTTCTTGGCTCGCCAATAATTCTAAAGGTCGGAGTGGTTGGAGCTTCTTCAGAAGTGCTGAAACTTGTAAAACAAAATTGGCACCCTTAACATCTCCCTGTTTACTTTCTACCAATAAACACCGTTCTTTAAATAAAAATACAGTTTATGATCAAATGGCTGGATGTTCTCAACTATGCACGAAACGGCAATCCTGAACCGGATCGCAGAGTAGAGAAAAGCAATGAAGAATGGAAACAAGAGCTCACCGAAGAACAATTTGCGGTTACTCGTTTAAAAGGAACAGAACGTCCTTATTCAAGTGACGTTTGCAGTAAATTTGAACCGGGCATTTATGCCTGTGTATGCTGTGATACTCTCCTTTTTGATGCCAATACAAAATTCGAAAGTGGCTCAGGTTGGCCTTCATTCAATCAACCGATTAAAGAAAATGCAATAGCCTATCACAAAGATGATTCTCACGGAATGATCCGTGTAGAAGTAACATGTAACGTCTGTGATTCTCATGTAGGTCACATATTCCCCGATGGTCCTGAACCAAGTGGCCTTCGGTATTGCGCTAATGCAGTAAGTCTTAAAAAAGTAGAGGAAACACATGAACACTGAAACGCTCACTCAATTATTTGCACGTGATTTTGAAAAGCTGGAATCCGAGATCTTTGAATACTCAACGGAAGAAAATCTTTGGATAAAGGAACCCGGAATTAACAACAGCGCCGGTAATTTAGGTCTGCACCTAGCCGGTAATCTGGCTCATTTTTTGGGAGCCGTTCTCAATAACAGTGGTTACATCCGCGATCGTGAATTTGAGTTCAACGGCAAAGTCGATCGTGATGAGCTGATCAACAGGATCAGAGATTCCAGAAAGTCCGTTCGGGAAACACTGGATAATCTTACACCGGAAGATTTCTCAAAAACATATCCTCTTCAACCCTTCGGCTTTGAAATGAGTACAGAATATTTCCTGATTCATTTATACAGTCATTTCAGCTATCACTTAGGACAGATCAATTATCATCGAAGATTGTTAGATAAATAGACTCTGAGTGAAGAAGCTAACGATCATATTTTCACTTCTGTTTTTTTCGCTAAATGTTAGTGCCCAACTTGAAATCCGTTACATTGGCAATATGGGTGCTCTTATTTCCGGAGAAGAATCTTCTGTTTTGATTGATGGCTTGCATACCGAATACAACAAGGAATATTACCTCTTCCCTCCTCAAAGTCTTGTGGACAGCCTTACTAATTCCTTGGGAGATTTTCCACCGATCATAGCGATAGCAGCCACACATTATCATGGCGATCATCTTGATGGTGAACAGGTAAGCACTTTCTTAAATAAAAATACCCCCGTATTATTTTTTGGAAGTCGGCAATCCACCGATCTTGTTAAAGAAGCAGGCTCAAATAATGATGATCGGATCATAACGATTGAAACAAAAGACTATCAGAAACAAACTGTTCGAGTCGGAGATATTTCAATCACTGGATTTTATATGAATCATGTTAGTCCAAATCGTCATGGGAGCGTTCAAAACGTTGGTTATCTCATCGAGATGGAAGGAAAAAAGATCTTACATGTAGGAGATTCCAATTGGTTTGAAGAAGCATTTACCGAGCTAAATCTACAAAAAGAGAATATTGATGTTGCCATTTTCCCTTATTGGATGTTCTTGGATGACAAAAACTCAACGAAATTAAAAGAATGGGTAAACCCAAAGCATATTGTAGCCACTCATCTCCCTCCTTCCGGCTATGAAGACTATGTAAATACCATTAAAGAAAACTATCCTGAATCCTTTTCTCTAACCTCTTTAAGTCAAAAGTTTGAGATCCAAAATTAAGAATTCAACATTCTTAATTTTTAATTCTTAATTCCGCCAACTTGTTGGCGAAGTCCTACCAAGGATTAACCAGATCTTTCTTTTTAAATGTATGATCCCGCGCCTCATATAGACTTCCTTTATTGTCTTTGAGTCTTAACGGATCATTTCCGAATAAACGAAACAGAAGTGCAATGGGCGTAATGAAGAGAAAATATAACAGGCCGAGAATCAACGGATTCATCACTTTACTCAACAACTCAGCCAGTTTGTACCATCCCCAAACGATGCGATCTCCAATCGGTTTTATCGCAATGGATAATACACCGATGATTAATGACACATAGGCAAAGGTCTCATTCTGAAAAATGGCTGCTATAACCAACAATCCCGTAACGATCACCAATTGTGTTTTAGGCGTTTCAGGATCGGTCTTTATAAAATTAAGATCTCTTTTGGGGAGCATTATTAAATGTCACTCGTGATATATTTCAGGTCATTCCGCGGCGTATGCCCGGAATCTCGATCGCTGATAAGTCGAAGATCCTTTTGCAAAACAGGATCTAGATTCCTGCCTTCGCAGGAATGACTTAGAGGTATTTCGATATAAAGAAAATTCATTCCTTTCATCAAAATAAAGTATAAATAAACGGAGCGATTGAAGATCCGCCACCGATCACAATTAAAAATCCAAGTAGCAACAGTACTATGATCACCGGAGCCAACCAGAATTTCTTCCGCTCCTTCATAAACAGCCATAAGTCTTTAAGTAAATCCATGCTCTTTTTTATTTGCCGCCAATCCACAAGCACACAAAATCATAGATAAATTTTTGTGCTTTTGTGTTTCCGTGGCATTCATCAATCTTTATCGAATTCTATTTTATCAGTCCATTCAGGCTGATCTTCTTTCGCAAAAACATACTCACCAATTACCAAATAATCCATCTCTGTATTCATAAAACAACGGTAGGCATCTTCAGGTGTACACACAATTGGTTCGCCCCGGACATTGAAACTGGTATTTACCACCATTGCGCATCCTGTTCGTTCTCTGAAAGCATCTATTAAATTCCAATATTCCGGATTCGTCTCTTTATGAACGGTCTGAATACGAGCAGAAAAATCAATGTGTGTGATCGCAGGATAATCAGATCTTTGTACTGCAAGCTTTTCTCTGAGGGGTAACTGATTGTAATCTTTCGGCAACTCTTTTTTCAATTCCTCTTTTATGGATTGAACCAACAACATATATGGTGAATCAGAATCCAGCTCAAAATAATCAGCCGTGTGTTCCGCAAGAACCGATGGTGCAAAAGGTCTGAACGATTCCCTGTATTTTATCTTCAGATTCAGCTTTTTTTGCATATCCTCACGTCTGGGATCGGCAATAATACTTCTTCCTCCTAATGCCCGTGGTCCGAATTCCATTCTTCCGTTAAACCATCCAACCACATTTCCATTATCAAGGATCTCAGCTACTTTCACGTAAAGCTCGGAACCTGATACCTCATTAAATATGGGTTTAAACTTCCGTAAAGATCTTTCTACATCAATTTTATGATAATCAGGACCTAAATACGCTCCATGCATTGAATCCGGAGTTTCCGGAACTCTTTCGTCTTTGAAATAAATGTATTGAGCAGCTACTGCAGCGCCAACAGCTCCACCTGCATCTCCTGCCGCCGGTTGTATATACACTTCATCGAAAATTCCTTCATTCTGAAGATTTCCGTTAGCAACACAATTAAGTGCAACACCACCCGCCATACAAATAGCATTGGCTCCGGTTAATTTCTTAGCCTCTTTTGCCATCAAAATTACAATTTCTTCAGTCACCATTTGAATTGCTAAAGCCAGATCTGCTTCGTGTTGCTCAAGTTCTGCTTCATCTTCCCGGCGGGGAAAGCCAAATAACTCCTCCCATTTTTTATCCTTCACCATTCGCAATCCGGTGGCGTAATCAAAATACTTTTGGTTTAACCAGATGGAACCATCTTCTCGGATATCTACCAACTCAGATTTAATTTTAGTAATGTAATCCTGAAGTAATTCTGATTCGGGATTTCCATAAGGAGCCAGTCCCATCAGTTTGTACTCACCTGAGTTTACTTTAAAACCCAAGTAGTATGTGAATGCTGAATACAACAATCCCAGCGAATGCAGAAATTTCAATTCGCGAAGAATTTTTATCTCATTTCCTTTTCCGTGACAAATAGAAGCTGTTGTCCATTCTCCAACTCCATCAATAGTAAGAATAGCCGCTTCTTCAAATTTTGAAGGATAAAATGCACTGGCTGCATGACTCAAATGATGCTCCGGAAATAACAGAGTGACATCTTCTTTGTCATATTCTTCAATTTCTTTTAGAGAATCGTAGATCAGTTTCTTCAGGAACATCTTTTCCTTCAACCAAACAGGAATAGCTGTTACAAATGACCGAACTCCTTTTGGTGCAAATGACAGATATGTTTCAAGAAGTCGTTCGAACTTAAGAAAAGGCTTATCATAGAAAGCGATGGCATCCATTTCATCGATGCTCAATCCGGAGTGTTCCAGGCAATATTTGACTGCATTTTCCGGAAAAGAAGCATCGTGCTTATTTCGTGTAAACCGCTCTTCCTGAGCCGCTGCCACAATTTTTCCATCCTGTATCAAACAAGCTGCAGAGTCATGATAAAAAGCAGAAATTCCTAGAATATTCATCCGAAAAGTAAAATTATTGCAAGAAGATACGAATCGTGGAATACTTGCCAAGTAGTTTCTTCCCGTCTGTTACTTTTGTACCTTTGTTTTTCTTAAAAATTCATCTGCGATTCATATATGATTATTTCTATGACCGGATTTGGACGTGGCGAAGCTACTGAAAATGGCTTAACCGCTACTGTTGAAATCAAATCCTTAAACAGCCGATATTTAGATCTTTCTATACGGCTTCCACAACGACTTCAGGACAAAGAACTTATTTTGAAAGAATTGGTTCAGAAAACCATCAGTCGTGGAAAATTGAACATTAATGTTCACGTCACTGAGTCTGATTCCGGTGAACCACACATCAAAGTAGATGAAGTTAAAGTAAAAGCATACGCTCGTATTTTGCGAGAAGTTCAGGAAGCTGCGGGAATTGAAGGAAGTCTAAACGTCAGAAATATTACCGGGTTTGGAGATGTTTTTATAACTCAGGAAGATGATGAAGAGATCCTTGAAAAAAAATGGTCTGTTGCTTTAAAAGCATTGAACAGTGCTGTTGAGAATTTGATTGCTATGAGAACACAAGAAGGCAATCAGTTAAAGAATGATCTTATTGAGCGTATTGAAAATATCGAAGCCAATCTGAAAGATATTGAGAAAGTAACTAACGGCAGAGTTGAGGAGATCAGAAATAAGCTTCGTGAGCGAATTCAACAATTATTCGACGACGAAAATTTTGATAAAGAACGCCTTGAAACAGAAGTAGCTGTTATTGCAGATAAAATGGACATCACTGAGGAAATAGTGAGAATGCGTGCTCATTTAAAGTTCTTTATTGAAGCGATAGAACAAGCTGAACCTGCAGGGCGCAGACTGAATTTCTTAACTCAGGAAATGAATCGTGAGTTGAATACGATTGGCTCTAAAGCAAATGACTCTGAAATTGCGCATCACGTAGTTCGTTCTAAAGAAACGCTGGAGCAGATCAGAGAACAAGTACAAAACGTCGAGTAACTAGATTTAAGACGTAAGATTTAAGATAAAAGAACTCTTATCTTAAATCTTACGTCTTGTGTCTTATATCTAATGAAATGAAAAAAGGTAAAGTTATAATTCTTGTGGCTCCCAGTGGAGCCGGAAAAACCACGCTTGCAAAAAGACTCTTTAAAGATTTTGAGGATCTGAAGTTTTCTGTATCTGCAACTACCAGACCACCCCGTGAAGGCGAAGAAAACGGTAAACATTATCATTTTTTATCTGACGAAGAATTCCAAGCCAGAATTGATGAGAATGACTTCCTGGAATGGGAAGAATTCTATGGCGGAAAGAGATATGGTACTTTGCAATCAGAAGTTGATAAAAGCCTGAAATTAGGCTATTTTGTTCTGCTTGACATCGAAGTAAAGGGAGCCGTAAATATCAATAAAATATACGGCGATGAGTGCTTGAGCATTTTTGTTCAACCTCCTTCACTTGAAGTCTTGAAGCAGCGTTTAATGGCCAGAGGCACTGAAAATGAAGAAACTCTTGCCTTACGACTTGAACGTGCAAAAGAAGAACTTACATATGCCGATCGATTTGATCGGGTTATTATTAATGATGACCTAGAGACTGCTTACTCTCAAATAAAGCAAGCTGTTCTCGAATTCATGAATACAAATTAGAAAATATGCCAATTCGTACACTTGACATCGAAGAGCTGAAAAAGACAACCGGTAACAAATATGAGTTACTAGTGATCATGTCTAAAAGAGCTCGTCAGATTGCCGCAAATGAAAAATTAGAGCTTGATGAAAAGCTACAATATTTCGAAGGTTTTGAAGACGAAGACGAGTTTTCATTCAATGAAGAACAAGAGCAAATTTCAAAGTCTTTTGAAAAACTTCCTCATGCAGTTCAACGATCTATTACTGAAATGGAAGCCGGTAAAACCTATTTCCGTCGTCCTGAAGTAGAGGAATAAAAATGCTCTCCGGAAAGCGCATTGTTCTCGGTGTTACCGGAGGAATAGCAGCTTATAAAGCTGTCTTTTTACTAAGAGAATTTCAAAAAGCGGGTGCTGAAGTCCGAGTCACTATGACTCCCTCAGCCACTCGCTTTGTTGGTTTAGAAACCTTTGCTTCCCTATCTCAGCATGAAGTTGCCGTTGAAATTTTCCCCGACGACTCTCAATCAACTGATTGGACCCGTCATATTAACTGGGGAGAATGGGCCGATCTATTTGTGATAGCTCCTTGCACAGCAAATACTCTTTCAAAAATAGCTTCAGGAATTTCTGATAATATGCTTACGAGTACAGTTCTTGCAGCTCGTTCGCCTATTTTGATTTGTCCTACGATGGATGGAGAGATGTACGAGTCTCCGACTGTAATTGAAAATCTTAAAAAAGTGCAGGAATTCGGATATCATGTACTGGAGCCTGCTTCAGGATTTTTAGCTAGTGGTTTGGAAGGAAAAGGCCGGCTTCCGGAGTTTGAAGATATTCTTGAAAAAGCGTCAGAAATTATTGGTTCCATTGAAGGACCTTTAAAGGGAAAGAAAGTGGTGGTCACCGCCGGGCCAACCAGAGAGTTTATTGACCCGGTTCGATTTATCTCAAATCCAAGTTCCGGCAAAATGGGATTTGCAATGGCTGAAGTTGCAAAAAGATTAGGTGCTGAGGTCAAACTTATTCATGGATCAGTCACAGCTCCCATTCCTGAAGGCATCCACACAACTTCCATTACAAGTGCTGCCGAATTATTTGAAGCTGTTAAAACTCAAGATGATGCAGATATAATTATAATGGCCGCCGCTGTATCAGATTTTACTCCTTCAAAAACTTATTCGCACAAAGTGAAGAAAGAAAGCGGTTCAAGTTCTATTGAGCTTTCAAAGACTACAGATATTCTGGCATGGCTTGGTGAGAATAAAAATCCAGATCAGATATTGATCGGTTTTGCCATGGAAACAGAAGATCTGGTTGAAAATGCTGCAAAGAAGCTTAGTAAGAAAAATGCAGACTGGATCATCGCAAATTCTTTAAGCACTGAAGGTGCTGGTTTTGAAGTTGATACCAATCACGTGCACTTGATCAGCAAAGATTCTGAAACTGAATTCAGCGGAACCAAACAGGAAGTAGCTGAACTGGTTCTGGGAAAGATATTCCGGGCTTAATTTTTTAAGGGATTCTCTCTTACCTGTTTTTGTACAATTCAAATAAATACTGAAATGCGATCTTTAAAAGCTGCTTTTTTATTTTTATTGATTTCAACCTCATTTAATTTCGAGCTAATATCTCAACAGGTAGAGGACTTAGGATATTTTGGCGACATTGTAAATTTTCATTTTATCGACTCATCTTCAGTAGCTATTGTTTCTAATAACTTTGAAAACCATGTTTCTGTTTATTCATTAAACACTAAAACAATAACTCGACAATATATTCCTGTAGGTCGAGGTCCAGGGGAAGCTCTATCTATAGAATCATCTGCTTATTCTGAAAACAAGCTGTACCTGAAAGAAGCCAACGGTCAAATAACAACTATTGATCTGCTTACCCATGAAATATCTGAAAAATTTGCTTTGTCGTTTCAATCTAACTTTATGACAACAGATGCTGACAACCTAGTGTTAGGCTCCAAATTCATTGTTAACCCTAACTATATTGATAGATATAGCGAACCAATAAAAGTTGGTCATATACTCGACAAAGAAACACTTGCAATCAAAAACACTATTCTCTTTGATCTTAAAAAACTGAAATTGAGTAGCATTAGAAATATTAACCAAATTGAAAGCTTCTTAATTAATGCGTTCATTCAGCCAGTTTCAACAAGTGAGTACTTTCTTACTTTCGAAGGGTTCAATAAAATTTTTGTCATTGATTCTACTTCAGTAGTAAATGAGCTTAAAATAACCCTTCCAAATATTTTTCCATTGAGTGTTGTAAAGCATGCTTCTTATGGTCATGGAGTAAAAAGTCCTGCTTCATTCTCAAACTTTTTCATGTATAATGTTTCTTCAGAAGCGAACATTGCCTTTTCGTATGGAAATAAAATTCAGAGCATTCCATATGGATATGCTGTTTATCAACCTCATCTCAAAAACTTCTCTTACAACTACATAGAATTTGATCCGGAAATTATAGATGGCACTTATAGTTTCAAAAAATATAAAAACTTGATTTTAGGCTATGAAAAGGGGTTTGGCAATCTGTATAAATTTAATTGAAGCTTATTTTAAGAAATATATTCTAGGCTTAATTTCATAAGGGATTCTCTCTTCTCTTCCCTATTTTTGTACAAATTAAAAAATACTGATCTATGAGCTTAACCAAAACCACACTGGGAAATTTTGAATTGTACACCATCGAAACCGGTGACTTCAAACTTGATGGCGGTGCTATGTTTGGTGTTGTTCCTAAGACATTGTGGTCACGTGGGATCGAAGCCGATGAGAAAAATCGTATTCAAATGACCATGCGTTGTTTATTGATCAAATCAAAAGCTACAGATAAACTGTATTTGATTGATAACGGACTTGGAACAAAGTTCAATGAAAAGCTCATGAAGATCTATCAGGTGGATTTCAGTAAGCATACCATGGAAAGGTCATTTGCAGAACATGGCTTTAATTTCGAAGATGTGACCGATGTGATCTTTACTCATTTGCATTTTGATCATTGTGGTGGGACTTCATACTATGATGAATCCGGAAATCAACAATACACCTTTCCAAATGCTGAATATCATGTAACAAAATCTCATTGGGAAACGGCTACCAGTCCTAATGCCCGTGAAAAAGCCAGCTTTCTTCCTGAAAATATAAACCCACTAAAAGAAACGGATAACCTGAATCTTGTAGATGAAGATCATATCTATGAAGAAGGTTTGTCAGCAATTATCGTAAACGGACATACACTTGGCCAACAGCTTCCACTCATTGAAGGAGATGGAAAAAAGATCTGTTTTGTAGCTGATCTTCTGCCCACTCATGTTCACGTACCGCTTCCGTGGGTAATGGGATATGATATGTATCCGGCGGAAACTCTTAAAGAAAAAGAAGATTTTCTGAAACGTGCAGTTCGCGAAGACTTTCATTTATATCTGGAACACGACTATTATAAAGAGGTCATAAAACTGAGTTCAGATAACGGAAGATATTCTGTAGCTGGATCACTTTTGTTAAATGAAGTATAAGCTGCAATAAAGCTTCTCATTTACGGTTTTTTAGAACATATTAAGCAGGATTTCCTTTTCTTATGAGTATGCGAGAAGACCATCACAAATCAAAGTCAGAACAAATAAAAAAAGAGCTTCATCAAGCCTTTGATGACTTGGAACGTCGTTTTTTCATTTCAAAAATTCTGGCCGGACTTTCTGCTCTTTTGAGTGTGGTACTTGTACTTATCGCAATCGAACAATTTGGTTTTCTGAGCCCTGCTGTAAAATCCGTAACTGTACTGCTGGCATTTGCTTCAGCAATCGGGCTGTACTTGTGGTTACGTTCCCAAAACAAACCTGATCCATTTCATACATTCTACAAAAAATTTGCTCACAGTCAGCATCTGGAAGAGATCAATTATTACCTGGATCTGGAGAAAGACGAGCTAGCTGATTCAGCTCTTGTTCAGGCCGCTCTCGAAAAAAATCTTTCTTCAATTGATTATCAACAGTTTAAAGAACGTCTTGATACTTATTCCGATTCTCAATCTCAAACCCGGTTTTTCAGAAATTCTATCAAGATTTCCGGAGTTGTGCTTCTGTTTTTCATTGCAACAGCTTTTACATTTCCTGACGGAGCTCAAAGAACAGTTTACATCTGGAAAGCTTTTGAAAAACCAAATCCCTACACTTTTACTGTTACTCCCGGCGACGTTACTCTGGAACAAGGTTCTGCTTTTTCAGCGAGTATTGATTTCGGAGATAATGAAATTCCTGAAACTGTAAATCTATTCGTTAAAACATCTGTTGAACAGGATTTCAGATCTTTGAATATGGATCCAGTGGCATCCGGATTCACTTCGATTCCTTTCAACCTGAATAACGACCTGGAATATTATATAGAAATGGATGGGTTCACTTCTGATACTTATGCTGCATTTGTTCAGCTACGTCCCAGATTTTCTGATTTGATCTCCACAACGATCTCTCCGGATTACACCGGTTTAGACTCAATCTCTCAGTCTTACCCCTTTTCTCTGATACGGGCTTATCAAGGATCTTCCTTAAATTTAAGTGGTTCTTTGAATAAAGAAATTGATCAATTAGAAATCATTTCAAGTTCGAATTCGCTAGACAGCAGTTCCGTTGATCTTCAACGATTTCATGCAGGTTTTTTAGTAACTGAGCCTGATACCATTTCTTTTCTTCTTAAGGATAAAAGCGGATTGCAGAACAAGAATCCATTTCAGTTTATCATTGAGCCAATTGCTGACGAATATCCGATCGTTGAGTTAGTAGAGCCCTCTTCTTCTTTTGAAATGGTACAGCCCAAGAATCTGCCCCTAACTTACAAAGCTACAGACGATTTTAATATTACGAGAGGCCAACTTAAGTACGAACTCAAAAAAGCTTATGTCGATGATGCCCGAACCGGTTCCGTTCGTCTTGATCGCCCGGTAAATGGAGTGCTTCAGCGATACGAGTGGAATATTTCCGAATTGAAGCTATCTCCTTTAGACGAACTGACTTTTTGGATAGAAGCTTCTGATAATGACGGTTATGATGGCCGAAAAACATCACGTTCACAGGAAATTACTTTAACGGTTCCTTCTTTAGTGGATTATTTCGAATCTCTGGATAAAAAAGAAGATGAAGTTGACACTGACCTGGAGTCAATTTCTGAATCTTTTGAAGAAATGAGCGAGACTTACAAAGAGTTTGAGGAAAGCCTGAAGGAAGACCCTGAAGTCAACTATGAAAATCAGAGACAAGTTGAAGAAGCTTCAAAGAAACAGGAAGAAGTTCAGAAAAAAATTAACGAGCTCAATGAGAAATTTGAAGAGATCAAAAATGAGCTCAGCGAAAATAATTTACTGAGTGAAGAGACTCAAAAAGCGTACGATGAGCTCAAGAAGCTCATGGAAGAAATTGACGATCCCGGCTTACGCGAGGCCTTAGAGAAGCTTAGAGAAAACATGCAGCAACTCAATCCCGAGCAACTCCGTCGAGCTATGGAAGATGTAGAGTTCAGTGAGGAAGATTTCAAAAAAAGGCTGGAGCGAACCATCGAATTGTTCAAGCAGCTGAAGCTTATGTCTGATATGGAAAAGCTTGCCAAATCATTTGAAGATCAGGCCAGACAAGAACAAGAGCTTTCTGAAAATCCTCCATCAGATGAAGAAGCTGAAAACAAGAGAAAAGAAGATCTGAAACAGATCGAAAAGCTTAGAGAATCCATTGAGAATTTATCCGAGAATACTTCTGAGAAAACAGAAAAACCTGTTTCTGAATTTCAAAAGGAAACGCAGGAAGAACTGGAAAACCGTATTAAAAAAGAAATCGAAGACTGGCTCGAGCAAAACCAAAATCAGGAACAAGGATCGGGAGATGAAAATAGTGAATCTCAACAACCTCAAAATCAGCAACCCAATCTTCAACAGCCGTATCAGGAATTAGCTGCAAAAACACGTGAACAAATGAAGGCGATGGGGCAGCAACAACAGCAAATTAATATTGCCGGTTTGCAATATGTAATGCATTCTTTATTAACGCTCTCTACGGAACAGGAAGATCTAGTTTATCTTTCACAACAAACTGAAGACAGAAGTTTAGCTTATGTAGAACTGGCTAGGGATCAAAGAAATGTAGAACAAATATTCGGTGCTTTGTCTGATACGCTATTTAATCTTTCAAAGTCCATTCCTCAGTTTTCTAATCAGATTAATTCAAAAACTATTGAATTGAAAAATCAACTCGGGCGTTCTTTATCGCAAATGGCTGAACGTCATCAAAGAAATTCTTCAGTTGCTTCCCGTCAGGCCTTTGGTGGAATTAATGAAATTGCATTTATGATCGCTAATCTTTTGGAGCAACTTCAGAACAATAATGGTTCGGGGCAGGGAGGCAGTGGTTCTCCAAAATCTATCGAACAAATGATCGAACAGCTAGGCGAGATGAAGGGGAATCAGCAACAACTCAATCAGCAGTTGCAACAAATGATCAATGATATGCAAGGAGAACGGCTGTCAAATGATCAAATGGAGCGTTTAAATCAGCTTGCAAAGCAACAGAACAGGATACGAAAGCAACTACAGGAACTTCGGGAAAGTGGTGGCTTAGAAGGCGATCGTGCAGGAAGCGAGATTCAGCGAATGATCGAAGAAATGGAAGACACCATTAACGATCTGCGCGGAGGTGCTGTAGATCCAACACTCGTAGAAAGGCAACAAAATATTCTTACACGAATGCTCGAAGCTGAAAAATCTATGCAGGAGCGGGATGAAGAAGAGAAAAAAAGAGAGGGTCAACAACCCGGTGATTTTGAAAGGACCACTCCTCCTGATATTACACTGGAAGAACTGGAAAAACAGATTCGCTCAAGATTAAACGACCCTAATTTCACTAAATACTCACCCGACTATCAAAAACTGATAGAGCGTTATTTTGAGTTGCTGAAAAAAATACAAGAGAGGAATAGTTAGCTTCTAAACAATCATACAACTTGTAGGGATAACTCATGAATTATCCCTACAAGTTGTATTAAAAGGTCTCTTTTTTAAAGGCTGCGATTATATTCAATCACTTTTTTATATGCTTCCAAAACTGCATCGGCATCATTCCCTTTCATAACATCAGACACCTCTTTTGCCGATTCCATTGCATTATTCGGAGCGAATGATTTCCCTACTATTTCTAAACCTGGTCTGTCGCCACCGGTATCACCTATAAAAGCTACTTCGTTCAACTGTAATCCCAGAAGTTCACATAGGAATTTAATCCCTTCTCCTTTATTTGTACTTTTTGATATCACATTTATAGAAACGTCCGTGTAGTGAACTTCAAAATTAGGATAATTCGTATCTACATAGTTTCTGATCTCAGGATACATTTTATGGATAACCGCAGGTGTTTGATTTATGATTCCTGAATCGGTGTGCTTTGCAAATTCCGGTATGGTATTAGGATATTTTTCAATGAAATTCGTTCTAAGATGAACTTTCAACTCTCCTAATTCACGCTCCCTATCTGTATCAAAAGTTGGGTGCCAGTGTAATTTATTGCTAGCCATATCGTAAACACCTCCACCGCTCTCAAATAAAAATGGTTTATACATTCCCATCCATTGATATACAGCTTCAGCATATGGCATTGGACGACCGGTACAAATTGTCATTGGAGGAACCGTTTCGTCAGTTTTACTTTGCTCATTAAGATCTTTGAGTTCGGTAATTATATCCCATTTGGGTGGAATGAAAGGCATACTTATACATCCATCCAGATCGGTAATAAAAAGTTTGATCATCTAATTTTCTTTTCGATAAGTTGGAACAAGGTAAGCAAATGTAAAGCACAGCAATGCCAGTGCACCCATCCATTGATATTGGTTTTTATAATCAGCGTATTCCTGACTGGAGAACTCTCCTTTTTCAAGTTCATCTACCCGGGCTAAAAAAGCATCAATTCCATCGTTTCCTCTTTCTATCGCATAATAAGTTCCATTCCCTTTATTTGCGATCTGTCTTAATTCATCACTTTGCAGTGATGTTGTGACCACTTTTCCTGAACGATCCCTTTTATACCCGATCAGATTCGATGAGTTTTCTTCATAGATCGGAATGGTTGTGCCTGCGTCTGTGCCTATTCCTAAAGTATACACATATATATTCTTTTCAATCAGATTTTGCAGAGGTGTATCATAGGATTGTCCGTGATCTTCCCCGTCAGAAATTATTAATAGCACTTTAGCTGCTTCAGTTTCATTTTCTTCCAGCGACTCGAATGCTGTAAGAGCAGTTCCCATTGCTGCTTTAAAATCAGTTGCTGAACTTGGCATTTGATCAGTATCAGCGATATCAAGAAAAAGCTTAAGCGCTGAATAGTCGAGTGTCATTGGGCTCTGAAGATATGCTTCACCCGTAAAAACTATTAAGCCAACACGATCTCCTTTCAACCTTTCAATAAGTCTGTTAATTTCGAATTTAGCTTTCTCTAATCTGCTTGGGCGAACATCCTCTGCATTCATACTTGCAGAAAGATCCAGAGCGATCAACATATCAACTCCCTGTCGTTTAACTTCCCGGACTTCTGTTCCAATTTTGGGTCCGGCAAAAGCCAGTAAAAGAAATGAGAGACCAATTATAACAAAACTAGTTTTCAGAACATCACCCGGTTTCCAGAAACCCTTTCGGAGTTTGATGAACAATTCTTCATTAAAAAAGCCGGTTCTCTTTTTTTTGAGTGATTTCGTTCTGAACCACACTCCAACAATCAACATCGGAATGAGGATTAAGAGCCAAAGTAATAATGGAGATTGCCAGATCATGAATTTTAATTATTTATTGAAAAATAGGAAACAGACTAGACACATGTGAATTAAGAATTCAAAATTTATAATTCTCAATTTTGAATTCTTAATTTATTAGTACTATCTGCAAATCCATTAAGTTTATCCCCGTCGCTCCCGTTTTTATATGAGTTCCCGCTTGTTTATGGAATTCATAAGAGTTATTTGATAACAGAAATCTTTCAGGCTCAATCTTATTTTTTCTTGCCATTAAAGTTGTATTTGAATTAACGAGAGCACCGGCAACCTCGGTTGGACCGTCAATTCCGTCCGTATCAATACTAAGCATTGATATCGCATGTTGTCCTTCAAAAGAAAGTGCCGCCATCAGAGCCAATTCCTGGTTTCTGCCTCCTTTCCCTTCCCCTTTTATTTTAACAGAGCTTTCACCTGAGTAAATAAGTGCTGCTGTTTTTTTAAGCTCACTTTTAGAACTGAGAGTTGAAACAGCTTTACTGCATATCTCTTTTGCAACCTCCTGAACCGTTCCTGAATATGCAACTTCTTTTATAAACACATTATAGCCTTCCTTTTTAAGCAAACCTGAGACTTTATTTTTTAGCACATCCAAACCTGAAAGCAATTTGATCTCATGATCCAGATGACTGTATGCTCCCGGTTTAGGATTCTCCGGAATATATCCCTCTACGCCACAAATCAAATGCTCCTGAATAGTGACCGGCACCTGATTCCAAATATTCAGATTCTTTAAAATTTGAACAGCTTCAATAAATGTAGATGGATCAGGAATTGTAGGTCCGCTTCCAATTGTAGTTAACGAATCGCCCGGAACATCCGACTCAATTACTGAAATTAATTTCAAATGATTGAGTTCTTCTGCGAACTTCCCTCCTTTTAAATCACATACATGTTTACGAACAATATTCATTTCATCTATGGATGCTCCTGATTTTAACAACTGAGAATAAAGTTGCCGGATCTCTTCGATCTCGATACCGAAAGGAGGAATCATAAACATAGAAGACGCGCCACCTGAGATACAAAAAATTAAGGTATCTCCGGAAGGAATTTTTGACACAAAATCCATTACCTCATATGAAGCTGCTACAGTATTCGGATCCGGTATAGGGTGAGAGCCTTTAAAAACCTGAATATGTTCCTCAACGAAGTCGATGTGTGATGAAATCAACATTCCATCTACTATTTGATGTCTATACCTTTTGGTTATCGAAGCAGCCATTTTTAAGGATCCTTTTCCAACAGCAACTAACCAGATATTCTCATTTTTATTTAGCGCCAGATCTATAGATTGAGGACTCAAATCCTGAAATAAAATCTCTGGGATCTTTCTCAATAAAATATTTTGAAAACTGAGCTTAGTTTTCATTTTCAGACTTTAATTTTATCATCTTCTTCTCAATGAATGCGAGTACCACCATAAAAAGAGAGGATAACGGAAGAAAGTATATACTTGCCATATCTGAAATCCTTAAAAAAGAGACATTACCTTTTATTCCATTTAGAAAAGAAACTATTATTATCAGTCCAAATAGAATTTGGACTCCAATTTCAATAGAGTAGAATTTTTTTGTTGCTGAAATAAGAATAAGCCCAATAATTCCAATGAAAAAGTTCATTCCGAAAGGTATTCTAGCTTTATACTTTTGAGAAAATCCAACTTCGTAAACAGTTACTCCTCTCGCTCCTTCTTCAAAAATTTCTATTTTTTCGTCGATATTTTCGAACATTTGAGATTTCACCTCATTCATTGCGCTTTCTCTTAACGGAATTATTCCTTTAAAATAAAACAATATGAATAGAACTAATGCGAGAGTTTTAAATAATACCTTTTTAGTCATCGCTGAAAGTGCTGTTTGAATAGTTAACCCAAACCATCCAGAGTCCAAAAATTATAAAATAGAATATTGCAGTAGTCGTATAGTCATGAAAAAAATTAAATATTTCAGGCTTTGTTTCCTGAGTAATTACCAAAGCAACAATTCGGGCTATATTAGAAATATATATTAAACAAACACCCAAAACAGAAAAGCTGATCTTCTTATAAAGTTCACCCGGATAGGCAATTATGAACCCAAAAAACAGTCCCATTGCTGCAATTCCGTTACATCCGTCGACTATTTCAACTCCGGAATTACCGAAAATTCCAATAACTCTGCTGTAGCTAAAAATCTCAAAACCAAACCATTCCAGAACCCCTTTACTGATTCCGATTACGTTTAAGGATATAAGCTCATCTAGACGGCCATCTGGCAATAACCAGAGCTCATAGATCACATACCATATCAAAAAAAACCCAACCGATTTTAATATGAATTTGACAAGAGGTGATTTGAAATGCATAAAATCTATACTTGAACAACGTTGCCTTCGCTCAGTTTGTATTTAATACCAGTTTCTTCACAAACAGTAAAACCCTGATCATCAAAATTAAGACGGATACCTGCCGCAGAAACCCAACCTATTTGCTTACCCGGATTGCCAACTACCAAGGCATATGGTTTTACTGGTTTGGTAATCACAGAACCTGCGCCAATAAAAGCATATTCTCCTATTTCATTACCACATATTATAGTAGCATTTGCTCCTATTGAAGCTCCTTTTTTTACTCTTGTGATCATATATTCATCCTTTCTTTCTATTGAACTTCGTGGGTTTATTACATTTGTAAAAACCATTGAAGGACCACAAAAAACATCGTTTTCCAAAATAACCTGATCATATATAGAAACGTTGTTTTGTACCCGAACATTATTCCCTAATATGGCCTTACCTCCTACAAACACATTTTGGCCAAGTACACAATTAGCACCAATTTTTGCGCCCGACATTACATGTACCCAATGCCAGATTTTAGTGCTATCACCAATTTCTACACTTTCATCAACTATAGCAGTATCGTGTATAAAAAATTTATTCATTTATATTCCCTAATTTATGTTACTAACCGTCATTATTTCTATAATAAAAAAAGCTTAAAATATAAGTTAATAGTGCCAATCAGCTTCTGTGTTAGCTAGGAAGTATTAAATTAGTCATTCCCAAAAAGATCTCTGGTATAAACTTTATCAACAACATCATCTATCTCTTCAACCATACGGTTTGCAACTATAACATCAGATTTTTGTTTAAATTCATCTAGATCTTTATAGACTTTTGAATGGTAGAATTCATCTTCATTTAAGAAAGGCTCATAAACGATAACCTCTATCCCTTTAGCCTTTATTCTCTTCATAATACCCTGAATGGCACTAGCTCTGAAATTGTCTGAACCCTGCTTCATAACAAGGCGATATATTCCTACAGTCTCAGGATTTGATTTAAGGATTTGTTTAGCAATAAAATCTTTTCTAGTAGTATTTGCGTCAACTATTGCTCTGATCAGGTTATTTGGAACGTCCCTGAAATTTGCGAGCAGTTGTTTTGTATCTTTAGGCAAACAATAACCTCCATAGCCAAAAGAAGGATTGTTATAGTGGTCTCCAATTCGAGGATCTAAACCCACACCTTTTATTACCTGAATACTGCTTAAATCATGAGATTCACAGTATGAATCCAACTCATTAAAGTAAGCAACTCTCATTGCCAGGTAAGTATTAGAGAATAATTTTATGGCTTCAGCTTCTGTTGAATCGGTATAAAGCACAGGAATGGTTTCTTTTCCTTTAATTGCACCTTCTAATAATAAGCCGGCAAAAACTTCAGCTCTTTCAGATTGTTCACCCACTACAATTCTTGAAGGGTACAGGTTGTCATAAAGAGCTTTTCCTTCCCGTAAAAACTCTGGAGAAAATATCAGATTTTTGCAACCTAACTCTTTTTTAGTTTTTTTGACGTACCCAACCGGGACTGTAGATTTAACAACGATCACTGTGTCCGGGTTCTTGTCCATCACATCTTTGATAACATATTCCACCGAACTAGTATCAAAAAAATTAGTATCAGGATCGTAATTGGTTGGTGTTGCAACTATTACAAAGTCTGCATCTTTATAAGCTACCGATGAATCTAGTGTAGCAGAAAGATTCAGATCATTGTTCTCAAAAAAGCTCTCTATTTCATGGTCTGTAATTGGGGACTTTCTCTTATTTATAAGGTCAACTTTATCTTTTACAATATCGACAGCTACAACTTCATGATGTTGAGATAAAAGTACTGCAAGTGATAATCCTACGTACCCTGTTCCTGCTACTGCTATTTTCATATAATTTGCGTTCTTAATCTAAATTATGTCTTTATAATAGGAACACTAATCTTGAAGCTCCGACTTAAAGGAAGATTGCGGATTTCTTTTTGCTTTTTTCTGCGCATCTTTTAGGTGCTCAAACAATTCAACATTAGTTTTAGGTCGAAAAGCTTTTTCAGCATCAAACCCGAACTTTTTAGCTAAGTTCCTTTTAAATCCATTTGTTGGAAACACTAATAAAGTGGTCAATAAAACTGAAACTAAGGAATAGTTGACGTTAATTTGAGAAGTAAGAACGCCAACTAATATTATTAAAAAACAAGAAAAGTAAAGATATAAAACTGTTCTTTTTTGCCCCCAACCCATCTTCAACAAATTATGATGAATATGATCAGAATCTGCATCAAAAGGAGAGTTACCTTTACTGATTCTTCGAGTGAAAGATCTTAATGTATCATATAAGGGCAAGGCTAGAATTGCTACAGGCATTACAGGAGAAGATGTACCCAATAAACTTTTATACGAATCCACGATACTGAGATCAATAAAATTTATTGCCATAACAGATAAGAGAAAGCCTATTATCAAGGAACCTGTATCTCCCATAAAAATGCTAGCCGGATGGAAATTATGAATTAAATAACCTATTAAAACCACTCCAAGAGTAAGACCTAAAACAGCTAATGGTAAATCACCAGATATAAAAAATCCAATCGAAAACGCAAAAGATGCAATTGCTCCAATACCTCCCGCCAACCCATCAATGCCGTCTATTAAATTAAACGAATTGATGATTACAATCATGGTAAAAAGACTTATGGTAAAAGCAATCCAAAGAGGAATTTCCTCAATACCTAACACCCCACCTAAACTTTTTATACTAATCCCTCCCCCTAATAAAAGTATAGAACACACCAAAACCTCAATACTTAATTTTTTCAAAGGAGACAAACCTACAAGGTCATCTTTTAAACCGCAAAAGAAAAGTATTACTAGAACTCCAAACATATATGGCGTCCATTGTAGAGATGAAGCGAAACCACTGAAAAGAAAACCTATTGAAAGCGCAAAGAAAATACCGATACCACCTAATGTAGGGATGTAATTTGTATGGACTTTTCTCTCCCCATCCGGTTTATCATAAAGATCTTTGAGATAAGCTATTTTAATTAATACCGGAATGCTTTTATAAATCACCACAAAAGCGATGATTAATGAAACAAAAGCCTGTATAATTCCCTCTAATTCTACTCCGTACATTCCACTCTGTTATATTAAAGATGCATAATATACATAATTTATTTTTAAATACATTTTTAGCATCAAAATTAGGCTCTTTTAATCTTTGAGTTTCTACCCGTCTTGTTAACTGGAAAAGAATTTCTAGTATCTATTATAAGATTTGAATTTTCAAGCAATTGATTGTAATCAATATTGCTATGGTTAGTTGAAATAACAACTGCGTCATATCCTTTAATTAAATCCAAGTCCCAAGATATAGATTCCTTACCTGTCCAGTCTTTATGTTCTCTGGTAGGAAGAATTACAGGAATATATGAATCAAAGTAGTCTACATCAGCACCTAGGCTTTTAAATATATCCATTAATTCGAAGGTCGGGGACTCTCTCATATCATCTACATTAGGTTTGTATGCTAACCCTACCAACAATATTTTAGATCCTTTTACCGCTTTCCCATTTTCGTTTAGAGCAAGCATTGTTTGGTTTACTACATAGGATGGCATTGCGGTATTAATTTCACCTGCCAACTCAATAAAACGAGTATTTTCACCAAATTCTCTTGCCTTCCATGTTAAATAAAAAGGATCTATAGGTATACAGTGACCTCCCAGGCCTGGTCCGGGTGAAAATTTCATAAACCCAAATGGCTTAGTGGCAGCAGCATCCAACACTTCATGAACATCAATTCCCATTTTTTGGAATACAATTTTAAGTTCATTGACTAAAGCAATGTTAACTGACCTGAATACATTTTCCGTAATTTTTACAGCTTCTGCTGTTTTTGTATCAGATACCGGGACAGTTTCAACAATTGAAGTATTATAGAGAGCCAACGCTACTTTTAATGCATCTTCTCCGTGACCGCCTACTACTTTCGGAATTTTTGCTGTATTGAAATCAGGATTACCAGGATCTTCTCTTTCGGGACTATAAGCAACATAGAAATCCTCTCCGGCTCTTAAACCACTTTTATCTTCCAGTATCGGAATTATCAACTCCTCAGTTGTTCCCGGATAGGTTGTTGATTCTAAGATCACTAGCTGACCTTTTCTCAAATTTTCACCTATAACTTCCGTGGTGTCAATAACATAGCTCATATCCGGCTCTCTATGTTCATCTAATGGAGTAGGCACACACATAATTACTGCATCTACGCTTGATAGTTCAGTAAAATCTGTAGTAGCAGAACACTTATCAGATTTTGCAAGAACACCCATCATTTCTTCGCCCAAATGCTTTATATATGGCTCTCCTTTATCAAGGCATTCTATTTTTCTCTCATCTATATCAAACCCTTTTACTTCAATATCATTTTGATGGAAAGTCCACATAAGTGGCAGGCCTACATACCCCAAACCAACTATCCCTACTTTATATGATTTTTCTTCAATTTTTTTTATCTGCTCTACTGCATTCATTTCTTCGAGGTATTTTTAATTAACTCCAACATTTTGAAAGCCATCTTCTTTCTATTAAAGTCTGATGCCAGCTTTCTTGTATTCTTTTCAAGCCTTAAATATAATACTTTATCCGACACCATACGATATATTTTTTCACTGAAGTCTTGTGCATTTTCTGGCTCGAAACATAACCCTACATCATATTTTTTAATCAAGCGTTCTGCCTCCCCTTTAACTCCTAAAAGTATTGGAATATGCATAGCGCATGTTTCATAAATTTTAGAAGGAATTACGGTTTTAAATGTATCAGATTGCCGGAGTGGGATTAAAGAAATATCAATAATAGATAAATATTCAGGTATATTATTCTTTGGAATTGGATCGATAAATTTAACATTCCCCAATTTATACTTCTCAGCCAGCGCTTTAACTTTCGGTTTTTCAGCGCCGTCACCAATGAACAAAAAATTTACAAAATCTATTTTCTGAGACTTTATACTTTCAACAATAAAGTCCAGGGCATGAGCCATACCGTGTGTACCGATATACCCAACCAATGGCCTGTCATCAAAACCTAACTTACTTTTTAATTCTGGAACTTTTATCTCAGGATCAAAAAGTTCCAGATTAGCTCCATTTTCTATAACATCTATTTTTTGAGGATCAACTCCTCTGGCTATTAAATTAGATTTGAATGGCTCAGTGTTTGGTATAATCTGATCTGCTTTTTTATATAAGAATAACTCAATTCTTTCTAAAAGATGATACAATCTTCCTTTTGACATTGCTCCAACTGATACAATGGATTCGGGCCAAAGATCTCTAAGTTCAAAAATCCAAGGTTTCCTTTTAACAATACTCAAAAAATAACCAGCCCAGGTAGTAAAAAACTGAGGTGAGGTAGCAATTATAACCTCTGTTTTTTGAAACATACCATAGAATGCTGCTGAGAACGAAAAACTTAGGTAATCAAGTGTCCTTTTGAGAAACCCGGCATTTGAAGTTATATAACTCCAAACCCTTATAACTTTGATTCCATCAATATATTGAACCTTTCTAAAGTTGTTTTTGTAACCATCATACACTTTCCCCTGCGGAAAATTTGGAGCGCATGTAATCACTGTAACCTCAGCCCCTAATTTAACCCATTCTTTTGCGTGCTCATAGGTTCTTGTTGCCGGAGCATTTACTTCCGGCGGAAAATTGTCTGTAATAAAAAGTATTCTCATGCCTTAAATTCTATCTGGAGTTCTTTCACAAACCCCACTTTAATTTTTTTTGCAACAACCTGTTTATTGAAACCTTCGCAATATTTATAATCAATAGATTGAACAAATTCTTCAGATTGTCTGATTTTTAAATGTAACTCATCATTTAAGATAAAGCCTTGTTTTATTTTTTCTATTTTAACATCAGGATGAAAATGTAAATGAGATACTGCTGAAACTGAATCCGAACCTGTTCTATCAAGTAGTACAAGTTTGTTTTTACTAAACTGCCATGATCTGGTATGAGTAACACCGTATTTTTTGTAACCGTTATTTTGGGCAACATATTCATTCGTTGATTCACTTTCTATAAAAGTTTCTGATCTTTTACCAACTCTAAAGCCACCCCACACATCACTTTGATTATCTTTGTTTATAGTAATTGTATTATGTGAACAAGTACTACGCTGACACTGACGTTCTTCATTCTTTTCATAAGTTGAAATCCCTCTGTCAACGATTATAGGTTTCCCGTTATAATGAAGAACGAAAGATAACGCATCTGCATGTGCATGTCCCGGTTGATATTCAGGCTGTATATTTCCTAAATCCATAAATAGCTCAAAACCATCAAATTCTTTTTTCCTGTATCCGGATGATGATAAATCAATGATCATCTCTTCAAAGCCTAATAACTTTGCATATTCTATAATTTTATTCGGTTCTAATGCTTGCCCTTTAACGCTATCATTTACATATGGTATTTCTCCATTTTGGAATTTCACCGAAACTAACCAATTTAGCATTAATTGGATTTTTTTATAAAGAATTTCTTCTATCCCTTCTAACCTGTGTTCGTTATTTTTTAAAAGGTTATATGCATCCAGTGCCCTCTCTAACAAAATACAGTGATACATAGGGCTTAGCTCAAAATGTGCCCCATCATCTAATATTTGTTCCTGCAGCTCTCGTTCCATAAGCTCTGCTGCTTTAGAATTTAGCGCACTATCTTTGGGAAAAACTATAGCTCCAAAAACCAAAGCAAATGCATTCTCAAGTAAATGATTTGCTAAAAGATGATATTCAAGCTTATTCAAAAGCATCGAAACGTGTGCTTTCAAATGAGTTAACTGCCTGTGATCGTAATACTGATGCTTTGAGAAAAATTTAATACAGTTTATTATTCTTAGAGATATTGGATACGGCTCCAACCCGTCTTTTTTGGATTCAATGTCATTCAGAAAATCATTTATTAAATCAACTCCATCTTCTTTTGAAAGCTGGTTCTGCATCAGGAAATCAAAATAATTTAGATGATATGTCCATAACTTTCCATATTCGTCCAAGTTCCAATCTATTTTATCATTAAATACATGGTCGATATTTAGAAACTGAAAAGTGTTTGTATCCGAAAAATACTCGCTCTCTTTTGACGGGAATCTATCCATCTTAACTTTTTGAAAAGACAACTCATTATTTTCAGGAAGAGGGTACTCAATAGGAAAAAACCTATCCCTAAGTCTGTACCAAAGTTGATATCTAATTTGGTCCCATTTTAGATACCTCAGAGTATGAAAATATCTTGAAGCTTTCTTTAACAATGTTTTAAAGGAAATATAAGCGTTAAATTTTATCTCAATTTATGAGATCAAGGATTTTTGAAACTATCCTTTTAGAGGTTTGTCCATCCCAAAGTTCAGGGATTTCTCCTTTTTTCCAATTCCCACTGAACAAACGTTCCATTGCAGGTTTAACTGCATCCGGATTCACTCCAAGCAGTTCATTTGTTCCTTTGTCAATTGTTTCGGGTCTTTCGGTTGAATCTCTTAACGTCATGCACGGAATGCCCATGACAGTAGTTTCTTCAGTAATTCCGCCAGAATCAGTGATCACTGCTTTTGAATGTTCTACAAGATAATTGAACTCTAAATATCCTAATGGTTCAATCATGTGTAACCTTTTATGCTTTACACCTAAGGCAGAAATAATTTTCGCTGTACGAGGATGAACCGGAAAAATCAGAGGAATATCTTCGGAGTGTTCAAGTATCTGATCAATTAAAGATCGAAAAATTTCTTCCTGATCCACATTGGAAGGTCTGTGAAGAGTCATGACTATATATTCTTTCTTTTTCAATCCTACTTCTTCCCATACTGCCGGTTTTTTGAATCTTTTTCTGTGCTTCAAAAGTGTATCGATCATTGTATTTCCTACAAAGAAGATACGGTTCTCCTCTACTCCTGATCGTTTAAGATTATTATTTGCTATATAAGAAGTAGTAAAAAAATAATTTGAAACCGCGTCTGTAGCTAGTCTGTTAATTTCTTCCGGCATTTTCCAATCTCCGGACCTTATTCCGCCTTCAACATGCGCAACAGGAATATGAAGTTTTTGAGCAGTTATCGCACATGCCATTGTAGATGTAACATCCCCTACTACCAAACAAAGATCTGATTTTGACTCCATCAATAACTTCTCATATCCAACCATAATACTAGCAGTCTGCTCTGCCTGCGTTCCTCCTCCGGCCCCCAAATTAAAGTCCGGCTCAGGAATCCCTAGTTGTTCAAAAAAAGAGCCACTCATATTTTTGTCGTAGTGCTGACCGGTATGTATTAATCGAAAATCAATTTTGCTCCCATTAGATTTCTCTTCTTTAATCGCATCAATGATTGGTGCAATTTTCATAAAATTCGGACGCGCTCCTGCAATCAGATCAATAAGCATCTTTTAATTAACTCTTTTTTTTGATTTAGTTTATAGGGATCCAGTTCTTCTTTTTGAGACTTTCTATAGCTGCAAAACTGGCTTTAGTAGTGTTTACTATTTCTGAAAATGGAATTAATGGTTCCCCACCTGCTTCCCAGTTATTTTTCAACAATTCAAACTGTTTTTGATGACCCTTATCTTGTTTAGTTTTTAAAATTTTAGACGTCAATCCTTTACCGTATCCAAACCCATCTAACCTTCTAAAATTATCGATTATCAAATTCTTACCCTGATAATAAACTTCTATCCGTTCTTTAGAATAAGCTTTATTGCCATTAGCAAAGTAATTAATAACTCCGGTTGATCCATTTTTATATTTTAATAATATAGATGCATTATCTGTATTAATTGCAGGATCTTGCCCCATACTCTGCATGCAAACTTCAACGATTTCAGACTTTGTGAAACTAGTGATCAGGTCGATATAATGACAAGCTTCTCCAATAATTCGACCGCCTCCCGTTTCCATATCATGAACCCAAACATCAGGTGGGATAAAACCGGCATTCATAGTAGCTATTACATTCATAGCACCCGGTTGATCTCCAAGAAATGAGTGTATTTTTTCAGCATGGGGAGAAAATCTTCTGTTAAAACCTACTGTTACTGTTTTGCCTGATTCGTTTACCGCTTCTATTATTGAATCTAGTTCTTCAGTTTTTAAAGCTAAAGGTTTTTCCACAAATACATCTTTTCCGGCTTTTAAAACCTCGATAGTCATCCAGGCATGCATTCCATGTTGAGTGGTAATTACAACTCCTGACACATCTTCATCTTTCAATGTTGATTCAAAATCAGTAGAACTGTTTGGTACTTTATATTTTTTTGCCAGAGTTGTTGAAGATAAACCTCCTGAACTAACTATATATTTTACCTTAGCATTGGCATTATCAAGGCATGGCATGATCATCGCTTGAGTAAAATTACCTGCGCCAATAACAGCCATTATCCCCTTCCCTTCAGAAATTTGGTTCTCCGAGATGATGATTGTTTTTGATTCTTCTAATTCTTCTGCCTCATACTCTAAAACTGACGCAATAGAAGCTGTAGCGTCCATCGCTCCGTAAATATTCAGGTAATCATTTAAAGGAACTCTTTCAGTAATAAGTGATTTTACATCTAACAAATCTTTGCTGATTGCATCCAGTATGGCTTCGAAATTTCTTTTTTCAGTCCATCTTACATACCCAATCGGATAATCATTTCCTTTCTGCTCATATTCTTCATCATAGCGTCCCGGACCATAAGAACAAGAAACCTGAAAAGAGATTTCTTTATCAAAGAAATCTGCTCTGTCCAGATTTAATCCAATTACTCCTACAAGAACCACTCTGCCTTTTTTACGGCTCATATTAGCGGCTTGTTTAATAACCAGATCTGATTTTGTTGATGCAGTAATTACAACCCCATCTGCTCCAACTCCATTGGTAAGTTCCTCAACAAACCTTACCGGATCTTGCTTCGATGGATTGATTACATTAATTCCAAAATCTCTAGCTTTAGCCAGTTTATTTTCGTCAAGATCGATACCAATTACATTACAACCATTCGCTGTCAATAACTGCGCTGTAATAAGTCCAATAAGTCCAAGACCTATAACTACAATAGTTTCACCAAAAGTTGGATTGATAAGCCTTATGCCTTGCAATCCTATTGCTCCAACTACCGTAAAGCATGCTTCTTCAAAACTAACCCCATCAGGAATTTTTGCAACAAGGTTTTTAGGAACGGCTACTATTTCTGCATGATTTCCATTGGAAACAACTCTATCCCCTACTTTAAATTCAGTAACGCCATTTCCAACCGCTATTACTTCTCCAGCCTGGCTGTACCCTAACGGTAATGGGGTTCCTAATTTCCTGAAAACAGTTTCTACAGTCGGTTGTATTCCGTCTGTCTTCATTTTATTTAATACTTCTTTAACTCTTTCAGGTTGTTGCCGTGCCTTATCAAGCAAATTTGCTTGTCCAAAACTTACAAGCATTTTTTCAGTTCCTAAAGAAACCAAACTTCTATGAGTTTTGATAAGGACTTTTCCACTTCCGACTCGCGGTACCGGAACTTCCTCTAAAATAGTTTTTCCGGATTTTAAATCTTGAATAATTTGACGCATTTTTTAAATCAATTCTAAATATAATTTTTCCAATTTATCATAACCACTAACCATGTTAATATTATGATTTACCTCATTCGATTGTCTCTCCTTTGATAACAATCTTTCTAAATGACTATAGTCTTGAGTCTTAAATAAAATAACCCCTGAAGGGCGGTCTACGCAATCTGTGCAATATACTGTTTTTCCGAGATATAAAGCCTCTTTTATCGATAAAGAGTCCCCATCTGTTGTTGTAGATCGTATAAAACCATCAGTATTCTGTAGCACATAAAAAAAAGAGTGGCTTACATCTATAATCTTAATGTTTTCATTATTAATAACTTTATTCGATTCAAGGTATTTTCTATAATTTCCAGATGGATCTGATACTATTAAACCTGCATCCTCAATTGAATTAAATAAATTAACCAAAGAGCTTATCCCATAAATTTCATTTCCATCCTTATCAAAAGCAACATCGAATGCGTTCGTACAATAAACTTTTGAAAACTTTCCAATTAATTCGGAAATTACATTATCTACTATTGTTAAGTTAGTTAAATCTTGCTTGTTTGGAGGTAAAAAGGCTGAAATTAATCTGGTATTTTTATTTAATCTATTAGCTTTCTCAAAACTACTTTGATTGAGTACAACTGGAACAGTTGAAAACTTTATTGAAACTTTATCTATAAGATTTAAAAAAGATTTATGCCTACCAAGATTTCCGTGAAAAGTTAAAATTAATTGAAAATTCAGAATTAAGGATAGACAGCTAAAAACTAAGCGAACCCACACATTTGATGTATGCAGATGCACTACATTATATTTAAATAACGAACGAATAATTTGAAACCAATTTGATACTATTAGCTCAATAAAGCTAAACTTTATTGATGACTTCTCTAAATGATCCTTTAATCTACTTACATGAATCGTAACACCCCCAATTGGTGAAGGAACTTTCCCTACCAAAAGTATTTCTTTTTTGCTCATATGATATTAAACTTGATCATTATATATATAAAAATGAGAGACAAATACCCCACAACGAAGTATAACTGAGAAGCTTTCCTCCTATAATTACTCGCTATTACAAAAAACATATAGATTAAGGGGTAAACTTGAAAAATTCTTCTTTCATAGTTATTACCCTGAGAAACAAATATTATATAAGCTAAAGCTAAAAGAAGTGGCCATTTATACTTTATGATTATTGGTTTTAATTTTGAAATGTTTAAGATTATATGAACCCAAATATAGGTCCAAAATAAAGCTCCAATAACTCTGGTCGTAGAAAATAAATTGATAAAAAACTTATCCTCATACACAGTCCAAAAAGGAAACGGGGTAATTTGGCTAAAACCCGTCTTTGCAACCCAATTTAATGGAATTGGTAATTTATTTAAGGCAGCACCCAATGAATCTTCCGAAGCCTTTTTTACAGCATCTTCGCTATAAAATGAAATAGTCCCGAAAACACGATTAAAAATGGTTTCAAATCCACCTACATATATAATAATCCCGGCAATTACAGGGATAGAAAGCAAAAACAAAACCCATTTATTTCTAACTTTTGAATGCATTATCCAAATTGCATAGAAGCCTAGAAAAAATAATCCATTTTCCACTCTAATAAAATAGGAACAAATCCCAATTATTATCAACAGGATATAATCCTTGATGCTAAATTTCTCATTAATAATGATATAAAAGGCCACTGTGTATAAAACTACCAAGTGTATATCTCTAAGTAATATCAAAGAATAATACAGGTTAAATGACATTAGACCATATATTACCGCCCACTTGATAGCTTTTTTATTACTGACAATTTTCTCCAGCATCAAGTAAATAATCGCCGGTATAAGACTACCAAAAAAAACCACATTTATCTTCTGGAACAAGGCTCCATAATAAATATCTAACCCAGAAAGTTTATGAATTGAAGAAACCCAAGCATAAAATAGAGGAGAACTACTATATCTAAATTCAGTAAAAGCTATCTGCCAGATATTACTAAATGAATAAGATGATAAACTTAAAGCTACTTCATAATAACCAATCTGATCAGTATCCCCTAAGTGATCTATTAAAGGATTTTCATATATCAGGAAATAACTTATTGAAGATAATAAGGAATACACAAAAAAGAATAGATACACAATTGATGTAAAAGCCAGACGGTTCTTCTTTTCTATAAACTGCCCAACTCCATAAGCTATTAGAACATAGCTAAGCGCAAAAATTATAAAAGACACATTTATAGATATAAAAGAGAGAACACTATTCAAGGTTAAAAAACCTAAAAGCGAGTACAGACCAATATATTTAAGTGTTTTAAAGCCCATTCAGCTATTTAGTTCTTGAATTAATTCTAAATAGCTTTTCGAAGAATTATCAACTGAAAAGAATGAAGCTCTTTGCTCGAGTTTCCCCTTATTAGGATCACTTTTTAATGTCTCGATTATTGCTTTACCCAACTCTCCATGTTCACCAATATTAGTCAATTTCCCAAATTCCCCATTATTCAAAATCTCTCTTGGCCCGGAAAGACAATCTGTACTCACAACCGGGCAACCACAAGCCATTGCCTGAATCAGCACTCCTGGTAATCCTTCAAACTTAGAGGATAAGACGAATATATCTGCTCTTTTTAGATATTTAAAAGGATTATCTACAAAACCAAGAAGTGCTATATCATCTTTAAAACCTGAGTCATCGATCTTCTTTTGGATCATTTTAAAATAGTCTGAACCTTCATTTTTTTTTCCTAAGATAACCAATCGTACCGCTCTTTGTTTTCTTACAAATATAAACGCATCTACCAAGTCCTCGAATGCTTTTTGAGGAGCAAATCGTCCCACACCAATAATTACAGGAGTAGCTGAATCTATAAACCAAGGATGATCAACCTCTTCGTTCATTTTATCGTAGATCGATTTATCAATTGCCGGGTTATATATGACCGAAACTTTAGATTCAACCAAACTAAAGTATTTTACCATATCTTGTTTAACACCCATAGACACAGCGACAAAGTGATCTGCAAACGAATAACACCATTTGTAAATTTGACCTTCAATTCTGGAATTTATTATTTTCGAAGGGGTATTTGCTTCCCGAAAAATGATTTTTGGCTTAATTTTTAATCCTATTGAAGCAATTCCTACCGCGGAATTAATATGCATTTGAGTACTTATAAATGCTGTCAATCCATCTTTTTTTAAAACCTTTCTAATCTTGGGAATAATAGATTTCACACCATATTTAGCATCAAAACTTTTTATGGGAATATTCTCTGGCACTTCATTTAAATATGGACCGGTGCAATTTACTACATATACTGTAACATCTATACTCTTTTCTGCTAATCCTTTTGCAAGGTTTACCATCATTCGTTCAGCTCCACCTCCCTCAAAAGATCCAAAAAATAACCCTACTTTCATTTAAGAATTCTTTAACAAGTTTATAATAATTTCTTTTTCCGCTGATCTAAACTCATTAAAATGATTAAGGCCTTTATCCCAATATCCCTCACAATCTTCAAGGAAGGGGCCTGAAGGCCAGCAATAACTGCATTCAATTATTTTTGGCTTTTTATCACTATCATAAATAAAATCAAAAGCAATTGATTGGGATCGCATTTTATCTGCAGAATCAAAAGCAATTTTTAATAGTTCTTTGTCAACTAAATTTTTATCATAAATCATATTTCCACTTCCAGATGCTCGGAAGTCATTTTCTCGAACATACCTCCTTAATGACCACGCCTTATTTCCTACTACAACTACCCTTACATCGAATCCGTTATCAGGGTAAAATTTTTGAGTATAAAAATATCCTCTTTCATTCAATACACTTTTCCTTAACAAGAAATTATTCTTTAATGTACTAGGAAGTCGTTTAATCACTTGAATCCAATTCCGCTTTTTCGAATGTTTTCTTACCTTAGTCCTTATATCATTAAACGTTGAAGGCATTGGGTCAATTCCTTTGCCGAACATTTGACTTACAAATTTATATGCCTCATTCTTATTATTTACAAGTTTAACATTATAAGAACCCGCCCCTTTTTTAAGTTTAAATACGAATGGAAAATCAGCTTTAGACTCAATCCAATTTTTAGCGGTTTCTTTTTCATAAAATACTTCCATTTTACCATGAGGAATGTTTAAGTGTTCAAATAAATATTTTTGCTTTAACTTATCATCGTAATGCCAGTATGTATTAAAATCAGGAAAAACCTTTATTCCTTCACTCTCTATAACCTTAGGAAGGAATTTCGTAATCAGTTCTGTTTTATAGTCATTGGTACCAATATGAAAAAGAACATGAGTAATATTTGCTTTTCTAAGCTCTTGTATTAAATTAGAATCGAATAGCTCTCCTAAAACATAATTGACTCCATTTTCTTTACAATACTCTATCCAACTCTTTGTAAATGCATCCCCAGATTTATGTATAAAAACTTTCATTTGTCTATTATCTTTTTTTTAAAACTTCAAGCCATTTGAGAACCAAATTTTTCCCATTGTTTTTATCAAACCAATTTTTTGCCTCATTACCTAGTTGGATAAACTTTTTTTTATCATTATGGAATTCTTTTAAATGGTTTACAATATCTAAATGATCTTTAACATCTAATATAGGGGGCACTTCATGACCAAATAAATCCAAATAATCCTCACTATCAAAATTCAAAGTTTGTAATGCAGGTTTACCTACAGAGAGTACTTCCCATAAAGTCCCGCCCCAAGTAGCACCTTTTTTTACTACAAACTCTCCAACACAAATATCTGATTTACTAATTAAATAAATTAATTCCCTTCTCTTTAATTTACTGAACCAAACTATATTCTCAACCAAACCATACTTATTGATTAATTCAATTGTCTCATTTATATCCGGACCATATTTTGCCAAATAAAGTCTGATTTTAATTTCTGGATTTGACTTTTTTAAAACATTGAGTGCCTCAATTAACCAATTATTATTTTTATTTATTGAATCCCATTCTATATCTGGTCTCTTTTCTTTATTTATCCACAGATGTCTGGCATGAGAAAAAATATTTATATCGGCTTCTTCAAACTCATTAAGAATATCTTCGAGGTAGTTGGGAATCTGAATATTGTTTAATTTCTCTCCGTTATACACCATTGGGATATGCATCAACTTAGATTCGACACCAAATTGCGATAATATTTCCTTCCCTTGTCCATTGTCCGGTATCAAAACATTTTTTGTGTTTTTTAATCCCTTTATCTGCTTATACTTTACATACCATCGAAGTAAACCAGAGATGTACTTTGGCATTCTCGAATTGGGGAATGTCCCTACAAATTCTACTAAAGTTGCATAAGGGTAAAAGATATCTAGCTTTAACCCAAATTTATCGCATAAGGCAGGTGAAATACCAGACCCTATTAAATAGTCGTATTCCTTAAGTAAATTAAATAGTCTTTCCCTTTCAGAGATTGTCTTGTATGTATTTTTGTACGGAATGAGAGAGGTAACTCCATTATCTAAATCAAGCCTATGAATAAACGGCTTCCATTTATCAATATTCCAAGTATCATTTTCCACTGCAAAGTGTTTTAATGAGCCTGTACCATCATTTCGAAAAAGTAAAAGATGAGCATCTACACCCAAATCTCTAAGATATCTCAATATTGAGAAATTATTGTTATTCATGTTACCGATTAGAGCAACTTTCATGAAAGACTTTCTTTAATTTTTAAAAATAGCTTGCTAACTAATACCCTAATTCTATTATGATAAAGCGGACTAATCAAAATTAAACTGAATATTATAACCTTATAGATAGTACTAAATTCATACTGATACTTTACAACATAGATAATCGTAGCACTTATAAGATATAACACAATAATTTGAACCATGAATTTAAAGTCAAATTTAATGGAATAAGCTTTAAAGCTTAAGTATGCTTCCACAGTAATTTTTAGAATTTCACTCAATATTAAAGCAAAGCACACACCTATGACCCCGAAATATTGAATAAAAAAGTAAGTGGAGATTGTTGCACATACTATATATAACAAATAGCTATAAATTTTAAGATAGCTTTTTTTAGACAAGTCAATTCCAATCCCAAGTATAGAATTCAAGCTTCTAAAAATAAGCACGATTACTAAAAATGAAACCAAATACGAAGCGTCATTATATTTAATACCTGAAAGCAACCTAATTCCAAAATCAGAAAAGAAACTTATAAAGCAGAATAAATAGAAAAAAACTATAGTGTATAAAACTAGAATCTCATTGTAAGTGGTAGCTATATCTTCTTCTTTATGAAGGGATAGATAAAAAGGGCCCCAAGCTGTTTGAAAAGCTTGAATAGGCAAATTGACCAATAATGCTATTTTAAACGCAACTGCATATAGCCCTAATGTTTCAGAAGTTAAAAATTTTGAGATGAATAAACGATCTATGGCTGGACTGAGCATAGAAATGACACAAATTATACCGTATGGAATTCCATATTTTAAGAGCAATCTTATATAGTTACTTGTAAATCTGAATTTGAGCCATTTCTTAACAAAAAAAAGACCTATCAACGAAAATATTAATTGACTTATCAATAAGATTTTGAACACATCAATTAATGTTATTTCCAGAAATAAGATTGAACCAGCTGTTAGAATTAGGTAAGACGCTGAAGCCCCAAGCGTTATTATCAGAAATTTATACTTTTCGAATGTCCATTTTAATAAATTCGAAGAAAAATTAAGAATTAAACTAAAAGGTATCTGAAATAAAATTATTAAAAATATAGAATTACTAGCAGGCTCATTTACGTATAATTCTGTTATTGATTTAGAAAAAAAGAAAAGTATAGGAAGGATAAAGATTATTGTTATCACCTGGATCAATAAAGATTGACTAATAACCTCTTTCTTTTGTTCCTTATCTTCATATTCATAGAAGTAACGAGCTACAGCACTATCTTGGCCAAAAATAAGAACTGTGACCAATAGAGAGGCCAAGACGGTATACGAATCAATTAACCCGTAATCCTGTACTGAAAAATATCTGGTAAGCAGTGGAAAAGTAGCCAGTGATATGAATTTATTTATTGCGCCTGCTCCTCCATATATAACTGAATCTTTAACAAGAAATTTGAGCTTGCCTAGTAAAGTTGAATTATGTAATTCTATATTCAATTCAATACCTTAACATTAACTCTTGTTTAAGTACCTTTTTTTCCGGAAAATTTACCAACACACCCATTCCTTTCTTTTGATAAACTACCATACTTCCAAGCCCAACTGCTGATGCACCTGCTTCTTTAACAGCTTGTGCTATATGAGTAATATTACCTGCCCCTCCAAGAGCTATAACAGGAATATCTACTTCATTAGAAACTTTTTTTATGATTTCCAAATCATAGCCTTCCCAAGTCCCCTCATTGTTCATTGAGGTCAACAATATCTCACCTGCCCCTTTTTCTGCTACTTCTTGCGCGTATTCTACAGGATCAATTTTTACTTTATTACGACCATCGTTTGTATAGACAAAATACTTTCCTAGCCAATTTTTTTTAACATCAATGGACACAATAACACTTTGACTTCCTGCTTCTTCTGAAATTTGATTTATTAAATCAGGATTTTCATAAGCAGCTGTATTTATTGCTACCTTCTCAAACCCAATATTAAGTATTTTAAGTGCTGTTTTAACATTCTTTATTCCACCACCATAAGCTAAGGGCATAAAACATTCATTAGCAATTTCAGATAAAATCTTAAAGTTGGGCTCTCTTTTCTGGACTGTCGCTCTTATATCTAAAAAGCATAATTCATCTACTTCTAACTCATTAAAAATCCGGACTGTGTTTTTCGGATCTCCTATGTAGCCATGATTATCAAATTTAACCGTTTTAACCAACGATTCATCAATGAGTTGTAAACATGGAATAACTCTTGTTCGAAGCATAATCAGATCTCAGCAAAGTTTTTTAAAAGTTGCATACCAAATTTGTGACTTTTTTCAGGATGAAATTGAGCTCCAAATATGTTCTCATTTTGAATTGCGGAATCAAAAACCAACCCCCCATACAAAGTTTCCAAAAGTTTATTTTCATACTCATTAACTTTAACATAATAAGAATGGACGAAATAAAACCTTGGTTCTTCTCCTAAATTTTGAGTTAGAGCTTGATTACTATCAATTATATCAACAGTATTCCAACCCATATGTGGAACCTTCACTTTTTTATCTGAAAATTGAAATCTTTTAGTTTTTCCAGAAATCCAGCTCAAACCATCTAGTTTACCCTCTTCACTACCATCTGTCAGGAGTTGCATCCCTAAGCAGATTCCAAGCACAGGTATCTTTTCGATTTTTGCTTTATTATCCAAGACAGGTCGAATTCCCATATCATTAATATTTTTCATCGCCCTGTCAAATGAACCAACACCAGGAAGCAATATTTTCTTAGCTTTCTGAATCTCAGAAACTGATGATATAATTTCGGAATCAACACCAATCCATTTGAACATGTTTTTTATGGATCCTAAGTTCCCCAATCCGTAATCTATTATACTAATCATTCTTATGCTTTATTTATATCAGCAGGAAAACAATATTTCATATAAAATGATCTTGGAACTAGGTCTGCTTTCATAAGTAAATAAAAAAGTGGTCTTAGTTTTTCAAATCTACTTTTATAGGTTGGAAATTCATACCAATATCTTGGTTCCTCGTTCATTATCTTTTCATATTCTTTATCAGAAAGATTAAGCCTTTTCTTAAAATAGTTTAAAAGCTCAGGTTCTATATATGGTTCAGTATGATAGTATTCTTGTATTGCTTCATCCCTATCCATATTTCCAGACCTTACCGATGCTGCAAGACTGTTGTTTCTATAATCTATGTTATATTTTTGGGGACAATATATACTGTGAAAAAAAGAAGTCATTCTATTCTCTAAATGGTGTCCACCGTAATATTCCCAATCATATTCCTGTTCTAAAAATGCTCTAGCTTCTTCTTTACTATATTTAATGTACCATAGCGGTCGTATTTTTTTAATCCTTCCAAATAAAGTCCATTTCAGAAATTGATAAAATGTCATAAGAGGATACGTTTTCATTTGTAAAGAACCATATCTTTTATGGATGGTTTTAATATATTTTCCATCAAAGTAATTCTTACCAAGAGGTGTAATACCTTCTGCAACAAAAGAATGCCCCTCAAGTACATATTTAACTTTATATTTTGCTGCTGCTCTATATAAAGTTTCTGCCAATGCTAAATCTGTCGACGCTTCAATCTCTGGTACTCCTGCTTTAAAAAAAGATTTAAAAATATCATCTGATTCCTTATTATCAATTACATGGGTATATAAATCCACATTCAATTCACCTAACACCTTTTTTATATTTTCAGTAGCAATTGATGTATTCCATGTATTGTCATAATGAACGGCTAAAGGACGTAATCCTTTCTGAATAGCCCAATAAACCATATAGGAAGAATCAGTACCTCCACTAACTCCTATAACACAGTCATATTTTTTTCCTTTACCGTCCAATTTTATTTGTTCAATAATCTCATTGATTCTTGCCTCGCCTTCAGGTAAACCAGTTTGGTATTCTTCGACCAAATCATCTACCATTTTACAATAATTACATACACCATCTTCGTCAAAAGTAATTGACGGTGTTCTATTATCGTATATACAGCGTTTACAAATTATTTTTTCTTCAGTTTTATCCATTTTTTTGATTTATCAGAATGTAAAATTGTTTTCTTTGCTAACTTTATATAATCAATTTATCTGACGAGCAGGATTGCCAGCTATCTTTGCACCTTTTTCGAATGATGCATTTACAAAGCTATTAGCCCCAACAATACAACCATCGCCCAACTTAACTCCTTTTGAGATGATTGTATTTGGACCTATATAACAATTATTTCCTATTTCGGTTTGCTCATATTGATAAGGTGCTTTACCTCCACTAGTAGCCCAATTAACTGTATCGTGACTATATATTTGAACACCACTTGAAATCGAGCAAAAGCTACCAATTGAAAGGCCTCCGGAACCGTCAAGTATTGTATTAGGACCTATCCATGTTGATTCTCCTACATTTACATCTCCATATACATAACTACTATCATAAATAGATGTACCCGAACCAAATTTTAAAAATGCTGCTTTTTCCCATCTATCGGAAAACAACTCTCCAAAAGGCAAAACTCTATTATACTTTTTATAGACATAATCCCTTTTATAAATAAACACTTCGATTATTTTTTTTAAAATCTCCATACTAAACACTTTCTCCTTCTAAAAACAATCTACACCACAACTCAAAGTTCATGAGGCTCCAGATCAATAATCTGTGATTAATTCCGTCATCAATATGCTCATGCACTATTTTTTTTACATAATCCGGATTTATATATTCCGCTGAGGCGATATCTCCTTCTAATAACAGCTCTTTTACATATGCAGCATTTTCACCTCTATACCAACTTTCATCCGGTGCAGAGAATCCTTGTTTTTTTCTGTCAATAATCTTGTTTGGAATAAGACTATGCATTGCTTTTCGTAATACATTTTTTCCGTCATTATATTCCCGATAAACTTGTTTCTTTCGTTCATCATTTTCATCAATTTTTCGAATCTCTTCTTGTAAATTACCTAGCTTATGTCTCACTGGTATTTTTTGAGCAAACTCTACTAAATCATTGTCAAGAAATGGAAAACGTTCTTCCAGTCCGTTTGCCATTGAAAGCTTATCACCCACTATTAATAAGCCATTCAAAAAGGTTTTAATTTCAAAATATAAAGAATTATGAATATGATCTTCGGGAGTATCATATTTCAGTTTATCATTAAAAGTAAAAACCCGTTCAAAAATTTGTCTTGGCTCTTCTAAGTCGATCTGATTGTATACAGAATTAGTGAAAAGCTCACTTTTTTCGTTGTCAGGTACCAAGCGTTGCCAAAAGCCATAATACTGATTAAAAAAGTCCTTTTGGGTCAATGAATCAAATACCTTGTAATAGCGCCATGGGTAACCACCAAACAGTTCGTCACCACCGGTTCCCTGCAAACACACTTTCACAAATTTAGATGCTAAGCGGGATATGTAGTAATTCGGATACGACATACCCACACGTAAATCTTCTAAATGATAAACAAGTCTGGGTAATGACCATCTGATATCACCGGCATTCATCACTTGCTCAAAATGCTGCGTTTTGTAATGATTCGCCATTAGCTCAGCGTCACGTCGTTCATCAAAGTTAGCTTCCCTTCCACTAACTTCACTCATGTCAAATCCACAAGTAAAAGTAGAAAGTCTGTTTACATGCCTTGAAGCTACCGCTGTTATCGAGCCCGAGTCCATCCCACCGGATAAGTACGAACCTACAGGTACATCAGCTATCATTTGCCGCTCAACGGCTTGCTCAAATAAACGAAGTGTTTCTGATCTCGCATCCTCAAAAGTCATGGAATTGTCTGGTTTTGAAAAATCGAAATCCCACCAGGAATGATGCTTTATAACAGTAGAGGTTGAATTGATCTTTACAGTATTTGCCTGAGGAAGCATTACAATATCTTTGAAAAGAGTATTGTATCTGAATAAATTCTGGAACGTAAAGTATTCATTAAGAGCACTTAAATCAACATCTATTTCGTAATCAGGGTGTTTAAGGATAGATTTAATTTCTGAGGAAAAAACGATCGTTTTCCCATTAAACCAATAGTAAAGGGGTTTAACACCAAACCGGTCTCTGCTCAGGTACAGAGTTTCTTCTTCTGTATTCCATGCACCGATGGCAAACATTCCATTAAACCGCTCAAAAAATTCCGGTCCGTATGCTGAAAGTCCCTCGCAAATTACTTCTGTATCAGTATTTGATTTGAAGTAATAACCTTTCGTTTTCAGCTCTTTTCTGAGTTCTTTGTAGTTATATATACACCCGTTAAAGACTACGACCCACTTTCCATCTTTGGAAGTCATGGGTTGGTTTCCTTTTCTGCTTGTATCCAGAATAGAAAGTCTTTTATGACCTAAACCAATATTATCTTTAAGGTAGAAACCTTCGTCATCCGGGCCACGGTGATTGAGCTGGTTTCCCATTTCAACCAAAGAGCTCATCCGGAAGGGTTTTCTGTCTAAATTAAATACACCTACAATTCCACACATTCTATACTAGTTTTTTAAGCTCATTTACGACCGTTTCTTGCTGCTCAAAAGTCAAATCATCAAATAGTGGTAGTGCCAATGCATGTGTATAACACCATTTACTATTTTCCATATCACCTTTGATTTCAATAAGTGGATTATTTTGGTATGCACTATGCATATGCAGAGAATAAGTGCCAATTTGTACTTCAATCCCTTTGCCACGTAACTCTTTCATGATCATATCACGGTTTTCCACAAAAACTGCAAATGTTTGATATGAATGTTTACACAATGGTTTTACACAAGAACAGTCAGGACTGCATCTTTCTTCATCAAGTAGCGGGTTCATTTGAACACCATCTACATTGTCGAGTAGTTTTTTGTAGTTATTTGCCAGTTCAATTCTTTTAGCTAATAATTTATCAATATGCTTTAATTGCCCTAGTCCTATAGCAGCCTGAATGTTAGTTAATTTATAATTAGTACCTATTATCTCGAACTGCACCCCTTCTCTAGCTGTGTTATTCATATTCATTCCGAAATGTTTATACGAATTCATCCATTCACCTAAACTTTCGATATTTGTTGTAACAACTCCACCCTCACCTGTAGTAATAAACTTTCGGGGGTGCAGAGAGAAGACAGTAATATCAGCCTGATTTCCTACCTTTACTCCGTCAAATTCTGCACCAATTGAGCAGGCAGCATCTTCAATAATATACAGATTGTGTTTTTCTTTTATCTCATTTAACCGATTATAGTCTAAAGGAAATCCGAATAATGAAACCGGAATTATAGCTTTAGTATTCTCTGTAATGGCGTCTTCAATAGCATCATAATCTATCAACATTGTTTCTTTAACAACATCAACTATCACGGCCTTAGCGCCCACTAATGGTGCCACTGACGCTGTTGCCGGATATGTATAGTCCGGTACGATTACTTCATCTCCTGCACCAATATCAAGTGCTCTGAGCGCCATCTCCAAACCGGTGGTTGCAGAGGTCACAGCTACTAAATAGTCACACCCTAAATAATCTTTCAGAGTGTTTTCGAATTCTTTAGTTACCGGGCCTTCGGTTAAATAGCCACTATCAAGAACTTCATTTACTTTATCCTTGATTTCCTGAGTGATGTAAGGCTTAATTAAAGGTATATTATGGCTCATTTTTTTATCCTTTGTCAATTCCTTTTGAAATTCTCCAATCGATCAACCTTTGCAGCCCTTGTTCCAGATTAAACTTGTATTCAAAGTTGATCTCTTCTTTAGCTTTTTTTGCAGAACCAATTCTGTTTTGTACAAGTGCTCTTGAATCGTCTTCAGAATAAGGTTTGTATTGAACTTTTAAATCAGAATTCTTTAACTCTAAAATAGTTTCGCACAACTCCTTAATAGAAGTTTGCACCTCGGTACCTACATTGTACATTCCAAACTGTTGACCGCTTTTAAGCGCCTGCACATTTGCTCTTGCTACATCTTCCACATAAATAAAATCGTAAGCTTGACTTCCATCACCATTTATTTGTGGAGGTTCATTGGCTTCAATTTTATTAAGCATAATAGGAACTACTCCTGTATAAGCTGCTGTTTGGTCCTGATGTGGTCCGTATACATTCATATATCTGAGCCCGATTACCTGAAGCCCGTATCTATCATTGAATGCAGTACACATGGCTTCACCTGCAATTTTTGAAGCTCCGTAAAAGTTTTTATTGTTAAACGGATGGCTCTCTGTCATCGGCAGCTCTACAGCATCTCCGTAAACCGAAGCTGATGAAGACCAAATCAGTTTTTTAATATTGTTTTTAACACAGGCTTCCAACACATTAAAAGTACCCGCAATGTTAACGTCAAAAGCTGTTCTTGGATAATCTTTGCAATGAAGAAGCCACATAGCTGCTAATGAAATCACATAATCTTTGTCTTTCATTGCTACATCAAGAATATCAGTTTCCCTGATATCTCCACCAAAAGGAAACATGGAACATCTTGGATCCTGAAGTTGATCTTCCAGATACTCTTTTTTTCCACGAGCTAAATTATCGTAAACTACAACTTCAGCTACATCTTCTTTCAAAAGTTCAGAGACAACAAAGCTTCCGATAAAACCTGCGCCCCCTATTACTAGTATTTTCTTGTCTTTTAAATCGTTTCCCATGTCTTGTTTATTTAATATTAAAATTCTATTTCTTGAATTATTGTATCAGCAATTGCTAAGCAGGAAGTAGCTGCCGGTGATGGCGCATTCAGCACATGAACCTGATTCTTTGCTTTTTCAATTCTAAAGTCATTTAACAATTCCCCATTCTCTGTGGCTTGCGCTCTTATACCACATGTGTACCCCGTAATTTTGCTCTTATCAAATTCAGACCAATACTTTTTCACATTCTGCTCAAAGTAAGATTTACTGCTGTGTTTAAGCAGTTCTGATATAACAGTGCTACTGTATTTTTTTGCAATGTTGTAAAGCGTTTTGTTTGCTAAAATCTTACCTACATCTTTCAGGTCAATTCCGAAACCATCATAACCCTCTCTGTCGAAAGAAAGAACCGCATTGGGTCCGACTTTCAGAGTATTGTCAATCATTCGGGTTAAATGTACTCCTAAAAACGGGAAATCTCTATTCGGTACCGGATAAATAGGTATATCTGAAGAATAAAGCTCTGGATCAACCTTGAAATATTCTCCTTTGAATGGAATAATTGTAACCGGTGATTTTTTACCTGTCACCAACTCATATACACGGTCACTTTGTAATCCCGCACAATTGATCAGTTTAGCGGAATTGAAGACTCTGTCTTTCGTGGTCAGTTTAAGAGCGCTTCCTTCAGTTTCAACTTTGTTTATTTGTTGACCAAAGAAAAAATCTACATTAGCGGACGAACTTACTTCAATTAGTTTATTCAGAACTTCTTTGTAATCCGTAATTCCTGTTTCTTTTACAAAAAACCCTTTAGGAGAAACTAAAGATTTGTCAATGTTCTTTATTTGTGAAGCATCCATATACTCCACATTTAATCCCACTAATTCGGCATTTTCATATAACCGGTGCATCTCTTCGTATTCTGATTCATCAGCTGCTGCAATTAATTTACCGGTAAGTTTATAATTGATTTTATATTCATCCAGAAACTTAACAAGTTGATGATAACCATCAATACAATTCTTCGATTTCAGTGAATCTTTTGGATAATAAACACCCGAATGAATGACCCCACTGTTTCGCCCTGTTTGATGTTTGTTAGGCTCAGTTTCCTTATCAAGTACAGCAATCCTCAACGATTTATTAAGCATAGACAACTTATAGGCAGTAGATGCTCCTATGATGCCGGCGCCAATTATTACTATATCGTAATTGCTGTTCAAGATTTTTCTCTCACAATAGAAATTAAGGTATTTACTACCCGGTCTTGATCTTCTTCTGATAAAAATGGATGCATTGGCAGGCTAAGTACTTCCCTGCTTGCTCTTTCAGATTCAGAAAAATCACCATATTTATATCCTAAACTTTCAAACACAGGTTGCTCGTGGAAGCATTTAGGATAATATACCCCGACAGGAATTCCTTTCTCTTTCAGCGTATTTACTATGCTGTCTCTGTCATTTTCATCAACCCGAATGGTATATTGAGCATATACATGTGAATTTCCTTTATCGATTTCAGGAGTTGTGACAAAATCACTGAGAAGTTCACTGTATCTTGCTCCGATTTTACTCCGGGAGTTCACTTCATCTTCAAAATAAGGTAGTTTTGCTAAGATTACTGCAGCCTGAAGAGTATCAAATCTTCCGTTCATTCCAATATGAGTATGATGATGTCGTTTAACACCACCATGAGATCTGATCGCTCTCATTGTTTCAGCCAGTTCATCATCATTTGTAAATAAAGCTCCACCGTCACCATAACAACCAAGAGGTTTTGCAGGAAAAAAGGAAGTACTGCTTATAAGAGTATCTCCACAACTTTTTTTCCCGTTTCTTGAAGCACCGAAGCTCTGAGCTGCATCTTCAATTATAGCTATATTATGATCTGAAGCTATTTTATTGATCGACTCCAGATCCGGCATCTGCCCGAATAAACCAACCGGTATTATAGCTTTAGTATTTTCAGTAATGGAATCCTCAAGCAATTCAGCATTCATATTAAAAGTATCAGCCTCGATATCAGTAAATACCGGAGTAGCACCTACTGCTACAATTACTTCCGCTGTACTAATCCATGAAAAAGGAACTGTAATTACTTCATCTCCTGGGCCAATATTAAGAGCACGAAGAGCTATTTCAAGGCTATCCGTACCGCTGGCAACTGTAATACAATGTTTAGCGCCCGTGTATTCACAAAGAGCTTTTTCAAGCTCTTCGATTTCAGGCCCCATAATATATTGACCATGCTCCATAACAATGCGCATTCTAGAGTCAATCTCTTTCTGATATTTTCTATACTGAGTATTTAAATCAATAAATTCCATTGTATTATTTAGAAAAGGTGAATGTTATTTCAACGACTTAACAATTGGGTGAATTAATGCTGATGGTTTTTCACTTACTTTCATTGTTCTGAGTTTGTGTACTAATTCAATTGAAGGGCGTGCATCTTCTATCCCAAAGCCATTTCCTGCTATTGTTTCTTCATAAACACGAGTGTGTAAATCAGTAAAACCACCACTAAATTCGAGTTCATCCCCATCAACAGCTATTGACCTGAAGGTTCTTTGCTGATTATTTTCATTATCAGGAATGTCTTCGGGTTCCAGAGATAAATACCATTCCACATCAGCATTTGGCAATTCCAGAAATCCACCCATTCTGTTTTTTTCTCTGATATGAAGTTCCATACTCTGTGCCGGCCCGAATAACCACATCAACATATCGAAAAAGTGAATACCAATGTTGGTGCCTATTCCTCCCGACTGTTCTTCGTTACCTTTCCAGGAATAATGATACCAAACACCTCTTGAAGTAATGTAAGTAAGCCTGATTTTATGTCTTTTATCTGATTTTTGGGCGTCTAATTTTTCTTTAAGTTCAATCAATGAAGGGTGCAATCTGAGCTGTAAAATGGTCCACACTCTTTGCCCGTACTCTTTTTCCAGTGCCTGAAGTGCATCTAGATTCCAGGGGTTTAAAACCAATGGTTTTTCACATATCGCATCAGCTCCGACCCGCATCGCCAGTCTGATATGAGCATCATGCAAATTATTTGGTGAACAGATCGAAAGATAATCGATTGCTTTATCTTTCGACTCCCTTTTGATCTTTTCCAGATGTCTGTCAAAACGTTCTACCTCTGTAAAAAAAGCAGCATCGGGGAAATAGCTGTCAATAATTCCAACAGAATCATGCGGATCCACAGCAGCTACTAATCGATTGCCTGTATCTTTAATAGCTTGCAAATGTCTTGGAGAGATATATCCCGCTAATCCTGTAAGTGCAAAATTTTTCATTAATTATATCTTTTTAGTAATTATTGATTAAACCAGGTGTTGAACTTCTTAAGACCAAGCTCAATTGAGTAGTCCGATTTATAATTAAATAACGAGTAGGCCTTTTTAACATCTGCCCAAGTCTGCTTAACATCACCGGGCTGCTCGGGTTCGTAAATCTTTTTTGCTGAAACACCGGATGCTTTTTCAATAGCCTCAACTAATTCTGAGAGCGTAACCGTCTCATTATTTCCAAGATTCACTACTTCATACAAAGTTTCTTTGTAGTTTATAGCCACCATTATTCCATTAATGATATCATCTATATATGTATAATCTCTTCTGGTTGATCCGTCTCCGAAAAGGGTAATATTTTTCCCTTCCTTCATAAGTTTGAAAAATTTATGAATTGCCAGATCAGGCCTTTGCCTTGGGCCATAAACAGTAAAAAAACGAAGGGCTAAAAACCTGATATCGTATAAATGACTATACACATGACCCAATAATTCCCCACTAACTTTGGTGCTGGCATACGGGCTAATAGGCTGCAAAACTGCATCTTCTTCTCTCCAGGGAACATTAGGATTTTTGCCGTAAACAGAGCTGGATGAAGCAAAAACAAATTGCTTAATTTCTTTTTCACGCGCTACTTCCAGCAGGTTCTGGGTACCTGTTACATTAACTTCCTGATATAAAACCGGATCTTTTAAAGATGGACGAACACCGGCTTTTGCAGCTAAATGAACAATCACATCCACATCGTTGGTTATTACTTCATCAAGAGCTGACTTATCCCGAATATCAATTTCATGTAACTTGTAATTCTCATAATTAAAATGATTTTTTATGTTCTTTCTTTTGACATCTTCTGCATAGAATGAGTCAAAATTATCGATATTAATTATGGTTTCTCCTTCAGACAACAAACGGTCTATTAAATGAGACCCTATAAAACCTGCCCCACCGGTTATGACTATTTTCATTAATTATAAATCCCCTGTTTAAATTTCGTGCCCATAAACCAATAAGTATGGCTTTTCCATTTCAACTTTAGAAATAGAATCATATACCAATGTTCTGATTCTTTTTTCTATCAATTTCTCAGCTTTTGATACCAACTTCGCTAAATATGCAGTATCAATATTTTCTCCTACAATCGTCAGGTCCACTATATTTGTATCCAAACCTCTGGCTAAATCACCTGTTAAATACACCGCATTTATCTTACCCAGTTTAGCGATAACCTGATCAATAATTTTGTCCAACCCAAAATGCTTAAATGCTATTCTCTGAAGCTCTTTGAACATCGGGAAATCAGTATTCACCTGATACATTTTTTTATTCCCCTCTTTCCTTGCCTGAATAAGTCCTGCTTCTTCGAATCTGTTCAGCTCCACTCTTACTGAGTTGGTGCTTTCATTGAACTCATCAGCCAAGCCTCTCAGGTATGCACTACTTTCCGGATTTAAAAAAAACCGTAATATTAATTTAAGTCTTGTTTTGGATTGAATCAGTGTACTTAACATCCTGAAATTCTACTGTTTTTTAACCTTGTTAACAGCAACAATTAAATATTGATCTTTAATGAGTAATTTTCTTACTCAAAGATATTAAGTTTTTTTATTTATATCAAATTCAGAACGGTCTTTTCAAGGATGTAAATAAGCTCTAAGGGAATGAGCTAATCTTAATTAAGACTAATTATCTACCACCTAATCTATCTAATAAAATAATAGTTGATGCAACGGCGGAAACTGTAGAAGCGAATACCCCTAAATAATCTCTGAATGAAGGCTTTCGCTTAACTCTAACGGTGATTGTCTGATTATTCTCAAGTTTAAATTCTCTCATGCCTTCAGGAAAAGGATCTTCGAAGCGATAATTGAACCTTGTAAGACTATAACCTCCATTTTCTTGATCATATTTCTGGATATTTATTTCTACCCTCATTTTAGACCAGTCAATTTGAGTTTCCCCATCTCTCAATGTATTAGGACCAAAACTATAGGACAGCAATCTTATCAAATCGGTTCCTTTTGGAATCAAATACCTACCTGAACTTCCAACATCTCCCCAAACATTTACAGAATCTGATAATTCGCCTGGCTCAGAAATACGAATAACTCGCTCTCCTAGACGGAATTGTTGTGAAGTTACAAGCTGTTGAGATTGTGCCTTAAGATCATTGGATAGACTTAAAACGATTACTGAAAGTATAAAAATTAATAGCCCTTTGAATGCCATAGTTAATTTGATTGCTTTTGAAACTAATTACATTTAATAATAGGAATTAATTTGAACAATATTCCATTTAATATCGTAACAATCGGTGTGCTTCTGCTCTACTAAATCCTAGTTTATATAAACCAGTTAACACTTTTTCTGTCGGGTATGAAATCCTCAATATCTCCACATTATATTTAACTGTATCAATAATACAACATGAAGCTCTAAAATCTCCATCTCTTGATTGCCCTACACTTCCCGGATTAATTAAAAATTTATTTTCACCATTAAATTCCATTACTCCGATTTGATCTGATACTATTCCCGGGATATGAGTATGACCAACGAAGCATAGTTTCTGTTCAATTTCTCCTAACATTTTTCGAGCTTTTATAGCACTATCTACATACTCCCACTTTTTTGGTGCTAATGGATTTGCATGAACAGCTAACCAATTTTGTTCTTTGTTAGCTTTAACTATTGTATATGGTAGATTACCTAGCCATTTCTTTTGATCATTATTTAATATATCCTGAGTTAATTCAATCAGCCTTTTGTTTGGATCTTTAAAATGCCTTATAGTTAGCTTATCAGCTACTCCGGCATCATGATTACCCATCACAGTTGGTATTCCTCTTTCTCGGATTAGGTCAATACATTCAGAGGGGAATGGTCCATATCCAACAACATCGCCAAGACATAACCAGTGATCAGGTGAATATTCATCGAGCTTAGCAAGCACAGCCTCTAATGCAGGTAAATTTCCATGTATATCAGAAATAAGGGCCAGTTTTGACATAAATCCTTAATTTTTAAACTAAAAAAAAGAAATTAATACCTTTTAATTGTAAATAATAGTACTAATCAGGAATTCTTTTTATATCTTTGAAGGATATCAATTTTAATGGATTAACAACCAAGAGATGCACTTTAACGGAAATTCAAATAATGGTTATAATTCTGGATATTCTCCTTTAGGAAATGAATCCGATACATATATTGAGCAAGAAATTAATCTGCTTAAAGCATTTAATATTGTATTCCTACACAAATGGACCCTCATAGGAATTACCGGATTTTTTACTGTTCTAGCCGTTATTTTTGCTTTATTACAAACTCCCATCTATCAGAGTACCGGAACACTCATTGTAAGTGAAAGTAAAAACAGATATTCATATGCGGGCGCCGGGATTGAAAATCTTCTCACAAGTACGTACGGAATTGGGGTAGGAAGTACCATTGCCAATGAGTTACAGATCATGAAATCCAGAAAACTCAGCTATGACCTAGCTGAACGGATAAATGAAGCAGAATTTGATGAGTACGGACGTAAATTTCCTATACTTTGGAAAGCTTATCCTGATGATTCCACAACAACCTCTATTGATACTGTTGCTTTGAGATACCGACAGCTAATAAGGTTTAGTAAGCCCGACCCTGAAGCAGACATCGTTTCTATTTCATTTGAGAGCCCCTTGCCAACAGAGGCCTCATCTATAATAAACATGACGATGGACACCTACTCTGCTCTGTCTACTGAACAAAACAGGACTATGGCGGTTTCAGCTCTTGAATTTTTGAGAACAGAAAGAGCAAAATTAGAATCTGAGTTGGTTTCTACAGAAGATTCGCTTCAAAATTTTATGAACAAAACACTCTTAGTTGCAGTTGATCCTCAAGCAGCAAAAATCATATCAACAATTGCAGATCTGGAAGTTGAAAAACAAAAACTCGAGGTAGCTCTAGTAGCTCTTAAAGCTGGAATTACTCAATATGAAAATCAACTCAATGAAATTAAACCGGGGCTTGCAGATCAGTATTCAGAAGCAATTGGCCCTGTTATTGAACGCTATCAATACGCTTTGGCTGAGTTAGAAACCAATAAGCTGTTGTACATTACCAAGAATCCAAATATTTCAAACACAAATCCCGAATTACTCCGAATTGAAAACGAGATCGAGAAAGTAAAACAGCAAATCAAGGACCGTACCAATAATTTACTATCATCAGGTTCTGATTTATATCTAAGTTTTATTAGTTCAGGTCAAGGAGCTATAACTCAGCGTATTTCTGAGATCAGCCAACAATTATTAGAATTCAAAGTAGAACAAGCGCAACTAGAAACACAAGAAATTGTTCTTAACAAACGCTATAATGAAGTTAATACACGCTTTGAAGAACTCCCAAATGAAATTATTCAGCTTGCACGCCTCGAGCGAAATGTACGTGTAAATGAAGAAATGTATCTTCAGGTTTCTGCTCAATTCTCGGAAATGAGTTTATGGGAAAAAACACAATTTGGTTTGGGAAGACCATTAGATTATGCGGTGCCAGCGAAGGATCCAATCAAACCTAAAAAAAAGATCATAGTAATCATTGGGTTTATGTTAGGGGGTATTGTAGCTGTTGGATTTATATTGATTCGTGAGATGGTCAATGACACTATTACTTCTACTGATGTCCTAAAGGACTTTGGGAAACCTGTATTAGGTGCCATTCCTGATTTTTCAGTAATAGGAGAGCTTGACTCTAATGAACGCCAGTACATAGGTGATAAATCGGTTTCTAATCAATTAATAACATTGTTTGATCATATTTCGCCTATATCCGAAGCCTATCGCAGATTAAGAATCAATGTAGTATATGCAAACCCAGATAAAGAGTATAAAATACTTATGGTATCCAGCGCTACAAAAGGTGAGGGAAAAAGTACGGTAGCTGCCAACCTTGCTGTGACATTTACAGGATCTGAGAAGAAAGTTCTTATCATTGACCTTGATTTGCGCCGACCAACCCAACACAAGATTTTCGGCGAAAACAAAGAGCCCGGACTTTCTGATGCTTTGTTTGATTCTACAAAAGATGTTCGCCTTAGTACTGTAGCTCCAAATGTTGACCTGATTACGGTTGGGCATAAAACACCAGAGCCAGCTTCTGTGTTAGATAGCAAGCGACTTAAACAACTAATAGATAAGTACAAATCGGAATACGATCACATTATTTTGGATACTGCACCCTATGGTATAATATCTGACTCAGCCTCATTGCTTCGTTTAATTGATGGATTGATTGTAGTTTCAAGATTTAATACTACTACAAAACGTGAGTTAAAATTTACTCTAGAAGGTCTTGAGCATTTGAATGCAGACGTTCTTGGTATCGTTCTTAATGCTTTTGATCCTAAAAAGAGTACTGATTACTATACCAACTACAATTACTATAAGCGTACATATTCTGAGTATTATAAGTACAGGTAAAAATTTTATTATCGTATTAATCCTTTCAATCAGCGTTCTTAAATAGAACGTTGATAACGCATATATGGTAGAATACGTTACAAAAATTCCCCTTCACTAATTGCAGGACTAAAGTCTATGCTGATGAGTTATTTATCAGATGATTTCATAAACAAGAACATCTAAATTCCCTAGGAATAACAGTAAAAAAATTGGTAATCAATCTCTTAATCAAAACTTCACTCTCGCCTGTATTCCAAAATCACTGTTTTTATTTCCTTCAATTTCATTTAAGCCACTACTGATAAAGTTTTCGTTTTCAAAAACTGATATAGAATACTTAAACCATATTTCTAAAAAATTACTCGGCTCATAGTTCAGAACAATATAAACCCTTTGACCTTGCCCGGATAGCGCCGTATTGGAAAGCACATAGAGCAAATCATTCTCAAACTGAAAAACTCTCGAATCGAAACTGTCGGTATCGAATACCGTTACTCTTGCATCAAACTGTAGTTTTCTTGTAGCCTGAACTCTGATGTCTTGATATAAAAGCATTCCATATTCTTTGTCTTCATTAGCTCCCTGACTTTCTACCAACTCTATTCTAGACCTCAACCTCACACTTCTGCTTAATTGATATTCAACTTGAGTTCGAATACTTGATCTTCGCTGCTCAGTAATAAATTCTTCCTCAATTCCACGTTCATTTATTTCTGTGAAAGTATCGTCTTTTGTTTCTGATCTGATCAACAAATAACCGTTTAAATTCGAATTAAAATCTACTTCTATCAATCCAAGAACATCGAAACCTTGACTCGGCTGATCAATCCCTGTTCTTGGTGCATCAAATCTATACTGATCTATATATCCTGAAAGTGCAACATTATCGTTTAACCCATGCCTGATCCCAATATAAAAACCTTCTTCATTTTGCGGATCGGATGAACTTTCGCCAAAACCATCCCCCATAAAAGATTGAAAGTCTCTGGCGTAATTCCGATATGCCATTGTAAAATCAGTTGAAATACCAATCGGGCTTTCTATCCCAACAATTCCTCCCACTCCCCCGTTTTGGCTTTGTGCTATCTCTCCAAAAGCCAATACATTTCCAATTAATCCCCGGTAATCTATTCCTAAAACAGAGTTCTCTCTTCCTTCAAAATCGTATAAGTTTGATAATCCGCTCCCTTTGTGAATATAACTGCTGAATTCTGTGTAGTATCCTGTAGCTCCAAATAAACCTAAGGGAGTGTCAATTCGAATTCTGCCTCCATAAGATTTTTGATCAATATTATTTTTCCTATCCTTTTCACTTTGTGTTCGATGAAATCCTGATGAAGATGGGAACCTGGTTGTATCCCCCTGAATAATAGAGGCTGTACGTGGACGATCTGAATAAAAAAATGTCGTCTCTATCTTTTCCCCATAAGTAGCAGCAATTCCTCTGAAGAAATCTGTCTCTTGTGCCGATCCATAAGCCCTGAGTCCACGTTCATTCTTACCTGTTGTACCAACTACTTCTCTCCCTTTACCAAAAGCAGCACCGGTCCACAGAACTAAACCTTGACCAAAATTAAGTGCATAATCTCCTATTACAAGATCTTTTAATTTTCCATTTTCGGTTAGGGCTATATGACCGGAAGTGTAATCAAATCCTGTTGGACCACTGAGAGTTTCTCCTGCATCTTTTTCTTGTGTAAGATTTACTGATAAGTGCCTGCTAGACATTCGAAACCGATGGTAATATTTACCTTGACTTCCCAAATATCCACCCGAAGAATCCGGAATTTCATAACCTCTTTGATCATTCAATTCCTGCTGATATCTGCTGATGTACTCAAATGAATTTCCATCCAACCAGTAGTTTGGATTAGTATATAAATCACGAAATCGTGATGAAGCTCCACCAACCGTTATATACGGTCTCATTCGGGTATAAGTCGCTCTTCCGATACCTGAAACTTTCAGTATATCATCTGTCTTAACAAAAGGGTTTTCTTTACGATAACTGATCAATGACCGAGCTATCTTAAGATTAAAACCCGGAATCTGCAGTAATTCATTTATAGATGCGGAGTTTATGTTAACAGGATTTGAGGCCAGCTCCTCAAGAAACTGAACTAATTGTTCTCCCGCTAGTCCACCTTCTTCAGTCTCTTGTTCTTCTAATGCTTCTTCCAGCTGCTTTTCAATTTGAACTTTTGTGGAGTCTTTATTCTGTGCATTTACCAAGCTTGAAAAACATCCGATTAAGATCAAAAATGCTATTTTTTTTATCCAACCCATTTCAGAAAAAGAAATTCAATCCTATTCCGGGACTAAATCCAAGTGTTTCGTGCCGCTGAAACACCAGATTAGCTTCCCAAAGTGTTGATTCATACCCCACTCCAAAAGAATAAGTATTTGGTTCTGTAGTTACTCCAACTCTTCCCTTTAGATTTTCAATGATTTTCACCTCTATTCCTCCACGGTAAGCAACCGGAAACCGAACATCTTTCACAACATCAAAGAGGAATAATGCATTTTCATCCAGTTCGTAGCTCAATCCTAACGATAGCTCGCGAGAAAGAGACTCCTCATTCGCGGCAAAATCGTATCCCGGTTGATTTAAGTTGGTGGTTTTTGCACCCAACCATAACCCTTCTGTTAATTTAGCCGCAAGCCCCAGATCTAAACCTAAAGCACCGCCTGACCCATATGGAGAACCCTGTGAAATATGATTGTAATTTAACGCTATACCATACTTAAGGTTATCCCAGGAATTGGCATAGCCAACCCTGATTCTGGTTTCGCTAAACAGATCTCCTCCGTATCTATGAAAGCCAAATGCAGCACTTCCGTACTTTGTGAGCAAAGAACCTGATGCTGCAATATCTGTTAATTCAGTAAACCCATAATTTCTTAAACTAAAAAAACTAAGCCCTTTTTTTTCACTATTAATTGTAGCAGGATTTGAAAAAATCGCCCAGCTATTATTTTGTAAAGCAGTAGTAGCTTGACCTAAGGCTAACCCATCTGCTCCCATGGTAAGTTGTGCCACTCCAATATTCGGTGCACTAACAAAAATTAGAACAAAAGTAATTTTATATAGATATGTTCGTATTCGTATCATTGGGTGTAAATTGATATAATATGTTACATATAAAGGAAAAAACTAAGTGCTAAACCTAAGATTTTACTTAATTATAATATTCAGCTTTGTAACAAGCTCTTCTTTTTCACAAGAATTGCGATGTGAGGTAAACTTAAATTACGACTTACTGGAGGGAAACTCTTATTCCTACCTCACAGAACTTGAAGATAGAATAGAAGAATATATTAACGATTATAGCTGGACCGAAATCCAGTATGAAGAACATGAAAGAATTCAATGCCAAATACAATTGATCATTGAAACAGGTAACTCTAATTTTGATTTTGGCGCCAGAGTAATATTTACTGCCCGTCGCCCAATTTATGATACTATTGCTGAAACAACATCTATTATTCTTTCGGATGAAAGCTGGCGGTTTAACTATCCTGAAGGCCGAACTTTAATTCATGATGAACTTCAATTCGATAACCTAACAGGTACTCTAGATTTTTTTGTAAATATTATTTTGGGATATGATTTTGATAGTTTCTCCGAACTAGGAGGAACAGAATATTTCAGAAGAGCACAGCAGGTTGTTGATTTAGCTCAAACAACGGCCTCTCCGGGCTGGACAAGAGCAGCCAATAACCGCAGAAATAAGTATAACTTAGTTTCTGATCTCTTAAATGCTTCTTACGAGCCTCTGCGTACAGCTTATTATTCCTATCATCGGCTAGGGTTAGATCAGTTTTCGGCTGATGCCAAAGTCGCCAGACAAGAAGTCTTAGATGCACTTACCCTTATAAGAGACTCTAAACGCCGAGCAACAAGTAACTACTTGTTCGATATTTTCTTTGATACTAAAGCCCGGGAAATATCCGGTATTTTCGGTGAAGCTGAAGCTGCAGTAAGACGTCAGGCGTACAGTATTCTTTTGGAAACAGATCAGGGGCATTTAACAGAGTATTCTAACCTACAGAATTAAAATACTTTTCTTTTGGTTTTGTATATTGTCGACCCAAAAAAGCGGTTACATTAATAACTACGAATTGCAAAACCATAAGAATGAAATTTTATATATGTATTAAGATGGTGCCCGATGTTTACGCACCACTTCAGATCAAAGAAGGCGAGCTAATCATGGATGCAGACCGGATGGTTTTAAATGCCTATGATGCATCTGCAGTTGAGGAAGCTTTAGTTTTAAAAGAAAAGCACGGCGGAGAAGTTGAAGTTGTTTGCATTGGTCCTGCAAAAGCTTCAGAAACTATAAGAAAAGCATTAGCTATGGGAGCGGATAAAGCAACTCATATACTTGCTACCGGCGATGAAGAATACGATTCAGCCAGCTATGCAAAAATTCTTTCTGCTTTCTTTAAAGATAAAGAATACGATGTAATTGGTCTTGGAAAACAATCTCAGGATACAGATTCAGGTTTGACCGGAAGTATGGTTGCTGAACATTTAAGTCTTCCATACACCACAAATGCTGTAGGGTTAGAGGTTGAAAACGGAAATCTTGTTGTTAAACGTCAGGGAGATAGTGGTCAGGAAATGATCGAACTACCAACTCCATGTGCCGTTACTTGTTCGAATGATATGAATGACCCAAGAATTCCAAACCTGAAAGGAATTATGGCTTCAAAGAGAAAGCCAATCGATCAGGTTGAGATTTCATCTTTGGGAATCGATGAAGCTGAATTACAAGCAGATACCAAAGTTACTTCATACGAAGAAAAACCTGCCCGACAGGCCGGAAAGAAATATGAAGGCGAGGCGGAAGAAGTGGCCCGCGAAGTAGCTCAGTTATTAGACACTGAAGCAAACGTACTTTAAATAAATTATTAATGATGGATTCTGAATTTTGAATTAAGTAATTCAAAATTCATCTCTCAAAATTCAAAATTTGACTGAAAGGAATTAAATGAGCACGATTTTAACATACATCGCAATTTCAGACGGAAAATTAAAGCGATCTTCTTTGGAAGTTTTATCACATTGTAAATCTCTGGCCGATGCAGCGGGCGCTTCATGTGAAGCTGTTGTTATCGATGCAAACGCTTCTTCTTTTATAGAAGGAATTCAAAAATACGGAGCATCTAAAGTTCATGTTGTTGAAGACCCGATCTTCAACAACCATATGAATACACCTTTGCTGAAAGCTTTGTCTAAAGTAATGAGTTCAGTAAATCCATCTGTTTTTGCTTTTGCATCTACAGAAGGAACCAAAGATATTTTGGGAGCTTTAGCTGCTAATCAAAATGCTGCAGTTATTGCCGATGTTGCTTCATTCAAATTGATCGATGGAGGAGTAACAGCTAAACGACCTGTAATGGCAGCCAAGATTATGAACAACACCGAAGCTAAATCTGACAAGGTTTTGGTTTCAGTTCGTTCCGGTTCTTATGATCTAAATGAATCGCCTGAATCAGCAGAAGTAGTGAATATTGATTTCAGCATGGGTGATTCTGAAATGAAATCAACTCTTCGCGAAATCATTTCTGCTTCGGGAGATACCATTGACTTAAACGAAGCTGAAGCTATTGTAGCTGCAGGTCGTGGGGTTAAAGATGAAGAAGGGAAAGCATTGATCTCTGAACTGGCTTCTGTACTTAAAGCAGGAATTGGAGCTTCTAGAGCACTTACTGAATCCGGAGTGTATGACCCAAGTTTACAGATTGGTCAAACCGGAAAAGTAGTTTCTCCTCAACTTTATATTGCCGTTGGAATTTCAGGAGCTATTCAACACGTTGCAGGAATGGCAAACAGTAAAGTGATCGTAGCGATCAATAAAGATCCGGACGCACCGATTTTTGAAGTTGCTGATTACGGAATTGTTGGAGACTTATACAAAGTACTCCCGCCATTCATCGAAGAAATAAAGAAAATCAAATCTTAAAACCACAAAGTACACAGAGAATCTTTGTGCTCTCTGTGGTTAAATAGAGCAAAATGGAAGACAAATTTGACTGTATCGTAATCGGAGGTGGAGTTGCAGGCCTTGCTGCCGCAATGACATTAGCCCGTAACAACATGAAGTTCCTTCTGATCGAAAAAGGAGAATTTCCGGGATCAAAAAATGTATCCGGTGGAGTTCTTTGGGGAAGTGACCTGAATAAACTCGTTCCAAACTACTGGGAAGAGGAAGACGGAGGTTGGGATAGATTTATAAATCATCGCCGTCTTACGTTCATGGATGAACAGTCATCATTTTCTTTGGATTTTAAATCTTCGCACTTCAACGAAAAGCCTTATACAGGAGTTGTTGTACTTCGTTCAAAGTTTGATAACTGGTTAGCCGGAAAAGTTCAGGAAGCTATTGACGCCAGTGATTTTGCTATGGATTCATTTATCGCCACAGATATTAAGGTGGATGAAGTGATCATGGAAAACGATAAAGCAGTTGGTATCAAAACCGGTGAAGATGAGTTTTTTGCTGATTCTGTAATTATCGCCGAGGGTGTAAATAATCTACTTACCCGACAGGTTGGACTACAGGATAAATATGTTCCTGCTGATCATATGTTGACCGGCATCAAAGAGATCATCCGTTTCGATCAGAAAGTATTGGAAGATCGCTTCCAACTTAACGGATTAAGCGGAATGAGTAACGAATTTGTAGGATGGGCTACCAACGGTATCGAAGGCGGTGGATTCTTATATACAAACCGCGACACAATTTCTCTCGGTCTTGTTTTAGGATTAAAAGACCTTCGTGAGAAGAAACAAAAGCCATATGATGTTCTAAATCATTTTAAGCAACATCCTACTATTGCCGATGCCATCAAAGGCGGTGAAGTTGTGGAATATTCTGCTCATGTTGTTTCTTCCGGTGATTCCAGAGTGATGCCTAAAGAATTATATAAAGATGGAATCTTATTGGTTGGCGAAGCTGCGAATTTATTGATGAATGCCGGAAAAGCGATTCAGGGAATGGACTACGCAATGCGATCAGGAATTCTAGCTGCGGAAACGATTGTAGAAGCGAAAGTTAAAAACGATTACACCTCCGCTACCTTAAAAGAGTATCGTAAAAAGATGGATGACAGCTATGTTATGAAGGACATCAAAGGTTTCCAGGATGCTGTTCATTTATTACATACTGATGTGATGCAGAATAAAGTGCCAAACTTGGTATGTGATTTCGGAAGACAATTCTTCAGCATCAAAAATGAACCAACTCCAAAATCTGAAAAAATGTTGCTCGGAGCAGTTAATAGACATTCTTCCCTCTGGGAACTAGCGAAATTAGGATTTAAAGCGAGGAAGTCGCTTTAAGTGAAAAGATAAAAGTTAGAGGTGAAAAATGATAAATCTGAACCACAAAAAACTTACTGTTTATCAATTTAGCTTAGATTTAGTTAAAGAAATTTATAAGCTGACGGAACCCTTTCCGTCTTCAGAGAATTTTGGTTTAATAAGTCAATTAAGAAGAGCTTCTGTATCAATTCCTTCAAACATTGCTGAAGGTTCAGCTCGTTCATCTGATGTTGAGCGCAAAAGATTTCTTCAAATAGCTCGTTCCTCACTTGTTGAGGTTGATACACAAATTGAAATAGCTTTAACGCTTAATTATCTAAATGAAAAAGATATCGAGCATCTTTCGGATCTTTCGAACCAAGTATTTGCAATGCTTTCAAAAATGATGCAATGACAACACTTTTCAATGTTTACTTTTCACTTTTACCTTTTTCACTTTTCACTTTCGAATCATGAAACTACTAAGCCTTCCAGAACGACTCGGACTTGTCAGTTACCGAAACCAAGCTAAATCTGAGATCAAACCTCACATCATCGTTGATACAGATATTTGTAACTCAACTTGTCCTCATAAATGTACTACATGGGTTTGTCCTGCTAATTGCTACACGATGGATGAAGCCGGGAAAGTTCATTTCCAAGTCGAAGATTGTATCGAGTGCGGAACTTGTATGTATGCCTGCGATCAAGGTGCTGTGGATTGGAATTTCCCCGATCCTGAAATCGGTCGTGGCGTAACCTGGAATTTTGGGTAAAAAATATAGTGTTAAGGTGTGATGGTGTTATAGTGTTGCGGATTCACTTTTGTACAACCGCAACACTATAACACTTTAGCACTATCACACCTTCAATATTTTTACACATTCTTAGACGAAATTGGTACGCAAAAACGTTATTTTATGGAAGCGTTTCCAACAAGATTTTTCAATAACTAAAGACTTTTCAAAAAGATGGATACTGTACTAGAAAGAGAGCTCTCATTTGATCTCACTGAAGACCAAAAAATGATTCGTGACAGCGTAAAAGAATTCGTAGAACGCAACGTCGCAGACACTGTGATGGAAAGAGATAACAGCAAAGAATTTCCTCATGAGATTGTTAAACAATTGGGTGAACTTGGAATGCTTGGCATCTATCATGAGGAACAATACGGTGGTGGTGGATTTGATGTAGTAAGCTTTTGCCTGGCTTTAGAAGAAATTGCTCGTTGGGATGCCTCTTTGGCTTTAACAGTCGCTTCTCATACTTCATTGGGAACAGGTCATATCGCTGTAGCAGGTTCACACGAACAAAAATTAAAGTATATGCCTGCTCTTACTTCAGGTGAGCAATTGGCAGCTTGGTGTTTAACAGAGCCAGGTTCTGGTTCTGACGCTTCAGGAATGAAAACAACCGCAGTTAAAGATGGAGATCATTATATCATTAATGGTTCCAAGATCTTTATAACTCAGGGTTCTGTTGGAGATATTTATATCGTTCTGGCTAAAACTGATCCAACAAAAGGAACTAAAGGTATTAGTGCATTCATCGTAGAAGGAAAATGGGACGGAGTTAATCCGGGACCGGGAATGCATAAGTTGGGAATGAATTCTTCTGACACAACAGAAGTAGTTTTCGAAAACGTGAAAGTCCCTGCTGAAAATCTTTTAGGTGAAGAAGGAATGGGATTCGTCGACACTATGAAAGTTCTGGATGGCGGTCGTGTTGGAATCGCAGCACTTTCTGTTGGAATAGCTCGTGGCGCTTATGAAGAAGCTCTCAAATATTCTATGGAGAGAAAACAGTTTGGTACTGCTATCGGAAACTTCCAGTACATGGAAGGAAAGATCGTAGATATGGCTACTGAGATCGACGCGGCAAGATTGCTAGTTTTAAGAGCTGCTGTTCTAAAAGATAAAGGCAAGCCTTACACCGTAGAAGCTTCCATGGCTAAGTTATTTGCTTCAGAACTATCTGTTCGTGCTGCTTTGGAATCCATTCAAATTCATGGTGGATATGGTTACACCAAAGAATACCATGTTGAAAGATTCTTACGTGATGCAAAACTAATGACCATCGGTGAAGGTACTTCCGAAGTTCAAAGATTGGTAATTGCACGAGAGTTAAAGAAAACGCTCGCATAATATCTGAAACCCTTTTATAAAAGCTCATAGCCTAACAGTTATGAGCTTTTTTTTATTGAACTTATTTTATGATATTGAACTTAAAACTGGTGATATATTTAAGTTCCAATATGAAAAATTTCTTAATTCTATTTCTACTATCTGGCTTTATACTAAGCTGTTCTTCTGATAAAAAATCACCTGAAGAAAACCTAATCTATAATCCTGAATACGGAATATGGCAAGAGCGAGAAAACCCTCCTGTTGAATTTGAATTAGTTCAAACATTCGGAAGTGAGGACGCCACAAGCAAAGAATTGATTGGAGGCATCACTGCAATGTTCACAGACAATAATCAGAATCTGTACGTACTTGATGATCGGTTATCAAAACTAATTTCCTTTGACAAAAATGGAAAAGTAAGATGGGTAACCGGTTCGCAAGGTCGGGGTCCCGGTGATTTTGAAAATGCCTGGAATATGGTATGGGATGGAAATAATACAATCTATATTTCAAATAATGCCAGATCTCGAATTGATCTTTTTAATTTAGATGGTCAGTTTTTAAACACTTTAAGCACTAACAATGAGAAACTGGAAGGTGTGAATATTCATGGCTTTATAAAAGATAATCTGGTTGTGAGCAGAAACATAACCGGATCCTTTGCAAAAGAATTTATGTTTGTTAATACTGACAATCCTAATAGTATCCTATCGTCTTTCATTGTTAATTTAACCGGAGAGTTAAAAATTCCACAGGGTATCAGTTGGTTTTCTAATGTTTCCATTTTGGAAGATCAATTGGTGGTAGCAGGCATGTCTGAATACTCCTATTCCTTTTATAACATTGACAGCACTAAAACTAAAAAGCTAAACAGAGATTTCGACAAAATAATGAGAGCTGGCTTTTTTCAAAATGATAATGGGAGTGCAATCGGAAGCATGGGTGGGTTGAATCCAATTCTAAAAGCAGGAAGTCAATATTATATTGCAACAGCTGCCTGGCCTACTAATATTGATGACCCGGACCAGTATATGAAAGACATGAATTCAGGCAAAAATATCAGAGCAGAATTTCGAAATACAACTGATATTTATGATCAGGATTTTCAACTTTTGTATTCAATTGAATCAGATGAATTTATAAATCAAGAATTGGGATTAATCTCTCACTCTGATTCGGAGGGGTTTATATATTCAATAAATTTTTCACCCTACCCTCATGTAAAAAAGATTAAGCTTTCTAAAGCAGAATAAAGAAACCTTTGACAACCAAATTAAAAAAGACGCTTTCCTGAAGAAATAATTATAAATGTTGAATTATGAGTTTTAAATTATGGCGAAAATAAAGTCATAATTTAAAACTCAGTCTTTACGCTTCATGGCCAAGAACCTATTCAACATCGACGACGCACTTCTTTTTGAATCCGAATTGAACGAAGAAGATCGTTTGATCATGGAAACTGCCCGGGATTATGCTCAAAGCAAACTAGAACCCCGTGCACTCAAAGGAAATACCGAAGAATATTTTGATCGCGAGATCGCCAAAGAGATGGGCGAGATGGGCTTGCTGGGTGTAACCATTCCTGAAGAATACGGCGGGTCTGACGCCAGCTACACAGCTTATGGATTGATTGCCCGTGAAGTGGAACGAGTAGATTCGGGTTATCGCTCTTTCATGAGTGTGCAATCTTCTTTGGTCATGTATCCGATTTCTACTTTCGGAACTGAAGACCAGAAACAACGATTTTTACCTAAGCTGGCGTCCGGAGAGATCATTGGTTGCTTTGGATTAACTGAACCCGATCATGGCTCAGATCCCGGATCTATGGTTACCACCGCTGTTAAAACGGATGGAGGCTGGATCATGAACGGTGCAAAAATGTGGATCACGAATTCTCCTATTGCTGATGTAGCCGTTGTTTGGGCAAAAGCTAAAGAGAATAAAGATGATGAAGGCGTAATTCGTGGATTTTTGGTTGAAAAAGGAATGGAAGGGTTTTCTGCACCACACACCAAATTTAAAATGAGTTTACGTGCTTCTGAAACCGGTGAATTGGTTTTTGATGATGTATTCATCCCGGAAGAAAATGTATTTCCGGATATCAAAGGGTTGAAAGGTCCATTTATGTGTCTGAATTCTGCTCGCTATGGAATTGCCTGGGGAACTGTTGGAGCTGCTGAATTTTGTTACCAAAGAGCTCGCCAATACACTTTAGATCGTAAGCAGTTTGGAAAGCCATTAGCTGCAAACCAATTGATCCAAACAAAGCTGGCAAATATGCTCACGGATATCACCAATATGCAGATGCTGGCTTTCCGATTGGGGAAACTCAAAGACGAAGGCAGAGATCATCCTTCCATGACATCACTTGCAAAACGAAATAACTGTGGCAGAGCTTTAGAGATTGCTCGCATTTCACGCGATATGCATGGCGGAAATGGAATTGTTGGTGATTACAGAGTGATCCATCATGTAATGAATCTGGAATCCGTAAACACCTACGAAGGAACTTACGATATTCATGGTTTGATTCTGGGAAGAGAAATTACCGGGATCCAATCGTTTACTCCGAAGGGAAATGATTAAATAATGGTTGCCCGTATCTGGCACGGCTGGACAACTCCCGAAAATGCGGATGCCTATTACAAAGTTCTTACCGAGCAGGTAATTCCGCAGATCGAAAGTTATAAGATGGAAGGCTATCGCAAGATCCAGGTTTTAAGGAGAGAGCATTCTGATGAAACTGAATTCATCACCATAATGTACTTCGACTCTTTGGAACACATCAAGCAGTTTGTTGGTGAAGATTACGAAGTCGCTCACGTCCCAGAAGCCGCTCAAAAAGTGTTGAAGCGCTGGGATAAACGATCTCAGCACTATGAAGTGAAGGATAGTTTTAGGTATTGAGTTAGCTCTAGCATTAATGGTTTTAATGTGAATTGTTCCAAAAAAACATATGCCTTTAGTATTTAAGACGGAGAAGAGAGCGTGATCCGGATGCGTCTGCGAAGCAGGAATAATCCTTTCGGGTGAGGAGTTTAGTAACTTTCTCAGGATGAACGAAGACCTTTAGGATTATTCAGCGCAGAATCAGTGAACCCGTCTTAAATACTTCGGCTTGATCTTTTGTCCCGTTCGAACGGGATATCAAGACAAAAGTAAGCCCCATTACTTTACCTTTGCAAGAGCACTAGCAGGACTAAAGTCCTTACTTGTTTATGTTCTAGTTTAAGACAAGAACATAAGCTAGAAGGGGATTTATCCCCGGGTTTCTAATAACCATCTAGTAATTTATACATGCTTATGTACTTTTGTGCCGACAAAAGTACCAAAAACTCCCGACAAGAATTATTGGCGCGAACTCCATTACATCGACTAATCATTACAAAAGGTCCTCGTTCGAATGATCCATATTCAAGAATCATCCTGAGTGTAATGATTGCTCCTTCGGAGTCGTCGATTTCATTGCGTTCTTGGCTCGCCAATAATTCTAAGCTCGGTGTAGTTGGAAGGTTTTGGTTTCAAAAAATGAAAATCTTTATCCGCTCAGGCTAAAAGCCATTTCTTAAGATCCTGAAACAAGTTCAGGATGACATGTATATTTTTATATATTCCTTTATGCAAAAACTCCTTCAGGAAATACGATCTTGTTCTGTTTGTGAGAAAGATCTCCCACTTGGCCCACGACCAATAGTTGCTGCATCTCCCACAAGTAAAATTGCTGTAATTGGTCAAGCTCCGGGAACTGCTGTTCATGAATCAGGAATTCCTTGGGACGATCCCAGTGGAAGACGACTCAGAGAATGGATGGGAATTACAGATGAAGTCTTTTACGATCCCAAGAATCTGGCGATTATCCCGATGGGGTTTTGTTATCCCGGAAAGGGAAAATCCGGTGATCTTCCTCCCCGACCTGAATGTGCTCCGCTCTGGCACAAACCTCTGTTCGATTCCATCAAAGAAATAAAGCTTACTCTTTTGATCGGACAGTATGCTCAGAAATATTATCTGCAGGATAAAATGAAAAGAACGCTTACCGAAACCGTTCGTAATTATGATGAATACTTGCCTGAATTTATGCCTCTGCCCCATCCATCTCCAAGAAATAACATCTGGTTAAAGAAAAATGAATGGTTTGAACAAGATCTTGTTCCGAAGCTCAAATCAATTATTTATTCCACACTTTAGTTTTTTAAAGAATTCTTAGGGGTACTCAATTTACAGCGTGTATTACGGGAAACAATCTCTATAAATACGTTGCTATGAAAAAATATTTCCTGATCACTATCTCTTCTATTTTCCTGTTCACAGCCTGTGAAGAACCCGCTTCAATTAATGAAGAAATCGTTGATACTATAGAACTCGGTGAATATCTAAATCTTCCTTCTTCTCCGTTTAATTACTCAGCCATTGACGTTCCCGGGTTTTTCAACCTTCAACCAAATACAGAACAGGATAACACTCCGAATGATAATTCGGTTACTAATTGGGGAGCCACATTAGGACGTGTTCTTTTTTATGACAAGATCCTTTCGTCAAATAATACAATATCCTGTTCTTCTTGTCATTTGCAGGAATCCGGCTTCTCTGATCCTGACCAATTCAGTGCTGGTTTTGAAGGTGGACTAACAGGACGAAATTCAATGGGAATTTCCAATGCTATGTATTATGAAAACGGTCACTTCTTTTGGGATGAACGAGCTTCTACACTGGAAGAGCAAGTTTTGATGCCCATTCAGGATGAAGTTGAAATGGGACTCACTTTAACAGAACTCGTTTCTAAAGTAGAGCAACAACCTTACTATCCCGTTTTATTCGAACAGGTTTATGGTGATGATGAAGTTACTCCTGATCGCATCTCTAAAGCTTTGGCTCAATTCGTACGCTCTATTGTTTCTTATCAATCAAAATATGATGAAGGAAGGGCTCAGGTAAATAATCCGGACCAAAATTTTCCAAACTATTCAGACCTCGAGAATTTGGGTAAAGATATCTTTTTAGGTGGACGTGGGGATTGCGCTCAATGCCATACTTCTGATCTATTTGTGGGTGATGAAGCTCGTAATAATGGTCTCGATGCTATACTCACAGATCTTGGTTTGGGAGCTTTCACAGGGAATGCAAATGACAACGGTAAATTTAAAGTGGGGTCATTACGTAACATCGAGCTAACGGCACCTTATATGCATGACGGCAGATTCGAAACCTTGGAAGAAGTTGTTGAACATTATAATTCAGGTGTACAAGCCAGCGCTACTCTGGATAATAGACTTGAACAACGAAACTCCAATACACCTCGTAGATTAAACCTTTCTGATCAAGAAAAAGCAGCACTGGTGGCTTTTATGAAAACCTTGACAGACCAAGAACTTATTCTTGATGAAAAATTCAGTTCTCCTTTTGAAGAAAAATAGAAGTAATATTTCCCACAACTATAGGTAATTATCGGAAGGTAGTTGCCTATTTTTTTGCTTTAATTTACTATACATTGTTAACCAATTTAAATAATCAAAAATATGGCTCTGGCAGAGATTTACAGAACAAATACTGAATCATTCATACAATTTATTGAGAGTATTCCTGATGAATTGTTTAATACAAAGCCAGACAAAAACATTTGGTCTGCAGCTGAAAATGTGGAGCACATTATCCGTTCAGAGTTTGGTACTGCTCGATTATTTAATTCCGAAACAAAAAAGGAACCCGGCAGAGAAGCCGAATCAAAGATAGAAGAAATTAAAACTCGTTTTTCAGATCGTTCTGATAAACTGCAAGCTTTTGGAGTGGTTCTACCCACTGAAGGGAAAAAAACCAAAGAAGAGCTTATTGAGAAATTTCAAGGATCTAGAGAAGAGGTTTTGAAGCTAATTAAACAACAAGACCCTGATGAAGTTTGCATGAAATTCAAACATCCTTTGTTCGGACATATGACTAGAAGAGAATGGATTCATTTCAATATTGTTCATACTAACAGACACAAAGATCAAATTGAAGATTTACTGGTTTCATTGAATAAAATGTAAAATTCCAAATTTTTAATTTCCTTTTTATGCTTTATCCTTAGCTAATACGTTGTAGAAATAAAAAATAACTAATGAGATTTTTCCCGGTACTTCTGGCAATAATTGCTTTTAATCCTATTCAATCAATTGCACAAGATTTACTTCGTACCAACATTACATTTGAAAGTGGTCGCTTTACTCTTCATGGAGAATTGCTTCTGCCACAGAATTCAGACAGCATACCAATGATTATTTTCTTGGTGGGATCTGGTGAAAACTCTTCGCATAGAACCAATTACAAAGATTTTGTGGAGAAAAATCTGGAAGCGCTTTTCATAGAAGAGGGCTATGGAATTCTTTATTTCGATAAACGTGGCGTGGGGGATTCTGAAGGAAGATGGCAACGCTCAAATATCTATGACAGAGCTGATGATGCCAAAGCGGCTATCGACTATCTTAAAACTATTAACAGCGTTGATACTTCACGTATTGGAGTTTTCGGGCACAGTCAGGGTGGCTGGGTTGCTCAGGTTGTAGGATCTCTTTACCGAAATGATGTAAAAGTAATTGCATCCATCGCAGGACCAGTTTATGATGCCGAGCTACATCTAACTAACATCTATAACAGCGAGTTTATTTGTGAAGGGGAAACCAAAGAAAAAGCATTTGAAAAAGCTTCTAAAAAAGCCCAATCTGATATCAATTGGGTTTCTGTTTTTCCTTTAAAAAAAGCGTGGAGGCAGTTAAAAGAAATATCTGATTTTGATCCAGCTAATGACTTACGCAGAATTACTGATCCGGCTTTATTTGTATTTGCCTCTAATGATCATATGGTATATCCGGGATGGGCACTTACTACTCTAAATGAAACCTTTCCGGAAGGAGTACCGGATAATTTCACACTCTCAGTTATTCCCGGGGCCAATCATGATCTCAAAAATGCCGGAATGTGCACTTCCAAAGAAGAAGCTGATGAAGCTTTTTATTCAGAATACTTCCAAACTACGTTCAAGTCCTGGGTGTTGAATCATTTGTAAGCTGGTTTTTAAAGTTCTCTACCGGTAAATAATATCACACTCATTCGAAACTGCTTTTCCCTAATCTTACACTACTTATTACAAACCACTAAGTATATTATATTTAATAAGAGAAGGGTTATGATTAATGTAGAAATTAGAGAAGAAACTGCTTCAGACTTCGAAGCTATCAGAAGTGTATTGCTTAATGCATTTGAAGGAAGCGAAGAGGCTGATTTGGTCGATAGAATTCGCTCGAGTGAATTCTATGTTCCTGAACTTTCATTAGTTGCTGTTCATAAGAAAAAGGTAGTGGGACATATTTTGTTTTCGGAAATTGAGATTCGATCAAACAACACTACTTCTAAAACATTAGCATTAGCACCTGTTTCCGTAATTGAAAAATTACAAGGAAATGGTATTGGTGCAAAACTTATAATGAACGGATTAGATCAAGCTACTCGATCAGGTTACGATTCGGTGATCCTTCTGGGGCATTCTGATTATTATCCCCGCTTTGGATTTGAGCCTACTTCAACTTGGGAAATACAGCCTCCTTTTGATGTCCCTCATGACAACTTCATGGGAATTGAACTTGTACCTAAAGGTTTGGAAGAGAAAAAAGGAATCGTACAATATCCTTCTGTTTGGCAGCTATAAGTATGTAATCATTTTCATACATTCTGGTATGAAAAACCCTAAAGTTTCCGTCGTTCAAGCTACTCCAGTTCTTTTCGATTTAGAAAAATCTATTAGAAAAGTTGAATATTGGACCGATCAGGCGTCAAAAGAAAATCCCGATCTGGTTCTTTTTCCTGAAGCTTTTCTCCCCGGTTATCCAAGAGGATTGACGTTCGGAGCCAAAGTTGGAGATCGAAGCGACTCAGGCAGAAAAACGTGGCTCAGGTTTTGGGAAAATTCTATATCAGTTCCGGGATCCTATGTTTCTGATCTAGCCAAAATTGCTAAGAAACATAATACTTGGCTCGCTGTAGGAGTCGTTGAAAGAGGAGATTCAGGCTCACTTTTTTGCTCTGTATTGTATTTCAATAATGAAGGCGCTTTAGTTGGCAAGCACCGAAAGCTTAAACCCACTGCTGCGGAACGTATTATTTGGGGTGAAGGTGACGGCTCTGACCTTGAAGTCTATAAAAGTGATTTTGGAAAAATAGGCGGGCTTATTTGTTGGGAAAACTATATGCCGCTTCCTCGTACATATCTTTATGAACATGGTGTGCAAATTTATGTAGCACCTACGGCTGATCAAAGAGAAAATTGGCAACATACTTTAAAGCATATAGCTTTAGAAGGAAGATGTTTTGTTTTGGGCTGCAATCAATATGTTGAGAAGAATGATTATCCTGAACTTCCTGGAGAGAATATTTCTGAGTTTAATGAGATCATGTGCAGAGGCGGAAGTGTGATCGTTGATCCTCTCGGAAATACTATTGCAGGTCCTTTATGGGACAGTGAAGGGATTCTGACAGCAGAACTCGATATGAGTCTGATCGCTAAATCTAAACTCGATTTTGATTCGGTAGGACACTATGCCCGGAATGATGTATTTAAACTAACCAAACTAAAATAGTCTCAATAAATATTAAATGTCACTTTTACTTATAGCTCCAAACCGGGACTTAAAACCGCTCTCAGAAGCACTTGAAAATATCGATCCTAATCTTGAGGTCGATATATGGCCGAAAGTAAAAAATAAGGACAGAGTTACTTTTGCCGTTGCCTGGAATCATCCTAAGAATGTGCTTGGAAATTATCCGAACCTTAAAGCGGTATCTTCACTCGGGGCCGGGGTCAATCATTTATTGAATGATGAAAGTTTACCTGAGAACGTCAAATTGGCTCGGTTGATCACCCCTTCTTTAAAAAATGAAATGGCAGAGTATGTACTTCAGGCGGTATTGGCTTATCGACATCATACTACTCGTTACACAGATCAAAAAAGAGAAGCATTTTGGGATAAACATAAGTTGATTCCTAAAGAAGAATCTGTAGTAGGTATTCTCGGTTTCGGAGAAATGGGAAGTTCTGTTGCTGATCTTCTTATACTAAATGGCTATAAAGTAAACACCTGGTCCAGATCAAAAAAAGATAATGAAGGAATATCCTCATACAGCAAGGATGAGCTGAGCAAATTTTTAAATAATACGAATATCCTGATCTGTACTCTGCCTCTTACAGTTGAGACTCAGGGAATTTTAGATCTTGAATTATTCAAAAAACTAAAAAAACCGGCTTATTTGATAAATGCAGGACGCGGACAACATTTAATTGAAGAAGATCTTATTTATGCGATCGACACAGGTGTTTTAGCCGGTGCGTGGCTGGATGTATTTGAAGAAGAGCCTTTACCCTCTAATCATTTGTTCTGGAACAGGCCTAAAATAATGATCACCCCTCACATTGCTGCAGTTACTGATTCCAATGAAGCTGCCGAACAAATTATTGAGAATTATAAGAGAAGCTTATCGAGAATGGAGATGGTGAATTCTGTGGACAGGAAAAAAGGATATTAAAAGATCATTTTTACCAATGAGTAGCCAATCCATACACAAAGTAAGCCGAGTAAAACCTGACCACCGGCATTTGCCAAGCCAAGTAATACTTCACCGTTTTTAAACAGCAAAAAAGAGTCGTTGGCAAAAGTAGAGAATGTTGTGAAGCCTCCCAATATCCCAACAAATATAAAGAGGCGAAGCTCTTCATTTCCCCAGCTTTTTATGGCAAACAATGCTAATAAAACACCAATTAACAAACATCCGACCATATTAACAAAATATGTGCCGTACGGAAATTCGGATGCGGGAAATCTGGACTGAACAATTTCAGAAATAATATATCTTGATGACGCTCCGAGAAATCCTCCGGCTCCCACCATACATATTTTTAGGAAATCGATCTGCACTTAGACTTTTACAGTATGAATCCAGTTGTGTCTGTCTTCGACTTTACCGTATTGAATACCGGTGATTTCGTCATAAAGTCTTTTTGCAAACTCACCGATGGAATCAATACCAAAATCGATCTTTCTACCTTGATGATGAATCAAGCCTACAGGTGATATTACAGCTGCTGTACCAGAGCCAAAAACTTCTTTCAAAGTTCCATTATCAGAAGCTTCAAATAATTCATCAATGGTGATTCTTCTTTCTTCCACATTGTAGCCCCATTCTTCTGCAAGTGCAATAACAGATCTTCTTGTTATCCCGCCTAAAATAGAACCTGTAAGCTTTGGAGTAATCAAAGTGTCACCAATCAGAAAGTGAATATTCATGGTACCTACTTCTTCTATATACTTGTGTTCTTTTGCGTCGAGCCAAAGTACTTGAGTATATCCATCCTCTTGAGCTTTTTTAGCTGGCAGAAAACTTGCTGCATAATTACCGGCAGTCTTTACATCTCCGGTACCACCTACAACAGCTCTTACATGATCTTTTGTAGTTGTTAACGAAACCGGATTAAAACCCTCTTCATAATATGCTCCTACAGGAGAAGTAATTATGTAATAACTGAATTTTGTGGAAGATCTTGCAGCTAAAAGGTCATCGGAAGCAAAAACAAAAGGCCTGATATACAACGCTGATTGATCCTGTTTTGGCACAAATTTATGATCCAATTTAATGAGTTCCTCCAAAGCAGTTATAAATGTCTCGTAATCTGTTTCAGGGATACCCATTCTTCTGGATGAGTAGTTCATCCTTTCAAAATGATCTTTGGGTCTGTAAATATTTATAGTGTCATCATCCGCATAAAAAGCCTTCATACCTTCAAAAATCGCCTGTCCATAATGAAGAGTGTTCAAGGCCGGACTAATTTGAATCTGCCCATAAGGCTTAATTAAAGGCTGACCCCAGGAACCTTTTTCATATTCCATGACAAACATATGATCAGAAAACTTTTTTCCAAACACGAGATTATCAAAATCAATCTCATGTATCTTACTGTTTTCATTAGGTATAATATTTATTTTAACCGGTGTCATTAAATCATTCATAGTTCATACAAAATAATAGCTTTCTTGTTAAGGTAAAGTAGAATTACTGTAATTTTTTATTTCTTTACCCTGTACTCTGCATAGCTGAAGCTATACCGTTAATATTCAGAAATATTACCTCAGTCAACTCATTCTTTTCTTCTTCATTTTCAGCATTTTTCCATCTTTTCAGCAATTCCACTTGCAAAAAATTGAGTGGGTAAGTGAACGGATTTCTAAACTTAATCGACCTCTGTATAACGGGGTTATGGTCTAAAAAGTTCTGGATTTTTGCAATTTGAGTAATACTTTCTTTTGCACTTTCAAACTCCTTTACAATTTGATCATGAAACTTCTGTTCTGTCTTATTATAAATTTCAGCAGTTTTTAAATGAGTTCTCGCCAATTCACGCTGACTGTTATTTAGCACTGTTCTAAAGAACACCCATTCATCAAACCATTTTTTGAAAATTTTACCATTTTCATCTGATTCTGACATCATCGTTTTTAAAGCTTCTCCAACTCCAAACCAACCCGGAATGTTGTACCGTACCTGTGTCCACGCAAAACCCCACGGAATTGCTCTTAGGTTATCAAAAACCATCTTCCCTGAACCTCCTCTTGATACAGGTCTGGAAGCAATCGGTAACTTTCCGATATGCTCAATTGGTGTAATGGATGAGTACCAGTCCCAAAACAGATCATCGTCAATTAACGACCGGTATTTTTGCATACTTAGCTGGGAAAGCTCTTCCATTAATTCTTTTTCAGAGGAGCCTTCTAAATAACCTGTTTCCGTTTTTTGTGCTTTTGTAACATGAATCATTGCATGAACAATCTGCTCTAAATGTCGATGAGCTATTTCCGGTAATGAATACCTGAAAGACAAAACTTCGCCCTGTTCTGTAAATCTGATTCTTCCATTGTTACTAACTGCAGGCATTGCAAGGATTGCTTTGTTAGATTGCCCTCCTCCTCTTCCAATAGTTCCACCACGTCCATGGAATAGTCTGAAATCAACATTGAATTTTCTGCACACGCTTCCCAGATCAAACTGTGCTTTATCCAGTGCCCAGTTTGCCATCCAGTAACCACCGTCTTTATTACTGTCAGAATAGCCCAGCATAATTTCCTGAAAATTGCCTCTTGCTTCTACTTGCTTAGCAAATACTTCATCTTCAAACATCTGAGCCATTAACCGGCTACTTGCTTCAAGATCTTCTATGGTTTCAAAAAGTGGGATAATATCCAGTTCGGTTTGGATCTCCCCTTCAGAATAACTCCACAATCCTATTTCTTTGGCAAGGATCAATACTTCAAGCATATCACTTACTCCGTGGGTCATGCTGATGATATACCCTCCAAAAGAATCGATATCCAATCGTAACATATCGTTGATCTCTTCAAATACAGAAAGTACTTTTTCTGCAACTTCAGAACGTTCGCTTTTAAAAGAACTCAGAGGTCTTGGATTCTTCAGTTCTTTCGACAACAATTCTATTTTCTCTTCTTCTGTCATTGAAGAGTAACTCTTGTGTACACCAGCTTTAGAAAAAAGCTCTTCTACTGTTTCTTCGTGCAGTTTACTATGCTGACGAACATCCAGTGCATTCAGATGAAAACCGAAAGTCAACGCCCGGTCGATCAGGTTCCTTAACTTTCCCTGTTCAGCGAGTTCTTCTAAGTCAGATCCAATTAAACTGTTCTTTATCAGCATCAGATCGCTTATAAAGTCTTTTGCATTATAGTCTTCAGCAACTTTCAGAACCTGAGGCTTATCAGCATTAAGAACATCGATCTGCTTTTGAACCTTCTGCATCATGTGTGTCACTTTCCTGCGATAAGGCTCTCTTTGATACCTTCTTTCATATACATCAGGAAGTGGGTTTGCTATCTCCTCCTCCTTAAGAGATGCTTTCAGCTCTTCAGAAATTGAAATTTCCTTGTAAGAAATACTCAGATATCTTCTCAACAGGTTAAGTTCTTCCATATATTTTGTAAGCACTGTGCGTCGTTGCTCCAAAATCGTTTCCCAAGTCACTGAAGAGGTTACATTCGGATTCCCATCTCTGTCGCTACCGATCCATGAACGATATTTCAGAATATTAGGAAGCTCAGTGCTTTTACCGTAATACGTTTCCAGCGCTATACGAATGTCATTATACACTGTTGGAATAGCATCCCAAATGGTCGTCGTGAAATAATACATCCCGTTTTCCACTTCATCCTCCACTGACATCCTTTCTGCCCGCACTTCATCCGTTAACTGAAGCAGGCGAAGCTGATTTGCTATATCCTTTTTTAGCAATTTGGTTTCATCAGCAGTGAGAACATCATGTCCCAACCTGTTGATCATGGAAGTAATCTGATGCTGCTTGGTTAAAATACTTCTTCTCTGAGCCTCAGTAGGATGCGCAGTTATGGTTGGCTGAATATCGATCTGCTCTAATACATCAATAACTTCATCAAAAGAATAACCTTCTTTTTTCAGAGAGTATATAGCCTCAGCAATACTTTCATTCCTTGGATGATCTTGTGTTTCTTCAAACTCCCGTTCCCGGTTTATTCTGCTTATCTCGTGTTGTTCCAGTGAATTCACCAAATGAAAGAAAGTTGTATACATTCTTAAAACTTCTTTAGCGTCACCCAAATTAAGTTTTGAAGCATAGCTCTCAATCTCTTCTTTAGCTTTAGTGTCATTCTCTTCCAATGCTGACTTTGCCAATTCAGGTAACTCTCCAAGAGTTTCCACAAACTCTTCTCCGAATTGATCTAATGCCAACTCTTCCAGAAACTCTGTAAGCATATCTATTTGTCTTGCAAGATTTTCATTAATTCCGCTTTCTTCAGCCAGCTTCTGTACAGTATCTTTCCAGTGCATTAAATTCTCTGTGTTTTTTGTTGATGAGTTTGAGTACTCTAAAATAACTAATAATTCTGGAAGCTATTAAGTTGAATCAAAATTATATGGATAATAAAATAAGATGTGAATGGGCAACAGGTCAGTTTGCAGAATATGTGGCTTATCATGATGAGGAATGGGGTGTTCCAGTCCATGATGACCGAACGCATTTTGAGTTTTTGACACTCGAAGGAGCTCAGGCCGGATTAAGTTGGGCTACAGTTCTCAAAAAAAGAGAAGGATACCGCAAATCTTTTGGTGAATTTGACCCCGAAATAGTAGCACAATTTGATGAAGAGAAAATTCAGGAACTGCTTCAGTTTGAAGGAATCATCAGAAATAAATTAAAAGTTAGAAGCGCTGTAATCAACGCTCAAAAATTCCTTGAAGTTCAAAAAGAGTTCGGAAGTTTTGATAAGTACATCTGGCAGTTTGTTGGTGGAGAACCCATCATAAATAACTGGAAACAAATGAGTGAAGTCCCTGCTACTTCTCCTGAATCGGATGCTTTAAGTAAAGACTTAAAAAAGCGTGGATTTAAATTTGTGGGAAGCACGATCATATATGCACATATGCAAGCTTGCGGCTTAGTGAATGATCATACCGTAGATTGTTTTTGCAGGAAGTAATTAGGAATAAGTAAATAGGGAAATTAGGAATAGCTTTTAGACGCTTATTCCTAATTGAATAATTCTTAATTCTTAATTGATTCCTCAAGCCAGGGATCAACCGCATCATTAATATACTGAACCACAAATCCTTCTTTTTCTAACAACGCAGAAGCTGCTGCTGCTCTGGCTCCGGATTTACAATGAACCAAAACCGGTTTGTCAGTCGGAATCTCTTCTAAGCGATCCACCAATCTTGTATGTGAAATATTCAGTGCTTTCGGATGATGTCCCTCACTGAACTCAGAACTCTTTCTCACATCCAGTAAATTAAAATCACCCGTTGGCATAAGTTCGTCAACGTTGTTAAAGTCTATTATTTTTGTACTAAATAATGTTTCGCCCTGCTTACCAAACTCTTCAAGATCTTCAGGAGATGCATACCCTTTTATATTATCCAGCCCGATCCTTATCAAGTCAATTACAGCCTCATCAATTTTATTTTCATCGATGATCAAATAAATGTCCTCATCTTCTGAAATATAAGAACCTGCAATAGTATTGAATGTTTTATTGAAAGGAGCGTACAGAGATCCCTGAATATGACCGTTCATAAAAGCAGTTCTGTCTGATCTTGTATCAAGTATCACAGCGTTGGATGTTCTGGTTGCTCCTATCATGCTCTGAATACTTTTCTTTTCAGGAACTGGAGTTTCGCCTAAAATCTTTGGTCCTTGTTTGTTATCTCTTTTCATTCTTGCGAAATATAACGGAGGCTCAGGCTGTCCATCCAAAATGTAGTCCACGAAATCCTTCTCCGAGATCGCCGCTTTTATAGAACCGTTGAATCTTTGCTCATAACCAACCGTTGATTCAGGGACAGCTCCTAAAGCTTTTCCACAAGCACTCCCTGCTCCGTGTCCCGGCCATAACTGCAAATATTCAGGCATCTTTTTAAACTTCTCGATCGACTTGTACAGCGTCTTTGCAGATTCATCCATCGCTCCCACTTCTCCTGCTGCAGTCTCAAGCAGATCAGGTCTGCCTACATCACCTACAAAAACAAAATCGCCTGAAAGCAATCCCATTGGTTCATCAGTAGTAGCTCCATCTGTAACCAAAAAGCTGATGTGTTCCGGCGTATGCCCCGGACTGTAAACTGTAGTAAACTTTATATTCCCGATATTGAATTCATCACCATCTTTTAATAGTTGATGATCATATTTACTTCCAATTACCCACTCATATTTCCAGTCTTTATCCCCTTCATCAGAAACCAGGATCTTAACTCCGCTTTCTGCAAGTTCTCTGAGACCTGACAGATAATCCGCGTGAATATGAGTTTCAGCAGCAGCTACAATTTTAAGCTTATTTTTTGCTGCAATTTTTTGATAGCGATCAATATCTCTCATTGGGTCTACTATAATGGCTTCACCTGATTTCTGACAGCCGACTAAATAGGCGTATTGCGCTAATTTTTCTTCAAAAATTTGTTGGAAGAACATGAGTTAGGATAAAAGTTCAAATTTCAGACAAAATAACAAGAAAACAGGTAACTAAAGAAATGTAATTCCCGTATTAATTTTGCTAACAAAAATTTTTGATATTGACTTAAAATCATTCATTTTTAAAAGGTCTCTATCTTACAATCTAAATTATTATTAAATCTATCGTAATGCGTTTATATAAATCAATTCGAGTGCTTCTTTTTTCGGTTCTTCTCTCCGGGATGATCGGCTATCAGGCAAGTGCTCAAAACCTCGCAGAGTTTGAGAAAAAAGTTACTGAGTTTACACTTGATAACGGACTACATTTTATCATCATCGAGCGTCACGAAGCGCCGGTTGCCAGTTTTTATACTCATGTAAATGTTGGTGGAGCTGACGAGCCTGTTGGAAACACAGGCATCGCTCATATCTTCGAGCATATGGCTTTCAAAGGAACCAAGTACATTGGAACTACTGATTGGGATGCTGAAAAAAAAGTAATTGATGAAATGGATAAAACTTATAAATCCTGGTTGCAGGAAAAATTCAGTTCCAATCCTGATGAAAATGTATTAGCTGAGAAATGGGCTAAGTTTGAAGAGTTGCAGGAAAAAGCAAAAACCTTCGTTGTAAACAATGAGTTCTCTGAGATCATACAAAATAATGGTGGAACAGGATTAAACGCCTCTACCGGAGCAGATCTTACAAACTATTATTACAGCCTTCCTTCTAATAAAGCAGAACTTTGGTTCAATCTGGAAGCCGATCGTTTTAAAAATCCGACCTACCGAGAATTTTATGTTGAGAAAGAAGTAGTTCGTGAAGAACGAAGAATGAGAACGGAATCTAATCCGATCGGTCGTTTAATTGAAGAGTTTGTTGCTGTAGCTTATACAGCTCATCCTTACGGTCGCCCGGTGGTAGGTTGGAACTCAGACATTACAGCAACTACTATTGAAGATGCCCGCGATTTTTATGACAAATATTATGTCCCGAGCAACATCACAATTGCTATTGCCGGTGATGTGGATCCGAAAAGAATGAAAAAACTGGCTGAAGAATACTTCGGAGATTTCAGAGGAAAAGGAGAGATCGCACCACCCGTAACTACTGTTGAGCCTACACAGCGTGGTGAGCGTAGATTTACTATCGAAGGAAACTCTCAACCAATCATGATCATTGGATATCATGGAGTTTCTGATTCGGACGAAGATTTTGAAGCCCTTTCTTTGCTTGGAAATATAATTTCAAGTGGCAGAACTTCTGTTTTATACCAAAAACTTGTTGAAGAAGAGCAGCTGGCACTTCAGGTTGCTGCATTCAATGGTTTTCCGGGAACAAGGTTTGGTTCTCTTTTTCTAACACTGGCGATTCCTAATCAAGGTGTAGAACTCGATGTTTTAGAGCAACGTATTTACGATGAAATTGAAATCGTGAAAGACGGGTCTATCACTCAGGAAGAATTAGACAGAGCCAGAACTAACATTAGAGCAGGTATTATTCGAGGTTTAGCAAATAACACAGGATTAGCTCTCAACTTTGCTTCAACCTATATGACAAAAGGAGACTGGAGAGATGTATTTTTGCAACTCGAAAGATACAACGCAGTAACATTAGACGATTTACAGCGGGTTGCCAATAAATATCTCATCAAACAGACACGCACGGTTGGAGCTACAGTTAAAACAGATTCCTAATTACATCAAAAGAGTTTAAACCAATGAATATTATTATGAAACGTACACTTTTATTTACTTTACTTACGATGTTCGCTGTAACTGCAGCGGCTCAAAAGCGATATGATGAGATCAAATATCCTAAGCTTAATGAATTCAAAAAAGCTAATGTTGAAGAGTTCCAAATAGACAATGGAATAAAATTCTATTTAGTTGAAGACAAAGAACTTCCTTTGATCAGAGTCACAGCAACCATAAGAACAGGGAGTTTGCAGGATCCTTCCGGAAAGGAAGGACTTGCGAGTATAACGGGAGAATTGATCCGTGAAGGCGGTTCTGAAAACTATCCCGCAGATAAGCTAAATGTTTTGTTAGAAGACAACGCAGCTTTCATGAGCACTTTTATAGGGCAAGGATCAGGAAGTGCTTCCATGAACATTCTGAAAGAAGACTTTGATGAATTATTACCGGTTTTTGTAGATCTGGTAAGTAATCCTCTTTTTCCGGAAGACAAAATAGAGCTTTCTAAAACTCAGCGTAAAAGCGGGATATCACGAAGAAACGATGATCAGGGAAGCATCGCTAACAGAGAGTTTAGCAAATTGATCTATGGTGATAACTCACCACTAACCAGACAAATCGAATATGCTACTCTTGATGCCATTTCCAGAGAAGATATTGTAGCTTTCCATAAAGAAGCATTTGTTGGTAATAACATGACTTTTGGTGTTATCGGTGATTTTGATACCAAAGAGATGAAAAGGAAACTTGAAAAAGCTTTCGGAAGTTTACCTGCAGGAACAGAAAACAATCTTATCTATCCTGAAGTAAATTACAGCTTTCCATCAACCGTTAATTTCATAAACAAATCTGATGTTAACCAAAGTTATGTTTTGGTAGGTCATATTGGTGGTTTAAGAGAGAATCCTGACTATGCAAAACTTCAGATGATGAATCAGATTCTTGGAGGAGGATTTGCAGGGCGTTTATTCCAAACTGTTCGAACCGATCTAGGCCTTGCTTACGCTGTTGGTGGCGGTTATGGAAGTAATATCAATTACCCCGGTACTTTCTCTCTGTTTGTAATGACAAAAAGTTCAACTACAGCTCAGGCTATTGACGCACTAATTACTGAAGTAGAAAAAATGCAAACCAATCCTGTTACTAAAAAGGAATTGGATGATGCCCGAGATCGCTTCCTGAATTCTTTAGTGTTCAGATACGACAGCAAGCAAAAAATTCTGAATGAAAGAATCAGCAATGAGTACAACGGTCTTTCAAAAGATGCCTTTGATAAATATGTAGAAGAACTTAAAAAGGTAACTGTCTCTGATATTCAGGATGTAGCTAAAGACTATTTAAACCCTGATAAAGTTCAGATACTTGTGGTAGGTAATGCAGAAGAAGTGGGTGATCAGTTACAGAAATACGGAGACGTGAATGAAATTGATATAACCATTCCCACACCAAAATCAGATAAAGCGGAAGTATCCGGTGATGCTACAAAAGGAAAAGAGTGGCTTGGTAAAATGGCTGATGCCGTTATAGCCCCGGGCACTGAATTCTCATCAGTTACTACCTCCGGAACACTGAATCAAATGACTCCCGGTGGAGCTATCACAATGAAGAGCACCACCACTATTTCTTATGCTGATTATAGCATAAATACAAAACTTGATACCCCACAAGGTACTATTGAAATGGAAGTAAACGAAAATTCCGGGAAAATGATGATGATGGGACAAGAGCAACTACTCCCTCCTGCTATGACTAAGCCTATGATTACCGAAGTAAAAACCGGTTATTTAAATATTGCACTAAATGCGGACGATTATAATGCAGAGTACTTGGGTATGGAAGAAATGGACGGCAAAAATTATGTAGCACTTAAAGTAGAAGCTTCGAATACCGTTACTTTTCTACTCGATCCTGAAACGGCATTACCGGCATATAGCAAGACGAGTAGTTTTAATCCTCAAATGGGTAAAGAAGTTGAGGTTTTAATTTCCTACAGCGATTGGAAAGTGGCTAAAGGTGTTGCTTACTCTTATGCTCATGAGACTAAATTAGATGGACAAGTAAGCTCCAGTTCTAAAATAGATACAGTTGAAACAAACTAATTAGAAAGTCTTTTTTTAAACCCGATATATGAAAAATATATCGGGTTTTTTTGTGGTTTATAGTTCAAACTATATATTGTTCAGCAAATAATTGTCTAACTATGAAAAACTGGGATAACGAATATCCAAAGTCATCGGAATACGCTCACTTTTACTCTTCCTATGTAAATAATGTACCTAAGGAGAATGTTATTTCACTATTGAATTCCCAAATGCATGAGTTTTATACCATTGCAAATGCCATTCGTGGAGATAAAGCGTTGACACCTTATGCTGATGGAAAGTGGACTTTAAAACAGATGATCGGGCATATGATAGAAACGGAACGTGTATTCGCCTACCGTGCTCTTTCAATTAGCAGAGGTGATAAAACCCCTCTTCCGGGAATGGATCAGGACGAGTGGATGAAAGACTCTAACTATAACTCCAGATCTGTTGCTAATCTCTGCAACGAATATCTGGCAGTTAGAACTTCAACCATACATCTCTTTCAAAATATGACCAAAGAAATGATCGGGCGAACAGGAATTGCAAGTGAAGTTGAATTTAGTGTAAGAGCTATAGCTTTTATCATTGCCGGGCACGAATTACACCATCTGGAAATTATTCGCGAAAATTATCTGAAGGAATAAGAATCAGACTGACACTACTTCTTGCATCCCAAATTCAACAATTTTAGTTACTAGCTTCTGTTCATCACAGATTTCATTAAGTTGAACTACATTTCCGTTTTTGATCCAATCTCTCAATTGATCTGTGAAATCAGGTTTAATATCATAAATGGCTCGGGCACCTAATTCTTCCAATGCAACAGCATTACAGATTTGCTCATATTGATTCCTGATTGGTATCACTAAAAGCTTTTTCCCAAGATACATGGCTTCAGAGGGGCCTTCGAAACCAGCTGAACAAAGAAGGCCTATTGAGCTTTCAAAACTCTTTAAAAAGCTCTCATTCCCTACCGGATTAACTTTTGTATTGTATTTTTCATAAGCCACATCACAAGAAGAAGAAAATATTTCCCACCTTATTTCCGGAATTTGTCTGAATATGGTAACCAATGTTTCGTGATCAAAAGCCGGAAGATAGACAGTTACATGCCCGCCGGTTGTGGGATTTAGATTCTTTATAAGAGGTCTGAGAATCGGGGGCTCTATAAAATCATCGTATCTTTTGTAATGAGTTCCAATAGCTTCATTGCACGGAGCAAAGTGCTTGATGATTCCTTCTGCAACTTTTGATCTCTTTTGCGGACGAGGAGTTTTTTCAGAAAGAAATGCTGCCTGATGACTTAAGCCAAGACACTGTACTTCAGCCTTTTGGGCTGCCCAGGCAGTGACCGGTTCAAAGTCTGAGATCACGAAATCATACTCCTTAACGGGAATTTCTTGCATATCTTTAATAAAACGAATCGGTTTAAGTGCTAATGCTGTTTCTAAAATGTGAATAGCTCCTTTACTATCGTAAGAAAGGCTTATCCCTCTCTTTTTAAACGCAATTTTTCCATCCAATTCCAGATTAAAATTGTAGCCACTTATCAATACATCTACATCGGCTGCTTCTCTCAATAATGGGATAATTACTTTTGCTCTGCTAATGTGTCCGTGTCCCGTTCCTTGTACTCCGTAAAGAATTCTCATCCAAGCATGCTTATGTTTTCATTTGCATTGTTTTTTATCATCTGATTGATTCGTGGAGGATCTTTCATCAATATATCTTCCTCATATCTATACAGGCACCATTCGTTTCCGTCATACTCAAGTGCAGTGAGGTTTTCAATCCAATCGCCGGAATTCAGATAGATAACTGATCCTTTTTCATTTTCGAAGCCTCTTATCTTTGGCTGATGAATATGCCCACAAACCACATAATCATACCCTTCATCAATAGCCAGTTCCATGGCTGTTACTTCAAAATCATCTATAAAACTAATCGCTGTTTTAACGCTGTCTTTGATCTTCTTTGAGAGAGATAATTTTCCGTATCCCAGTTTAACTGAGATGTTGTTAATCCATCGATTCAGCAGTATCAGTAATTCGTAACCATGACCTCCAAGTTTGGCGATCCATTTAGAGTGCTTCATGGTCACATCAAAAATATCACCGTGAAAAAACCAAACTTTCTCTCCATTCAGTTCTAATACCAATTTATCTCTGATAAAAAGTGGTCCCAACTGCAGACTTGATACTTTACGAAGAGCCTCGTCATGATTTCCAGTCAAATAGTAAATATCCACCCCATTTGTCATCATAGTTATCAGTGTTCTGATAACATGCATGTGAGCTTCCGGCCAGTAATACTTTCGAAAATTCCACATATCAACGATATCGCCATTTAGAATTACCCGTTTCGGATCTATCGAATTCAGGTATTGAGAAAGTTCTATAGCATGACAACCTATAGTACCAAGATGCACATCAGATATTACAACAGTGTCTAACGATCTCTTCATAGTTTTGCAGATGTTTTTTTTCTAAAGAAACCAGATTGGTGTTATCCCTGTATTGATTACTTGTAATCATTCGGTAATGAGCTTGTTATTAAATTATTACTGAAGAGTTTACTTTACTTTTTTAAGAGTGAAGAAGTCAACTCGTAGCCTGTCTTCCGACAAAGGCAAGCTTCGCAGGCATGACCGAAATTGAGTTTTTATCAAGATCGGGTGCTAACATCACAGCCCGAAATTAACCGCCGGGCGTGAACACCCTACTAGCATAAATTTCGTTGCGTGATTTTAAACCAGAAGATCCTTCAGTTTCTGCGACTTACGATTTACCCGCCTTCATTCGCTGCGGGATAAATCCCTGGCTGGTGTACCTGAGCAAATCTAAATTACATTCTACGTTTAGAATCAAGTTCACCAGAGAGGACTTTAGTCCGAACAACAACAAAGCTCCGTTTGCTGACCCACCCCCGTCCCCTCCCTAAGATTAGGGAGGGGCGCTCCTTATGTCCAGAAAGATTCAGATAAGCTAGAAATTATCTTCAAAAGCAAAGTCATCTCGCGGCGAATGCCCGAGATCTGGATCTTTTTGAGGTTCTCACTCTTTGATTACGATCCAGATTCCAACCTTCATAGGTATGATCTTAAAAAAGAAAAGACCTCCTCTGTCTCCTCCTACAACAGGAGGAGGACTCGTTGATAAAATTAAAATCCATTCAGGAATTCTCCTCCTTATCCAAGGAGGGGCGAACTACTCAGAACCCAAGAATTTGTTTATGAATTGGGAAGGTCCGTTACTTCCTCAACAATCAAAATCCGTCAGCCGTGCAAAGCCCTACAGACGGAGAACTAGCTACCCATCATTTCGCTGGAAGCAGGGTAATGGAGGTTGTGTCAGCGTTGATCGGTGTGTCGGATATAACAACTAGAAACAATCCTCTCAAAGATCCTGAAACAAGTTCAGGATGACCCTATTTCTATATATATGCTCGATGCTGAGTTCTCAGAGTCTTTTAAAAATACAGGAACAAAAGTGAGATACTTTTCTTCCGACTAAAAGCTCTCTAAAATAAAATCTCTAACTCTTTTGAATCTTGAAGCTTTATTTTGCTTATTGAGACTAAATTCAAAACTCATACCATTAATTAATATGTCAGATTCAGAAGAAAAGAAGATCGTTCATGTTCATTTACCGGCTGATGAACCTTTTAAAACAACATTAACTGCCGGAAAGCATGAGATCATTTCAGATGAACCTCCAAGTGTAGAAGGTGGACAAGATCTGGGTCCCGATCCATATGACCTTTTGCTAATGAGTTTGGGCACTTGTACTGCAATGACTATGAAAATGTATGCCCGCGGAAAAAAATGGCCGGTTGAAGATATTTATATCGAAATGCGACATAACAAACGACACGCTGATGATTGCGCGGATTGTGAAAGTTCCTCTTCAAAAATAGATACTATTGAAAAAGAACTCATCATCAAAGGTGATTTATCCCAAGAACAGTTGGATAAATTGTTAGATATCTCAAAAAAGTGCCCTGTTCACAGAACACTTATGAGTGAGATGAGCATTAATACTACTGTAGCCGATAAAAATTAACGAAACTACCAGGGAGCCGGAGGAGTTTCTATCTCTGTTGTTAAATCAAATTGAATACTGAAGTAGCGATCCGTTCCCAGTCTTCTCAGGTTATAAGTAAAGGTCTTTCCGTCTTCTATTTCTATCCACCAGACATTGCTTGCAGCGGCAGGTATTAATTCTGCAGTAAATTCGTCGGCAGGAAATGTTTGTAGATTTGATAAACCATGATTCGACGCTATGCCACCGTATTGAGTGATCTCATCTTCACTACCATCTTCATGACGGTGATCGTGCTTCAACTTAATTCTATCATTGTCCAAAGTTAGTACCCAAGTTCTGGAACGATCTTCACCGGCAAAAAATGGAATTCTTATTTCTTTATCTTTGCACGAACGAACATGCATCACCAACTTTAGTTTTCTGAATTCATCGTCTTCCGGAGCTTCCAATACCTTGCCTTTATAAGCTTTTCCACAGATCTTCTCTATAGAACTCCAAAAATCCTGAGATGGCTGTGCTGAAAAAGTGGAACAGAAAATCAATGCAATTAAAAGGAATGTGTATCTCATATTTTTGTTTAGTTTGTATTGAGATTGGTTCTAATTTCAATCATAATATAGCAACAAAAAACTAACCGGAGTCATCAATGTCTGAGCTGATAAAATTATATGAAGATCATGTAGATAGAAAAAAACTCAAACATATTGTTGAGATTCTGAGAAACGGCGGATTGATCATTTATCCTACCGATACTGTTTACGGATTAGGCTGTGATATTACTAATAAGTCTGCACTGGAAAAATTAGCACGATTAAAAGGAGTTCGGCTGGACAAAGCCAATTTCTCTTTTATATGTGAAAATCTGAGTAATTTGTCGGATCATGTTGCACAAATTGAAACACAGACTTTTAAAATTTTAAAACGAAATCTTCCCGGACCATATACTTTTATACTACCCGGAAGTAACAGCTTACCAAGCGTTTTCAGAAAAAAGAAAACAGTTGGTATACGCGTTCCCGACAATCAAATAGCTTTGGCGCTGGTTCGGGAATTAGGAAATCCGATCGTATCAACATCTATAAAAGATGATGACGAGATTCTTGAATACACTACTGATCCAAGTTTGATGTTCGATGAATGGAAACATCAGGTAGATGTGGTTATTGATGGAGGATTTGGTGGAAATGAAGCTTCTACAGTGATAGATCTTACGGGAAGAGAACCTGTATTGATCCGGGAAGGAAAAGGCGGAGTGTTGGTTTAGGTTATAAACCACAAAGTTCACAGAGGTTTTGAAAATTAATATTTCTCTGTGCCCTCTGTGGTTAGACTATTTCTTCCAGTTCTGTAATCTAAGAAGCAAGATCGCTGCTCTTTGAGTCTGCGTTTTAAACTTCGGAAGATATCCTGTTTCATTAACGGTATGGTCGTCTGCACCGCTCATTCCAACTGCGTCGATCGCCATATCTACAAAGTCAGCAGTAAAAGAAACATCGGCAGCTCCAGCTTTAAGTGGATTTACAGCTACAACTTTTCCCTGCCCAAGATCTTCGCTTACTTCTGAATAAATGGAAAGTAACTCTCTGTTTCCATCGGTTGGTGCCATGGGCGGGTAACCGGGATAAAATGTAAGTGTGGCTTTGGTTTGAGGTCTGTTTTGAGCAACGATTTCCTGCATTTTGTTTTTAACTCTTTCAACCTGTTCCGGTGATAACCCTCTAAGATCTCCGGATACAATTACTTCTTTTGAAACCACATTGTCTTTCCCGAATGCAGTCCCTGATTTATTAACATCATCATGTTCGATGGTTGTTCCACCAATGATCATTCCCGGATTGAAGGTCAGAAATTCTTCTGATCTTAATTCTTCATAAAAAGCATTTAAAATTCTGGAAGCTTCAAAAATTGCTCCTGCACCCACGTCTTCTCTGAATATCTGAGACGAGTGCGCCGGATTCCCTTCCGTTTTCAATTCCCATTTTATGGAACCTCTTCTGGAGATATTAGCAGTTTCCGGGTTTCCATCTCCGTTTTCAAAACCAATGGCAATATCTGCCCATTTTGCAGCATCGATCAATGCTTTTTTGGAAAGCTCGAGTGGCGATCCACTGTACTCTTCATCTCCGGTCATAACCACCCAGATATTCATATCCTTCAATTGATTGTTTTCTTTCAAAGCTCTCAATGCCTGAATCATGATCACGTCTCCGCCTTTCATGTCGGCAATACCGGGAGCTTTCATGGTGTTTTCATCAACCATAGTCATTTCCTGAAACGGAGAATCTTTTTCGAATACGGTGTCCAGGTGACCTATCAAAAGAATCTTTGGAGCGTCATCACTCCCAAAATATTTGGCGACTAAATGTCCTGCACGGTTAAATGGTTTGCCATCAACCCAGCTCGTTTCAAATCCTATATCATCAAATTCTTTACGAAGCACATCCCCTACCTGCTTCACTCCTTCGAAATTCATGGTTCCACTATTAATGGCTATGATCTCTTTAAGAAGCTCTAAGCCTTCCTCATTGTTGTAATTAACTCTGTCTACAAGTTTACTTTCAACTGCTGAGAGCTGAGCGAAAACGTTAATCTGTAGAGCTAAAAAAATAAATAAAAGGATCAGTTTCTTCATTGGAATTCTAAAAATTGAATGTTGAATGTTCGATATTGGAAATTCTATTCTCCTTCCACTTCCTCAATAGCATATGCATCAATCGGAATACAAGAACACATTAAGTTTCTGTCGCCGTAAGCATCGTCTACTCTGGAAACACTTGGCCAGAATTTATTTTCACGCAGATGTTCTAACGGGAATACTCCTTTTTCACGATCGTAATCACGATTCCAATCCGAATCCATAACTACTCTCATCGTGTGCGGAGCATGTTTTAATACATTACTTTCTTTATCAGCTTTGCCTTCTTCGATCTCACGGATTTCATTCCGTATCTCGATCATAGCATCACAGAAACGATCCAGCTCTTCTTTGCTTTCACTTTCTGTAGGCTCGATCATCAGTGTTCCGGCAACAGGGAAACTCATTGTTGGTGCATGGAATCCAAAATCCATTAATCTTTTTGCAAGATCAACCGCTTCAATTCCGGCACTTTGCTTGAAAGGTCTCAGATCAATAATAAACTCATGCGCCGAACGACCGGTTTTACCTGTGTAAAGAATCGGATAGTGATCGTCCAGAATATCTTTTATGTAATTCGCATTCAGAATAGCCATTCTGGTAGCGTCCGTCAATCCTGACTCTCCCATCATGGCGATATAAGCGTAAGAGATTGTCAAAATACTTGCACTTCCGTAAGGCGCGGCCGAAACAGCAGAAATTCCGTTTTCCCCACCTGTTTTGATTACAGCATGACTGGATAAAAACGGTGCTAAATGTTCTGCAACTCCGATCGGTCCCATTCCCGGTCCACCGCCACCGTGTGGAATACAGAATGTTTTATGAAGATTCAGGTGACAAACATCAGCGCCTATGAATCCCGGACTAGTCAAACCAACCTGTGCATTCATGTTTGCTCCATCCATGTAAACCTGCCCACCATGTTCGTGGATCAGATCGCAAATATCTTTAATTCGATGTTCGAACACTCCATGAGTTGATGGATAAGTAACCATCAAAGCTGCAAGTCGATCGCTGTATTTTACCGTCTTAGCCTCCAGATCATCCATGGAAATATTTCCGTGCTTATCTGTATCAACTACAATTACATCCATACCAGCCATTACTGCACTTGCAGGATTTGTACCGTGAGCAGAATTCGGAATTAGTGCTACATTTCTGTGATCATCTCCTCTGCTTTGGTGATAAGCTCTTATCGTCATCAATCCGGCATATTCGCCCTGTGCTCCGGAATTTGGCTGCATAGAAACTTTATGAAAACCTGTCAACGAACTCAACCATTCATCTAATTCATTGAAAAGTTGAGTATATCCTTCTGCTTGTTCAACCGGAGCAAAAGGATGCATTTGACCAAATTCAGGCCATGTAACCGGAATCATTTCTGCTGTTGCATTCAACTTCATCGTACAAGAACCAAGTGAAATCATCGAGTGAACCAGTGAAAGATCCTTGTTCTCCAATCGCTTCATATAACGAAGCATCTCATGCTCGGTATGGTACAAGTTGAATACAGGATGGTCCAGATACTCTGAAGTTCTTGCTAATTCTTCCGGCAATTTCACTTCCGCTTTTTCGGCATGAGCTTCCACATCAAAGTTTGAAGTTCTACCCTCCGCTTTTGCAAAAACGGAAAGTACTTCACGTACATCTTCCAGCTCTTTGTCTTCATCAAAAGAAATCCCGATTCTGTTGTCACCTAAATATCTGAAGTTGATCTCGTTCTCTTCTGCGATCTTACGAACTTTCTTTTCAGAAGCTTTAACAGTGATGGTATCAAAAAACACATCGGTTTCCACAGAAACACCCATCGCTTCTAACCCGGACTTGGTAAGTTTCGTCAAGCCGTGAATTTTTGATGCGATCTTTTTTAATCCTTTCGGTCCATGATACACTCCGTACATTCCCGCCATCACTGCCAGTAAAACCTGAGCGGTACAAATATTTGAAGTCGCTTTTTCCCTACGGATATGTTGCTCACGGGTTTGAAGGGCCATTCTGTAAGCCGGCTTACCTTCAGCATCCTGAGTTACACCAATTATCCTGCCGGGAATCTGTCTTTTAAAATCTTCTTTAGTTGCGAAATAAGCTGCATGTGGTCCGCCGTAGCCCATTGGCACGCCAAATCTTTGTGTAGTTCCTACAACAACATCTGCACCCATTTCGCCGGGAGGTGTAAGTAAAGTTAAACTCATCAGGTCGGCTGCAACTACAGCGTGTACTGCATTTTCGTGAGCTGATTCTATCAAACTTGTGTAATCAATTACTGATCCATCTGTAGCAGGATATTGCAGCAACAGTGCAAACAACTTTGGATCTGTTACATCTACTTCATTATGATCTCCAACTACAACTTCAATGCCGATTGGCTCAGCTCTGGTTTGGAGTACATCAATTGTTTGAGGATGACAGCGATCACTCACAAAAATTACATTCGCTTCCTTTCGCTTAGCTCCTTTTCTCTGCCCCAGCAACATGCTCATCGCTTCCGCAGCAGCGGTTCCTTCATCCAGTAATGAAGCGTTGGCTAATTCCATACCTGTAAGATCGCTTACCAATGTCTGAAAATTTATCAGTGCTTCAAGTCTTCCCTGTGCGATCTCTGCCTGATACGGAGTGTAAGCTGTGTACCATGCCGGGTTTTCTAAAATATTTCTCTTGATCACATTCGGCACATGAGTATCGTAATAACCCATTCCAATGTATGATTTGAATATTTTATTCTTTGAAGCTAGTTTTTTAAAATTTGCTAAGAAGTCAACTTCACTCTGAGCTTTGGGTAAGTTGAGTTTTTCCTGTAAGCGAATATTTACCGGAATGGTTTCATCTATCAGCTGATCAATTGAACCGGCTTTGATGGTTTCGAGCATTTCCGTAATTGCTTCAGGATTATTCCCGTTATGGCGATGTGCAAATGTTTCTTTTTCAAAGCTGATATTCATTAAGCTAGCTTCCTAAATATTTATGAATTGAGTTTTATTGAAGTCGATTTTGACGCTTCAGGATTGCAAACAAGATATTAACCTGAAAGGCTCCCAAAATTACAAAAAATAGATTATAAATAAGCGTAAAAAGCTGTTCTTAAAATACTATTTCTCACATTTTTTTGATTTATTATAGTCTTGTATAAAAAACATCAATCTTGAATACATTTACCATGAAATTTTTTAGAATAACCGGTTTTTTATCGGTATTAATTCTCAGTCTTTTTGCGACTCCGATTGTTGCTCAGGATGCCGATAACGGGCTCAAAATTGTCACTGATCCCGAAGTTATTACTTTGGATGTAGGTCAGGAACTTCAACTTAAAGCAATGCTCGTAAACGCTGAAGGAGAAGTTCAACCTGACACTATGATCTTCTTTTCAAGAGCCAGACGTTCTCTGTCAGTGACCAGAAGTGGACTAATGAAGGCGCTGGAACCGGGGACTTATACTGTAATTGTATACAAAACAGCTCAGGGTGATCATTCTGTTATGCGGCAAAATGTAGAGGTTAAAGTCAATTATCCCAAATTAGACAGAATTGTGTTCAATGATGTACCCGGAAAATTATATGCAGGAACTTCATTTCAATTGGAAAGCAGAGTGTATGATGTTTTAGATTTTAAACGTGAAGATCTGGAAGTTTCCGATTACAAATCTTCGAATCCGAAAGTGCTGGATATAAATCAGTTTGGAAGAATTAATGCTAAGTCTACAGGAAAGGCTAAAATTACAGCTACCATTGAAGGAGTTTCAGAGACTCAGGAAATCGAAGTTATAACCAATCCTGTAGCTTCAGTTGAAATTTCTGTAAATGAAGAAGTTGCCAGAACAGGAGACGTTTTAACGCTCAAAGCAGTAGCTAAAGACAAAAAAGGAAACGTGGTATCTGACGCACCCATAGTTTATTCATTTACGGCAAGGCCGGACGATTCCAGAGGTGAAGCTGCTCCTGCCCAAATCGAACAAAACGGTAAATTTGTAGCTAATAAATCCGGACTTTACACAATTGCGGCGAGAAATTCCGGTTCAGTGGCTGAAACCACTGTTAAAATAAATCCAAGAAATGTTCAACGGGAGGTTGAGATTCTGGGAAATGCGAAAGTAACAGACGTTCCAACTTCTGATCTTTGGATTTGGGAAGGCGTTGACGGCAGAGATTATGCAGCTACGGGTACACACGTTGGACGAGGCGAAGCATTCTTCTGGGATGTAACAGATCCGGAGAACATGATCGCGATCGATACTATTACTGTTGATGCACGTGTGGTGAATGATGTAAAAGTTTCAGAAGATGGAAAAATTGCAGTGATCTCTCGTGAAGGTGCATCTGACAGAAAAAATGGATTGGTAATTTTAGATGTTACAGATCCGGCTAATGTAGAAATTCTTTCTCGTTTTGATGATGGTTTAACGGGTGGAGTTCATAACGTGTTTATTTATGAAAACCATATCTATGCAATCAATAATGGGCGTAGATATGATATCATCAATATTGAAGATCCTAAAAACCCGTACCGTGTAAGTCAGTTTGAGCTGGATACTCCGGGACATGCAGTTCATGATGTCTGGATCGAAGATGGAATAGCATATTCATCAAACTGGTCAGACGGTGTTGTAGCTGTTGATGTTGGAAGTAAACTTGGAGGAGATATGGAAAGCATTGGTGGTTCTCCCGAGAACCCAAAGATGTTAGGAAGTTTTACGTATCCGAGTGGCTGGAATCATGCAGCTTTTCCATTCAAGAGTAAATCATCCGATAACTTTTATATCGCTGCCGGTGATGAAGCTTTTCCCGGAGGAATTCCTGCAGGCTGGATTCATTTCTTTAAGTTAAATAACTGGGAAGAAGCTGAAGAAGTAGCCCGCTACGAAGTCCCTGAAGCAGGAACACACAATATTTGGATCAAAGATGACGTAATGTATGTTGCTTACTATCAAGGTGGACTAAGAATCGTTGATGTTTCAGGTGAACTGATGGGCAACTTATACGATCAAGGCAGAGAAATAGCAAAATTTAAACCAGCCGTTAATGAAGGAATTGGTCCGAATCAACCAATGTCGTGGGGCCCTCAACCTTACAAAGACATGATCTTTGTTTCTGATATGAATTCAGGACTATGGGCAATAAAACTAAAACCTGTTCAGGGAACAGCAAGTAACTAATTACAAAAACAACTATGAAAAAAATAAACTTAATATCCAGAATATCAGGAATTGCAGTTCTTGCTGTCGTTTTACTGGCAGTGAACTCAAAAGCGCAGGATAAAAAAATCGTTTTTGAGAAGGAGATGCTTTCTTTAAAATTAAATGAGGAAACAAAGATCTCAGCAAAAGTAGTGGATGCTGAAGGAAACACTACTCAGGATTCTTTGGTATTTTTCAGCAGAAATCGCAGATCTTTGATCGTTACTCCGGATGGGAATGTTAAAGCAATTCAATCTGGTAAGTTTTCAATTATTGCACGTACTCTCACTGCAAACAGAGCAGACAGAATAAGCGCAACACTTGCTGTTGATGTAGCTTATCCTCCGGTAAAAGCTGTTACATTTTTGAATGCACCTGAGAACTTTTATAATACAACCACCATTTCTTTAGAAACAGAAGTTGTGGATGAAGCAGGAGTAATCAGAGATAATGTGGGTGTAAAGTTATCCAGTTCTAATCCTGATGTTGCAAGCATCGATGCATACGGAAACCTTAAAGCTCATAAAAAAGGCAACTTCACAATTACTGCAAAAGCTGAAAACAAGACAGCTACCTGGAAGTTCAAGGTTTCGGAAAACCCCATTGCGTCAATGGTTATCGATCATAATTATGATGGAAAAACCATCCGCACGGGCGACGTAGTAACATTCGAGGCTTTAGCGAAAACAAATAAGGGAGATTTAGTTGGAGACGCTCCGATCAAATACACATATATTGCAGAGCCTGATGACAATTTAGGACAAGGTGCTTCTGCTCAGATTGCACAAAGCGGAAAATTTGTAGCCAGCGATCCCGGATTATTTACCATCGTAGCTACTTCAGGAGACAAATCAACAAGCACTACAATTAAAGCGGTGCCAAGAAATGTTCAGAGACCTTTAACTTTAGTTGGTAAAGGAATTGTTACCCACACAAGAACATCAGACCTTTGGGTTTGGGAGGGCGTTGACGGTAGAGATTACGCTGTTACAGGAACCTGGGGTGGAAACGGTGAGGCAATCTTTTGGGACGTAACGGATCCAAGTAAGATCATTCCAATTGATACTGTAGTAGTTGATGCTCGTACCGTGAATGATGTAAAAGTTTCAGAAGATGGAAAAGTAGCTGTAATAACTCGTGAAGGAGCTTCGGATCGTAAGAATGGTATTATCATTCTGGATGTAACAAACCCCCGTGATGTTAAAATTCATTCAGAATATACTCAGGACCTAACCGGCGGAGTTCACAACACATTCATTTATGATAATCATGTGTATGCAGTGAACAATGGCCGTAAGTATGACATCATCAATATAGATGATCCAAAGAATCCTAAAACCGTTGGTGTTTTTGAATTGGATACACCAAGTCATTCTATCCATGATGTTTGGATTCAGGACGGAATTGCATACTCATCTAACTGGAGTGATGGAATTGTAGCTGTTGATATCGGAAGTAATGCAAGCGCTGATCTTCCGGGAGCAGGTGGTTCACCTGAAAATCCTGTACAACTTGGAAGTTATGCATATCCAAGTGGCTGGAATCATGCAGCGTTCCCATTCAAAAGTGAATCTACCGGAGACTTTTATGTTATCGGTGGTGATGAAGCTTTTCCTTATGGTTTAGATACTGAAGGTGCTAACAGAGCCGCGGGATGGTTACACTTTGTGAAGTTTGATGACTGGGACTCTCCTGCTGAAGTAGCTCGTTATCAGGTACCGGAAGCCGGAACTCATAACTATTGGGTTGAAGGCGATATTCTTTACGTTGCTATGTATAATGGCGGTGTAAGAGTTGTTGATATCTCCGGTGAGCTGATGGGTGATCTTTATGATCAAGGAAGAGAAATCGCATCTTTCTATCCGTCTGACAATGAAGCATATATTCCAAATGCAACATTTACCTGGGGACCACAACCTTACAAAGGCTACCTTTTTCTATCCGATTGGAATTCAGGAATCTGGGCTTTGAAACTTGGTGAAAGTACTTCTCAGGGAACAAATTAACTTAAAAAGAAGGAGCTTAACCGGCTCCTTCTTTACTTACGTTTGAACAAATTAAACAAGTATTATCTCTCTTATGAAGAATCATAAGCTCTTTTCATTTTTACTAACAGCAATACTAGTATTTCTTTTAACACCATCTACATCCTTCTCTCAAGACTATTATGTGTATGTAGCAGCTGAATCAGAGGATGAAGTACATTTAATTCATCTTGATGGAAAAACTAATAAAGCAGAAATAGCTAAAACCATACAAGTTGGTCGTTATCCAACAGAAACAGATGGCCCGCATGGCATAAACATTTCTCCTGACGGTGAGTATTGGTTTCTGTCGATCGCTCACGGAAATCCTTACGGGATGCTGGCGAAGTATAAAACAGGTACCGACGAGTTGGTAGCTACAACAGATTTAGGAATGTTTCCGGCAAGCATGGAAATATCCAAATCAACCGGGCTTTTATATGTTGTCAACTTTAACCTTCACGGGGATATGGTTCCAAGTACAGTTTCAGTTGTAGACCCGGACTATATGGAAGTAATTACGGATATTAAGACAGGAATAATGCCCCATGGTTCCAGAATTACTGACGATGGTACCAAACAGTATCATGTTTCTATGATGACTGATGAACTTTACGAGATCAACACCGCCGGATTGGAGGTAAATCGTACACTTAGTCTGAAAAAGAGCGCCATGAAAATGGACAAGATGAAAGACCTCTCTGATGATTCTGAAGAACATAAAAAGAATCATGAAAAGCACATGAAAGATGGTACTCACGAAGAGCATTCAAAGAAAGAAATTGAAATGATGGAAGATCACTCCGGTCATGATATGGACGGCATGAAAGACAGCAGCATGAAAATGATGCATGCAAAGCCGGAAGTAAAACCAACATGGGTAGATCCGCATCCTACAAAGCCACTCGTTTATGTAGCGGGTAATGGTTCGGATGAGATCATCGAAATTGATACTGAAAAATGGGCAGTAACTCGTCGTTTTAAATCAGGAAAAGCCCCATATAACTTAGAAGTTAGCCATGACGGTAAAATTCTGGTAGCCAGCTATAAAGGTGAAGGAGCAACCGGTATTTTTGATCTGGAATCAGGAAAAGAAATTGCCAAGGTCAAGAACAGCCGAAAAGTGACTCATGGAGTTGCCATTTCATCTGATAACAGATATGCTTTTTTATCAGTTGAAGGAATAGGCGGAGAACCCGGGTCAGTAGATATTATTGATCTGAAAACCAATGAAAGAATTGCTGTAGTAGAAACAGGAAAACAAGCCGGCGGAATAGTTTTCTGGAAGCAAGTAGCCCAATAGAAGAATTTAACTGAACTAAGTAATCAAGCTCCTTTAATTCACTAAAGGAGCTTTTTTTTGGCAAGTTGCTAGTAGTTTATAACCAAAGAAATAAGGTGGGTAGCTTTTTGGCCTCTCTTCTTAAGCTCAGAGACAGTCTCTTCATCCAACACTTTTACATCGTATCCTAACCTCTCAGCAATTATTGTAATAACAGGATCCAACATGCCATCTTCAGTATTCAGTCTTACATAAGCAGAGCGGGTTCTTAGATCAATTCTATTTATTGCCTTGTGTAATAATTCTGCACTTTTTGCTATCTGTTCTAACTCATAGCTAACATTCTGCTCTAATTTCGGCTGAGTATAGTTTCTTTTTGTTACGCTTACTGTTGAAATCTCATCTTTGACCTTATCATGTTGAAGCCATTCAATTCTATAATCCATTTTATCAATAAAGTAACGTACATGTTCTGAGTAATGTCCTTTGATCGTGAACTTTACAGAATTATTAAGAACATTTGAAACTTCTTCTATATCTACATCAAACCAGATTATATCTTCAGGAAGAGCAAAAGAATCTTCGGGATTTTGCTTACTTTTCTTTTTTACAAGATCATACCCTTCATTCTTTATTCCTTTTATGTTTAGATCACCCAGATCTACAAATAACTTTACAGTATCATCTTTTTGAGAAAAAAAGTCTTTAATAGAATTTGAAATTTTTACCTGAACCTGATCAACATTAAAAACAATCCTAACTTTACCTTCCTTAATTGGTAGTTGATACGCTTCATTCTTTTGATTCATGTGACTAACCCAAGCCCTTTTTTACTTTAAACCTATCTATTGATAAAAGGTAAGTGAAATAAGATATCCCAAACTATAAAATATTCTTATTTAATGGATTATAATATTTAGTCTTGTCTAAAAATTTATTAAGTTTAGAAAAAAATTTAAGCATATGATTCCAGAATTTTTCTACGAACTTAATCCGATAGTACAAGCACTTCTAGGTGGTTTATTTACTTGGACCTTAACAGCACTTGGGGCTTCTCTTGTTTTCTTTACCAAAAAAATAAATTATCCACTTCTAGATAGTATGATGGGCTTTGCTGCAGGAGTAATGATTGCGGCGAGTGTATGGTCTTTAATTATTCCTTCAATAGATATGGCTGAAGCACAAGGTTCTATTCCCTGGTTACCTGCTGTTATTGGTTTTTTAGGAGGAGGTTTATTTTTAAGAGTTGCTGATCAGTATTTGCCGCATTTACATCTCGGTTTTGACCGATCTGAAGCTGAAGGTGTTCCAACTAAATGGAGGCGCTCAACTTTACTGGTTCTTGCTATTACGCTTCATAACATTCCGGAAGGATTAGCTGTTGGAGTCCTTTTTGGTGCTGCCGCTTCAGGTGTGGATGTTACAGGTACAGCAACTGTAGCAGGAGCTATTGCCTTGGCTATAGGAATTGGAATTCAAAATTTCCCGGAAGGAATGGCTGTATCTTTACCTTTAAGAAGAGATGGTGCTAAAGTAGGAAAGAGTTTTTGGTATGGACAGCTTTCAGGAGTAGTTGAACCTGTTTCTGCAGTAATAGGTGCCGCTGCTGTTATTTTTATTACTCCTATTCTTCCTTACGCTCTTGCTTTTGCTGCCGGCGCAATGATATATGTTGTAGTTGAGGAACTCATTCCTGAAAGTCAACATCACGGAAATACGGATCTAGCTACATTGGGAACTCTGGTAGGGTTTTGCGTGATGATGGTTCTTGATGTCTCATTAGGCTAGATCAATTTTCATTACTACAGCGGAATCAGAACAGATTTCGCTGTATTGTTTTGTCTCTTTAACAGCTTTTGGCGAGTTTTCCTTTACAATTTTATAAAAACCTGCTTTTATAAAAAACTTCTCTGCATCAGTTGTTAATAAATAAACTTCTGAATACGATTTCTTTATTGATTCAGTAAGCACTGCTTTGGTAAGTTCAAAACCAATTCCCTTTCCTCTGAAACCCTGATTCACGGCAAGAGATCTCAGCAACCCCGAATCACTGATTTTTTCAAGACCAACACATCCCACCAATTTATCATCATAAAAAGCTCCCAGAAAAACAGACGCACTTGGATTTAAGTCTGAGGTTGGAAGTTCGCAATCTTCCAATAATCGGATGATTTCAGAAGCGCTCACTTCCCTTATTTTCAACTTCTTACTGTGTTGAGGCATAATCCGTTTCACCATTTAAAAGCCATTTTCTGATTCTGCTTACATCAGTGCTTTCAAGGTCATTGATACTAAACTCAATTCCTTTTGCTCCTGAAGCAGCCGTGACAGCCAAACTGGATATCTTTTTTCTTTCCTGAAATGGATTTATAGTTTCTTCAATTACCTGTACTCGCTTTCTTCTTATAAAGGCCGTTTTTCTATTGAAGTTTCTGAATTGCATTGTGATCATTTTGGAATCAAAATATAAACCTGCATCCTTATATCTCAACCAGCCTAAAATTGTAGCCGGAATAATTAAAAAAGTCAGCAACCATCCAAAATCCCAGAAATACCAAGCTACTGGAATTGCCACCAAAAGCAGGTAATTAGGTCTTCTGAGATATCTGAAAAAAGATCTTTCCGGAGGTTTAACTTCCAATTCAGGGATATGGAAATCTGATAAAAACCGATCAAAGAATTCATGCATTTTTGTACGTGAAATAAAAGGAACCAAAACTATGGAGCGTTCTTTTGCATTTTGCTCAAAGCCTGCACTTTCAACGTATAGCATTCCACAGCCTAACGGCTGTCTTAAAACACCTTCAATAAACCTAACAGCCTGTATTCTGTCAAATGGAATGGTTATATGCTTTCTTTCGATAAGACCTGAGCGGATCAAAAGTTCTTTCTCTGTCTTTTTAACGCTAAAGTCTGAGTAATTAAAGATCACCCCCAGAAAGGAAAATGTCCATGATATTATGAGAATCACTATAACTACCGTAGCAACTAAGGTAAAGTTATTCAAACCGGGCATCAGACCTTGTATATACTCAATAGTTTCATCTGTTATCACAGCGTCAAGTTGACCGGAAAACGCTCCAAGAATAGAGGCAATTAAACCAAAGTTTCCGGATGTAAATGCTGCCATCACTAACTCTTTAGATGATATCTTCCATTCGTCCAGAAATTCATCCTCACTACTTACTCCTTCATCTTCGAGTAACTCATCCCCTTCTATTTTTACCCGATTATTATTGCGAAGCTCTCTTTTCAGCTCTTCTGCTTCTTCAAAGGTCATCGCATTTATGGTGGCACTTTCTGTCCCACCCCCGGCGGTTTTTACTTCTACTTTAACAAGCCCAAAAACTCTCTGAACCAAACCTTCAGTCACATCAATAACCTGGATCCGTTCTTTAGCCATATAGACTTTTTTACGAACGAAAATTCCTTTTTTTATCTGGAGTTCACCATCTGAAATTCTGTACTGAAAACGATACCACCCTGCTATTCCTGAAAAAAATGTTAATGCCATTGTTCCGATCAGCACATAAACAAAGTAATCTCCCCCAGCTTGTCGCGTACCTACAAAAATAAGAATCAGGAATGTGACAAAATTTTGTCTTACAGCAGTAAAAAGACGATCAACTGCCGCCGCCCAATGTTGCCTTCTGAATTCAGACATCTTCTTTAACCTGACGAACTAACTGAGAAATTTTATTACGCACCTCGGTTGCGGTTTCATCATCAAGCGCCGGAATCTCGTGTGTTGTAGCCGCGGTTGATATTTTTACTGATGACAATCCATATTTGCGATAGATCGGACCCTGATTCGTATCAACATGCTGAACTCTGTTAATGGGAACAACCGTTCTTGTTTTGAAAACAAAACCTCTTAACAAATCAATTGCGTCACCATTTACTTCATAACGCCATCTCTGCCAACGTAAACTTGGAACCAACAAACCGATAAACAGATAGATAACCAGTGAAGGTATCACGGAAAGGATCGAAAGAATGAGATCAAATTTATTTATTCCGATAGAGATTGATATATAGGCAATTGCAGGAGCAAACCACAGAATTCCAAATATCATCGCTGAAAAACGCCATGCTTTAATCGCTTTCTTATCAATTCTGGATTCCGGAATATGATTGATCATTATATCTGCTCTGGATTTACTTCGATTCCCGGAGCTTCATGCTCCTTTACGCTAAACATAAGCAGTAAACCGATCAATAGCAGAACAAGAATAGCCGACATTCCAAGTCGCTGGCTTCCAAATTGAACAGTTAATAAACCTACTAAAAAAGGACCAATAAATGAGGTTACTTTACCTGAAAGAGCCAACAATCCAAACATCTGGTTTGTTAGATCCGGAGGAGATAATCTGGCCATAAATGATCTAGATGCTGCCTGAATTGGACCAACAAAAATTCCGAGTATTAAACCCCATACAATAAACCATGTCACATCTTTAACAACAATAAGTGCAACTAATGGAATCAACAAGCCCAGAATCGAAGCGTTAATAGTAAATTTACTTCCTGACTTATCATCCAGCCAAGCGAACCCGAAAGCTCCTAATCCCGCAGTAACATTTAATCCTATTCCAAACATCAGTATCTGCTCTTCATCCATATCAAAAGTTCCTGCAGCATAAACACCCCCCATAGCAAATATGGTCACTACAGCATCATTATAAAACATCCTGGCGAACAAGAATTTTACAATGTTCTTAAACTTTTTCACTTCCTTAATCGAAATAATTAATTGAGCGAATCCAAAGCGAACTGATTCTACTATCTTTTTATTTAATGATGGATTATCAGGCGTTCTAAAAAATAGAGGTAAACTAAAAAGAGCGTACCAGATTGCCGTTAATATGAACGTAGCCCTTACAGGTTCTGCAGTTTCAGCGTCCAAGCCAAGCCAAAGTCCGTTAGTTTGAATAAATGCCACCAAAGCCACCAGCAAACAAGCTAATCCTCCCGCATAACCCATTCCCCAACCCCAGCCACTCCATCGACCCAATTTATCAGCCGGAACCAAGTCAGGAAGCATAGCGCTGTAAAATATAAATGCAAACTCAGCTCCAATTGTAGCCATAAATCCCATTCCAAGAGCAAACCAAAGTGAATCTACTCCGGGCTCAGCATACCAAAGCAATCCACAAGCAATTACACACAAAACAGTAAAAGCTGCGATCCATGGTTTTCGTCTTCCCGCCTGATCTGCTATAGCACCAAAAACCGGAGCTCCGATTGCTATTACAAGACCTGCAACGCTTATCATATTTCCCCATTGAGCAGTACCAATCTCTACATTTTCAGCAATGGCTTTGGTAAAATAAGCAGCAAAAATAAAGGTCTGTATAATTACGAAGTAGGAGCTGTTCGCCCAGTCATACAGCGCCCATGCAAAAAGTCCTTTCCCTTTTGGTTTTTCAATCATGCATTTAATTCCCCATAACTTATGAATTCCTGTAATACAGGATTGTTGAATATCGGTTTAGAAATCAGAAAAGCAAAATAGAATTTTGTACAAATTTGTAGTTTAGCTTTTATTCTATTATTTACAGAAATATTCAATCCACTTCTTATTTCGGATATTTCAAAACAACTAACTTTTTCGGATGGTCACTAAATACATAATTCTGGGATTATATGGCTTTATTCTTGTATTGATAGGAATTTTTGCTTCCAGAAAAGTTAAAACGCTTAGTGACTACTACGTTGGTGGAAAGAATGTGGGGTTTTGGGCGGTAGCTTTTTCTGCAAGAGCTACAGGCGAGTCGGGCTGGCTTCTTTTAGGATTGACCGGCATGGGAGCTGTTGCCGGCGTTTCCGCATATTGGGTTGTACTCGGTGAAGTTTTAGGAGTTGCCATTTCATGGTTTTTCATGGCCAAGCCATTTAAAAGATTAACCGATCAGTACAATTCAATAACCGTCCCTGATTTTCTTGAAAGCAGATTCAAACCAACATCAAATCTATTGAGGAGCATTGCTGCAACCGCTCTTTCTGTTTTTGTAATTATCTACGTCAGCGCACAAATCGATACTACCGGAAAAGCATTCGAATCATTGCTTGATATGAACTACTTCACCGGTGCGTTGATCGGATTTGTCATTGTAGTATCCTACATATTTATCGGTGGTTTTTTAGCTTCTGTCTGGTCTGATTTTTTCCAAGGCACAATGATGTTTTTCGGGCTTATTTTATTACCTGTTATTGCCTGGTTTATGATCGATAGCGGTGGTGAGTTCATTAGCGGTTTGAAGGCCATAGATCCGGGGCTTCTTAGTATTTGGGGAACCAGCAGCGATCCCTGGATCAACGTATTTACCATTTTAGGATTTGCCATGATCGGACTTGGTTTCTTAGGATCACCTCAGATCTACGTTCGGTTTATTTCTGTAAAAAATGAATTGGAGATCAATAAAGGCCGATGGGTAGCCATTGGTTTTACACTGCTGACCGATGCTGCTGCGGTAACCATTGGACTTTTGGGAAGATATTTATTCACTGAAGCAGGACAAGATCCGGAAGCTATTTTAGGAACCGGAGCTGAAGATGTACTCATTGTTTTGGTAGAACATTTATTACCTCTCACCTTAGTTGGTGTTTACATAGCGATAGTACTATCTGCAATTATGTCTACCATAGATTCGCTTCTGGTTGTCGCTTCCAGTGCTATAACAAGAGATTTCTATCAAAAGATTTTTAACCCCGAATTAGCTGACGACAAATTATCCAGATTATCAAAAATCGTGACTTTAGTTATGGCTCTAATTGCATTAGGACTCTCTTTTTCAGTAGCTGTACTATCGCCTGACCGAACAATTTTTTGGTTTGTGATTTTTGGGTGGTCGGGAATTGCAGCTACTTTTTGCCCTGTAATTATCCTTTCTCTTTTCTGGAAAGCTTATTCTGAAAAAGGAGCTATCGCCTCAATGATCACAGGTTTTGCATGTGTTCCTTTTTTCAAATTTGTGGTTCAGGAAATTGACGGCATTGGTATTTATTTCGAAAAGCTGGATGTACTGGCCCCTTCTTTTCTTTTATCAATGATAGCCGGATATATTTTTACCAAACTTTATCCTGCTAAAGATTAAGTACTTTCAGTATTTAAGTTGAGGATATTTCTATCCAACAAACTTGTATCCAAAACCATGAACGGTAAGAATATACTTTGGGTAACCGCTATCTGCTTCAAGTTTTTGTCTAAGCCAGGCAATATGCACGTCAACGGTTCTTGTTGATGGGACTGCGTCATATCCCCAAACCTCATTTAGTAATTGATCTCTTGAAAGAATCACTCCTTCGTTTTCAACCATAAATTTCAACAATTGAAATTCTTTAGATGAAAGACTAATCGTTTCTCCTTCTTTCTTTACCTCAATACTTTGGAAGTTGATCTCTGTATCGCCAAAAGCAACAATTCCACTCGCGGAGGATTTCTTTTCGGAAGTTTTCTTTCGTAACTGAACTTCAATTCTTGCCAGAAGCTCCATCATCTCAAATGGCTTTTGCATATAGTCATTCGCTCCCAGTTTTAGCCCAAGAACTTTGTCTACCACCTGCCCTTTTGCAGTCAGCATTATAATTGGTGTTTCCACTCCGGCTTGTCTTAGATCACGACAAACATCCAGCCCTGATTTTTTGGGTAACATCAGATCAAGAACAATTACATCAAAATCATCAGATTTCGCTTTCTGAAATCCTTCCTCTCCATCATTTGCAGATTCTACTTCATAATTCTCATCCACTAGCCTGTCTTGTAATGTCATCACAAGGCCTGGTTCGTCCTCAATTAAAAGTATTCTAGCCATCATGCTTATTTTTATTTAGAGGAATTATCAATGAAAACACAGAACCTTTTCCGGATTTGCTTCTAAGAGTAACTTCTCCGTTATGAGCCAATGCAACTTTCTGTACTAAACTTAAACCAATCCCATTGCCCTTTACCTGATCTTTCACAGATCGTGTTCCTCTGAAAAACGGCTCAAAAATTTGTTTCTGCTCCTCTTCCGGAATCCCAATTCCATTATCAATTACCTGAAATCGAACAGCATTGTCTGATCTATATTCTAACTGCTCTACTTTTAAACTAACCAACTTCGATCCATTGCTAAATTTTATAGCGTTTTGAATTAAGTTTCCAATAGCTAGAAATAAGGCATCTCTGTCGGCAAAAATATAATCCTTTGAAGTATGAACAGAATATTCGAGTGTCATCTCTTGTTCTTCCAAAAGTGTTCTGCATTCGGCGTTAATTTCCTCAACAAAGCTTTTGATTTCAAAATCCGAAAACTGATATACTTTCTTACCTGATTGAATTCCTGAAAATTCCATTATTTGATCTACCATATCGCTGAGTCGGCGACCTTCTTTCAACATCAGCCTGGCATATTCCTTTTTACGTTCTTCTGATTGAATAACTCCTTCATTCAGGTTTTCTGCAGCAGACCGAATAACTGTTAAGGGAGTTCTTAGCTCGTGAGAAACTCCGGCAACAAACAGCATTTGTTTTTCCGCGAGATCTTGTGAACGCTTTGAGTACAAAACAATCATTCCTACACAAAACCCAAGTATCAAAAGTATTCCAAAACTTATCGCAAGGTTACGGTTCTTAGCTTTACTGACAAAAGTATCCAGAGAACCTTCTTTAAAGCTGAGCCAAAATTGCCAACCAGCTGTTGTAAAATCTGCAGAGAACGAAGTATTAATAGTAGTATCCCTTTTAGCAGTAAAAATGGAATCTTTCTGAGCAGATTTATAACTCAAACGTCTTGTTTCATTACTTAAAGCTATACTTCTAACAGATGATGATTTATCACTGATTTCGATACTTTTCAATTTTCTGGACAATGAATCTATCCCGTTTAAAAAGGGGTTTACATTTGCTCCATCAGCATCAGTTTGAATGATAAATACACTGGAGAAATCAATTTTTCTGAGGTTTTTTTTGTAGTCAGGTTCCGGAATGTCGTCTCCTTCATAAGTTGTTAAATAAACCGATCTTGAAATACTCGAGTCTTTATCTTCTTTTACTATGCTTATGTGATATTGATCTTCGTAAGATTCTGAAAAATAGGTTTTAGCTATATCAGGGATTATTTCATTTTTTATTACTTCATCATCCAACTGCAGAAGCACAACATCATCTCCCTGATCAATATTAAGACTAACCTGCATATTTTTACCTGAACTTTCATTTTCTACTGTTATCAGATCAAGTAATTGTACAGGAACAGCAATTAATGTAGGATCTCCAAATTCAGGTGATCTTATTAAATCAAAGCTATTGGATGCGTGCTTTTTTGATTTTTTTTGTTCACCAATCCAATTTGTAATATGCTTTGTTTCCCGAAATTCAAGAAGTCTTGCCGGGTCAGTATTGAAAATATTTACAATGGGGTTACTCCCATAAACATCCTCCACAAAGAACACAGAGTCTACTAACTGTGGATATTCAGCAGTTGAAAGCCAATTCAGGAAAGATTGTTCGAGTAATTGTTCAACATCAGATTCACCGGTGCTAATCTGGATTTTAAAAGTCTGATTTAAAGAACTAAATCCTCTGTTTAAATCAGATACAAAATTTTCTGTAGAGGCTTCAAGATTTTCTTCCAGACGCTTCTTTTCTGCATCGCTTACACTTCCCAACCAATGATATTGCAGCACTGCCAACGTAATGAGTGCCACTATCATGATTCCCAGGAAACTATATATAGTCCATTTATTCTGCATGATTGAAATTAGGTGCTTTTGATGTCATTCGAAAAGTTTTAACTCCGATTTAACATCCTTAACAAACATTTTGCGAGTGCTTAACAACTCAAAGTGTTCAGTTTCGAATATTCCTCCCAACAAATCAAATAATGAAACTATCTATGAAAATAAAATCACTGATACCACTAATTACAATTATCACCGCACTGCTAGCTATCCCTGTTAAAGCTCAGGAAACAAGAACGATGACTTTCGATGCCGCCACCTCCTTAATGCTTCAGGAATTTCAAGCTATGCTGATTGAAGAAGACGGAGAAATTAAAGTTAGAGTCAGAATGGGTAACTCTGATGAACCCGGTGATAAACTGGAACGAGGAGACCTCATCATAATGATGAATGGGAAAAGAGCAGGCAGCATCGCTGAACTGAGAAAAATATATGATTCAGTATCTAAAGATGAAGAGGTAAAAATTGGAGTACGAAGAGGTAATGAACGCTTCATTTTAAGAAAAAAGAAAGGAGATACTCCGGAACCAGGTGCCGGAGGCAACAGAATGGTAATGAGTATGGAAATGTCTGGTGACGGGCCTGCTATAGTTGTTCCGGAACTGGGACTAGTGCTTTCTGATAGCAATGATATGGTAACCGTTCAGCGTGTTTTGGCACCATTATTACCGGATGAATTCAAAACTCTCGATCTAGAGGGTTACAACATTGTTTCTATTAATGATGAAAAACCTGAGAATTCTGAAGATGCAAAGATGATCATTGATGCTGTTGAAATCGGATCGAATCTCACTTTCGAGTTTTCAAAACCTGATGATGACATCAAAATTACGATCAAAAAGCCTAAAGCAAAAGGTAACGTAAAGCTCAGCACTGATGGATAAATTCTTCTGTTTTTTATTAATCCTACTGGGAATTGGGTTGTTAATACCAACCACTTCAACAGCTCAAACTCCTTTCCCTAATGCACGAGATGACAGCTATCCCTTGTTAGGATTAAAACGGGCAAAAAGTTCGTACGAACGTGCACTTAGTGAAATGAACCGAACTGAAGAACTTTTTGAAAAAGATCTGATTTCCAGGGAAGCCTTTGAGCAAGCAAAGAATTCGTTTCTGGATGCTGAAGTAAATTATCAGCAATCATTACTGGTACTACTTTTTGAGCAGCAATTTGTAAGTATTGTTAACGCAGTTAAATCTCAGGAAGAGAATGGCAGGAAAAAAGTTCGGGTAACACTCGCTAATACTTCCGGGGCAACCGCGGAGTTTTCGCAAATTATTGATATGGAAGATGAGTTATTTCGATCTCTTCAACCGGATGTGATTCACAATGTGTATGTATCACTTGGTAATGATGATGGAGCCATCATCAGCAGTCCTTATGAGATCAAACTTTCTGAGTTACGCTCGGGGAATCCTACAACCGTTGAGTTTGAATTACTACAGGATGTTGACGAAGCTACTGTTAATATCATTTACGGAAACGGTTCTTCCAGGAATCCGAAAGTATTTCTTCAGAAAGATGCTTCCGCTAATAAAGTACTTATACAATCAGAACGTTTTTCGCAGGAAATTGAACTTGGAAGCGATGCTACTTTCGGGCTTGGACTGGAATTATTCAGTGGTACAGATGACACCTATAAACTGGAAGTTGTAAACCTTCCACAATCTGTAGCCCGCTATTTCAGCGAGGTTGGAGCTCAGGGGAGAATCAGTCAGATCAAGTTCACGGAAAGTAATAACACACGTCAGACTAACCTGAATATCTCGTTACCGGATCGTCCCACAGAGAATGTGATCATGGATCAACCCATAGATTTCTTTGTGATGGCAGTTCCTCAGGATAAAGTTACTGAAGTGAATGATCGCAGAAGAGAAATCTGGACTGAAGAAGAAGTTAAAGCGTTAGATGTAGGTTATGTGAAACTGGAAATGATCCCAAAAGGTGTTGGAAAGCTGGCTATAAAGGCTCCACAGCTTTTTAATACTGCTGAAGAAGGACAACCTGTCAATTTCACTTTTACCGTTGTAAACGAAGGCTCACGTCGATTGGATAACATCGAATTTGAAATGGACGCTCCGTTTCAATGGGAGAAATCCATTAATCCTGTAATCATTTCTGAACTTGGAATACGGGAAGAAAAAACGGTAACACTTACTCTTACTCCACCTGAAGATGTAAGCGTTGGAAAATACGAAACCCGGTTAAGATCAACTTCATTGTCTGACAATCAACCGGTAAACGCAGAAGACAAAACATTCACTGTTCAGATAAATGCAGAAGCCAGCATTCTGGGTACTTCACTGATTCTCTTTCTCATCATCGGGTTAGTAGGTGGGCTCGTGTTTTTCGGAATTAAACTATCAAGGAAGTGATGGGGAACAAAGTTGAAATAAAAATCTAAATCAAAATTGCCTTCAGCTAACAGCATTCAGCTTTTGTAATTAACTAACAAAAGCTGAATGCCAAATGCTGACAGCTGAAAACACAACATTATGGAAACTGCAAACGAGACAATCAAACAAGCTCCTTTATTGGAAGCCCGAAATCTTACCAAGGTCTATGAAGATGGAGTAAAAGCTTTGGATAATCTGAATATCAAGGTAATGCCGGGCGAAATTTATGCAATGCTGGGCGGAAACGGAGCCGGTAAAACCACTACCATCAATATTTTTCTGGATTTCATTCAGCCAACAAACGGAAATGCATTTATAAATGGAATCGATTCAAATTCAGATCCACTGGAAGCAAAAAAGAATGTGGCTTTTGTTTCTGAAAATGTTCAACTCTATCCTAATTTTACTGCTATGCAGAACATAGACTTCTTTGTTCGATTGGGTGGTAAGAGCAATTACAAAAGATCAGATTACGAGAACGCACTGAACAGAGTGGGACTTCAAAGTGAAGCATTTGATAAAAAACTAAGAGACTTCTCAAAAGGAATGCGACAAAAATGTGGTATCGCTATAGCTATTCTTAAAAACGCTCCGGCAATTTTATTGGATGAGCCTACATCAGGATTAGATCCAAAAGCCGGGAAAGAGTTCACAAAACTGATTGGTGAATTGAGAGATGAAGGAAAAGCGATTCTTATGAGTACACACGACATCTTCAGAGCTAAAGAGATTTCCGATCATGTTGGGATCTTGAATAACGGCGAATTGGTTGCTCAACGAACGAATGCGGAACTGAAAGGTGTAAATCTTGAACAACTCTACGTGGAGTATATGGCCGGATATATGGAAGAAACGGATCAAAACCTTGTATTAACAAACGATCTGAACTGATAATATTAATCGTCATTTGATAATGGCAGTTTTTTTTAAATAACAAATGACAAAGCCCAAATAACTATGTTTAAATTAATATTTATAAAAGAACTCAAAGAAATTCTGCAAAGCAGTCGGTTCACGATCAGTTTTGCTGTGTGTTCGTTATTGATCATTCTGTCTTTCTTTATGGGAGCTCAGAATTATTTAGCAGGAAAAGCACAATACGAAGCAGCTAAACAAGAAAATTATAATCAGATTGCTGCAAACACGGAATGGATGAGCGTTAATCATAGTATTATGCTGCCACCTCAACCTCTCATGGCTTTGGTTACAGGAATTTCAAATGATATAGGCCGAGATATTGAAGTACGTGGCCGTGGAGAACTTTCTGCTCAAAACACACGATTCAATGACGAACCCATTTTTGCGATTTTCAGATTTATGGATCTGGAATTCATTTTCGGAGTGATTCTTTCTCTGTTCGCTATCATTTTTGCTTACGATGCCATTAATGGTGAGAAAGTAAGTGGAACACTAAAGTTATGCTTCTCCAATTCAGTTTCCAGAGCATCTTTTATTGCCGGTAAACTGGCGGGATCTTTCGCGGGACTTTCTGTGGCTCTCATTATTCCGCTCTTAATAGGGTGTGCTTTGCTCCCTGTGCTCGGAGTTAATCTTACAGGTGATGAATGGTTGAGATTAGGCTTAATTCTGATTTCAGGTCTGGCTTATTTTGGGTTATTTCTGGCTTTGACCATCGGCATTTCTGCCATGACCAATAAACCCTCAAACTCATTCTTAATTGGTTTGGTAGTATGGATCTTTGCGGTTTTGATTACACCAAGGGCTTCAGTTTTGATTTCAGGGAGAATGGTTGAAGTACCAAATGTAGACGAGATCACATCGGAAAAAAACAGATATCGTTTTCAGTTGTTCGCTGATGATCGCCCAAAAATGGCAGATTTCTCTGTTCCGGAAGGTACCGAACCTCAGCAGGTAATGCAGGAATTCTCAAAGTATATGAGTGAACTTTCGGAAGAACGAGCTAAAAAAACCGAAATATTTGAAGAGAAGATCAACGAGCAGTATATCAACAAAAGAAGACAGCAAGAGCGCTTAGCGTTATCTTTATCAAGAATTTCTCCTGCTTCCGTTTTCAGCATAGCATCCACTGAACTTGCAGGTACTTCTTTAGGACTACAAAACAGATATATGGATTCTGCTCAGGATTATCAGCAAGTCTATAATGATTTTATGACCGAAAAAACCGGAACCGGCGGTATGACAGGCTTCAGAATGATCATATCCACAGATGATGATTCAGGCGAAGAACCGGAAACCATTGATGCTTCTGAGCTACCGGAGTTCGAATTCCAAAAAGCGACTTTATCATCAGCGGCAAGCCGAAGCTTACTCGATTTGGGGCTACTTATTCTTTTCAACATCGTTTTCTTTGGGGGTGCTTTCTTTGCCTTCCTGAAATACGATCTACGTTAATTAAAACGATTTAAGGATTTATCATGATTAAACTATTGATTGAAAAAGAACTAAAAAACATCCTTCTAAGCCCGAAATTTGCGGCGACTTTCTTGGTTTGTTCTATTCTGATCTTAACCAGTGTCTACATCGGGGTTCAGGAATATCATACAGCAGTTGCCCAATATGAGGCGAACCAGCAGATCGCTACTCAGGATATTGCACAAGCCACAAATTGGGGAAGTGTTCGAAACCAGGTACACAGAAAACCTAATCCCATGCAGGTTTTTGTATCCGGGTTACACTTCGATGTAGGGCGTGTTTCTAGAATTTCAGGATTTCAGGATGTGAAACTTACTCGCAGTCCATATTCTGACGAGACACTTTTCGCATTATTCAGATTCATTGATCTTACATTTATTGTACAGGTTGTATTATCACTATTTGCCATTTTATTTACCTACGATGCCATTAATGGTGAAAGAGAAAACGGAACACTCAAACTGGCTTTTGCTAATTCTGTTTCCAGAGCAAGCTACCTGATCTCTAAATTTGCGGGTGTTTGGATCGGACTTATTATTCCTTTATTGATTCTAATTCTGATCGCATTACTTATTACAACACTGATGGGAGTTCCCATTTCCGGCGGTGACTGGGTGAGCATTTCCAGCTTTATAGGGCTGTCTGTTTTATATGTCACCTTCTTTATTGGGATTGGACTTTTAGTTTCGACCATCACCAGAAAATCATCATTATCATTTCTGCTTCTTTTAGTAATATGGATCGGTGGCGTGTTGATCTTACCAAGAATGAGTGTAATGGCATCGGGTCAGCTTGTAGAAGTGGAATCTATTGCCCAAATAGAAGCCAAACAGGAAGCCTACCAAAAAGCACGATGGGATGAATACTCTTCAACCATTTCAGAAACATGGAGAAAGCGTTCCCAAGAAATGGAAGGGATGGATGATGCCGAAAGGCAAGCATATCGCGATGAAAAGGAATGGGATTGGCTGGAAGAAGATGATGCTGCCAGAAAACAGGTACAACAAGACATTACTGAAAACAACAGAAGACTTATTGAGGAGACTTCTAATCAGAAGAAACTTCAGGAAAGAGTTGCATTCAGTTTAGCTCGAATTTCTCCTGCTTCTTCATTCCGTTTGGCTGCCATGAATATTGCCGGTACAGATATTGATATGAAATCCAGATATGAAGATAGTATGCGGGAGTATCGTGATAAATTCACCGATTTTACTCAAAAGAAGCAATCTGAAAGTGGATCACGTGGTGGGTTCAGTATTAATGTTGATTCAGAATCAGGAGTGAAAATTGATTTTGGAAGAGATGATCAGACTTTGGATACCAGCGAAATGCCACAGTATTCCGCTCCTGTTTTAAGCACAAGTAATGCGCTTTCCAAAAGCATTCTTGACTTCGGATTATTGGGTATTTTTATAATTTTAACTTTCGGTGGGGCTTTTATCTCTTTTCTGAGATATGATATGAGATAAGGCATACATAATCTGTAAGTGCCTTTAAAACAGCACTTACAGATTCATTTTTATATTATTTATATGCCCGAGATAACCATCTATAAGATGAATCCTTTTTAAAATTGATTTTTTGAAAGTATGTCAGAAATTAAAACCTACCCCAATTCCTGCACCCAAACCAACTCTGGTTCTGTCATTATCATCTAAGCTTTTTGTTAGCTGATATGTTAAATGGAGATTAAATACCAATCCTTTGCTTCTGTCACCCAGGTCGGCACCTACTCCTACACCTATACTAAAAAAGCTGGCTTTATCATCGTTTTCATAACTTTCAAAAAAGGCATCTTCACTTATTGCATTATCTATATGAGCACCCGTCAAAAAATATACTCTTCTAGTGTACTCCTCATAGAAATCCCGTTGATAATCAAATCCAATTGAGAAATAAGAATCGGAATAGGAGCTATTATCATCATAAATATAAATACCTGCTATCTTGAAGTTATCTTTCTCGTTAATTGGATGCAGGTAATAAATACCGGTTCCCCCTAAAGTAGAAGCCGTAAGTCCAAGTTGCTTCGTTCCTACAAATTCTAGTGGTTTTTTTGTCTGGCTGAATAAACTTGTTGAAGCCAGTAAAACACTGAGTACAATCAGTAAAATTATTTTCTTCATTTGGATATTATATATTCATAATTGCATGATATAACTTACTATTTAAATAAATGTTTTATGCTATAAAAAATATTGTATTCTTTTTTCTTATAAAAAAAGCCCTGCATTCCTGCGGGGCTTTTTAAGTGTTTAGTGTATCAACTAAGTACTAACTATATAAGTTAGTTTTCGAGTGCTGTCTTCCAGACAGTTTGATATCCAAATTCATTTTGCTTCTCTGACAATTCCTTGATGGATTGTTTGATCAGCTTAACGATCACATCTTTTTGACCGATACGGTTTAATGCGTTTAAGTCAGAAAATTCTGACTCACTGAATGAAACACCCGGACCTTGAATATTGCCGTTGAACCACACATTCGAGGTTCCATCATAACCCTGAGTTTGACCGGATACCCGATAGCTCACATTAGGAACAAGTACGATAGTATTATTTTCTCCTCCGGCAACCTGGTAGTTAATTACTATGTCCATAAAAGCATCCATATTCATATCCCGCATTAAACGAGCTGAAACACCATCGTCAGCAATAAGAGCGGTTGTTCTGTCTCCCAGAATTTCCCCCAGAGAGTTAGGAACGAGTCGTTTAGTGTTTCTCAGATTTTTAGCAATGTACTCTTTGGAATTTTCATCTTCGGGAGTATAAAACTCATCATAAATTGAATTAGATGTAATTTGATCCACATCCACTACCGAAGCTCCATAATCATTTCTCAGCATCGAAGTAAGATCTCCGTAGATATTTTCCAAAAACTGATCCCAGTACTGATCATCCAGTTCAGGAAATTGAAAGGTGGTTGTAGTTGTTGTTATCTCACGATAACCGGTTGCATAATTATCTCTTTCTGAAGTTTCAGTTTCTTGTTTATAAAGTGTACCTGAAACACTCAGCGAAGATATACCGATTCGTTGTATATCAGAATCCAAAGGACGAGCATACCATGCGTTCGATGAATTTGCGGTATATTTGAATTTTCCTGAGCTTTCTTCGGAATTTCCTTTTATCTGAACCCATGCGCGACCTTCAGCATCGCCCGTTACATTAACAGGAACCGTATCAAAAGATCTCATATCCTTTTTAAAATAATCAAATGGTTGTACGGAAGCCCCTCTGTCCGATTCCAGAATCATGACCTGTAAATGATTCACACCTTTCACCCAATTGGTTACATCTTTACCGGTAGGGCCACCGCCTGCTATGTGTTTATGTTTAAATGCATCAGCGGGGACAGTAATTTTGTTGTTTATTACAGCTGATTGGAAATAAGCAAAACCTTTGGCTCCAACTGCGCTGGTTATCAAAGAAACAATTACTCGTTTACCTTCTGCATCCGAGTCGTAATCCAATTCTATTTCCAGATCTGAATTCAGGTCTACTGTTGGGGATGCACTATTGCCATTTATACTTTTGATTCTTACCGATGGTAACGAAGATATCTCAAACTCAGTTGATTCACCGTTAGAGCTTGTCAATGTAACCGTTTTTGTAGACGTGTCTTCCGCATCAAATCTGGCGTAATAAGCGCCGCCTCCATAACTCTTGGCTTCCACTCCATTTACAGTAACTGTTCCGTCCAGAGCAATAACTCCAATTGCACCTCCCGGCTTAACCAGTTGTACTCCAACCAGGTTTTCACCTTCTTCCCAATCTTCGGTACCCAATGTTGTAATTCCTACATCTGCGGAATATACATTGGTTTGATACATTCCGATTGCTGCTATGTTATTGAAATCCGCCTCTTTTTTGGTCATGAATTTCAAAGCCACTTTCCCTATCTGTTGCTGAACTGTGGCACATGAAAGCACCATGGTAGCCAGTCCTAAAACCAGTATTCTTTTTGAAAACATTTTGCACTCCTTTTATTATTTCACTCGATCGTGAGTTGACGGAGTCAAAATGCTCAGAATGTTCTCGCTAATAAATCACCCGAATGGGGTATTTTTGGATGCTATCTCGTCAGCTTTTTGTAATGAATTCGTTGAGGCTGATCTTCAGAAATGCCTAAGCGTTCTTTGCGATGCGCTTCATACTCTTCGTAGTTTCCTTCAAACCAATAAGTTTGGCTGTTTCCTTCAAAGGCCAGAATATGAGTAGCAACACGATCTAAAAACCACCTATCATGAGAAATAACAACTGCACAACCGGCGAATTCGAGTAGAGCTTCTTCCAAGGCACGAAGTGTATTTACATCCAGATCATTTGTCGGCTCATCAAGCAGAAGTACATTTGCACCTTCTTTCAACATTTTGGCTAAATGAACACGATTTCTCTCTCCACCCGAAATTTGGCTTGTTTTCTTTTGTTGATCACTTCCGCTGAAATTGAATCTGGCAACATATGCTCTGGAATTGACTTCTCTGTTTCCGAGTTTCAGGATTTCGTGTCCACCTGAAATTTCTTCCCAAATAGTCTTACTTGGATCTAGTGGTCGTTTTTGATCCACATATCCTAGCTCAACCGTTTCGCCAATTTCTAGCTTTCCGGAATCCGGTTGTTCTTCCCCAATAATCATTTTGAACAACGTCGTTTTACCCGCACCATTTGGACCAACCACTCCAACAATCCCACCCGGAGGTAATTGAAACTCCATGTCTTCAACCAGAAGCTTATCTCCGTATCCTTTTGCTACGCCTTCGGCGACGATCACTTTAGTTCCCAGACGAGGTCCGGCAGGAATAACGATCTGCATATCATCATTTCGTTTTTCCTGATCCTTTGCCAATAACTCTTCATAAGAATTGATACGAGCTTTGCTTTTGGCTCTCCTTCCCTTCGGATTTTGACGAATCCACTCCAATTCCTGTTGTAATGTTTTTTGTCTGTTGGATTCCTGCTTCTCTTCCTGGCGAAGTCGTTCCGATTTCTGTTCCAACCAAGAAGTATAATTTCCTTTGAACGGAATTCCTTCTCCTCTATCTAGTTCCAGAATCCATCCTGCAACATTATCTAAGAAATAACGATCATGCGTTACAGCGATTACAGTTCCTTCATAGCGAGCTAAATGTTGCTCTAACCACCCCACTGATTCCGCATCTAAATGGTTTGTCGGCTCATCCAATAATAGAACATCTGGTTTCTTCAATAGCAATCTACAAAGAGCTACACGACGAGCTTCTCCACCGGAAAGCACTTTAACGGAAGTATCTCCGGGAGGACAACGGAGAGCGTCCATTGCCTGATTCAATTTTGCATCCAGATCCCAAGCATCAATTTGGTCTATCTTTTCCTGAAGTTTTGCTTGCTTCGCGATAAGTGCGTCAAAATCTGCATCCGGATCTCCAAAAGCCGCGTTTACAGCTTCGTATTCATTGATGAGATCAACTGTTTCCTGTACACCTTCCTCTACAATTTCTTTGACTGTCTTTTCCGGGTCCAGCTTTGGCTCTTGTTCCAGATACCCAAACGTAATCCCTTTTTGAGAACTGATCTCTCCTTGATAATCCTGATCTACACCTGCGATCAATCGTAATAAAGTTGATTTACCTGCACCGTTTAATCCCAGAACACCGATCTTGGCGCCGTAGAAAAATGAAAGGTAGATATCCTTTAAAACGGTTTTATTTGGTTTGTGGACTTTACTTACGCCCACCATCGAAAAAATTATCTTTTGATCACTCACTGTACTTGTAGTTTGTTATGTATTAAAGTCATCCAGAGCGGCAGCGAAGGATCTGCACATTAATCCGTATGTGAAGATTCTTCGGAAGTATCCTCAGAATGACTTTTGAGAAAGAACCCAAATGTACGGAGAGTTAAGGAGTTTTGAAGGGTGGAATTTTGAGAACCTCCAAATTTATTGAATATATAAATCCCCCCTTCGAAGGGAGATTTATTTTTCGACTTCTTTTTCGTTCAGCTCTTTGATTTTGGATTTCAGAAATCGAATTACAGAATCCATATTCTTTTTTACATCTGAATCTTCAATTCTGATAAAACGAACTCCGAGTTGCTCCAGATGATATTGACGCTCAATGTCTTTGGCTTTTTGCTGAATGGTATTGTGAATGCTTCCATCAACTTCGATTGCTAACATGATTTCGTGGCAATAAAAATCTACTATGAAATGACTGATCGGTACTTGCCGATGGAATCCTACTCCTAATTTTTTGCGATTAAGCTGTTTCCAAAGTAAAACTTCACCCAACGTTGAGTTATTTCTTAACTCCCGTGCTCTTCGACGTAATCTCGGATCGTATGGTATGATGGTATTTCTTGCCATACCAAGTAAGACCGCTTCAAAGCCCATTCCTTACAAAAAATTTAAGAAAAGCATCCAAATCCCCCTTCGAAGGGGGTTCAAAATCTCGTCCAGAGATTTTGCGGGGGATGTAGGAACGGAGATATTGTAAAGTTTGCTAATTCAAAAACCTCACAACATCCCTCGGATCATCCAAAGAACCATTTGGATGATCGTCTCCCTTCGAAGGGAGATTTATTTTTTCGATCAGTTCTTTAATTCTATTAATTACTGAATCAAGCTCAGCACATGCTTCCCCTCAAGGAGAGATTTGGTTACGAGCTCGAATTTAAATACGAAAAACTACCCCGGATACCCACTCCCACTGGTGATATAATCTCTCAAAGAATCGATTTCGTTTTTCTGATTTTCGATCACTGATTTTACCACATCTCCAATAGAAATAACTCCGACAAGTTTTTCATCATCCAAGACAGGTAAGTGGCGAATTCGTTTGTCAGTCATCAATTGCATACACAAGTTCACAGAATCATCAGGAGTTACGCACACCACTTTATCTGACATTATCTGTTTTACAGCCGTAGTTCTGGAAGCTCTTCCTTTCAGGATCACTTTATTTCGATAATCTCTCTCTGAAATAATTCCTTTCAGAACATCATTGCTCATTACAACCAGCGCTCCAATATCCAACTCAGCCATCTTTTCAATTGCCTGATAAACGGAATTATCAGGGTTTACAGAATAGATTGCATTTCCTTTTTTCTGCAGAAGATTTTTAACAAGCATAGCATTCTCCGATAAATTGTTAGTGTACTATACAAATAAACATAGATTCTGAATTTTGCAAGAAAGCACCTCACATAAAGTAATTTGCATAATCATTATTCATGATTCGCTCACATTTACCGTATATTACCTACTTCATCAAGACTTAATGTTCAAACTGATTTATGACCTACCTCTCCACAGAAAATCTGGGTAAAAAATACGGCCTTAAACTTTTATTCGAGGACCTCACTTTTGGCATCTCAAAAGGAGACAAAACTGCGCTCATTGCTCAAAATGGTGTTGGTAAATCAACTTTGTTAAAAATATTAGCCGGAAATGAAACTCCTGATTCCGGAGAGGTGATGATCCGTAATGGGATCAAAGTAGCTATGCTGGAACAGGAACCCGAACTCGACGACTCCATGACCATCAACCAGTTTATAGCGCACGGAGAAAATGAGATGGTGAAAGTGGTTCAGCAGTATGAAAAAGCTGTAGCTGCCCAAGCTGAAGATTACAACGAGAAAACTCAGGAAGCGTTTGATAAAGCGCTCGCAAAAATGGATGCTGCAAATGCCTGGGATTATGAACAACGACTCCATCAAATACTGGGAGTACTGAATATTCATGATCTGGATCAATCCATTTCTTCTCTGTCGGGTGGACAAAGAAAACGTGTAGCCTTAGCTTTTGCTCTGCTTGACGAACCTGATCTTTTGATCCTGGATGAGCCAACAAACCACCTGGATGTGGAAATGATCGAGTGGCTGGAAGCTTATCTTACAAAAAGTACCATGACTCTATTGATGGTAACTCACGACAGGTATTTCTTGGACAGAGTTTGTAATCACATTTTAGAAATCGAAGATGGCCAACTTTATCACCACAAAGGGAACTACGAATATTTCCTGCAAAAGAAAGCTGAGCGTGAAGAGGTTTACGCTACGGAAGTAGCCAAAGCCGGCAAGTTGATGAAGAAAGAGCAAGAGTGGATGCGTCGCCAGCCTAAAGCCCGAACTACCAAATCTAAATCAAGAATAGATGCTTTTTATCAAACGGAAAAAAAAGCCAAGTCAGGAAAAGTAAAGCAAGAAGTAAAGTTGGAAGTTGACATGTCCCGCATTGGTGGACAGGTTTTGGAACTTAAAAAAGTAAGCAAAAGCTTTGATGATCTCGTTATTCTGAAAGACTTCGAATACTCCTTTAATAAAGGAGAACGAATCGGGATCATCGGAAAAAATGGAGTTGGTAAAAGTACTTTCCTGAAGATAATTACCGGAGAAGAACCCGTTGATTCAGGAGAGGTCGAAACCGGTCAAACCATTGTTTACGGACATTACAAGCAATCCGGTATTGAGATCAAAGAAAAAGAACGAGTGATCGATGTCATCAAAGAGATTGCGGAAGTGATCGTATTGGCAAACGGCGATACCATTTCTGTTTCTCAGTTTCTGGAACATTTTATGTTTGATTCCAAGATGCAGTACACTCCGGTTTCAAAGTTAAGCGGCGGAGAGAAAAGACGTCTTGGCTTAATGATGGTGCTGATCAAGAACCCGAACTTCCTGATACTGGATGAGCCTACAAATGATCTGGATCTTATCACATTGGAAAAACTGGAAGATTTTCTTTCCAACTTTGGAGGTTGCCTGATCATTGTATCTCATGATCGCTATTTCATGGATAATTTGGTAGAACACTATTTTGTGTTTGAAGGGAATGGAGAGGTTAATGATTTTAACGGTACATATTCTGAATACAGAGCTTTAAAAGCTGAACAGGAAAGTGGGCAAAAAAGTGGTTCATCTGAAAAAAAGAAGTCAGATCATCCCAAGCCATCAAATTCTGATCCCGAGAAACTCAGTTTTAACGAACGAAAAGAATATCAGAAGCTGGAAAAAGAGATCGAAGAACTGGAGAAGAAAAAGTCTGCGATTCATCGCCAAATGAGCAATTCCGATCTTGATTATGAAAAACTTCAGGAGCTTTCCGAAACATTCAGCGCTTTAAAGGAAGAATTGGAAGAAAAAGAGTTTCGGTGGTTGGAACTGGCGGAGCGTGCTTAGTTCAGTTTAGTTTTCTTTTACTGTGTAGATCTCAATAGGTTTTTGTTTTCCTTTTAAAAGTACCTCTCCTAGATTGATACAGGAATGGACTCCATTAAACTTCAGCTCATTATAAATTGATCCTGAAATCAATAACTCTTTCTCAAAACTACTGCATTGTTCCTGAATTCGGGCTGTAGTGTTTATCACATCTCCATGATAAGCGATCTCCTTTTTAGCTACCCCCACCTCTGTTACAATTAAATCTCCTCCGTGAATACCGGCTTTAAACTCGGGTAAAAGCTGAAATTTCTTTTTATAGAATCCACTTTTCAGATGGAGTTTATTTCGAAATGCGAAAAAGCATTCTATACATCTGTTCTTTTGAATTCCTTTATCAAAATCCCAAAAAATTACCGCCTCATCACCTACATATTGATAGATCTGACCATCGTATTTACGAACCACCTCATTCAGATCATAAAAACATTGCTGAATAAGTGAACTGTATTTTATATACCCCATTTTTTCTGCCAGCATAGTGGAAGACTTCAAGTCCACAAACATGAAGATCTTTTTTTCTATTCTAGGATTCCGGTATTTCCCCAAAAGCATATCTCTCAGCACTCCCTTACCAAATTTCTCATTTACTATTCTGAAAAAAGTAAATAACAAGCTACAGGTGATAAAGTAGATTATGAATGAATGTACAGCGCCGTTTGTGATAAGCTGTGTATATGAATATTCTAAAGGGACCGTCAAAAACCTGTTTAGCTGTTCAATGGCAAGGATTACTACAATATTGATAAGAAGGAAATAACTTATCGTTTTTATTAATAACCGAACACCTAACCCTCTTCTTTTCAATAATTGGTTTTCAAACCCAAACTCAATCAAAGAATAGATAAACCCTGTTACAAAACTCAATATCAAGGTAAGTTCCAAATTCTCTGTCCTTGATAAAGGTTCTCTTAATAAAACAACACCATCTTCCTGAGACAAACCCATCCTCCGAAACACATCATAAAATAGAAAAGCAAAAAACCAGAATAAGATAGTTTTGGCTATGAAAAAGATGTTGTCCTTAAAATCTGTCCCCATAAAATTTAGTATAATATCTTTAATACTTTTAAATATTGCTTTTACAAATTATGTCATTTATTTAAGACATATTTATTTCAACTAAAATAAATCTTTACAGTTTGAATATTAAAGAAAAATTTACCGATCCCGACACCAGAAAAAGAATTGTTCAGGGAGCCATTCTCACATTTATTATCTCCGTTATTGCCGTTTACTTTTCTGATGGTTTTGTTCAGGAAAATGGTCATTACGGGTTTTGGTCTATCACTCCTCCGTTACTTGCCATCTTTCTTGCGTTTTATACCGGGGAAGTAGCCAGTTCATTATTTCTGGGGATTTGCCTGGGAGCTGTAATTTCGAATAAAATCAATGTAGTCCAGGAATTTCTGATACCATCAATTGGCACAGAGAGTTTTGCCTTAATTCTTCTGGTTTATCTCTGGGCGCTAGGCGGATTGATCGGAATCTGGACACGAACCGGTGGTGCTGAAAAATTTGCAAGATGGGCTAGTGAGAAAATGGTAAAAGGTCCTGTGTCTGCCAAACTGTTTACTTGGTTTATGGGAATTGTATTCCATCAAGGCGGAACAATAAGTACGATCCTGACAGGAGCCACTGTTCGACCAATCGCCGACAAGCACAAAGTTTCTCATGAAGAACTTTCTTATGTAGTGGATTCAACCGCTTCACCTATTGCAACACTTATTCCCTTCAATGTTTGGCCCATTTATGTAGCCGGCTTAGTGATCGGTACAAATGCCCTTTTTGAAACTACTCAGGATGGGATCAGTTTTTTCTTATCAGCTTTACCATTTAATTTTTATGCGATCTTTTCCATTATTCTGACTCTGCTTTTTGCATGGGAGAAACTGCCATGGATTCCCGGAAAGCAAATGCGCGCGGCTATCAAACGTTCCAGAGAAGAAGGAAAGCTGGATAGAGATGGAGCCACACCTATGGCAGCAGATGAACTCACAGAACAAAAAATTCCGGAAGGCTACAAACCCGGTTTGATAGATTTTTTCGGACCGATAGGAACTCTGCTTGGAGTAGCTATCATTCCATTCTTTTATACGTTCTTTATTCTGGATATGGGTAATGATGCCACTCTATTAATTGCAGAAGCATTTGTATTAGCTGTGCTTGCCGGACTGGGAATAGCAGTAGCCAAAGGCATGAAATTACAAGATGCAATTGATGGATTTGTAGATGGATGTAAAGGAGTCACTATCGGTGCTATTATTCTGGCATTTGCCGTTACTCTTAAGGAAGTTGCTGATGCTGTTGGAACCGCAGCTTACGTTGTAGATATAGTTGGTGGAATAATAAACCCGATTATCCTTCCCGGATTACTTATGGTTTTCTGTATGATCATTGCTTTTTCTACAGGCACTTCATGGGGAACTTACGCGGTAGTATTTCCCGTAGCCGTTCCTCTGGCATGGGCAATAGTTCCTGACCCGTTTTTTCTCACATTGTGTTTTTCAGCGGTGATCGGTGGTTCCGTGTTTGGTGATCAGTGCTCGCCTATATCTGATACAACCATTTTATCTTCTTTGGCAACAGGATGCGACCTCATGGATCATGTGAAAACACAGTTTCCACTGGCAATGGTTGCCGGAAGTTTAGCAATTGTGATGTATTCGGCGCTGGTCTTTTTCTTTGTTTGATTTTATATTTAGGGACGTAAAATTTTACGTCCCTACATATTGAAAATGATTTCTACTCGTTCCAATGCTCTGTGTTGGAACCGTAGTTCTTGATTTGATTGGTTATGATCCGACGGATACAATCGGATCCAGAGTAAGAGCGCGTCGCCATGCGCTCTTAACTGCATGCATCACCAATCTATCTCTAAAATCCTTCCCGGCGTCCATGGAGCATTAGTTTGATTTAGCATACGATCAATTTCAGGAATGTCCGTATTTATGATCTCTTTCAGCATATCGATTACCGGCTTCAGTTGTTTCTTTGCTATTTCAGCAACACGTTTTGATGTTCCGGTCGGATCAGATGACGATGAAGTTCCGGCGCCAATTACATTATTTATCCTGGAATTCAGAGACGGCGCTCGTTGCATTTCCAAACGTCCCGCTAGTCGATCACCAAACATGATCATATTAATTTCATCCAGTTTTTCTTCCAACTGTTCAATATCCGAAGCTAAGCCGGATGGGGCATCACTACCAAGAGCTTTTAATGCACCTTTGTAATATTGAAGACGTTCCTGAGCTTCTCTTGCGGCATTTCTTGCACTATTTGATGCTTTTGAGAGCTGATTTAGTTGCTTGTGAAAAGCTAACATCGCTTCAGGATCTTCAGCCGGTAAAGTCACATTACCCAACGATCTTACTTCAAAGCTCTGTGCTTCGGTAAGCTGAACAACTTCTCCATCAATGCTTTTTGATAATTCAACGGAATATGTCCCGGGAAGAACCATCAATCCGGAATCAAAATCTTTAGCTGCAGTTGCATCCCCTCTTTCCAAGCTTGTGATCTGAGGATACTTCAGATCCCAGTAAATTCTGTTGATCCCTTTTTTTGGAGACGTTTTTAATTCGCGAACTACTTCTCCATTAGCATCCTTAACTGTAAAGATCAGGAATGGAGCTTCTTCCTCTTCTTCCCCTTTTAATTGCTCATAAGTTGGATAATAAACAGTTTCGCCATCTTTTCGTTTCTTTGCTTCTTCAGCTTCACGAATAGCTTTTTTGGTTTTGTATCCGTCTTTTAAATAGTAAGTGAAAGCAGTACCAAACTCAGGGTTTTCGCCCAGGAAATAATCCTCGCCCTGAAAACCTTTTGGTCCTAACCAACTGATGGTATTACTTGCTGCAATTCTGCTGTACGGCTGGTATTGATAAGCATATCTTGTAGAAAATAAATGAGCTTCTTTTTCTGCAACTTCTTTCGATAATTCCTGAAGTGCGGAGTAGTCATCCATCACGTAAAAACTACGCCCGAAAGTACCTAATACAAGATCATTTTCTCTTTTTTGGATATCAATATCACGAACCGCTACGGTTGGCAATCCTTTGTTCAATTCTTTCCAGTATTCACCACCATCAATGGAAGCAAACATGCTGAATTCTGTTCCAACGAATAAGAGATTTCCGGTTTCGAAATTCTCAGCTATGGAATAGATAGAACCTCTTTCCGGAAGATTATTCGATATCGATTTCCACGACTTTCCCAGGTTTGTACTTTTTAAAATGTATGGCTTGAAATCCCCATTCTTGTGATTATTAAATGCTACATATACAGTATTTCTGTCATGCTCTGATGCGATCAATTCATTCACATAAACCATATCAGGAACTCCCGGAAACTTATCGTACTTCTTCCAGTTTTCGCCACCATCTTCTGATACATGAACCAATCCGTCATCGGTTCCGGCGTACAATAGATTTTCATCCAGTGGAGATTCTGCAAGAGCAACAATACTTCCATACACTGAAGTTGAAGCATTTTTTGCAATGGCATCCATCGGCCATACTTTGTCCATTACTTCAAATTTATTTCGATCCAGTTGGCGCGTAAGATCACCACTAACTTCTCTCCAACTTTGTCCCATATCGTCACTTCTTAGAACACGATCAGATGCAAAATAAAGTCTCTTGTTGTCATGAGTACTTATAAAAAATGGGGAATCCCAGTTCCAGTTATAATCATAATCTGCATCGGGGGCCTGAGGTCTGATATTCTGCTGTTCGCCACTTTGTTTATCGAATCGAGCTAATCCACCATATTGAGATTGTGCATACACAATATTCGGATTAGTTGGATCAACATGAGGCTCAAATCCGTCCCCAAGCACCGTAACAAACCATTCGTCATCATTGATTCCGGTTGTGGCGTTTGTTCGGGAAGGTCCGCCTAAAGTGAAGTTATCCTGAGTTCCGCCGTAGATATTATAAAAAGGCTCTGCATTATCAGCGGCTACTTTATAGAACTGTGTTACCGGAAGATTGGTAAAAAATCTCCATGTCTTTCCACGATCAAACGACTCATACACTCCACCATCATTTCCGTTCAACAAGTGACTCGGGTTATCAGGATTGATCCACAACGCATGATTGTCAATATGCTTATTCTTCTCGCCTACATTGTTGAACGTCTTTCCTCCGTCTTCAGAAACTCCGGAATACGTGTTCATCACATACACCAGGTCTACATCCACAGGATCAGCGATCACTTCCTGATAATAATTACCACTTGATGAATAATTACTCTGTTTTTCCCATGATTCTCCTCTGTCATCAGAACGATAAAATCCGCTTTTGCCTGATTCGGCTTCAACAACTGCATAAACCACATCCGGATTTGCAGTAGAAATATCCATTCCGATTCTTCCGATGTCTCCGCCAGGCATTCCTCTCATGGTTTTGTTCCAGGTTTTTCCGGCATCCGTAGATTTGTAAATCGCTGATTCAGGTCCACCGCTGATATATGTAAATACTCTTCTTCTTCGCTGATGAGCCGTTGCATACAACACATCAGGATCTCTCGGATCCATATGAACTTCATTTACTCCGGTGTGCTCGCTGATCTCCAATACTTTCTCCCAATTCTCTCCACCATCAGTAGTTTTGTACAATCCACGATCTCCGCCGGAACTCCAAAGTGGTCCGGTTGCCGCTACATAAACCACGTCTGAATCTCTGGGATCAATTTCTATCATTCCGATGTGCTCAGAATTCTTCAGTCCCATATGCTTCCAGCTTTTGCCACCATCAATGGATTTGTACACTCCATCACCATAAGCCACACTTCGCTGATTATTATTTTCTCCCGTTCCAACCCAAACCACATTGTGATTGTTTGGATCCATCGCCACGAAACCGATGGAGTAAGAGCCTTCGTTATCAAAAACCGGCTTCAGACTAATACCGCCATTCTCCGTTTTCCACACTCCACCTGATGCCGTTGCAATATAAAACTCGCTGTGGTTGTCTGGATTTACAGCAAAATCCGAGATCCTTCCCGAAGTAAAGGCAGGTCCAATGCTTCTGAATTCTAGGCTGTTCCAGGCAATATCATAACGGGAGTCTTTATCTGATTTTTGAGCATAAAGTGTTGATGTGCTTATTAGAAGCACAAAGCTAAGTAAGGAAGTGAGTCGTTTCATCTTAATCTGATTGATTTCTGATAGTAAGTGGCTTAGAATAATTAAATATGAGTTCTAATGTGTTTAAAATTTGTATTTGGGGGTTAGTAAAGTTCTCTTCTTGATGGAAGGAATTCTAGTAATAATCTTAAAACTTTAGATATTAGGGCTTTGAAAAAATTAATTTGATAATTTAAAGCTTCCAGAAAACATGGGTATTAGTAACCTTGAAGAAAGATAGAATCCTAAGCTATTTTTTAATCAACGACTTGTAAAAGTGAAATCTTTATGTTTTCTGGTGGTTTTTGGTACTTTTGTCCACACAAAAGTACACAGAGCCAAGGAACTGAATCCTATAACAAGGTTTAATTTAGAACAAGGGCACCTACTTTTGTCTTGATACAAAAGTAGCAAAAGATCAAGCCGAAGTATTTAAGACGGGTTCACTGATCCTGCGCTGAATAATCCTAAAGGTCTTCGTTCGATCTTATACATTTCTACACTCTTCACCTGAAAGGATTATTCCTGCTTCGCAGACGCATCCGGATCATGCTCTCTTCTCCGTCTTAAATACTAAGGGCAAATTTTTCTAGAGCTATCACAATTAAATTATAAGCAAATAACGAACACACAGCGATGATGAGTTATTATTAAATACTAACCCGGTCAATCAATCCTGCCATTCAACTGCTTTTGTAGCTTTTTCCAGTTTGGCAGAAATTGAGTCATGAAATTCTTAAAACGTTGATTATGCAAACGCTCATGAAGATGAACCATCTCGTGAACTACTACATATTCTAGTAACTCCGGTGATTTTTTTGCCAATTCTAAACTCAGCCAGATTCTTTTATCTCTGATATTACAAGTGCCCCATCTGGTTTTCATTTTTTTAACGCCGAATTCGTTCACCGAAACCTTCATGATAGGTTCCCATTTTTCGATCAGTTTAGGTATCTCATTTTTCAGATAAGCCCGATAAAAATCATTTAAGGCTTTCTCTTTTCTCGACTGTGTAATAATATTTCTGAAACTCATAACTATCTCGGAGCCATGAATATTTACTCCGATCTTTTTAGCACCGTGTTGTAATTTTAAGCTATAGTTGCCACCCTTGAATGGAATAATGTCACCATTTTCATATTTCAGATCCGGTTCGGGCAATTGAAGAGGAGGCTTACTCAGGTGCTTTTTGATCCATTCCATTTTTTCTTGAATGAATGCGATAAGCTCTTCATCTGGAATTTTAAAAGGACTGGATAGCTTCACCTCAAGAGAAACACGATTTACTTTGAGCCTGATAGTTTTGATCTTTTTACGGGTGACTAAAACGGGAATGTCATTAACAACTAAGGTGTAGCTCTCTCTTTTTGGCTTTCTGTTAAACATAAATTGCATCCCCCATAAAACAATGCTAAGCAACTATTTAGACCCTTATCTACTCAAGCTACTATAATTTAATATAACTTGCTACGATGCAGCTTGACAATTTGTTAGGGAAATAATTCAAATGCCCTAGTTCAAGCATCGTTTAGGTTAGTTTGTCATTTAATCCGTAGGGGCAATTCATGAATTGTCCCTACGGATTATGAAATCAAATTCATGCGAGCGAATTACTTCTACTCGCTTGGACTACCGTCTACACATTTAGTTTTAAAGCTCGTTTGATTTCTGATATCGAAAAGATTGAATAGAATCTATTAAATGCTCATAGTTCAGTACTTCTGTACCTTCTTTATCGATATTTCGAATCTCAATTAATTGGTATGACCAGGGTGAACCCTGTTTAAGATGAAAGTAAAATGAAAGGATAAATCCCAGATCATCTTGAAACCACAATGTAGATATTTGATTCGAGTAGGTTATATATTTACCAATAGAATCGATATAAACAGTATCTACAGACTCTACAATTCTGTTTAATTCATTGGGCTCTAAATATAGTTCTGCTCTTAATGAAAGAGAGTCTAAATTAATTGGAATCCCTTTTATTAAAGTGTCTGAGACAACTGTTGTGTCTTTTTTCCCAAGAACTTCTGGAGAAGTTGAAATCTGTTTCCAAGTATATACCTGATACTCTTCCTGAGGGGTTTCAATTTTTGATTTTTTACAATTCCAAAGGAATAGAATCGAAAAGAAAATGAATAAGATTGGATAGAGTTTCATTAACTAGATTAATATCGGTATCGGTATAAAAATTTTCTGGATACTTATGTTATCTCTTTTTCAATGAGTTTTTCCAATTCTTGAACTTCAAATTCTCTCATATAATCAGGGAAGATCAAATTTATCCAATAATCAATCTGTTTTATAAAGCCCCTCACGGTATTTGTTTCTTTATTGATTTTCAGAACGCTTTCAACGCAGTAGCCTGCAACATAAACGCCAGCTTTAGTTCCATCCTCGTCTTGCAACTCAGTTGCCAACAAGAAGAACCTATCACCTTCAGAATAATTATATCTTCTAAATTCACGAATGCAGGCAGATTCATTACCATCAACTAATGAAACATTTTCATCTTCAGAACTATTCAAGTAATCTTTGATAATTTTAAATTTCACTAGTTCCACATCTTCCATTTCAAAATAAGTGCCTTTATAAAATTCCGAAATCTCAGCTACTACCAGAATGTAATTTGTATCGGATTTTATTGAACTCAAAGCGCTTTTGAAACTAGTTCCGGAGCATGAACACGCATAAGAATTGGTAATTCCGATGAAGAAAATGACAAAAAATGATAAGAGTAGTTTTCTCAATTTGTTAGCCTTTATAGATATTATCATCCGAACAAGAAATACCCTATCCGTTCGGGTAACATCGCTGAAACTATTTAAAAATGCTAGTTCGAAAAACTCCGGATCAGTGATGTATTCTATCCGTAGGACCAATTCATGAATTGTCCCTACGGATTATGAAATCAAATTCAGCCAGTCAATTTGCTTTAGACCAGACATGGGAAAGAGGTTAATACTTATCCGATTAATATAAGATAGATTAAGTTGACTGACCAGATTCCTAACCCATACTTATTCTGTGTACTATTTAATTTTTTCTTGATAGAGTAAATCGCTGCCGCAATTCCTGATAAAAGAACTATAAAAAACACTCCCCACATTATATCAGAAAGAGGGGCTAAATCAATTGGAATACCCTGTATATCCAATTCATGCTGATATTTCTCAAATAAAAATCGTAAAACTGTAAGAACAATAGTTACTAAAACTCCAATTGAAACAGATAGGTATCTAATGTTTTTCATGTTTGGTAACATTTCATTATTCGAACAAGAATCCCCTTATCCGTTCTGTTAACATCGCTGAAACTCCGTAAAAATGCTAGTTCAAAAAACTCCTGATCAGTGATGTATTCTATCCGTAGGGGCAATTCATGAATTGCCCCTACGGATTATGAAATCAAGTTCAGCTAGTCATCGGTAAGAAATTAAATTTAATCCTGTTAAGAACTCGCAGAAATACTCACCAACTTCCACTTTTCGGAAATCCTGGACCATACCTGAGCTCCCCCGCCGGCTACTCTGATCTCTTGCCCTCCGTTTAGTGTGATTTTCTGCTCATATTCATTAATAAGAACAGCTGTATTTTTATCGATCAAAGAAATCTTAACCACCGGAAATATCAGACTGTCACTGCTTTCAATCATTTGAAAACCCGGAATGACGGATGCTTTAAAATCTTCAAACGATTCCCAAACTGTTCCATCCGCATTCAAACCTGAGAAATTATTTTGATCGAAGTGATTGAAATATACTTCCCAGTCCTGAATTTTTGTCGATTCCACCAAGCTATCAAAAGATGCTCTGACTTCAGTCTTGATTTGGATTTTCTCGGCCTCGGTTAGTTTTTGATCTTGAACCTTACAATTAATTAACAAAATTGAAATAGCTAATAAGAAGATTGTTTTAGTCAATATGTTAATGGGTTAGGTTATGTATTTAGATTAATAGTGTTTGTTTATTCGGAGCAGGAGCTCCGTTCGCTTCTCCCAAGCAGGAGCTTGGGAAAGAGGTTAAACGCTTGCTAGCCGGCACCGGAAATTTGGGTTCTATTTACTTTTCTTTTTTCAATCTCATCAAGCGCTTCTTGTCTACCTTCTTTCCAAGAACGTCGAGCTTTCGAAGGCATTTTATTTGCCTTTTCCATTTTATCACAAGCATCAATCCAATCTAACAGTTGCTCATCTGTCATATCGGATATTTTTACTCCTCTTAATCGTTCTTGAGATTTTGAAAGGGGGTTATTGTACATGACTTCTAAGTGCAGGCTAACATATTATTATCCGAACAAAGATTTCCCTCATCCGCTAGATTAACATCGTTGAAACTTCGTAAAAATGCTAATTGAAAAAATTAGATTGGAGGCATTAGCAGAAATAATCACTCGGAGCAGGAGCTCCGTTCGTTTCTCCCAAGCAGGAGCTTGGGAAAGAGGTTAAGCAAACTACATTGAGTTTAAAGTTTTCGAGAAACTACCGTAGAATCCAAGATGCATTAATTGGTCATCAGAAGTATACAAACCCAAACCAAATCCTTTGTCTTCTGGATCATAGAAAATCGTATAACCGCTTCTATTATCTGGATTTTCTTGTAGAACAGTCCAGACCTCAAAAATATCATTGCGATTTGATGAACCTATATATTTCTCAAGTTTTGGCTCAATTAGAAACTCATTAATGTTCTCAGAATCAATACCATGAGCACCTTTCAGAGGATTCATCTTAAGATCTTCTTTAATAAGTCTTTTCAAAAATTCTTGCATGGAATGTTACCTAACATATTATTACCCGAACAAAATTTACCTTAGCGTTCTGCGTCAGACAAAGCGTGCCCCTTTCACCTTTCACCTTTCACCTTTCACCTTTCACCTTTCACCTTTCACCTTTCACCTACAACGGCAAATTATCATGCTTTTTCTTCGGCACGGTGTCCACTTTGTTTTGTGAAACTTCTAAGGCTTTGATCAGTTTAGATCGGGTTTCTTCCGGTTTGATCACATCGTCAATAAATCCTCGGGCCGCTGCTCGGTAAGGATGCGCAAACTCTTCAGCATATTGTGCTTCCAGTTCTTTCTGCTTGGCTTCAGGATCGCCGGCTTTTGCAATTTCTCTTCGGAATATGATCTCAACCGCTCCTTTACTTCCCATTACCGCAATTTCAGAAGTTGGCCACGCTACGTTATAATCAGCGCGGATATGCTTGGAGTTCATCACATCATAAGCACCACCATACGCTTTACGGGTAATCACCGTCATCTTCGGAACCGTAGCTTCACAGAATGCATACAGTAATTTAGCTCCGTCTTTGATAATTCCGCCCCATTCCTGATCGGTTCCCGGTAAGAATCCCGGAACATCTTCAAACACCACCAACGGAATATTGAATGCATCACAGAAACGAACAAAACGCGCGCCTTTTTTGGAAGAATTGATATCCAACACACCTGCCATTGCAAGCGGTTGATTTGCAACGATACCGATACTTCGTCCACCCAAACGGGCAAACCCAACTACGATATTTTCAGCATATTCTTTGTGCACTTCGTAGAAACTCTCTTTATCCACAATTCCTTCTATCACATCTTTGATATCGTAAGGTTTGTTAGGATTCAATGGAACAATATCATGCAATGCTTTTGCTTTAGCAGAATCCGGTTCTTTGGATTCTATCATCGGCACTTTTTCTTCACAGTTTTGCGGGATATATGACATCAGCGTTCTGATATCCTGCAAGCAAACGGCATCATTCGGAGTTGCAAAATGCGCCACACCTGATTTTGAGTTGTGCGTCATTGCCCCACCCAGTTCTTCCGAAGTCACTTCTTCATGTGTAACGGTTTTTACCACATTTGGTCCCGTCACGAACATATAGCTGGTATTTTCTACCATGTAAATGAAATCTGTAAGCGCCGGACTGTAAACCGCTCCGCCTGCACATGGTCCCATGATCGCAGAGATCTGAGGAATCACGCCCGAAGCCATGCTGTTTCTCCAGAATACTTCTGCATAACCGCCAAGCGAGGAAACACCTTCCTGAATTCTTGCTCCACCGGAATCATTCAATCCTATTACAGGTATGCCGTTTTTGAGTGCCAGATCCATCACTTTGCAAATTTTCTCGGCATGTGTTTCAGAAAGAGAACCACCAAATACCGTAAAATCCTGACTGAATACATACACCGGCTTGCCGTGGATCTTTCCATGTCCGGTTACAACACCGTCTCCCAGAAACTGTTGCTCATCCAGACCAAAAGCGGTACTTCGGTGCGTTACAAAAGCATCTATTTCATCGAACGAACCTTTATCCAGAAGCAAATCAATGCGTTCTCTTGCAGTAAGTTTTCCTTTCTCGTGCTGCTTTTCGATGCGGGCTTTTCCACCACCCAGTTTCGATTGCTCACGTAGTTTTTCAAGACGTTCTACTTTTTCGTTCTTTTCCATAGTTAGTTAATCAGGATTTATACTCTTTAAAATAGGATTGCAACGTATCAATAAATTCGCTGGCCTCTTCCGAGAACATATCCACTTTTTGTTTGCTGAAAATTTCTTGTTGTAAAAATACAGAGGCTTCGTTCCAATTATCAAATTGTCCCAGCTCATTGATTCCCCGGTCGTATGCTTTCTGTTTTCCGGAAAATACATCGCTTACCCAACGCTCCTCGCTGTCCATAAGATACTCATTCAATTCCATAGTGGCTGAACTGTCTTCAATTGCCTCTTCTTCTACAAAAATCTCATCGTCTTCATCTTCAACGAGCAGTGTATTGATCGTGGATTCAGATTCAGGTTCTTCCTCTTCTTCTCTTGAAGCCATCATCACTTCCATCTGATCTTTACTCAAAAACTGAGCCCACATTGGCTTTTCTTCTTCATCTTCTGAGCTGTCTTCTACTTCAGAACCAATATGTTCTTCCAGAATTGGATCTTTTGTTTCTTCGTCCGGTTGGAAAGCATCCTGAATCAGATCGTCTTCCTCTATCAACTCACTTTCAAATTCTTCATCGCCCTGAACTACTCCTTTATATGAATCCTTAGCTTGATCCAAAATAGAAGTCAGGTTTGATTTGAACGCTTGTTTGTCTTCTTTTTGATTGCTGACCGGCTCGGAATGCTCTTCTTCTGCATCATCATTTTCATCTTCACTTAAGAAGATATTATTCAATGATTCCGAATCATCCACACTGTCAAATACCAGAGTTTCTTCCTGTTCAATATCTCCAAGAATCTCGTTGATATCCGGTTCTACAGCTTCGGACTGAAACAAACTTGCTAAATTTTCTTCTTTTTCTGCGTCTTCCGAAATTTCTTCCTTTGCTTCTTCTGCGACTTCAGCCGGTTTTACCAGTTCCGATACTGGCTTAGTCTCACTTTCCTGCTCTTTTATCAATTCCATTTTGAAGTTCTCGGTCGAAAGCATTTCAATGAAGGTACTTTGCGTAACTGCTACGTCAATAGAAGAAAAAATTTCAGCGGTGTTATCGAAACCTTTATCTCTGAAGAATCTTTGTAAAAGCTCCGGAGCGAGTTTTCCTCCGCAAAGAGAAAAAAGCATTTCCAG